>Ga0136621_1001021_pt1 | contig 11232 bp, 5 predicted proteins | sample AntDryUQ445A2306_FD_104673 | JGI IMG/M metagenome (GOLD analysis project Ga0136621, IMG submission 104673) | Polar desert sand microbial communities from Dry Valleys, Antarctica - metaG UQ445A (23.06) | ecosystem: Environmental > Terrestrial > Soil > Desert | place: Antarctica: Dry Valley...
ACCTACACGTAAAGGATCCTGAAATAATAAGGCGGTGTTAAAACTGTTCATGCTAAGCGTACTGTTATAGCCATGCCTGATTGTAAAATTTGTAAATATTTTTTCCAGACCTGGTAATCTTGTTAAACCATTATAAGTAATGTTCCAGTTTGGTTTTGGTAATAATCCATTAAAGGGGTTAGACTTGATCTTTGGATTGGAATTTTTTACAAGGGTTACCGATGATGGATCTTTATCTGTGTAAGCAGCAATAAAAGAAGGGATGATTACATCCTGGGCATAACGGCCGTAGCCCTTTATATAACCATCCGGGCCGGGTGTAGCACCGGGGATATAAATATTTTTTCCACCTAAGCGCTGGGATAGTAAGGCTCGATTTGCCTCAAATTGTTTAAAGGTTTCCGATACTTCATTCGGGTCAAATTTTTCAAACAAGGTTTGGTAAGAAATATAACTAATGCTGAAACTGCCCATGGCATAAGGATTATAACGTTGCAGCCCGCTAAAACCCGTTGTGTCTTTATAAAGTTCAGAGTATTGCTTATCAAATGTTTTATTCAATACCAGGTCAATATTTAAATCGCGAAGGGGAGAAACTTGTGCCGTCACAGCCAAATTTTGATTAAACCGCTGTTGTATCAATTGGTTAAATATCGGGTCATGGGTTAACAAGCCTCTTGACCCAAAATTATTGATATCACTGGTATCTGGCTGGTACCCCAACACATATTTCCAACCTGGTGCATCGCTTTTGAAATTCATTCCGAGAATTTGTGTACTGTCTAAATACCCCGGCAATAAAGTACCAAGGTCTTCGGTATATTGAATGCCTATTCTTTTAACTGAAGTAACTAATTGCGCAAAAAAGCGGGGTACTTTTCCAATTTGAGGTAATGCATTTGGATCTTTTATTTTTTTAGCTGATGAGTCTTTAGTTTGTGTTTTAGGAAGTTTAGGTGCAGGACTATCTGTATAAACACCACGCAGGAATTTCCATTTGTTATACAATTGATCGAGATTAAATTCACCATTTACATTTCTTGTCTGTCCGTTTAATAAAGTGTTGCCTAAACTTTTTGTAAGTAAAGAAGCAGCTATCCAATCATATTTAGCTGTATAAGTAGCACGGATGGTTGTCCAATCCAGTAAAGGCAGTTTAGAAGTAGGTAGAGTGTATGAAAAACTTGCATCGTGGTGATAATGTGTGGTACGGCCACCCTTCCAAAAATTCTTACGCACCGAATCTTTTTTGCCTTTCGTATCTATGCGGCCAAAAGGTTCATCAACCCTTGCATTGTTCACGGCATTAAAATCAAATGTTAATGAACGGGTTAAATCCCATCGCATGGTATAATAGCGATCAAAATAAAAAAACTTATCAAAAGTTTCGGGCAATTTAAAACCATCACCACCAACATTACGTGAACGCAATGATCCGAACTGCCGGAATACATCTGCTTTCACAGAAACCGTGGGACGGTAATTAAAATTAATATCCCTAATCAGAGCCAGCCAGGGTGATTTTGATTTAATCAAAGTTTTAAGCGGTTCAATAAAACGTTGTGGTGGTGCATACGTATAGCCTACCGCTCCTCTTGTTCTTTTTATATCTTCACTTTCAATAATGGGATTAACACGTTCCTGGTGGGTGTATGAATAATTAAAGTCAAGATTTGAAATGTCCCACGGACGTGGGGGTTTGTTATTGGTCTTTAATTTTTTTACATTGGTAAAATTGACAGTCTTTATCGTCAACTCATCAACCGCATCTCTTTTAATTGAATCCCGGTCTTCTTTTGCACTTTCTTTCAATTTATCAGTTAATTTAATATCAAGATCATAAGGATCGTATTCAGGGGTACTATTGGTTTTACTGATACCTGCATATACAGGTATTTGCAATGCTGCTTTTTTTGGAACCAGTTTTCCTAAATCCAAATTAGTGCTGGCATCAAACTGGTAAAAATCTTCTTTGCTGCGTTCGTTCACTCTCTGTTCTAACGAACCAAAGCCCCTGCTTCTTGCGCTTCCTGTAAAACTTAGATTTCCTAAATCAGCAAGTCTTACATCCAGGCGGCCTAATGCAGCCCATCCTCCCCGCTCGTCCAATTTTGACAAACGCAATTCATTAAACCAAACTTCTGTACAGGTAATTTCCTGTTTTACGTTTTCTACTGCCAGCAGCATTCCTCTTACTTCACCTAAATTGGGATTACCAATAATGGCAAAGGTTTTACCATTGGCTAATTTCTGGCTATAATATTTAGACGGTTGAACACCCTCCCTATTTCTTTTCATCTTCAAAGCGGTCAGATCATTCAAGTCAAAATCAAGATTATTTATTTCCGGCCAGATTGTTAATGAATCTCTACTGCCGAACGGCGTTAATTTTAAAGGAATTTTTATTTCATAATAATTGCTTACAAAATCATTACCAATACGAACCACCGCATTAAGTTCATTATCATTTAATACATATCCCTCTACCTTTTCTGCGTGAACAAACATTGATAATTTACCGTACTTGCGCAGATCCAAATTCATGGTTTTAAATACACCTCTTGCATCGTCTAATTGAAGATTACATATTTTTAAACTTAATGCCTGCTCATTTTGAAATAGCTGTACATTGTTATTACTTATCTGCTGCTGGCGATCAATCCCTGGAGGTGATGTATATTTTATGGGTTGTCTTTGATCATTTTCTTCGAGATTTACTGCTAATACATCTAATTGGGTTGGATCATTGGTAGCGAGTGGCAAATAATTACCTGTTGTATCAATTTCGTTTGTAAACCTTCTCCATTGATTTCTTACCAACTCTAACTTGGCTAAACGCATAACAGTTGTATCCTCAAAACCTGTCATGAACATGCGAATGAAGCGGATAGATTTAAAATCAGGAATGTTGCCCACCTTGGCAGCATATTCTTTTATAGGTATGCGAAAGAGATACCATGTTTCGTCTCTTGAAGAACCGTCTGCAAGCCTTGCTTTGATGCGCCTTTTATCAGTAATATAATTTGTCCCGGCCAGCATATTTGGTTTCAACTCAACCCGGTATTGAAAATACTCCTCCGTTTCATTTAAGGTGTTGTCACGGTTCAGTTCTTCCTGGTCAGGATATAAAGTAAAAGCATTGGTGAATTGATCATCAGTATTAGCAATAGGAGAATTTCCGTGTGGGTTATTAATATCCTTATAACGTTCCAAAATACCGGCATTTTTCTGGTCATAAAATTCATCGCGATAGGCTTTGAAATTATCTGCAGATGGATCTGCGAATGCCTTTTGATATGCCGTTAGGTTAACAACCCCTTGTAATGAATTAAGATAAGGACCAAATTTTCTTTGCTCACCGGTATCCGTTAAACCATCAAATCCTATATCCTGGAATGGCCTGTCGCCCGGATCATTACTAAATGCATTGGTTACTTGTATGGGATTGCGTGGTACTTTGCCCCAGGCGCTTTCATCAGTTAAAACATTTGGCGTTGTTGGAGTAGGCAAACCATTTTCAAATAAACGCCGGCTATCACGCAAAACATCTTCAGAAATATTGCCCAGATTGAAATAAAGATCGCCTCCTTTACTCAATGGCTTTCTTATGAATGGATCCTGCATCCAGAATTCAATAAATTCTATGTTGCCGGTTTCAAAATCGGTTTGATCGATATTCCGCATAATACCACCCCATGATTTTGCAGGTTGTACCAGGCGGCCATTGGCATCTATTTTTCCTGGTTGGGTTTGAAAATTATAAGGCCCTTTTTCATTTGGATAATAAGCAATGTCAAACGTGGTTAACAAGCTTTGGCCAATATCCAATGAACGCTGTGGAAAAATTTCATTTTGAAAAACCTGTCTTGTTTCAGGTTTGATTAATTCAGCTACATTATTACGTAGAGGATTATTGGTATTTCTTCTTTCCTGTAAAATAGGTTCAATATTATACCAGGCTAATTTTGCCCGGTTATAACCGTATTCAAGATCGTTGGATTGTTCTGCTTCCGGAAAAAGGATTACACCATTTTTATCGGGTGATTTTTGAGGAGTTGAAGCGAGTGTCCAGCTAATTAATGGAAAACGAAGATCTATTGAACTCCTCGTACCTTCAAAATCATCGATATAACTCAAGCCTTCGCTACCCTTTCCTATTTGTGGCGCGTGACCGGGTTTTAAAACCGCAGCTTCTCCATAAGCAGCAATGGCAGACATAGCCTTGGTAGAATAAAAGGGAAGCTTATCTAACAACCTGGAAATACGCGGCACATCTTTGCGGTAATCAAAGTCGGCACCAAACATAGTATTGCGGATGGGATCTTCACCATAGGTTGACTTGGTGAAAAAAGGCCGTTCGCCCAACCTCACGACGGTACCGCCAACGGTAAGATTTCTATTCACTAGATAATCGAGGCGAAGCCCTAAATAATTACGTTGCTGTAAGCCGAAAGTCGCATTGTTTTCAAATTGCACATTTACGGGTACACCTGAATTGATGATGGCCTGGTTTACTACTTTGAGTGTTCCCAGATCATAGTTGATCTCATAATCGATATTTTCCTGCAAGACTTGCCCACCAGCCGTAACCGTTACCGAGCCGCGTGGAATATTAAAACCCAACTGGTAGTCAGTATTATTTGCAGAACGGGAACGCCCAACTAATTCAAACCGGTTGAGATTGGCAAAGGTTTGCGCAATAGCCTTAATAGTGTCATATAGTGGGTAGAATAAATATTTTCTTTTTGCAGAATCACTATTATACACATACTCCAGGTCACGGCCAAACGGCTCAAGCAAGGGAAAGATGATCCTGCTTTGATTAGAAATAACGGTATAGCCTTCCACATAATCAAACACACCATCTGCTTGTGGATCGTTTTGATTATTTAACCGGTCAAGGTTAACAAGGTTAAGAATGGGGACGCCTTTATATTCAGGTTTTATATCGCTGCTTAAAGGCAAATATCTTTTTTCACCCAAACTCGGTTCTTCATATATCACATCCAATTTAAAATCCTGGCGTTCCAATTGTCCGAAACCTACACTGTAAACATTCTTCATCATCAGGTCCCAGATAGGCAAATTAGGACGCTGTGATGTTGACTTAAGCAATTTTAAAAAGAGCACTTTTTGTGTATTGCCACTGCTGTCGGGCGGTATATCCTGAGAGAATTCACCTACCTGGTAAACTTTCCCATTATAAGTATATTGATAGGCGATACCTAACACTTCATCAGGCTGAAGCGGTTGGTTTAAGGAAAGAAAACCAATGCGTTCATTAAAATAATAATCAGTCGGCTGCAGTTTGCGGCCAAATGTTTTTTCAAAATCCTGAACCGGTTGCAAACCTAAACCGATCAGTACATTTTGTGCCTGCGTAGAGTTTCGTGCATTTGGATTTTGAAGAATTGAAGTATATAACCCATTCGCCCGGTTGTCTGGTAATATGTTTGAATTTCCAGTAGGACTATAAAAAGGATCCCCTTCACCTAAATCCATTAACCCTACTACGTCCCTTGTATCGATGGTAGCAGCGGTGCGATTAGTGACCCAAACCTCCACTCTTAAAATTTGCACATTAGACCGTACCAACGGCAGATCCTTCATTGCATTATTGTAGTTATTACGGAAGTATTGCGACATCAAAAAATGTCGATTCTCTTCGTACTCATCGGCTTTAAAATTAAAAGACTGGCTCGCCGCTCCTCCCTGCAAGCCTAAAGACTGACGTTGCGAATTTTGATTAGCTAAAACCGTGGTAACAAATAGTTTCCCAAACTGCAATTGCGATTTTATTCCAAAAAGTGATTGCGCTCCGGGAATCAATGTTCCCTTTGAAGTAAAATTTACATTACCTGCCTGGAATTGTTTCAGTATCTCATCTTCCTTACCCTGGTAATCAAGTTTTAATTGATTTTCGAAATCAAAATTGGCAAGGGTATTATAGTTAATAGGAAGTTTAATCTTATCACCGATACTAGCATCCACCTGCAACTGGGCATTCATATTAAAATCAAATCCACCGGTACGCCTGGCCCTCTCTGGCAAAGTTGGATTTTTGATATTCTGCCCCTGGTAGCCTGCAGAAATATCTACATAGCCACTTGGACGAATTTCTACTTTTTTGTTCCCGGTGATACGGTTCATCCAATCAGGAGAAAAACCAAAATTGGGTTTAACATTGCGGCGGTTTAAATTGGTTAAGGTGTTTGCTCTTTTACGAAAATATTCTGCTTCGTCTTTTTTATTCTGCAACTCAATAAACTCCTTCATAGTAAAGGTCATAGGCGTACGGTAATAACGATCACCTATCTTTTCTATGCTGTAGTATTGTTTGGTTACCGGGTCGTATTCAATATTCCGTTTAATGAAGGAAGTGTCTTTCAGGTCAAATGCATTCCGGTTGGGGTAAGTGTATGGATCGCCCCTGCGGTCAGTTATGGGGTATTTAACAGTGTCCTGGAAAAAATAGTGGTTATTAGTTGGTTTCCCCGCATGAGCGTGTACCTGTAGGTTTACAGTAAAAAATAGTAGTATAGCTACTACCGGCGTACGCAGGATATAGGTAGAATTTAAGACCAAGTCGCTCTTCTCACAAATTAGTTATTCAATAGAATCAAAGGGTTTGCAATGCTTTCTTTATCAAGGCCTCTACTCCCAGTTCAGGATGTTGCTCTAATACCTTTTGAATAGCCCCATCTGCCGCCTGCCTGTTTATACCTAATGCAATCAGTGCATTTAACGCATCAGTCTGCAAACTATTGCCTCTCCAAGGCGAAATATTTGAGTCAACCGGGGCCTTTGCCAGCTTATCTCTTAACTCCAACACGATACGTTCAGCCGTTTTTTTACCTATGCCTTTAATACGCTCCAATTGAGGGGCATTCCCTTGTACAATAGCCCTGCTCAATTCATCTGGTTTCATGTATGACAACATGATACGTGCGGTAGAGGCTCCGACCCCTGATACAGCTATCAACTGCAAAAACATTTCCTTTTCAGCAATTTCAGAAAAGCCAAAAAGAATATGAGCGTCTTCCCTCACCAGTAAATGTGTTAGCAAAAGGCCGCTCTCCGCGTCATGTATTTTTGAATAGGTGTTAAGTGTGATCTGTACTTCGTAACCTACTCCGCCCACATCTACCAACACGACGGAAGGTGTTTTTTTTACAAATGCACCTTTTAAAAATGCTATCATGGCTGCGAAAATAAGGGAAAGAGTGGAGTTGATGGTTGGTCGTTGATAGTTGGTCGTTTGCCGTTTTAAAGTTTAAGTGGTAGTTCTAAAGTTGAAAGTTGAGAATTTACAGTTTGGTTTAATTTAGCGCCTCATTATAAATCAGAAGGCAGTTCTGCGTCATTTTAAACATTCCCGTATGAAATATAAATTTCTTTTATGGACTTGTATTGCTTCCTTGTGGAATATTGCAGCGGCTCAGAACTATGAAAAAATTGTTGTTAATAAGAACGATACAGTTTCAGGGTATTATTTATCAGTAAAGCCACAGATAAATACCATAAAAGGAGTTTTGGTTTTACTTGATGGTTTTGGAGGCCAGGCGGAGAATATATTTTCAGAATCGAAATTGTCAAACGTAGCATATGTAAATGATATTTTAACTGTCGCTGTCGCTATGGGGAACAAAATTTATGCTGACAGTTCTGTTATTAGCAAACTAAATTTAATACTTAAAGATATTGTACAGAGATATAAAGTTCCGGTTGACAAATTCGTAATTGGCGGCTTTTCGGCGGGGGGAACAATTTCACTTCGTTATACTGAACTATGTAAAGAATCTCCTTTAAAATATCCAATAAATCCAAGGGCGGTTTTTGCTGTTGACTCGCCAGTTGATATAATAGACCTATGGAATTTTTTTGAAAAGCAAATCAGTAAAAACTATTCAGACGTAGCAGTTGGTGAAGCAAAGTTCGTTTCGGCATTAATGAAGCGAGAGCATGGAACGCCAACAACAAATTTAAAAACTTACCTATGGCTCACTCCTTTTTACACCTTAAAAAAAGGGGAAGGCAATGAAAAATTTTTGAAAGATATTCCTGTAAGAGTTTATCATGATGTGGACATCGTTTGGCGATTGCAAAACAGAAGGCAAAGTGCTTATGAAAGCAATTTTCTCAACTCCTCAGAATTAATATTAAGGCTGCTACTACTAAAAAATGAAACTGCAGAATTTGTTGCAGGTAAGACAGGATATCGTAATAATGGTATGCGACACCCACATTCATGGAATATTGTGGACGAAGTAGAGCTTATTCAATGGATGAGAAGAATAATCGAAAAATAAAAACGAACGCACAACAATTGCATTTGTCAGCGGGAAGGACAAACAACATTTTGGATTGGTTTGCTGTCAGCTTCACTTAGCGCTGACGAGTTTCAATTTAACTTTTGTTCTTAATTTGTAATTTTGTTTTTCAATTTCGCATTTGTTCCGGACAGCATCAGACATGAATTCCCTTACTTCGCAAATGCAGAACGAAATCACAAAGCAGAAATTTTAAATTATGCCTCAAAAAATTACTGCCGCCATTACTGCCGTTGGCGCTTTCGTGCCGGAAGATAAATTAACCAATGCTGATCTGGAAAAAATAGTGGATACCAATGATGAATGGATTGTAAGCAGGACTGGTGTATCAGAAAGGCGCATATTGAAAGGAGAAGGCCTGGGCACATCTGACATGGGGGCACCAGCTATTAAACAGCTCTGCGAAAAAAGAGGGATCAGCCCCGAAGAAATTGATTGCGTTATTTGCGCTACTGTAACGCCTGATATGTTGTTCCCAGCTACCGCCAATATCATTTGTGATAAAATTGGAGCAAAAAATGCCTGGGGATTTGACCTTGAAGCTGCCTGTTCCGGTTTCCTGTTTGCTTTAACAACCGGTGCTGCATTAATTGAAAGTAAACGTTACAAAAAAGTAGTTGTAGTAGGCGCAGATAAAATGAGTGCCATTACGGATTATACGGACAGAACAACCTGTATTTTATTTGGCGATGCCGCGGCAGCCGTTTTACTTGAACCCAACACAGAAGGATTTGGCATATTAGATAGCCTCTTAAAAACAGATGGCAGTGGAAGAAATTATTTATACATGAAAGCCGGTGGTTCTGTTCGGCCGCCTTCCGCAGAAACAGTGGCTAATAAAGAACATTTTGTTTACCAGGAAGGGCAGTCGGTTTTTAAATTTGCTGTGAAAGGCATGGCCGATGTAAGTGCAGAATTACTGGACAGAAACAAACTAACCGGTGATGATATTGCCTGGTTAGTTCCACACCAGGCCAATAAACGCATTATTGATGCCACTGCCAATCGCATGGGCCTTCCACAAGAAAAAGTAATGTTGAACATTCATAAATATGGCAATACAACTGCGGCCACTATTCCACTTTGTTTATACGAGTGGCGCCATCAGATAAATAAAGGAGATAACCTGGTGTTAGCAGCTTTTGGTGGCGGATTTACCTGGGGAGCAACTTTAGTGAAGTGGGCTTATTGAGGCGATTCTGGTTAGTGGTTAGAGTTCGCGAGTTCGCGAGTTTACGAGTTTACGAGTTCACAAGTTCACAAGTTGGTTGATTTCTGACTTTCATTCTTGTATTAAGATCAAGGAATTCTCAGATTATACCCGATCTTAATGAATATAAAATTTATGCTTCCGGCGTTGGATTTATTAAAGAAGTTAATGTGACTGACAAAGAAGAAGTTGTTTGATTGGGGTAATAAATATTCATTAAAAAACCTCATAGCGTGGATTCGCTGATGTAGTTATTCTCTTTTTACCTTTGAGAAATTGAATCATTTAAGAATTGCAAGTAATGCATTAAACCCAATTTCTCTAATAGAACAACTATCGGTAAAAAAGATGTTGACAATAAATTTGAATCCATTTCCCATACTTGAAACGAGCCGTCTTATTCTAAGACAAATAAATAAAAATGATGTAAATGAAATTTTCATTCTTCGATCCGACGCAAGGGTGATGCAATACATACTTAGGCCAATAGCTAAAACTTTAGAAGACGCTTTACAGTTAATTCAAATAATTTCAGATACAGAAACTAACGGTGACGGAATTACATGGGCTATTATATTAAAAGAAAACGCTCAATTAATTGGCACAATTGGTTTTTGGCAATTAAAGAAAGAACACTACAGGGCGGAAATTGGATATTTATTGCATACAGATTTTCAAAAAAAAGGAATTATGCAGGAAGCCTTAACCACAGTTATAGATTATGGATTTAAAGAAATGAAACTTCATACCATTGAAGCAGACGTAGATCCGGGAAACGCATCATCCATCAGCCTTTTAGAACGCAACAAATTTGTCGAGGAAGGATATTTTAAAGAGAACTATTTTTTTGAAGGAAAGTTTTTCGATACTGTTGTTTATTCACTTGTGGCCCCAATTGATTAACGGTTATCGATTTCCCTTGAATGAATTTGCAAGATTTTATACGGTTGTGAATGCACTTGATGAATAATTAATAGTAAAGAAGCAGGGCCTTCAATGTGTGTCCAGAGCCATTCAATTATTTCCCATCCGCGTAGCCGGAATTTGTTCCATCCAGCATTACACTATCAGGTGGTAAAGTGATTTCCCTGGTCCGGCCCTGCATTAGATATTGGCGGCTTGTTTTTTTCAAAATGATAAATACCTGCGCTAAGATTTTTGACGACAGTTTTTGAAGTAGTTGAATTATCAATTGCAAAAGAAGCAGGGCCTTCAATTTTTGTCCATAGCCAATCACTTATTATCCCATCCGGATCACTGGATGCATTACCATCCAGCAAAATGCTATCGGTTGGTAAAGTGATTGAATGGTCCGGCCCTGCATTTGCTATTGGTGGTTTGTTAGTACTGCCGGGTGGAGGATTGCTTCCACAATTTTCACACATGAAATTTCTTTTTTGCAGGAGATATGAAAGAACGATAAGGTCAAAAAAATAAAAACAGCAAATTTTAGTATTTGTTTCATTATTGATGTTTTAAATTCAACCGTATATCTCTAATAATTTTTTTTATTTACGTGATGATGTTAACCTTATTTGTTTCGTCTGACTCTACGGGCGAACTGGGCGTTCATGAAAAAATAGAGACGGAGAAAGAATTAGGGAAAAAAGGTAAATGACATCCTGAACGTTAGGAATGATTATTTTTTGAACCTCAGGCTATTCACTTACTGTCCTACTTTTTTCCCTAATC
>Ga0136621_1001022_pt1 | contig 11222 bp, 7 predicted proteins | sample AntDryUQ445A2306_FD_104673 | JGI IMG/M metagenome (GOLD analysis project Ga0136621, IMG submission 104673) | Polar desert sand microbial communities from Dry Valleys, Antarctica - metaG UQ445A (23.06) | ecosystem: Environmental > Terrestrial > Soil > Desert | place: Antarctica: Dry Valley...
GCGCCCGACTTGGAGCTGACGCAGAACAGCGTGCGCTGCTCGCCGGCCCACGACCGGAAGCCGCGCACCGCGTCGGGGTGCGTCGAGTCCAGTATCCGCAGCTCAAGGGCGGCCTCCGACGCCGACCCCCCTGCCCACCCGAAGACGCGGCTGAAGAGCTCCGGTGCCAGGCTGGATCCGCCCATGCCGAGCACCGCGGCGCGCCGGTAGCCATCCTCGCGCACGTCACGCGCGAGGTGCTCGAGCTCGGCGATGCGCCCCGTCATCGTCTCCGGCAGATCGAGCCAGCCGAGCCAGCGCGCGACCTCCGCCGGCGCCTTGCCCGACTCCGCCCACAACGAGCCGTCCTTCGCCCAGAGGCGGTCGGCGACGCGATCGGCGGTCCAGCGCTCGAGCCGCGTGCTCGTCGCGGCCGCGACGCCGGTCATGCCGGGGCGAGCTCCTGGCGCTTCGACTCGATGCTCTCGATGAGCTCGTCGAAGCTCTTCGCGAACGACGCGACCCCCTCCTCGATGAGCTCGTCGGTGACACGCTCCATGCTGATGCCGAGCGCTTCGACCTCGCGGAGCGCCTGCTTCGCACCGTCGACGTTTCGATCGATGGTCTGCGCCACGCGGCCGTGCTCCAGGAAGGCGGTGATGGTCTCGGTCGGCATGGTGTCCACGGTGTCCGGGCCGATGAGCTCCTCGACGTACAGGACGTCGCGATAGTCCGGGTTCTTCGTGCTGGTGCTCGCCCACAGGCAGCGCTGGACGCGCGCCCCGGCGGCGCGCAGGTCCGCGAACTCGTCGCCGCCGAAGATCTCGCCGAACGCCTCGTAGGCGAGCTTCGCATTGGCGATCGCCGCCTTGCCCCGCGCCTCGAGCGCCGCCCTGGTGCCGAGCTCGTTGAGCATCTTGTCGATCTTGGTGTCCACGCGGCTGACGAAGAAGCTCGCCACGCTCGCCACGCGGGAGATGTCCTCGCCGCGTTCATGCCGCGCGCGCAGCCCGGCGATATAGGCTCGCGCAACGCGCCGGTAGACGTCCACGCTGAACATGAGCGTGACGTTGACGTTGATGTTTTCGCTGATGGCCGTCTCGATGGCCGGGATGCCCGCCTCGGTCGCGGGGATCTTGATGAACACGTTGGGGCGTTCGAGGCGCGCCCACAGCTCTCGGGCGCGCGCCACGGTGCCGTCCGTATCGGCGGCAAGGTCCGGCTCGACCTCGATGCTCGCGAAGCCATCGGCGCCGTCGGCAGCGTCGTACACCCGACGAAGCACGTCGGCCGCGTCGCCGACATCGGTGACCGCGATCTCCTCGTAGATCGCGCGCGCGTCGTCGCCCGCCTCGATCTCGCGACGCACGAGGTCGTCGTACTGGCCGGTCGCGACCGCCTTGGCGAAGATCGTCGGGTTGCTGGTCAGCCCGCGAATGCCATCGTCGACGAGCTCGTCTAGCTTGCCGCTGGCGATGAGGTCGCGGTCGATGAAGTCGATCCACGGGCTCTGTCCCAGCGCCCACAGCCGCTGAAGGGCATTCGGACCGCTGGTGTCCGCCTTCTGGGCCACGCGCTCGGCCTCGCCGTCCTGGTCGACCGCCTCGTCCCGCCGGCGGTCCGCCTCTGCTCCTGTCATCTCAAGCGTCTCCTCGTTACTCGCGCCGACCGGAGCCGACCTCTGACTTGCTTCGTCCGCGAGCCCCGGCACGGCCGGTGAGCTCGCGCGCGGCATCGGCGATGTGATCCGCGTCGATCCCCGCCGCCGCCAGCAGCTCCGCCGGCGTGCCGGAGCCCGGCATGCTGCGCACGGCCAGCTTGACCACCAGCGGATGGGACTCCTCCTCGGCCAGCGCGCTGAGCACTGCGTCGCCGATGCCGCCCTCGGGCCAGTGGTCCTCGACGGTGATGATGGCGCCGGTCTCGCGACCCGCGGTCCGCACCGTCTCGGCGTCGATGGGCTTGACGCTGTACAGGTCGATGACCCGAGCTGTGATGCCCTCGCCGGCCAGCTGATCGGCCGCCCTGAGCGCCTCGTGCAGGGTGATGCCCGCGCCGATGAGGGTCACGGCGTCGTCATCGGTCGCTCGCACCACGCGGGATCCGCCGATGTGGAAGTCCTCGCCCGGGTCGTACAGGACGGGCAGCTTCTCGCGCGTCGTCCGCATGAAGACGATCCCCTCCCGGTCCGCCATCTGCGGCACCAGCGCCGCGGTCTGGTTGGGGTCGGACGGGTAGAGCACGGTCGAGCCGTGGACGGCCCGGTACGAGGCAAGGTCCTCGAGCGCCATCTGCGACGGTCCATCCTCGCCGATGCTGACGCCGGCGTGCGATCCGGCCACGGCGATGTTCGCCCGGCTCACCGCCGCCATGCGCACGAAGTCGTAGGCCCGCGCCAGGAACGCGGCGAACGTCACCGCGAAGGGCTTCCAGCCACGGACCTGCATGCCGACCGCGGTGGCGATCATCTGCTGCTCGGCGATGTACATCTGGAAGAAGCGGTCCGGCAGCGCGGTGGCAAACAGCTCGGTGTAGGTGCTGTTCCCGACCTCGCCATCGATGGCGACGACCTCGCCGCGCGCCTTGCCGAGCGCCACCAGGGCATCGCCGAAGGCCTTCCGGGTCGCCTCCTTCGTGCCGGGCTCGTAGATGGGAAGCTTCAGCGCTGTCGTCGGGAACTCGTGCGGCGTGCCCGCGATTGTCGGCTTGGGGACGTCGACGTGGATGCTTCGCAGGCCACCGAGCTCGGCGATGGATGCCTCGGGGTCGTCGAGCGGCTTGCCGTGCTTGCCGGGCAGGTTCGACACGGCCTTGACCCCGTGGCCCTTCTCCGTGCGCGCGATGATGACGGTGGGCTGGCCGGTCGTCTCGACCGCCCGAGCCAGCGCGCGGTCGACGGCCGCGACATCGTGCCCGTCGATCTCGATGGCCTTCCAGCCGAACGCCTCCGCGCGCCGGCGATACGCGTCGAGGTCCCAGGCGTGCATGGTCTCGCCGGTCTGGCCCCATCGGTTCACGTCGATGATTGCCGTCAGGTTGTCGAGCTTGTTGTGGCCCGCCGCCTCTAAGGCCTCCCACATCGAGCCCTCGGCCATCTCGGAGTCGCCGCACAGACACCAGACGCGGTACTTGAGCCGATCAAGGCGCTTGCCCGCCAGCGCGACGCCGACGGCGATGGGCAGACCCTGGCCCAGCGAGCCGGTGGCCACGTCCACCCACGGCAGCACCGGGGTCGGATGCCCCTCGATGCGAGAGCCGAACCGGCGGAACGTGAGCATCTCGTCGTCGCTGATGGCCCCCGCGGCCTTGTACATGGCGTACAGCAGCGGCGACGCATGCCCCTTGCTGAAGATCAGGTGATCGTTGCGCGGGTCGTCGGGGGTGCCGAAGTCGTAGTGCAGGAACTTCGACATGAGAACCGCCATGAGGTCGGCGGCGGACATCGAGGAGGTGGGGTGGCCGCTGCCGGCGGCGCTGCTGGATCGGATCGAGTCGACGCGCAGCTGCTGACCCAGCTCGCGCCACTGATCCTGCTCGGTCGTCATGGGTACGGGGCTCCGCAAGTTGTCTGCCGAACGACGACCTCATCATACGGCGGCCGACCGCCACGGCCGCCCGGCGGCCAAGCGATGCCGCTGGTGCTACTCCCGCATCATGCGGAAGCAGTCGGAGCAGTACACCGGACGCGCGCCGGTCGGTCGGAACGGCACCTGCGTCTCGTTGCCGCATCGGGCGCACACCGCGTCGTGCATCTCGCGCGGCGCGCTCGAATAGCCGCCGCCGTTACCTGCGGAGCTATACCCGCCGCTGGCGCCATAGCTGCTCGCGCCCCCGCCCCCGCTGGCACGCCGCTGGGCACGGCACGCGGCGCAGCGCTTGGGAGCGGACGAGAAGCCCTTCTCCGCGAAGAACGCCTGTTCCGAGGCGGTGAAGACGAAGTCGATCCCGCAGTCCGTGCAGTTGATGACCTGGTCGGTGTAGGCCACGTGTCACTCCCTGGATGGATGTTGACCGCTCCGCCGCGTTCGACGACGCCGGTCCCGGGGTCTTGCCGCTGCCCCGGGCCGACGCGGACGTGGTGAGGGGAGGGAAGGCTGGTGGCGCCGCAGATGCGGCTCGACGCGCGAGAGTATTGCGGACGCGCCCGACGGCCGCAATACCAATATTTCGCCGCCCACAGCGTGGCCCTACGATTCGCCGATGCGAACTGCGGTGCTGGTCGTCGGGGTTGCCATGATCCTGGGCGGCCTGGTTTGGCTGGCCCAGGGACTGAACCTGCCCCTCGCGCCGCGCAGCTTCATGACTGCGGACCGCAGCTGGGCGTTCATCGGCGCCGTGGTGGTGGTGGCCGGGATCGTAGTCATCCGCTTGGCTCGCCGAGCACGCTGAGCTCAGGAGATCCGGACTCCGGCCTCCGACATCTCCGCGAACGCGTGCTCGCCGTCCTCGGGACGCAGGTTCACCGCCGCGACAGCGTCCGCGACGACATCAACATCGAACCCGAGGCGAGCGCCGTCCAGGGCGGTCTCCTTCACGCAGTAGTCGGTCGCCAGCCCGCAGACCACGATGCGCTCGACGCCGCGCTCACGGAGCAGCGCCTCGAGCTCGGTCCGAGTCTCCTCACCGCTCGCCGGATCGCGCACGGTGAAGGCGGAGTACCCGTCCTCCCCAGCGGTGCCCTTGCGGATGCGAGGAGCATCCGGGGGAAGGTGCAGCGCAGGGTGCAGCTCCGCCCCCCACGTGCCGCCGACACAGTGGACTGGCCAGATCCCGCCGTCCTTCTCGAAATGCGGGGTGACCGCGGGGTGCCAGTCCTGCGTCGCCACGACGAGCGCCCCCGCCTCCGTCGCGACCGCGACCAGCTCGTTGATACGCGGCACCACCTGCGCGCCATCGGCCACAGCGAGGCTGCCGGACGGATCGGCGAAGTCGTTCTGGAGGTCGACGACGACCAGGGCGCTGCGCTCGTCGAAACGGTTCACGCGGCGGATCGTAGCCGCGTCGGGTCAGGCAGGAGTGGCGGAGATCCCGAGGAACGGCAGCAGGCCGAGCACCCCGATGACGATCAGGTACAGGGCCACCAGGTAGTTCAACAACCGCGGGACGATGAGGATGAGGACTCCGATGATGATGGCAAGGACTGCGGCCCAGAACGTCGTGTCTCCAAGATCAATGACCATGTGGGTTCACCTCCTTATCGAGTGCGGGGTGCACCCCGCGTGCCGGATGGCCACTCCGCGGTCGCGGGAGGCTCTAACTCGGAAAAATTCGCTTGAGGCGCCGATAAGCGCGCGAGGCCGAGCTCCGCATGGCGAGCGGCGGAGGCGGCGTGGGGCGTGACCACGCCGCGGGGCTCCGCGGCGTGGTCACGGGGGTACCCGTGTCGTCGCCGGCTGCGGGCTCCGGGCCTGGAGCAGGGTGGGCGAGCGCGTCAAGCGCGGCGAGTGCCTCGTCCAGCTCGCGTGATCCGGAGAGCTCGCTCGGCTCCGGCCGGTCTCGCTCGGGCCACGGCGGCGCCTCGGCGTGGGAGGGGTCCCATGCGGGCAGTGTCGGCGCCCGGACATCCTCCGCGGCGATCCATCCGGGCTCCTCGATGCTTGCGCTGTAGTGCTCGGCATCCCAGGCAGGCGCCGGCGCCTGCCTGGGATGCCGAGCACTACAGCGCAAGCATCGAGGAGCCCGGATGGATCGCCGCGGAGGATGTCCGGGCGCCGACACTGCCCGCATGGGACCCCTCCCACGCCGAGGCGCCGCCGTGGCCCGAGCGAGACCGGCCGGAGCCGAGCGAGCTCTCCGGATCACGCGAGCTGGACGAGGCACTCGCCGCGCTTGACGCGCTCGCCCACCCTGCTCCAGGCCCGGAGCCCGCAGCCGGCGACGACACGGGTACCCCCGTGACCACGCCGCGGAGCCCCGCGGCGTGGTCACGCCCCACGCCGCCTCCGCCGCTCGCCATGCGGAGCTCGGCCTCGCGCGCTTATCGGCGCCTCAAGCGAATTTTTCCGAGTTAGAGCCTCCCGCGACCGCGGAGTGGCCATCCGGCACGCGGGGTGCACCCCGCACTCGATAAGGAGGTGAACCCACATGGTCATTGATCTTGGAGACACGACGTTCTGGGCCGCAGTCCTTGCCATCATCATCGGAGTCCTCATCCTCATCGTCCCGCGGTTGTTGAACTACCTGGTGGCCCTGTACCTGATCGTCATCGGGGTGCTCGGCCTGCTGCCGTTCCTCGGGATCTCCGCCACTCCTGCCTGACCCGACGCGGCTACGATCCGCCGCGTGAACCGTTTCGACGAGCGCAGCGCCCTGGTCGTCGTCGACCTCCAGAACGACTTCGCCGATCCGTCCGGCAGCCTCGCTGTGGCCGATGGCGCGCAGGTGGTGCCGCGTATCAACGAGCTGGTCGCGGTCGCGACGGAGGCGGGGGCGCTCGTCGTGGCGACGCAGGACTGGCACCCCGCGGTCACCCCGCATTTCGAGAAGGACGGCGGGATCTGGCCAGTCCACTGTGTCGGCGGCACGTGGGGGGCGGAGCTGCACCCTGCGCTGCACCTTCCCCCGGATGCTCCTCGCATCCGCAAGGGCACCGCTGGGGAGGACGGGTACTCCGCCTTCACCGTGCGCGATCCGGCGAGCGGTGAGGAGACTCGGACCGAGCTCGAGGCGCTGCTCCGTGAGCGCGGCGTCGAGCGCATCGTGGTCTGCGGGCTGGCGACCGACTACTGCGTGAAGGAGACCGCCCTGGACGGCGCTCGCCTCGGGTTCGATGTTGATGTCGTCGCGGACGCTGTCGCGGCGGTGAACCTGCGTCCCGAGGACGGCGAGCACGCGTTCGCGGAGATGTCGGAGGCCGGAGTCCGGATCTCCTGAGCTCAGCGTGCTCGGCGAGCCAAGCGGATGACTACGATCCCGGCCACCACCACCACGGCGCCGATGAACGCCCAGCTGCGGTCCGCAGTCATGAAGCTGCGCGGCGCGAGGGGCAGGTTCAGTCCCTGGGCCAGCCAAACCAGGCCGCCCAGGATCATGGCAACCCCGACGACCAGCACCGCAGTTCGCATCGGCGAATCGTAGGGCCACGCTGTGGGCGGCGAAATATTGGTATTGCGGCCGTCGGGCGCGTCCGCAATACTCTCGCGCGTCGAGCCGCATCTGCGGCGCCACCAGCCTTCCCTCCCCTCACCACGTCCGCGTCGGCCCGGGGCAGCGGCAAGACCCCGGGACCGGCGTCGTCGAACGCGGCGGAGCGGTCAACATCCATCCAGGGAGTGACACGTGGCCTACACCGACCAGGTCATCAACTGCACGGACTGCGGGATCGACTTCGTCTTCACCGCCTCGGAACAGGCGTTCTTCGCGGAGAAGGGCTTCTCGTCCGCTCCCAAGCGCTGCGCCGCGTGCCGTGCCCAGCGGCGTGCCAGCGGGGGCGGGGGCGCGAGCAGCTATGGCGCCAGCGGCGGGTATAGCTCCGCAGGTAACGGCGGCGGCTATTCGAGCGCGCCGCGCGAGATGCACGACGCGGTGTGCGCCCGATGCGGCAACGAGACGCAGGTGCCGTTCCGACCGACCGGCGCGCGTCCGGTGTACTGCTCCGACTGCTTCCGCATGATGCGGGAGTAGCACCAGCGGCATCGCTTGGCCGCCGGGCGGCCGTGGCGGTCGGCCGCCGTATGATGAGGTCGTCGTTCGGCAGACAACTTGCGGAGCCCCGTACCCATGACGACCGAGCAGGATCAGTGGCGCGAGCTGGGTCAGCAGCTGCGCGTCGACTCGATCCGATCCAGCAGCGCCGCCGGCAGCGGCCACCCCACCTCCTCGATGTCCGCCGCCGACCTCATGGCGGTTCTCATGTCGAAGTTCCTGCACTACGACTTCGGCACCCCCGACGACCCGCGCAACGATCACCTGATCTTCAGCAAGGGGCATGCGTCGCCGCTGCTGTACGCCATGTACAAGGCCGCGGGGGCCATCAGCGACGACGAGATGCTCACGTTCCGCCGGTTCGGCTCTCGCATCGAGGGGCATCCGACCCCGGTGCTGCCGTGGGTGGACGTGGCCACCGGCTCGCTGGGCCAGGGTCTGCCCATCGCCGTCGGCGTCGCGCTGGCGGGCAAGCGCCTTGATCGGCTCAAGTACCGCGTCTGGTGTCTGTGCGGCGACTCCGAGATGGCCGAGGGCTCGATGTGGGAGGCCTTAGAGGCGGCGGGCCACAACAAGCTCGACAACCTGACGGCAATCATCGACGTGAACCGATGGGGCCAGACCGGCGAGACCATGCACGCCTGGGACCTCGACGCGTATCGCCGGCGCGCGGAGGCGTTCGGCTGGAAGGCCATCGAGATCGACGGGCACGATGTCGCGGCCGTCGACCGCGCGCTGGCTCGGGCGGTCGAGACGACCGGCCAGCCCACCGTCATCATCGCGCGCACGGAGAAGGGCCACGGGGTCAAGGCCGTGTCGAACCTGCCCGGCAAGCACGGCAAGCCGCTCGACGACCCCGAGGCATCCATCGCCGAGCTCGGTGGCCTGCGAAGCATCCACGTCGACGTCCCCAAGCCGACAATCGCGGGCACGCCGCACGAGTTCCCGACGACAGCGCTGAAGCTTCCCATCTACGAGCCCGGCACGAAGGAGGCGACCCGGAAGGCCTTCGGCGATGCCCTGGTGGCGCTCGGCAAGGCGCGCGGCGAGGTCGTCGCCATCGATGGCGAGGTCGGGAACAGCACCTACACCGAGCTGTTTGCCACCGCGCTGCCGGACCGCTTCTTCCAGATGTACATCGCCGAGCAGCAGATGATCGCCACCGCGGTCGGCATGCAGGTCCGTGGCTGGAAGCCCTTCGCGGTGACGTTCGCCGCGTTCCTGGCGCGGGCCTACGACTTCGTGCGCATGGCGGCGGTGAGCCGGGCGAACATCGCCGTGGCCGGATCGCACGCCGGCGTCAGCATCGGCGAGGATGGACCGTCGCAGATGGCGCTCGAGGACCTTGCCTCGTACCGGGCCGTCCACGGCTCGACCGTGCTCTACCCGTCCGACCCCAACCAGACCGCGGCGCTGGTGCCGCAGATGGCGGACCGGGAGGGGATCGTCTTCATGCGGACGACGCGCGAGAAGCTGCCCGTCCTGTACGACCCGGGCGAGGACTTCCACATCGGCGGATCCCGCGTGGTGCGAGCGACCGATGACGACGCCGTGACCCTCATCGGCGCGGGCATCACCCTGCACGAGGCGCTCAGGGCGGCCGATCAGCTGGCCGGCGAGGGCATCACAGCTCGGGTCATCGACCTGTACAGCGTCAAGCCCATCGACGCCGAGACGGTGCGGACCGCGGGTCGCGAGACCGGCGCCATCATCACCGTCGAGGACCACTGGCCCGAGGGCGGCATCGGCGACGCAGTGCTCAGCGCGCTGGCCGAGGAGGAGTCCCATCCGCTGGTGGTCAAGCTGGCCGTGCGCAGCATGCCGGGCTCCGGCACGCCGGCGGAGCTGCTGGCGGCGGCGGGGATCGACGCGGATCACATCGCCGATGCCGCGCGCGAGCTCACCGGCCGTGCCGGGGCTCGCGGACGAAGCAAGTCAGAGGTCGGCTCCGGTCGGCGCGAGTAACGAGGAGACGCTTGAGATGACAGGAGCAGAGGCGGACCGCCGGCGGGACGAGGCGGTCGACCAGGACGGCGAGGCCGAGCGCGTGGCCCAGAAGGCGGACACCAGCGGTCCGAATGCCCTTCAGCGGCTGTGGGCGCTGGGACAGAGCCCGTGGATCGACTTCATCGACCGCGACCTCATCGCCAGCGGCAAGCTAGACGAGCTCGTCGACGATGGCATTCGCGGGCTGACCAGCAACCCGACGATCTTCGCCAAGGCGGTCGCGACCGGCCAGTACGACGACCTCGTGCGTCGCGAGATCGAGGCGGGCGACGACGCGCGCGCGATCTACGAGGAGATCGCGGTCACCGATGTCGGCGACGCGGCCGACGTGCTTCGTCGGGTGTACGACGCTGCCGACGGCGCCGATGGCTTCGCGAGCATCGAGGTCGAGCCGGACCTTGCCGCCGATACGGACGGCACCGTGGCGCGCGCCCGAGAGCTGTGGGCGCGCCTCGAACGCCCCAACGTGTTCATCAAGATCCCCGCGACCGAGGCGGGCATCCCGGCCATCGAGACGGCCATCAGCGAAAACATCAACGTCAACGTCACGCTCATGTTCAGCGTGGACGTCTACCGGCGCGTTGCGCGAGCCTATATCGCCGGGCTGCGCGCGCGGCATGAACGCGGCGAGGACATCTCCCGCGTGGCGAGCGTGGCGAGCTTCTTCGTCAGCCGCGTGGACACCAAGATCGACAAGATGCTCAACGAGCTCGGCACCAGGGCGGCGCTCGAGGCGCGGGGCAAGGCGGCGATCGCCAATGCGAAGCTCGCCTACGAGGCGTTCGGCGAGATCTTCGGCGGCGACGAGTTCGCGGACCTGCGCGCCGCCGGGGCGCGCGTCCAGCGCTGCCTGTGGGCGAGCACCAGCACGAAGAACCCGGACTATCGCGACGTCCTGTACGTCGAGGAGCTCATCGGCCCGGACACCGTGGACACCATGCCGACCGAGACCATCACCGCCTTCCTGGAGCACGGCCGCGTGGCGCAGACCATCGATCGAAACGTCGACGGTGCGAAGCAGGCGCTCCGCGAGGTCGAAGCGCTCGGCATCAGCATGGAGCGTGTCACCGACGAGCTCATCGAGGAGGGGGTCGCGTCGTTCGCGAAGAGCTTCGACGAGCTCATCGAGAGCATCGAGTCGAAGCGCCAGGAGCTCGCCCCGGCATGACCGGCGTCGCGGCCGCGACGAGCACGCGGCTCGAGCGCTGGACCGCCGATCGCGTCGCCGACCGCCTCTGGGCGAAGGACGGCTCGTTGTGGGCGGAGTCGGGCAAGGCGCCGGCGGAGGTCGCGCGCTGGCTCGGCTGGCTCGATCTGCCGGAGACGATGACGGGGCGCATCGCCGAGCTCGAGCACCTCGCGCGTGACGTGCGCGAGGATGGCTACCGGCGCGCCGCGGTGCTCGGCATGGGCGGATCCAGCCTGGCACCGGAGCTCTTCAGCCGCGTCTTCGGGTGGGCAGGGGGGTCGGCGTCGGAGGCCGCCCTTGAGCTGCGGATACTGGACTCGACGCACCCCGACGCGGTGCGCGGCTTCCGGTCGTGGGCCGGCGAGCAGCGCACGCTGTTCTGCGTCAGCTCCAAGTCGGGCGC
>Ga0136621_1001024_pt1 | contig 11219 bp, 8 predicted proteins | sample AntDryUQ445A2306_FD_104673 | JGI IMG/M metagenome (GOLD analysis project Ga0136621, IMG submission 104673) | Polar desert sand microbial communities from Dry Valleys, Antarctica - metaG UQ445A (23.06) | ecosystem: Environmental > Terrestrial > Soil > Desert | place: Antarctica: Dry Valley...
TCCGCGATCCGCTCCTCCAGCGCCACCTGCTGCGGTTCCTGTTCCTCGGGGCTGAGCTCGACGACATAGGCGCCCGCGGTCTGCGCAAAACGGACGCCGAGGTCGACGAAGGCAGCGCCGAGGCTCTCCACCTGCTCCTGTACGACGGGCCGGGTGTCGAAAGCGGAGACGACTGCACCCAGCCTGCGCGCGGTCGCAATTGCCTGCAGGCCGGCGACGCCTGCGCCTAGCACGAGCACCTTCGCAGGCGCGACGGTTCCGGCAGCCGTCATCAGCAGGGGGAAGAGCCGCGGCAGGCGATCGGCGGCCAGCACGACCGCCTTATAGCCCGCGACGGTACTCTGGGACGAGAGCGCGTCCATGCTCTGCGCGCGCGTGATGCGCGGGATCGACTCCATCGCGAAGCCGACGAGACCGCGCGCCGTGAGGCGTTCGATCCCGGCCGGGTCGCTCAGCGGCGACAGAAAGCCGATGACGAGCGTGCCCGGGCGGAGCGCCTCAAGCTCGGCCGGAGTGGGCGGCGCCACCCGGACGACAGCCTCCGCGTCACCATAGAGCTCGCCGTGGCCGGCCAGAATCGCGCCGGCGTCCGCGTAGTGCGCGTCCGGGAAACCGGCCGCGAGGCCTGCACCCCGCTCGACCGTGACCTGGAATCCGGCGCCGAGGCGGCGGACGGCCTCCGGAACGAGCGCGACACGTTGCTCGCCGGCTGCGGTCTCTCGAGGGACGGCGACCTTCATGCGGCGCAACTCTACGGTGAACCGATCTCGGAGGGTGGCCGAATCAGACGACCCGGCGGCATTCCATCCGACCGCGCCGGAAGAGAGGGGTATAGATGACCGGCACCATTCGCACCTGGGGAGAACTCGATTCCGACGGTGCACTACAGGAGTCTGTCGCCGCCGTTGCCGGCGACGACCGGGCTAATTTCCTCCGCAAGGCGGCGTTCGGCGGAGCGGCCGTGCTCGGCGCGGGCGGCCTGCTGGGCGCGCTCCCGTCGATCGCTTCGGCGGCGACTCCGAAGAGCGATGTAGCGATCCTCAACTTCGCCCTCACGCTCGAGTATCTCGAGGCGGAGTTCTACGCCGGCGCGCGCAAGAACGCCGGTATCTTCAAGGGTGACACGCGCAACTTCGTCGACGTCGTCGCCCGCCATGAGGCCGCGCACGTGGCGTTCCTGAAGAAGGCGCTCGGCAGCGCCGCCGTCAAGAAGCCGACGTTCGACTTCAAGGGCACGAATAACACGAGCCAGAAGACGTTCGAGGCGACGGCGCAGCTGCTCGAGGATACGGGCGTCAGCGCCTACCTCGGCCAGGCACCTCTGATCAAGACGAAGGCGATCCTCGCCGCTGCTGGATCGATCCTCACAGTCGAGGCACGGCATGCCGCCTGGATGCGCCACATCCGGCAGGTTGCTCCCGCGCCGGCGGTCTTCGACTCGCCCAAGACGAAGGCGCAGATCCTCGCCGCCGTCAAGGGAACGGGCTTCATCACCGGCTGAGCGGAGTCGCTCGAGGTCTGGTCCTCGCTAGAGGGAGGACCAGACCTCGAGCTTCGAGATGGTCCGGCGGATCACCTCGTCGGTGAACTCACGTGAGCCTGCGTGCCCGCCGAGATCGGCCGTGCGGATCCCGTCCGCAATGGCTTCGAGGCAGCTCTCCCGGATCGCCCTCCCAGCCTTCTGCGCCGCCTCGTCGGCGTGTGAGAGGAGCGCCGAGCCGGCGAGGATCATCGCCATCGGGTTGGCGACGTCCTTGCCGTGGAGGGCCGGCGCCGTTCCGTGCGCGGCCTCGGCCATGAGCGCGTTCGGCACGTAGTCGTCGGCGAAGGCGACGAGCAACGACTCCGACCCGGCGATCGAGCCAAAGAGGGGCAGCACAAGGTCGGAGAGGATGTCACCGTCACGGTTGAGCGCCGGGATCACGAGCGGTGCGCCCGTTTGCGACAGGAGCAGTGCGAACGTGGCATCGATTAGCTGCGGCTCGTATGGAACATCCGGGTGGCGCTCCGCGGCCGCATCCATCTCCTCCTTGAGCATGCCCTCGTAGGTCGGGCTGACCGTGTACTTGGGTCCCCCGAACACCTTCGCCTCGGTCCGGTCGGCCTGACGGAAGGCGAATTCGGCTACGGCGCGGCAGATTCGTCGCTCGATTCGCTCGGTGCGAAAGGCGACCTCGTCCTCGCCTTCGCCCTCGCGCCATTCCTTGGCTCCGTACGCGTCGCCGACGGCCATGCGGACGACCGAGATCGGTGCGTGAACGCCGCCGAGTGGAACGACACCGGGGATGCGACGGCCGGTTCGGACGATCACCTGGCCGCCGATCTCCTCCCGCAAGATGCGGTTCGGAGAGCCCACGTCGCCGCGCTCCTCGGGCGTGATCGTGGCGGCCTTGAGCCCCAGCCCCGCACCGCGAATTGCGGCCGCGGCCTCGTATACGACCCGGTTCTCGGTCTTGCGTCTGTGCGCGAGGGAGAGGTCGAACCGGGGGAACGTGAGCTCGATCCCGATCACCTCAGGCGCCAGCACGCGGAGGGCCTCGTCGAGCAGCTCCTGACCGGTCTCGTCGCCCTCGAGCACCACGATTGTCCCTGCATCCATCGGCGGCCGATTCTACTTGCGTCGTTTCGGGAACACCCCGGCTCATGGCGCGTAGGAGTGGTTGGCGGCGCGCGGGGTCAAAGGGTCGCTTTCGTTACCTCGACGCGCGCGGCGGGAAAATCGATGACGAGCTGAAGCTTGCTCGGATCGAGAGCCTGGTGATCCCGCCTGCCTGGCGTGACGTCTGGATCTCACCCAACGCGAGGGCGAAGTTGCAAGCCACCGGAGTCGACAGGGCGGGCCGTCGCCAGTACCTCTATCACCCGGATTTCCGCGCCCAGCAGGAGCAGGCGAAGTTCGAGAAGCTCGTTCGTTTCGCGGAAAAGTTGCCCGACCTGCGACTCGCGATGGGCGAGCACATGCTGCTCGAGCCCTATGAGCGAGAGCGGGTCTGTGCAGTCGCGATCAGGCTGATCAACATGGCCTGGTTCCGGGTCGGCTCCAACCGGTACGCGAAGTCTTCTCGCACGTACGGTGTTACGACACTATTCAAGCGGCACGTTTCCGTGCGAGGCAACACGGTCACGTTCCGGTTTCGGGCGAAGCACAAAGTGCTCGTGAGGACGACCGTCGTCGACGCAGAGCTCGCTCGGGCGATCAAGGATCTCCTGGCACAGCCCGGAGGCAGCCGTCTCTTCCGCTACGGCCGGAACGGCGACACCTGGACGCTCACCGGCGCCGTCCTCAACGACTACATCCGAACCTACATGGGCGAGGACTTCACGGCAAAAGACTTCCGTACCTGGGGCGGAACGCTGACGGCGGCGATCCTGCTGGCAGAGCACGGGATTGCAGAGTCCGAATCGGAGGCCAAGCGAATCGTGGCCGCCGTGATGCGCAGGGTCGGCAAGCGGCTTGGAAATACAGCAGCTGTCGCGCGAACTTCTTATGTCAGTCCCGCCGTGGTCGAGCAGTACTTCGATGGACGCACCGTCGATGACTTTCGGCCGCGTCATTTACGTGTTGTGAGCGCACGGGATATCGGTCTCGACCAGGAAGAACAGGCGGTGGTCAGCCTGCTGCGCTCGTGGCGAATCAGACGAGCTAGACAGGCCGCCTGATTGGTGCGCCCGTAGGCTGTATGGTTGCTGCGTCTATTCCGCTCGACAGGAGGGTAGCCGTGGCCCGCAAGACTGTGCTCGTGTCCGATGTCTCAGGCGAGGAAATCGCTGAGGGAAAGGGCGCAACCGTGCGCATCACCTTTCACGATGCCCGCAAGGGCGTTCGTGAGCTCGACGTGACCGACACCGAGGCGGAAGAGATGGGCGGCCGTCAGGTGGCACGCCGTGGCCGCCGGCCGAAGTCCGCCAGCGCCTAGCGAGAAGAAGGCTACGTGCGGCCGGGGGGAAACCCACGTCCGCAAGGATTCCCGCTCTTTCCGGCGCCGGCGCTCTCCGGGCCGGAAAAGCCGTCGGAGGCCCGGACTAGGATGGGCTGATGGGTCTCTCGCTCGTCGTAGGACCGGCGAAGGCCGGCAAGATCGCCAGCCTGCTCGAGGGGTATCTCGCGCAGATCGACCGCGATCCCCTTTTGATCGTGCCGAACGCGGCGGACGTCGAGCGTGTCGAGCGGGACCTGCTGCGGCGAGCCGGGGCCCTCCTGTCAGGCTCGATCGGGACGTTCGAGGACGTCTTCCGGGAGGTCGCGCTTGCAGGGGGTCAGGCGAGACCCGTCGTCGGCGACGCACAGCGGGCGCTGGTCGTCCGGCGTGCGCTCTCGCGGACCGCGCTAAACGGGCTCGGACGCTCAGCCCGGTTCGCGGGCTTCGCAGACTCGCTGCTCGCAACGCTCGGTGAGCTCGAGTCCGGGCTGCTCGATCCCCAGCACCTCGACGGCGATCTCGGCCGCCTCTACACCGCCTACCGCGGAGAGCTTGATCGGCTAGGGCTCTGGGACCAAGACTTGCTCCGGCGCCACGGCGTCGAGCGGCTGCGCTCGGAGCTGCCCGCGTGGGACGGGCGGCCCGTCTTCGCCTACGGCTTCGAGGATCTGACGGGCGCGGAGTGGGGGCTGCTCGAGGCACTCGCGGGCCGTGCACAGGTGATGGTCTCGCTCCCGTACGAGCCCGGCCGGACCGCGTTCGCATCCCTGCAGGGGACCGCAGAGGATCTCGGCGCCCTCGCGCACGGCCGAATCGCGGAGCTGCCCGCCCGGTCGGCGGAATACGGGCACCCCGCGCTCGCGCACGTGGAGCGGTTCCTCTTCACGGACGAGCCCCCACACGGCCCTGAGCTCGAGGGCGCGATCCGCTTCTTCGAGGGCGCCGGCGCCCGCGCCGCTCTGGAGCTCGTCGCTGCGGAGATCCTGGAGCTCGCGCACGCTGGGACGTCGCTCGAGTCGATCGCGCTGGTGGTTCCGTCGCTCGAGCGCTGGCGCGCTCCGGTCGACACGGCCCTCACAACCTTCGGTGTCCCGTTCGCGCTCGAGGGTCGGGCGCGGCTTGCCGAGACGGCCTTTGGCCAGTCGCTCCTTGCGCTGCTTCGTTTCGCCTGGCAGGGCGGTGGTCGCCAGGACCTCTACGGCTACTTGCGCTCGCCCTTCTCCGGCTTCTCGCGCTCGAACGTGGACTTCCTCGAAGGGCGGCTGCGGGGTCGCGGAGTCGTCGCCGGATCGACCGTGGAGGAGGCGACGGTGCGGTTGCGCGACGGTCATCCGATTCCCGCACTCGAGGTGCTGCGCGGGGCCGCGTCACCCCTCGGGGCCGTCCGCACGCTCACCGGCGCCATGCTGCGGGCGGCGCATGGGCTCGAGGCTCCCCCTGTGGGAGAGCTCACGCTGCCGGACCTGCGCGCCCAGGACGCCGTGACGAGCCTGCTCGACGAGCTGTAGGGCTGGGTCAGCGCCGGCGGCGAGCTGTCCGCCGACGACGTCGTGGCGTCGCTCGAGCGGGCGGAGGTGCGGCTCGCCCGGGCTGGTGAGCGGGGGCGAGTTGCCGTGCTCGACCTCTTGCGCGCGCGGACGCGCCGGTTCGAGGCGATCTTCGTCCTTGGGCTCGATCAGGGAAGCCTGCCGCGCCGCGGGATCGGCTCGCCGTTCCTGGACGACGAGGTCCGCGGCGAGCTCGACGGTCGTACGGGCGCGCGGCTGATGCGCCCGGACTCCGTCTCACGCGACCGCTATCTCTTCTATACCGCCTGCACGCGCGCGACGCGTCGTCTCTACCTCGTGCGCGAGGCGGCGACGGACGAGGGCAGCCCGCGCGAGGCGAGCCCGTTCTGGCACGAGGTGCAGGCGCTCTTCGACTCCGACGACGTTCGGCGTTGGACTCGGCGGCGACCGCTGTCGTACCTGACCTGGGAGCTCGAGCAGGCGCCCACAGAGCGGGAGCGCCTGCGCTCGCTGGCGCGACTTTCGGCATCCGACCCCCTCGAGGCAGAGGCGCTTGCGGTCGCGAACGGCTGGAAGCGGCGGCTCGACCGCGCCCGCTCGGCGTTCACTCGCAACACCCACCTACGACATCCACGTGTGCTCGCCGAGCTGTCCGCACGCGACACGTTCAACGTCACCGAGCTGGAGCGGTACGCAGACTGCTCCTCGGCCTGGTTCTTCGAGCGGCTGATCGACCCTAAGCAGATCGACCGTCACGTCGATGCGATGCTCCGCGGCTCGGTCGCGCACACGACCCTCAACCGGTTCTTCGCCGGCCTGCCGAAGGCCATCGGCAGCGATCGCGTGGAGGAGTCGCGCCTCGACGACGCGCTTGTGTTTATCGGGGACTGCCTCGAGGGTGCGCTGGCGGGAGTGACGATGGAGATGACCGAGCTCGAGCGGCGTGAGCTCGAGCAGAGCCTGCGCCGCGACCTCGAGCAGCTCGTCCGCGACGAGGCCGTCTCGGAGTTGCCGCTCGTGCCGCGGCGCTTCGAGGTCTCCTTCGGCTCGGAGCGCTCCGCCCCGGAGCTCCAGCGCGGTCTCGACCTCGGCGACGGGATCACCCTCTCGGGCAAGATCGACCGCATCGACGTCGACCCGGCGAGTGCGCGCGGGATCGTCCAGGACTACAAGTCGGGCCGTACGGGGCATTCCGCCGTCGAGATCGAGAAGGAGCTCCGACTCCAGATCCCGCTCTACATGCTCGTTCTGCGCGATCTGGTCGGAATTGAGCCGCTCGGTGGGTTGTACCGACCGCTCGCGGGGGAGCGCCGCGCCCGCGGGCTGCTCCGCCTCGAGGCCAAGGACGATGGGATCCCCGGCTTCGCGAAGAACGACTACCTCGGCGAGGACGAATTCTGGAGTCGCGTGGAGGGTGCGAAGGAGCTGGCCCACGGTCTCGCACAGCGGATCCGAGCCGGCGACGTCCGTCACGACCCGAAGGGCGGCGAATGTCCAGCGTGGTGTGACCTCTGGCGGATGTGCCGGATCAGGCGAGCATGACTGCGGTCCTGAACAGCACCGACCGGCGGCGAACGCCCAATGAGCAGCAGGCTGCAGCGATCGAGGCGCGGGGGCAGGTCTTCGTCTCGGCCGGAGCCGGAACGGGCAAGACGACGGTGCTCGTCGAGCGGTTCGTCGAGGCGGTCTGCGAGCGCGGGATCGATGTCGAGTCGCTGCTCGTGATCACCTACACGGAGCGAGCGGCCGCCGAGCTCGCAAGTCGTATCCGTGCGAGGCTGGACGAGCTCGGCCGCCACGAGCTTGCGCGCGCCCTCGACGGAGCGTGGATCTCCACCATTCACGGCTTCTGCCTCCGGCTCTTGAAGGCGCACCCGTTCGCGGCCGGGGTCGATCCTCGCTTCAGGATTCTCGACGAGAGCCAGGGCCGCGTGATCCGGAGCGAGTCGTTCGAGACGGCGCTGACCGAGTTCTGCGGGACGGAGCAGCCCGAGCGGCTGCAGCTGCTTGCGACCTACGGCGCCGCCGGGCTCCGTCGGATGCTGACGAGCGTCTACGAGACGCTGCGCTCGGCAGGACGCGACCTCGAGCTCGACCTGGGGGAGCGCCCGGGTCTTCATGCCCGGCTGGCCGAGCTCGCGGAAACCGCCCGGGGGCTCGCGGCAGATGCGGGAGCGACCGACGCCGCGCGGGCGACGGCGAGCCAGGCCCTCGCCCTCACCGACGGGGCGCAGCCCACCGAGCGGCTGCTCGACCTGCGCGGCCTTCGCGCCCGCGGCGAGCGCGCCGCCGGCTACGAGGAGGCGCGCAAGGCGGTGCAGCAGGCCGCGCTCGACGAGCTGGCCCTGCGCGACCGCGAGCTCTTACAGGAGCTGCTCCACCGCTTTGCGGAGACCTACGCCGCGGCGAAGGACAGCGAGTCCGCGCTCGACTTCGAGGATCTGCAGCTGCGCGCCCGTGACCTGCTGCGCGACGATCCGGTGCTGCGGGAGCGAGAACAGCTCCGTTTCCGGGCGCTGATGGTGGACGAATTCCAGGACACGAACCGACTCCAGTGTGAGCTGGTGGATCTTCTGACCAGCCCCCACACCGAGCGCTTCTTCGTCGGCGACGAGTTCCAGTCCATCTATGGTTTTCGGCACGCCGACGTCCAGGTCTTCCGCGAGCGGCGCGCGGATGCCGAGACGCTCCTGCCGCTGACGCGGAACTACCGCTCGAGGCCGGAGGTGCTGAGCGTCGTCAATCACCTGTTCGCGGCGGAGTTCGGGCGCGACTTTCAGCCGCTCGCCGCCTCCGGCGAGTTCCCCGACCCGGTCTTCGGGGTTCCGGTCGAGCTGCTTGTGACCGACAAGTCAGCCTATGCGGAAGGTGCTGTCCACTGGCGGCGCGCTGAAGCTCGGCACGTGGCGGGGCGCGTGCGCGAGCTCGTCGATTCCGGCGCGGCTGCTCCGGGGGAGATCGTGCTCCTCTTCGCTGCCGGCACGGATGCGGAGTGGTACGAGGAGGAGCTGCGCGAGGTCGGGCTGCCGACGTATCGCGCCACCGGTCGCGGCTACTTCGGCCAGCAGCAGGTCGTCGATCTGCTCTCGTACCTCCGCCTGCTGCACAACCGCTACGACGACGACGCGCTTGTCAGTGTGCTGGCCTCGCCCTTCGTGGGCGTCTCGAACGACACGCTCCTCCTCTTGCGGCGCGCGGCCGGGCGCCGGCCGATCTTCACGGGGCTCGAGCGGACCTTCCCGACCGACCTGCCCGACGACGACGAGCGGTTGCTGCGAGCGTTCCGCCAGCGCCTCGACCGACTCGTCGAGGCATCGACGCGACTGTCGCTCGAGAGGCTCTGCGAGCGAGTCGTGGCAGACCACGACTACGACCTCGCTGTGCTGTCGCATCCCGACGGTCGCCGGCGATACGCAAATCTACGGAAGCTGGCCCGGCTGGCACGCTCCTATGAACAGCTTCGCGGCCCGGATGTGGAGGGCTTCGTCCGCTTCGTGGCCGAGCAGGACGCAGTGGGGACGGTCGAGCGCGACGCCGTGGCCGAGGAAGAGGACGCAGACGCCGTTCGTCTGCTCACCATCCACGGCGCAAAGGGTCTCGAGTTCAAGGTCGTCGTCGTCGCCGACGCGGGCCGAGACCGCGCGGCACCCTCCGCCGACGAGATTCTCTGCCTGACGGACGGGCGCTTCGGCTTCCGTGTCGCCGACCCCGTCACCGGCAAGCGCCACGGTGCGTTCGGCTACGCCGATGTCACGGCCGCGAGGAAGCGGGAGGAGAAGGCCGAGCGGTTGCGGCTCTACTACGTCGCGATGACGAGAGCGATCGACCGCTTGATCGTTTCGGGCTCAATCGATCTTGTCCAGGCGGGGCTGTCGCTCGACGACAAGACGCCGATCGGTTGGGTGCTCGCCCGGCTCGACTGCGCGGGAGAGCTCGCGCGGGTCGGCCAAGCGCCTGTGGAGCTCGAGCGCGAGGGCGGCCGCCTGCTCCTCAGGATCGACCGAGGTGCTGCGGAAACGACTCTTCCGCAGGTCGACGCCGCGCACCAGCAAGACGGCCAGCTCCTGCTCTTCAGCCAAGAGGACGTGCCGCTCTTGCCGGCTCCCGCGCCCGCTCTGGTGCCGATCCCCGCTCTTCCGGACGCGCCGCTGCACGACGTGCGCCGGCTGTCGTACAGCGCTCTCGCGCTCTTCGACCGTTGCTCTTACCGCTACTACGCAGAGCGGGTTGCCGGCATGCGCCCGGTTGATGCCCGAGGGACGATCCCCGGGGCGACTGGATTGGCTGCCACCGAGGTCGGCGATGCCGTCCACCGTCTCCTGGAGCTCGTCGACCTTGCGGCACCCGCGCTACCCGACCTGGAGCAGGTGCGCACGTGGTATCCCGCCGTGACGGAGGAGGAGCTTGCGCGGATCGCTGGGTTCGTGGAGTGCTATTGCGGATCCGAGCTCGCGCGGCGGATCTCGGCGCTGTCCGGTGCGCAGCCGGAGCGGCCGTTCGCCTTCGAGCACGACGGCGTTCTTCTGCACGGCCGGCTCGACGTCCTCTATCGCGACGGGCCTCGCGCGCTCGTGCTCGACTACAAGACGAACTCGCTCGCCGAGGGCACCCCGGAGGAGATCGTCGAAGCCGACTACCGGCTCCAGCGGCTCGTCTATGCGATCGCCTGCTTCCGGGCGGGCGCAGAGGAGGTCGAGGTCGTCTACCACTTCCTCGAGCGTTCGGACGCGGTCATCTCCCGCACGTTCACGCGCGCGGAGTTGCCGCAGCTTGAGTTGGAGCTTTCCGACGCGATCGTGCGCATCCGCGCAGGCGAGTTCCGGCCGACGCCGAGCGAGTTCGTCTGCGCCGGCTGTCCCGCTCTCGACGTCGTTTGCGCGGGTCCTCGCCTGCGTGGAATCGCGGCGTGAAACGCGTCGCGGTCCTCTCCGACGTCCATGGCAACCTGCCGGCCCTCGAGGCGGTGCTCGCCGAGGTCGAGGGGGAGCAGGTGGACTTGATTGTCTCCGGCGGCGACGTGGCGGCCGGCCCGATGCCGGCAGAGTGCGTGGATTGCCTGCGCGAGCTCGGCGATCGGGTTGCGTGGGTACGCGGGAACGCCGACCGTGAGGAGGCAATCCCGGAGGCCGTGGCCACGGCGCTCGTGCCGTACCTCGCGGCGAGGCTCGGGTCGGATCGCCGTACGTTCATCTCCTCCGCCGCGATCACGGTGGAGGTCGAGGTCGACACGCTCGGACGAGTCCTGGTCTGTCACGGATCCCCGCGCAGCGACGAGGAGATCCTGACGAGGTTGAGTCCTGATCGACGTGTGGACGAAGCGCTGGCCGACGTCGACGCCGAGCTCGTCATCTGCGGCCATACCCACGTGCAGTTCGACCGCCTCGTCTCGGGGCGGCGTCTCGTCAACGCGGGTAGTGTCGGCATGCCGTACGAAGGCAGGCGGGGCGCGTTCTGGGCGTTGCTCGGGCCCGAGGTCGAGTTGCGCCGCACCGAGTACGACGTCGAGGCTGCCGTTGCGGCGATCCGGGGAACGGGTTATCCACTTGCCGACGAGATCACAGGCTCCCTGCTGGATCCGCCCGACCCCGACGAGACTTCAGCGTACTTCGAGGCTCGAGCTGCCTCGTAGCTTCGTCGGGGAGGCTCGCCGGCCCGTCGGCCGCCGGCGAGACAGGATCAGGTCGATCATCGAGCGTCTCGCAGCCGAGCACGCGGACGCGCAGATCGCGCTCCGGTTCCGCACCGACGTCGAGCTGCTCTTCTCAGTGATGCTCTCGGCCCAGACGACGGA
>Ga0136621_1001026_pt1 | contig 11209 bp, 15 predicted proteins | sample AntDryUQ445A2306_FD_104673 | JGI IMG/M metagenome (GOLD analysis project Ga0136621, IMG submission 104673) | Polar desert sand microbial communities from Dry Valleys, Antarctica - metaG UQ445A (23.06) | ecosystem: Environmental > Terrestrial > Soil > Desert | place: Antarctica: Dry Valley...
CTGGAGCGCGGGGACGCCCCGGCCGCGAGGACGGGCGTTGGCGGCCGTGGTGCTCGGAGGACTGATCTTCGCGGTGGTTCTCCTGTGGGTCATCGTTGCAGCGATCAGCGGCGACCTCTAGGGGAGCCGCCGTTCTGGAGTAGCTCGAAAGCCGAATCGGCGGCCCGATATGATCCCTCCGAGCGACGCTCGGATCATCGAGTGGACCCGGCCTGCTGCGTGAGCCGACTTGCTAGACGAGGGTTCTTACGGCCACTGTGTCAGGACACGACTACTGGCCGCCGATGACGCCCGGTCGCGTGGAGAATCCTCGCCCGGACGAGCCCGACGCCGCGGCGTCCGCATGTCGCGAGCTAGCGGACCTCAGATCCGCACCACCTTCTCGCCCGGGAGCTGCTCTCGGTTGATCACCGGCTCTATCACCCAATACCGCCACGCCCCAAGCTCGAGGTAGGTGCGGACGTGTCGCCTCCACCTTCCTCGGTAGCCGTGGTCCTCGATGTGGCGCACCATCGCGTCGAACTCCTCATCCGGCACCCAGCCTCGGACCACGTAGTAGTGCGGGATGTGTGGCATCGTCTTGGCGAAGCGCCACGGTGCCGCCTCGACGAAGGCCTCGGGCCGGAAGCGCTCAGGCATCCTGGCCCTTGATACCTAGAGCCCGCGTAGCATCAAGCCAGTGGAAGGCATCGATCCGGATAGTTTCCCGCTCGAGGACGTCGAGGCCTGCCTTCGCGACGAGTCGCTGCAATGGGAGTACCGGCTCTCGACGCTCCCAGCGGGAGCGCCGTCAGATGCTCGAGGCGCAAAGACGCGACGCGGTTGCCGCCGGCGCAAGCGGGCAGGCGAAATGGATCTACTTCCGCTCCCCGCCGCAGACGTGGGAACACCTTTGCGGACGAGAGGGCTGGCTTCTGTACGACCCGGAGAGCGGGACCAACATGGCTTTCTGCTGGTTGCGATGAACTGAGCTGCCTCGATTAGCTTGCTATCCGAGCCTGGCCGCCAGCATTGGAACCCGCCGATCCCCACCAGTCACCAGCGCCAAGGGTGATCCTCGGCGAGCGCTTCGCGCAAGCGGCCGCCTGGATGACCGAGCTTCATGGTCTTCAGGCGCGCAAGGGCGAGCAGCGGCTGCCCTACATCTCACATTTGCTCGCCGTGGCCGCGCTAGTTCTCGAGGACGGCGGGTCAGAGGATGAGGCGATCGCAGCTCTTTGCACGACGCCGTCGAGGACCAGCCGGAGTACGCGTCGCCACAGCAGATCGAGGACCGCTTCGGGGCGCGGATCGCCGAGATTGTGGCCGCCTGCACCGACGCAGACCGCGGGGCAGGCCTGTCCTCGTCCGAGCGGAAGCGCCTCCACCTAGACCATTTAAGGCAGCTGCGCGACGAGGGGGCGCTACGCGTGCTCGCTTGCGCGGTGCGCCTGCTCGAGCTCGGGTTCTTTCGGATCGGCGGCGAGGAGTACGCGGCCGGCAACGACTCCTAAGGCCTCGCCACGATGCTCAAGCGCCACGTCACGATCGAGGGCGACCAGCTCACATTCGACTATCCCGCCAAGAGCGGCCAGCACCGGGAGCAGTCGATGGCCGACAGGGAGGTCGTGGCCGTGGTCGAGAAGCTGAGGAACCGTCGCCAGGGCCGCGAGCTCCTGGCCTACAAGCGGGGCGGGCGCTGGGTGGACGTCAAGTCCGAGGACATCAACTCCTACGTCAAGGAGGTCACGGGGTCGGACTTCACGGCGAAGGACTTCCGCACGTGGAACGCGACCGTCCTCGCCGCGGTCGCCCTTGCGGTCTCGGCCCCGGCCGCCGAGACCAAGAGAAAGCGCGAGAAGGCGATCCAGCGCGCCGTCCAGGAGGTCGCCCGCTACCTCGGCAACACGCCGGCGGTGGCGCGTTCCTCCTACATCGATCCGCGGACCTTCGACCGCTACCGCAGCGGCCTGACGATCGGTCGCGTGCTGGGTGAGGTCGCCGACGACCCGGACCTGGGCGGCATTCACGGCCCCGTCGAGGACGCCGTCCTCGACCTGATCATGGATCGGGAGTCGGAGGCAATCGAGAAGGTCGCCTAGAGTGCGTCCGCGATGCAGGTCGGAGAGATCGATCGCGACACGATCCGGCGGCTGGCGAGCTTCGAGTCGCAAGGGACGCCGGTTCTCAGCTTCTACGTCGACCTGAACCCCGCGGAGTACGCCGCGGCGGGAGCGCGCAGCACGGCCGTGCGCTCGCTCGTGGACGATGCGCACCGGCGGGTCGAGGCGACCGAGGGACTGTCGCACGACGGGCGCAAGGACGCACTTGGCGCCGTCCAGCGGGTGCGCGACTGGTTCGAAGGCTCCGGGTTCTCGATCGAGGGCGCGCACGGCATCGCCGTCTTTGCTTGCGGCGAGGACGGCTTGTTCGAGGTCCTCAAGCTGCCGCGACCCGTGACGAGCGATCTCGCGGTGGACCGCAAACCGTTCGTCGAGCCGCTGCTCGAGATGGCGCGCGGTGGCGGATGGTGCGTGCTGCTCGCGAGCCGGGATGCCGCCCGGCTCTTCCGCGGGGGTGTGGATCGGCTGGACGAGGCGGAGGCGCTCGGCACGGAGGCGGCGCGGAGCGAGGAAGGCCAGTCCCAGGCGCGCGCTCAGGGAAGCGTCGAGGAGGAGGTGGACGAGCACCTGCGACGGGTGGCGGGGCTGCTCTACGAGCGATTCAAGCGAGCGCCGTTCGAGCACCTGGCGCTGGGCGCGACCAGCGAGCTGGCGCCCCGGCTCGAGAGCGAGCTGCACCCCGACCTGCGCGCCCGCCTGGCCGGGCGGATCGACGTCGACGTGAGCAACGCCAGCGCCGACGACGTGCTCGCCGCGGCGCAGACGTCGATGGACGAGGAGGAGCGGCGCCGCGAAGGCGAGGCGCTCGATCGCCTGCGCGAGCGCATGAGCGATGGCCGCGCCGCCAGCGGGCTCGAGGACGTGCTCGCGGCTCTAACCGAGCAGCGCGTGGAGATGCTGCTGCTGGAGCACGGCTACTCGGCCTCTGGCGCGCTCTGCCCTCAATGCGGTTTGCTCGGCGGGCCTGACGTGACGCGCTGTCCGGCCGACGAGACCGAGACCGAGCGCCGCGACGACATCGTCGACCTCGCGATCGACCGCGCGCTCAGGCAGTCCGCCTTGGTGCTGGTACCGCGCCGATCGAACGAGGTCGCCGACCTCGGCGGCTTGGCCGCGATCCTGCGCTTCTAGGGCCCGGGTCGCGGCTCAGGTCGCGCGGTAGGAGCCGCCTGGGTCGGTCCGCTGGGGCTCGGTCGGCGCCGCTCCGGTGGCTCCCTGGTTGGTGCCGCCGTAGCCCTCGCCCTGGTCGCCCGAACCGCCACTTCCGACCTCCTGCTGAGCGCGCTGCTTGCCGCGCTCGGCCTGCTCCTGGCCGCGCTCGCGGCCGAGCTGGATATCGCGCTTGATTTGCTCACGCTGCTCCTGGCCCTTGCGGTAGGCGTCCTCGAGCATCCGCTCGGCCACCGGACGCCCTCGGCGCCGGCCCCGCCAAGGTGATCGAATGCCGGGCGCGACTCGAATACACACACGTACATGACGACTTTTCTCAAGCTTGAAGAACACGAGCAGCGAGTGGTGTCAGGGCTGATCCGCGGCACCGTCGCGGCGATGGCGATGAGCGCGCTGCGCCAGGTGACGACGGGGCTCGGCCTCGTCCAGCAGACCCCGCCCGATGCGATCCTCAAGCAGCGGGCCCTCGGTCCGCTCATCCGCTTCCCGCGTCTCGCCTACTTCATCGCCCGACGCCAGGTCGCCGTCGTCGAGCTCGCGCACTGGGGCTACGGTGCCGGCGGCGGCGCGGCGTTCGCCCTCCTACCCTCCACCGTGCTTCGCAGGGATTCGGTGGGCCCGGGCTACGGGCTCGCTATCTGGATCCTGTTCGAGCTCAGCATCGCGCCGATCCTGGGGCTCGACCAGGCAAGGCGGATCAGGGCTGTCGAACGGCTCATGTTCGCCAGCGACCACCTGCTGTACGGCGTGATCCTGGCCGGGGACAGGCAGTGGGCGCTGCCGGCGCGGCGGTGGCGCACCGGCCGGTCGCGAACGAGGAGGCGACTTGCGCGTAGGTGACGTCATGAGCACCGACGTTCGCGCGGCGCGACGACAGGATGGGATGCGGCAAGCGGCCCGCTCGATGATCGATCGCTCGGTCCTCGGGACGATCGTCGAGGCAGAGCCCCCCGAAGCGTCCCCGGGCATCGTCACCGGACGCGACGTCCTGGAGCTGGTCGCCGACGGCAGGGATTCGGACACACCGGTGGCCGACCGCTTCACCCCCGAGGCCACCTGCGCCGCCCCGGACTGGTCGCTGGAGCGAGCCGGTCGGGCCATGGTCGAGGGGGGTGTCCGCCATCTCGTCGTGCTGGACGGAGCCAGGACGGCCGGACTCCTGTCCCTCCGCGACATCGTCCCCGTGTTGATAGAGCAGCGCGGGCAGCGACCGACGATCCAGATCGGCGAGGCGATGAATCGGGACCTCGTCACCATGCACTCCGAGCAGACGCTGCACGAGGCGGCACAGCGGATGGTCGAGCACGACCTGGCGGCGGCGTTGGTCGAGCCCTCCGGCTCGTTGTCGGCGCCTCGGCTCGTCACCGAGCGCGACCTCGTGCAGCTCGTGGCGGCCGGGGACGATGGACGGGCCGCGCGCGTGGGGAACCACCTCCGCGCCAGGGGCACGACGTTCTCCGCCCCCGACTGGTCGCTCAAGCAGGCTGCTGAGGCGATGGTCAAAGGCGGCTTTCACAATGTCGTGGTGGTTGACTCGAGCGGACCGATCGGCATCATCTCGATGCGCGACATCGTCGGCCGGTGGCTCGACTGACCCGGACGTCTTTCGGGCGTTCACCGCCGTGTCGGCGGTTCAGCTGCTGGGAACGGCGGTGCGCCGCCGCGTCACGTCGTCGAGCAGCAGCTCGAGGTCGTGGGCGATGTCCGCCGGCGGCACCGGCACGCCGGCCGAGAACTTCGTTCTCAGGCGGCCGTCCGAGTCCACGAGCCAGATGCTGGCGGTGTGGGCGCTGTCGGGCTCGCCGGCCGGCTGGGGCGCCGCGAAGTAGGCCTCCCAGGTCGGCTCGAGCTCGGCCTCGGTTCCGATCAGGTAGTGGAAGTTGGGCGGAAGCTCGTTGCTCGCGAGCCACGACCGCACCGCGGCGGCCGTGTCGTTCTCGGGGTCCACGCTGACCGCGAGCACCTCGATCTCGTCCCCGCGCGGGCCGAGCAGCTCGAGCGCCTCGCGAAGCTCCTGGCCGATCAGCGGGCAGACGTCGGGGCAGGTCGTGTAGAGGAAGGTAACGACGAACGGCCTCCCAGCCAGGTCGGCGGTGCCGATCTCCCCGCCGCGCGCGTCCGCGTGGCTGAAGGACGGGGCGGGCGCACCGGCGAGCTCGGCCGGTAGCTGGCCGCCGCGGAAGGGGCTCGACTGCTCCTCGACGGTCGCGAGCGGCTCGTCGCCGCCCTCCAGCGCCAGGTAGGCGAGCGCCGCCGTGACAGCGACGCATACGGCGAGCAATGCGAGGAGCGATCTGCTCGTGGTGGGGTAACGCCCGCAGCTGCGCCAGGTCGAGCTCGACGGCATTGTCGACCAGTCCGTTGATCCGCAACCGGTAGTCCGCGAAGCGGCCGTCGAACAGCGCCTTGTATTCGTCTGAGTCGAGGTACTGCCCGTTGTGCCAGAAGTACGGTGAGATGTCTTTCTCGCTGTACTGCCCCGGCTTCGGGTCGACGTGCTCGAACAGGTGCTGGAGCGGACCTCGAACTCCTCTACGAAGAGATTCACGGCTACGCGGCCTCGCGCGACCAGGGCGATACGCCACTGGTCGTGCGACCCGTTGTGTCTCGGGCGCTCGACAGTGAGATCGTGCTCCTGGCCCAAGGCCTTGCGCAGGGGACTCAGCGCATCACCGGCTATCCCTACCGCCGACCCAGTGGACTGAGCGACGCCGGCCGACGGCTCGATGAGTTCCTCCGTCCGCTCGGACACACGATCGACCACACCGACGAGTCGCGGACGTACGCGTACTCCACGGATCTCGTCCCGTGGTTTCCTGGCGAGACCGCCGACGGCCGACACGACGTCGAACCGACCGACGAGGAGATCGCCCACTGCTGGGGCTGGTTCGAGCGGGAGGTGGCCCTGGTGCGGCCGAGGGCTGCCGTGCTACTCGGGCACCCTGCGGCACGTCACTTCCTCACCCGCTACGCGAATTTGAAGGTTGGGCGGCGAAAGCCGAGGCTCCCGTCTCGATCGTGTTTCGATCAGCAGGCAAAAGGAGCTCGACGCCGAGTTCCGAGGTCGTGACCCCGAAGGGTGTGTGCGCCCGCCAGTCAGCGAAGTTCACCATTAGTGATGCGAGCCCTGGAGTGCGCGTCCTTGACCGACTCGATTCTGCCGTTCCGGGAGCGCAACCGGATTCTGCTTGCCGCTGGGCATGCGACGCGGCAAAGAGGTAGTGCGCACGTAAGTGGCCTTCGGGCATCACCCAGCGGCGACCTCCGCCGAGCTCCCGCGGTGGCGCGCGTACATGCGGTGGGCCCACTCGCGGATCCCGTGCTCGTCGAGCGCGGCCCGGACCCGGTCGAGCCGCGGATCGTGACGCTGCGGCTGCGTGTACGGGAACTCCTCCGGCGCGATTACGGGGGCGAGTAGCGCGGCCAGGGTCAGGTCGGCGACCGAGAAGCGCGGACCCGCGAGGTAGCCGCTCGGCCCGAGCTCCGCGCGAAAGCGCTCGCCCGCTGCGCGCAGCTTCGCGAACGCGCCCTCGACGCTCGCGTCGTCGATCCCGAACTCGCGGTTTAGCCGCCGCCGCACTCGCGGCCAATTCGCCTTCGCCACGAGTCGCCGCCCGCGTCCGAGGTCGGGCGTGAACGTCCGCAGCATCAGCTCGGCGTCAGGCTGCAGGTGATGAACGAGGAGCAGGCGCGTGTACGGGCCGAGCTCCTCGTCGAAGAACTCCTCGAGCTCGAGCGCCCGCGCGCGCTCCTCCGCGTCGTCCGGGTAAAGCGGGGGTTCCGGGTGCAGGCGCTCAAGCTCGGCGATGATGCGCGTCGAGTCGCCGATCCCGCGGCCGTCGAGCACGAGCACTGGCAGCGTGTCGCCGCCACTCAGCCGCCGCGCGGTCCCGCGGTGGAAGCCGGCGGGCAACGCGCGCCGCGCGTGCGGGACGCCCTTGTAGTCGAGCGCCCAGCGCACCTTCTCGTTGTAGTGCGAGACCTTGAGGTGCCAGAGGACCGGCAGATCGTCCGGCGCCCCCTCCGGACGCCCGGTCATCGGCCTTCCGCCGACCCGGTTCAGATTCGACTCACTAGTCATGCCCATGTGACGAGTCGCCAGGGCCGCTGATCGCGCCTCGCCCGCACGCAGGTTTCGGGTCCGTGTGTCTCCCTAGCCGCCATGTGCGGGAGGACGGTCTGCCGAGCGAAGGCGAAGCGCGACCGCGAGCGTCACAAGGGCGACGGCCATCGGCACGAACACGAGCGCCCATGAGATCGCAAGTGGATCGCTGTCGCGGTACGCGAGGAGGCCGAAGGGCACGAGGTGGGCGCCCACGAAGGCGAGCACCGACGTCACCGCGAGTGCGCTCGCGAGCGTCGGCCCCAGGCCGTGGCGTCGCCACACCAGGGCGATGACCGCGACGAAGGCGCTGTACTGAACCGGCAGGAACAGCCAGAACGCCACCGTGAGCTCGCCGAGCCGCTCCTCGTTGACCACGTGGTCGATGTCGTGCGCCAGGACCAGGAGGAGCAGGACCGCCAGCAGCGCCGTGAGTGCTTGCCAGTGCGGCGGAACGGAAGGGTCTTTGTGGCTCTCGAACGCGGCCATCCTGCTTCAAGAGCAGCGTACGCTCGCCGAGGTGGGCGCGCTGTGACCTACGTCACGCCGTGAGGCCGAGATTCCGCTCTACGACTGGGTCGCTCAAGAATCGAATCGGCGGCCCGATATGTCCCTCCGAGCGACGCCCGGATCGTTGAGCCTTACGGATGGCGGACGGAACTCGTTGGCGGGACGCTTCCGGCTACCGCCCACGCGCGCGCCGTCAGCCTGAAGGGGCCGTCGCCAACCCCGAGGTGGCGTCGGTAGGCGTCGCGGAGCGCGACGCGACGGTCGTCGTCGAGTGACTTACAGAACGCGCCGGCCGGGCCAACGCCGGTCGTGAACGGCGCCCATACGTCCTCGAAGTCCGCGTAGCTGGCGCGCACCACGAGCGGCCCAAAACGCACGTCGCGCAGTCCTGCGCCGCGCCACAAGTCGGCGAGGTCGCCCTCGCCGCACCACGGCATTACGGCTCCCTCATCGGCTGCGGCGCTTTCGGGAACAACCTCGCGGGCAGCGTCCCAAAAGGCGCGCAGGAGCGTCATCTCCCCCGCGTAGTCCCAAACGCAGGAGGCGACGACGCCGCCCGGCCGTGTCACGCGCGCCATCTCGCGCACTCCGGCCTCGGCATCGCACATGAAGTTCACAACCAACTGCGAGAGGGCGGCATCGAAGGCTTGGTCAGCGAACGGCAGTGCCTCGGCGGTCGCTAGCGCGACGTCAACCCCTGGCAGTCGGGTGCGGCAGGCTTCGACGAACGGCGCCGACGGGTCCGCAGCGCACACGCTCGCCTGCCCGAGGCGCTCCGCGAGGGCAGCCGTGAGTGCGCCGGGCCCACAGCCCACGTCGAGGGCGCGCATCCCTGGCCCGACACCCGCGAAGTCGATCAGCTCGGCGGCGAGCGGCGCGCCATAGCGGCCAACGTGACGGTCGTAGGCGTCGGCGGACGTACGAAAGGTGTCAGCGCCTGGCATCGCAGCGTCGAGCCTAACGTTGGGAGCGTCTAGCCCTAGAATCCGCTCTACGACTGGGTCGCTCAGAGATCGAATCGGTGGCCCGATATGTCCCTCCGAGCGACGCTCGGATTGTCGAGCGGGTGCGGCTAGCCGCTTAGGAGGTTTCTGCGAAACGATTGGCGAAAGTCACTGTGTGGGATGATCGCTCACGATGGCGGAACGCCAGCAGCTGCGCCGAACCGCAGAGCCCCTGAAAAAGGGCGTCGCGAGGATTAGGCGCGAGCGCGAGGCGTTCTTGCGAGGGCTAACGAAACCCGCCCGAAGTCGGCTACGCAAGCCCCGTCCGAAGAAGTAGCTCATCCTGACCTGGGGCTATCTCCCACGCTGGGAGTGGCACGGAGTGTTCTCGACAATTCACCGAGCGAGCTTTGAGTCCCGGATCGGGTAGCCGCCGTCAGCACGGAGTAGGAAGTCGGGCAGGCCGATGACTTCGCAGTCCGCGTGTCTAAACGCGGAGCTCGCACTTCGACGGGCGGCAGTACCTGTAGAAAGCCGTCGCCGTTAGGCGTCGCTGCGGTCGGCCCGAACCGGGGACCGCTTCGTTCATGGGCCCGAGAGCCGGCGTATCCTAAGGTCGCCATGCAGGCGCTTCTACAGGACGGGCCCATGCAAGGGAAGCGGGTGGAGACGGAGCCTGTGGAGGGGCGGCCACCGAAAACGATCGCCGTCTCGGACGAGGAGGACCGCGCCTACCATTATGGCTTGGCGGAGTGGAATCAGGAGGGAATGACGGCGGTCTACGCGTTCCTCTACGCCGAGTAGCTGTCAGCATTCTCGACGTCCGGGGGCACGACGACTAGATGCATCGTTTCGTCATCACTGCTCGCCTGCGAGAAGGTTCGGCCGAGGTGCTCGATCGCCAGTGGCAGTCAGTGACGGCCAGGCAGCGACCACCTACCTGCGCGACGAGGTCGTGCCGCGCGTCTCGCAGGCTCCCGGCTTCGTCGCCGGCTACTGGGTCAGGCTTGAGAGCGGCAACGGTGGCCGGGCGATAATCGTCTTCGAGTCGGAAGACGCGGCACGCAGCATCGTGAGTCAAATCCAGCCGGCGCCAGGCGGGGCCACCACGATTGACAGCGTGGACGTGGGTGAGGTCGTGGCACACGCCTGACTATGGACCCTGCTGGTTCGCCCGCTGAGGGATCGGCAACCGGACACCCATCAGCCGCGTTCACGACGTCCTGGGGCAGGACATCTAGGCAGCCTTGGCGGCGGGCCGGCCGAGCAGTTCGATGTAGGTGTGCTCGTAGAGGTCGGCGACGCGCTCTGCGGTGAACTTCGCCGCGTAGCGTCGAGCTGCCTGGAGATCGGTCCGGACGTGACCCTGAAACAGGGACGCCAGCGCGCGTGCCAGCCCCTGCGGATCCTCGGGAGCCACGGCGATACCCCGCCCTCCGGAGAACAGGTGCTCGAGCCCTTCGACGGCGGTTCCCACGACCGGCACGCCGAGCGCCATGGCGAGCACGGCCGTCTGCGACCAGGCGTCATACCTTGAGGGCACGACGCAGGCCGAGGCGCCCGCGATCCATTCGGCCGGGCGCCGCCTCCAACCAGCGAACACCACGTCGCCCTCGATCCCGAGTCGCCGGGCGCGGGCGCGCAGTTCGGGCTCCAGCGGACCGCTGCCTACCACGTAGAGCGGCGGGCGGTCGCTGAGGAGCGCAAGCGCCTCGAGCAGCAGATCGACGCCCTTCTCGTGGTGCAATCGGCCCGCGTACACAAGCCGCCGCGCCGGGACACGGGCCCGTTGCACGACCCCGATTGGATCGATCGCCGAGCGGCCCTCGCGAAGCAACGCCCGGTCCGCCCCGAGCGCGAAGAGCTGCTCGCGCACGGTCGGTCCGTGCACGAACAGGAGGTCGAGCCGGTCGAGCGCGGAGCGAAGCTCGCCGACGGGCGGCTCGCCCGGCCACTGGTAGGCATTGTGCTCGCTGCCCACCACTGGCACTGCGGCGGGCGCCGCACGAGCCGTCGCCCACCACGCTCCGAACTGGTGCGCGTGAACCAGGTCGGCGCTGGCGAGCCGCGCCGCGAGCCAGGTGGAGAACCCCTCGTCGCACTCGTACTGAAGACTGCGCGAGGCTCCGTACACCTCGACCTCGACTCCATGCGATCCAAAGAGCTCGACTCCGGCCGCAGCCGCAGATCCCGCGAGGAACCGGACATCCCACCCTCGCCGCCCCAGCGCAATCCCCAGACGCAATGCGCTCAACTGGCCGCCGCCCGGTTCGACGTTCCCGATGACCCGGACGGTCCGCATCAGCCACAGCGTACGGCGCGGCCCCGATAGCTCGCGGCGACTTTCACCGGCCGGTCGGCCCCCAGCCGACGTACATGGC
>Ga0136621_1001027_pt1 | contig 11208 bp, 15 predicted proteins | sample AntDryUQ445A2306_FD_104673 | JGI IMG/M metagenome (GOLD analysis project Ga0136621, IMG submission 104673) | Polar desert sand microbial communities from Dry Valleys, Antarctica - metaG UQ445A (23.06) | ecosystem: Environmental > Terrestrial > Soil > Desert | place: Antarctica: Dry Valley...
CAGGCCGAGGACCGTCACGAGGACCGCGACAAGGATCGCCGCCATCGCGATGCCCAGCACCAGCGGCAGAGCCTGTCCGCGCTGACTCGCGAGGGCGGGGCCCAGGCGCCTTGCGATGCGGGCTGTGCGAGCTGACAGGTCTCCTCCAGGATCAAGGCCCGCCAGAGCCCGCCGTCCACTGACCAGGTTGGGCGCTCTCGGGACCACGGCCAGAGGCAATCCCCTGCGACGCATGTCGTATGCAGCCAGCGCGGCCAAGGCGCGTTGGCGGTCCGGGTCCGCCCTGAGCGCCGCCGCGGCCGGGTTCTGCCATTCGAAAAGCTCCCGCCACTCCTTGGGACGCGAATGGACAACGACCAGATCCGCCGAACTCGCCAGGCAACGCTCCAGCGCGGGGCGCCAGTCGGCTTCTTGCTCGTTGAGGGCCAGCCAGCAGAGCGCTCCGCGCGCGACCGCCGCGAGCCCGGGCCGAAGCTCCGCCTCGAGCCCACGAGCGGCGCCCGATGCGACCAGCGTTTGCCGCCTTCGCAGGCCTTCCCCCACCTCGCAGACAACCGCACCGCGTGTGGGGTGGGCCAAGGCGAGCGCAAGGGCAGCAGCCACAGGCAGGCTGCCCTTGGCCTCGCCAATCGCGGTGACCGCCACCAAGCGCGGTCGCTCGGCAGCAGCGGATTCGAGCTCAGCCATCACCAACGCGCGCCCAGGCGCTTGCCCGAACCTCGAACACCTTCGCGATCGCCGGCACGGGGGCGGGCGGGCGTGCCAGAACCTCGACGCGACCGCCATTGATTCGAACCTCGAACCTGTCCCTGGCCCATCCCGGCATGGCCGCGCGCGCCGCAGGCTCGGCGTCAAGCCCCCCGGCGGCGGCAAGGGCACCGGCCTCCGCAGCGCCGTCCGCGAGATGGAGGGTGTAGGCGGTTGCCGCCAGTTGCAATGCGACCAAGGCGGCCACGATCAGGACCGGCACCCCGGCCAGGAGCTCCAGCGAGGCCTGACCGCCCTGAGCGTGATTCATGCCCCGGCTCCGGAAGGATCAAGCGCCGCGGCGGCTTCCACGGTTATCCGCGGCAAGCCCGGGATCACGCCCGGCGTCTCCAGTTCCACCAGGACGCGTCCCCCCTCCTCGGTGACATTGGGCCGGCCCATGATCAGCGGTACGGCCCGATCGGACGCCGGCCCGGGCTCGGCGCCCAGGTGAGCGGCCCGGGCTCCCGCGCGGGCGGCCTCGCCCGCAGTCAGGAGCGTCCAGCCCGCCAGCACCAGCTGAGCCATGAAGAGCGCGGCGACAGCAGCCAGCACGGCCACCACTGAGAACTCCACGGATGCCTGCCCTGCGTGCTGTTTGACCGCGCTCATCGTGGCCCCGACGCTAGGTGGAAACGACGCACGGGTGGGAGACGACGGGCTCCGAATCAGGAACGAAAGCGCGACAGAATGGGCTAGAGCTTGCGGGCCTCCGTGACCACGCGGAAGACCGCGAAACCGGAAAGCCCAAGGACCCCGATCCACACCAGGAACCCGGCAGCGCTATCAAGCAACTCGTCGGCACCGGCGATCATCAGCACGATTGCCCCAAGACCACCGACGAGCAACCAGCGGCTCTGCTCCGGCAGCGCCATGTAGCCGAGCCGGTTATCCCGGTAGAGGAAGTACCCGGTCGCCCCGATCGCGACCAGGAATCCGATCGAGATCACCGCGAGGATCCCGTTCGCCAAATTGCCGCCGCCGGGCACGGCCGCGACGACAAGGGCCAGCAAGGCGATGATCGCGATGTTGCGAGCGGCCTGCACCAACCCAAGCCTAACCCGCGCGTCTAGCTGGTCATGACCACGATGCCGAAGACGATCGCCGCGATCGTCGCCGCCATCCCGACCACTGCCAAGGCCGCGAACGCGGCGGCGGCCGTGGGACGCCCCTCGCGGGATGCCACGGCTGACTGGGTGGTGCCCAGGATCGCCAGCGAGAACGTAAAAGCGACCCCGACACCGGCCACGAGCGCCGCCAGGCACGTCTCGAGGAGCGCCTTCGTGTCGATGATCGTCGCGAATTCCATCTGCCTATCCTGCGGACGCCGCCAGCGCCCCGGCCCGCATGCGCCTGGCGAAGGCCATGCCGACGGCGACCAGGCCGGCCGCCGTGATCAGCACCGGGCCGACGGCGCCGTCGCCGAACAAATGGGTCAGCCCGTACGCGGCGGCACCGATCGCCCCCGCGGCGGGGAGCGTCAACAGCCAGGCGGTCACCATGTTGCCCGCGACGCCCCAGCGCACCGCGGAAACGCGCTTGCCCGCGCCGGCCCCCATGACCGCCCCGGAGATCACATGCGTCGTGGAGAGCGGGTACCCGAAGTGGGTCGACGCGAGGATCACGGCCGACCCCGCACCCTGGGCGGAGAAGCCCTGTGCCGCGTCCATCTTGATGATCCGGGTGCCCATCGTCCTGATGATCCGCCAGCCACCCGTATAAGTGCCGAGGGCGATCGCGGTCGCGGCGGAAACGATCACCCACAAGGGCGGGTCTGAGCCGGCCCCCAGCTCACCGCTCGCGATCAGAGCCAAGGCGATGATGCCCATCGTCTTCTGGGCGTCGTTGGTGCCGTGGGCCAGCGCCAGGAGCCCGCCCGAGATGACCTGGCCAGAGCGGAATCCTCGGGTCACCGACCCTGGGCGTTGCCTGCCCACCACCCGGTAGCAGACGACGATCGCGATGCCGCCGACCACGAACGCGAGGATCGGAGCGATCAGCGCCGGAGCCAGGACCTTGCCGATAATGCCGTCGGAGAGCACCGCCTCGGAGCCGATCGCGACGAAGGCCGCACCCACCACCCCGCCGATCAGCGCGTGCGAGGAGCTCGAGGGCAACCCGAAATACCACGTGATCAGGTTCCACGTGATCGCCCCGACCAGACCCGCGAAGACGACGGTCGGCGTGATCGCATCCGCCACGACCACGTCCTTGGCGACGGTCGCGGCCACCTCGAGCGATATGAACGCCCCCGCAAAATTAAGGATTGCCGCGTAGGTGACGGCCAGCCGCGGCGACATCGCGCGCGTGGAGATCGACGTCGCGACCACGTTTGCGGTGTCGTGAAACCCGTTGGTGAAGTCAAACGCCAGCGCGGTCCCGACGACGATGTAGAGGATGAGGTCGGCCTCAGACAAAGGGTCGCCCTAGGCGTTCTTGATCACTATGCCTTCGAGGATGTGGGCAGCGGTCTCGCACGCGTCGATCGAGCGCTCAAGGACGGTGAACAGGTCCTTCCAGCGAATCACGACCATCGGGTCGATGCCATTCGCGAACAGGGAGGCCACCGCGTCGCGGTAGAGACGATCACCGTCGTTCTCAAGGCGATGGATCTCGATCCAGTACTTGTCCAGGTCCTTGAACTCGCGCAGGTGCTGAACGGCCGACGCCAATTGCTCGCAGGACTTGACCAGGACGTCGGCCATCTTGATCGACTGCTCCATCGGCGCCTCGATCTTGTAGAGGATCATGAAGTCGGCCGTCTCGTCGATGTAGTCGGCGATGTCGTCGAGCTGGGTCGCAAGCGCGTAGATGTCCTCCCCGTCGATCGGCGTGACGAAAGTCGAGTTGAGGCGCCGGACCAGCTCGTGCGTGATCTTGTCGCCCTCCTGCTCGGCGAGCAGGATCTCGCGCACTAAAGACTCCTGCTCCTCGGGCCATTTCTGGAGCATCTCCAGGAGCATCTTGGCCGCCCGCAGGTTGTTCAGGGCAGCTTGGTAGAAGAGGTCGAAAAAGACCTTGTCCTTGGGGACCAACGAAGGAAGCTGCATAACGCGGGACGCTACCAGTGAGCGATGACGTCGACGATCCGCTCAGCGGCATGGCCATCCCAAAGTTCCGGACTTTGCGGAGTCCGGTCCGCGCCGGCGAGCAGCCGCGGTATTTCCCGTATCCGCGCCGGATCAAGGCCGATCAGCGTGTTCGTCCCCGCGCGCACCGTGACCGGGCGCTCGGTGTTGTCGCGCAGCGTGAAGCACGGGATTCCCAGATAGGTCGTCTCCTCCTGGATCCCGCCCGAATCTGTCAGTACGCCTGCCGCATCCGCCTGCAATGAGAGGAAATCCAAGTAACCAACCGGCTCCGCGAGATCGATCTTGGGGACGTCGCCAAAGCCAAGCTCTGCCAGGCGGGCGCGAGTGCGAGGATGCACGGGGAAGAGGACCGGGACCTCCCTTGCGATCCCGGCCAGGGCGGCCATGGCGTCCCCAAGCAGGGGGCCGTCCACCAGCGCAGGTCGATGCAGGGTCACCAGCAGGTAGGTGCCGGGGCGCAGGCCCAGCGCCGCCGCGGCCTCGCGCGATTGAATCCGCTCCTCGAGGGCGACCAGGGTGTCGATCATCGTGTTGCCGACAAATCGCGCCCGCGCGGCCGGGACCCCCTCGTCGGCCAGGTTCCCCTGGGCCTCCTTGGAGTGCAGGAAACAGAACTCGGAGAGATGGTCGATGGCGATCCTGTTGATCTCCTCCGGCATCTCGCAGTCGAAGCTCCGCAGTCCGGACTCGACGTGCCCGAGCGGCAGGCTCAAACGGGCGGCGCAAAGTGCTGCGGCCAGGCTGGAGTTGACGTCGCCCGGGACCAGGACCAGATCCGGCCGCTCCTCGCGAAGCACCGGCTCCAGGCGCTCGAGCACGCGAGCCGCCTGCTCGGCGTGAGAGCCTGACCCGACGCCCAGCATGTGTTGCGGTTCGGGCACGCCCAGCTCCTGGAAGAAGACGTCCGACATCGCCCGGTCGTAGTGCTGGCCGGTATGCACAACAACGTTCTCCGAAGCTCCGAACCGATCACGCGCCGCCGCGATCACCGGGGCCATCTTCACGAAGTTGGGACGGGTCCCGACTACGTGGACGATTCGCATAAGTGTCCATTGAGGAACTCGAGTTGGTCGGAGACGGCGCGCTCGTATGCCTCGCCCCGGTAGATCCCGAAGTGGCCGAGGCCCGCGTATGTGACCGTTTCGCCCCGCGGCGCGCGCGCCGCGGCCTCGAGCGCGGCGGCCGGAGGAGTGATCACGTCGTCGGCAGCGACCTGAACGAGCAACGGACAGCGCACGCTCGCGGCCTTGAGGCCGGGGCGGTACGTGGCCACCCACAGGGCAACTCGACCCGCGACCTCGTTGCGCCACTCGAATCCGTCGTCGTAGCACGAGCGGTAGCCGGGCAGGGCGTCGGGGCTGGTCATCGCGGCGGTCGTCCCCGGCGGGCCGACGATCGGGAGCATGTGTGGCTCCCGCCCGGAAAGCGCCCCGGCCTGGTCGATCAGCCCCGCGAACGTGAGTCGCAGCACGCTGGCCGGGCCGGCGCTCCGCAGCGTCGCGATCCCGTCCATGTGCGGCGCCTGGGACACAACCGCCGCGATCCTGGGGTCGCCGGCCGCAACCGCAACCACGTGGCCGCCAGAAAACGAGGAGCCCCAAAGCGCGATTCGATCAGGGTCGACCCTTTCGAGCTCCCGAGCGAATCCGATCGCCGCACGGTAATCCTCGTGCTGGCGCCCGATGTCGAGCAGCTGGCGCGGCTCGCCACCGCTCTCGCCGAAATGGCGGTAGTCGAAGGCCAGGGCCGCAAACCCGGCTTCGGCATAGCGCTCGGCGACCCGCGTGGGCCCGCCTTCCTTGACGGCGCCAAAGCCGTGCGCCAGGACCACGCACGGCGTGGCCGCGTCGGTTTCCGGTTGAAAGAGGACGCCCGCGCACTCGTCATCGCCCGACCGGAAGCGAACCTCCTCCCGGCTGAGAGTCGTGCTAGCCGATGCCATCAATCGCTTTGGCGAGCTCGAAATCAGCCGCCGTCAGCCCACCCTCCGAGTGGGTTGAGATCGTCACCTCGACGGTATCCCAGGAGATCGCCAGATCGGGGTGGTGGCCCATCTCCTCGGCAGGACCCACGATCGCCTTCACGAACTCAACCGAGCTGACGAAGCCATCGTGCTTGAAGGCCTTGCGAATCGCCTCGCCGTCGCGCTCCCAGCCTGAGAGCCCGGCCAGCCGTTCCTCGATCTGCTCGTCATCCAGTCTGCTCATCGCTCCAGCCTATAGTCCCCGATCGGGAATCGAGCTCGCGATCGACCCCGCCAGATTGCGCTTATGTCGATCTCGATCGGGTGGAGTGGGTGGCCCTCTACCGCGGGCCGAACAGCGACGCCGTATCCGGCGCCAGCGCGACCGTGGCGACCGCGGCGATCACGCCGAGCGCCACGAAGACCCCGATCTCGACCGCGCGCGCCTGTCTTGATCTGACGAGGGCGCCGACGAGAAGGGCACATAGGACTCCGACCAGAAGACCTCCCAGGTGGCCACCGATCGAGATCCCGGGCACGCTGAACGTGAAAACCAGGTTGAGGACGACGATCAGGCCGATCTGCTGCGCCACGTCGTCGCGACCCCGGTCCCGGGCGACGATGAACGCCGCGCCCATCATGCCGAACACAGCGCCGGATGCACCCGCCGTGAGCGCCTCCGGCTCGAGGGCCATCGCGCCCAGCGAGCCACCCAGAAGCGACACGAGGTAGATGCCCAGGAAGCGCCAGCGCCCGACGGCCGGCTCCAAGAGCCCGCCCAGGAAGTAGAGGGCGAACATATTGAGGCCGAGGTGAATGAGCCCATAGTGGAGGAAGCCCGACGTCAGGATGCGGTAGGGCTCACCATCGGCGACGGCCGGACCGAACAAGGCGAAGTCGCGGTAAATCGTGCCGCCGCCCTCGAAGAGCCCGGCCCCGGTTGCGACGGCGAGGACGAAGACCGCCACATTCATTCCAATCAAGGCGTACGTCATCGGACTCTGGCCGGCGCCGGCGAAGCCCGCGGGGGCGCGATGGACCTTGGTGCGCTGCCGCGCGCAATCCGGGCAGCGCATGCCGACCGGAGTCGACGTCATGCAGTCCGGGCAGATCGGACGCCCGCAGTTGGAGCAGCCAACGCTGGTTTCCCTGCCGGGGTGGCGGTAGCAGACGGCCATCAGGCGCAGGAATGTACCTAAGGCGTTAGTGCTGGCGGCAAAGCGCTACAGCACAGCCTTCATCACTACCGGCAGGGTCGGAGCCTCCGAGCCGCCCCGTGGCTCACGGGTGATGTAGACGCCGCTGGCCCCGTCCAGGCTGCCGTCGATAGCTACCTCGGTGGAGCCGTCACGCTTGATCACGAACGGCGTCGAGGGCTCCATCGTGCCGTCGCGCTGGATCCACGCCTGATAGACGCGATCCTTTGGCAACGACGGCAGTTCCTCGACGTGGAGGATGCCGCGGTCGCCGACTACCTCAAGCGTGGCCTCCGCCCGCTCCCCCAGGGCAAGTCGCCCGCTTTGCGCCGCGATCATGACGCTGCCGGGTTGCTTGTCAGAATCCTCACGCAGGGCGTAGCCCCCGATCGCGCCGGCGACCAGGACCAGGCTGGCGACGACCGCCGTGGCGGGACGCCAAAGCGCGCTCCAAAACCCGCGACCCGATCGCTTCGCTCGGCCCTCAGCACGTCGAACGGCCCGTACGTCCTCCCGCACCTCTGCCATCAACGCCCGCTTGAGCCCACGTGGCGGGCGCCGTTGCGCGACCGCCGTCGGAAGCAGGTCGATCGCGGGATCAAGCCAGGCAAGGTATTCGCGGCACTCATCGCATCCGGCCAGATGAGACTCGATCCGGTCCACCTCGTCGGGCTCGAGCGCACCCAGCGAGTAGGCGGCAATCTCGTCCCGGTTTGCGCGGTGCTGGTCCATCACGGCAGGGCCTCCGATGAATCCCCGATTCCCATCCGCTCGGCGAGCGACAGGCGAATCTTCTCCAAGCCCAGGCGCATCCGTCCCTTGACGGTTCCTAGCGGCATGCTGAGCATTGAGGCTATCTCGGAATGGGTGAAACCGCCGAAGTAGGCAAGCCCGATCACCTCCGACTGCTCCTCGGGCAACTCCTTGATCGCGCCACGCACCCGGCTGGCCGTTTCGCGGCGGATTGCCTCGGAATCGGTCAGTTCCTGCGCGGGCTGAGCCTCGAGCGCCGCGTCGTCGTCGAAGTTGAGCTTCGGCGCCTTGCCCGACTGGCGACGCAGAGCGTCGATCGAGCGGTTGCGAACCACACCGAGCGTCCAGGAGCGAACGCTGCCGCGCGCCGAGTCGAAGCGGGCCCCGGACCGCCAGATCGAGAGGAAGGCCTCCTGGGTGACGTCCTCGGCGGCCTCGGGGCTGCCGAGGATCCGGTGAGCAAGGGAGTAAGCGGCGCCTCCGTGGCGGTCGTAGAGGACCTCGAAAGCAGCGGGATCCTTGCGCTCGACGAGCACCATCAGATCCTCATCCGCCAGCTTTTGCATTGCATCGCGATTCACCGCTCACCCAATCTACGCTCCGGGTTTGCCTTTGGATCAGGTCCGGCGCTTCACGTCCGGCGCCAGGAGGATAGGTTTGAGCAGCGATGAGCGGCTCGTCCCCAGCCCGCCTGTATGCCACCTTGGTCGGCGGCGCCCTGGTGATTGCGGGGATCGTCGGCTTCTTCTACAGCGCCAGCTTCGAAACTCACAACCACCTCACGTCGGAGCCCTTGCTGGGGATTTTCGATGTCAACGGCTGGCTTAACGTGGTGCACATCGTCACCGGCCTGCTGGGCCTCGCGGCCGCCGGGTACGCCGCCCGCACCTACGCCCTGGCGCTGGGCCTGGTCTACCTCTTGATCGCGATCTGGGGGTTCACGCAGACGACCGATGGAGTAGGCGATCTGCTGTCGCTGATCCCGATCAACACGGAGGACAACGTCCTCCACCTGGTCCTTGGGCTCACCGGCCTGGCCGCCGGGTCGGCGACGCCCAAAAGCGCCGCGCCTAGCGCCGCAGCTCCGCGCTGAGCTCGCCGAGGATCCGCTCCGCGCCGGCCCGCAGGCCCGACGGCTTGCGGCGGCGACGGGCGCCGACCAGAGCCAGCGCTCCCGCGGCGGCACCGCCGACGGCGATCGCTGCGACGGGGCGGACCCAGTTACGCGGATCGCGCAACGACTGAAGCTCCGAGTCGGACAGCTCGTCAGCCCAGCTCCCGAGCGCCGCGGCAGCCTGCTCGGTGATCGCGCTCAGCGTGTCCTCGACCCGTGCGGCCAGGCTCTCCGGCGGCTCGATCGGCCGCAGGGCGTCACTCAGGAGGGCCTCCAGATCCATGCGCCCGGCCGCCTCAGTCATTTCCCGGCCCAGTCTCGGAAGACATCTGCTCTTCGAGTTGTTTTAAGGCTCGATGGATGAGGACCTTGGTCGCGCCGTCGGAGCGGCCCAGCGCCCGCGCGATCTCGCGATTCGACATGTCGAGGGCGAAACGCATGATCAGCGCGTCGCGGCGATCCTCCGGCAGGTCGTCCAGCTTGCGCATCACAAGGCGCAGCTCTTCGCGGCCCTCGACCACGCGCTCGGTCGTATGGGGGTGCGCCGGCGGCTCGACAGCTTCGATGTTCGACTCGGGCCGGCGCGACTTGTCGCGATGGTGGTTCGACGCGAGGTTGTGAGCGATCCGGATCAGCCAGGGGCGCATCGGGCGCCCGTCGGACTCGCGCCGCGCCCGTTCGAAGTGGCGATAGGCCTGCAGGAAGGCCTGCTCTGTCAGGTCCTCCGCGTCGTGGTGATTGCCCACCCGGTAGTAGGAGTATGAGTAGACGTCGCGCAGGTGGTCGCGATAGAGCTGTTCGAACTCGCGATCCAGCTCCGCCTTGGAAGCCACGGAGGCGGGCTTGGAGGAATCCGCCGTGCTCACCGGTCAAGAGTAGTCCTGATCCGCTCATGCCGCCCTCCGCGCGCGCTCGGCCCGGCGCAGGCCCGCGATCCACTCGGTCGCCTCGATCTCGCCGGCGATCAGGGCGGCGAGGCCCTCGAGCCTAGGTGCGTCGATGCCCGCGCGCATCATCGTCTCGGCGATCAAGGGCACGGCGTCGAGGCCCTCGGAGGCCTGCCCGATCTTGCCCGGAATCTGAGCCGCCGGCGTCCCCTTGCCAAGAAGTTCGCCGGCGCGGCGGTTGCGGGAGCCGGGAGCCAGGATCGTTGCGGTCAAGTCGCCGACGCCCGCGAGCCCGGCGAACGTCTCCATTCGCCCGCCCTTGGACAGCGCGTAGTCGATGCACTCGTCCCAGATCCCCGCGGCCGCGATCCCGGCGGCGTTCATGCCGTGTGGCTCAGCCGCAGCGGCGGCGAGCGCGGCAGCGTTCTTGGCAACGCCTGCCATCTCGACGCCCGTGACATCGTCGGTGCGCTCGCAGACGAGCCCGGCGCGGTCGAAGACCTCACCGAGCTGAACCCGCAGGTCCGCGTCTTGAGATCCAAGCACCAGCGCCGCCATCCCGGCCGCCGCTTCCTTCGCGTGGGCCGGCCCGCCGAGGCAGGCGATCGCGCGGGCGGGGATCCGCTCGGATACGTAGTCGGTGGGCAGCATTCCCATCGGCTGGATCAGGCCCTTGGAAAGCAGGAGAACCGCGGCGCGTGATCCGACCCGATCGGCGTAAGTGCCGACCGCCTGCGGGATCGCCTTCGAGGGAACCGCCAGGCAGATCAGGTCGCACCCCGCGAGCTCGATGTCAGCGGCGCGCTTTACCTCCACCTCCGGCGGCAGCTTGACCCCCGGAAGGTAGTCGTTCTCGCGCGTGCGGGCGATCTCCGCGGCCTTCTCGTCCGACCGGGTGCCAAGTTGGACCTCCAGGCCACCGCGGGCAAGGAGGACGGCGACCGCGGTGCCCCAGCTTCCGGCCCCGATCACGGCCGCCTTGCGCAGCGGCGGGAGACCGCCCAGATACTCCCACTGCAACTCGATATTGGGCCAGATCCTGTCCGTAACCGTTACAGCCAGGCTCGGCGATGGCCTCTCCGTCTGCGGAAAAGTCAGCGGCGTTCCGGCGCGCAACCGCACCTTGCGCGGGCGGATGCGCCAGCCCCGCCGGACGTGCTCGGACCCGATCACGGCTACCGGCAGGACGGGGACTCCGCTTTCCAGGGCCAGGCGCCCCACCCCGCGCTTGGGCCGGGCCAAGGCGCCCTGGCGGATCCGGGTCCCTTCGGGGAAGATCACGACCGTACCGCCACGTAAAACTGCCAAGCGGGCTGTGTCGATCGCCGCCTCGTCGGACTGACCGCGCCGAATCGGGAAAGCGCCGAGGCGGTTGAGGAGCCATCCCCGCCAGCGCTTCTCGAACAGCTCAACCTTGGCGACGAACTGGATCTGCCGTCGCCAGGGCAAGAGTGCG
>Ga0136621_1001030_pt1 | contig 11200 bp, 11 predicted proteins | sample AntDryUQ445A2306_FD_104673 | JGI IMG/M metagenome (GOLD analysis project Ga0136621, IMG submission 104673) | Polar desert sand microbial communities from Dry Valleys, Antarctica - metaG UQ445A (23.06) | ecosystem: Environmental > Terrestrial > Soil > Desert | place: Antarctica: Dry Valley...
CCGGTGGCGCCCCGTTGCCCGGGATGCTGGCCGGGCTGCTGCTGGGAACTCGTAACACGGTGTACGGGCTGCGCGTGGCTCCCCTGCTCGACTGGCGGGGGCTGCGCCGAGTCGCAGCCGCACACTTCCTGATCGACGAGACCACAGCGATGTCGGTCAACCGCCCGACACAGGCGGCGGCTCGGGTGGGGTTCCTGTCGACGGGGCTCGCAGTGTTCACCCTGTGGAACCTGGCCATTGTCGGCGCGATCGCCGGCGACGCGCTGGGTGACCCACGGATGTACGGTCTGGACGCCGCGGTCGGCGGGGCGTTTCTTGCCCTGCTGTGGCCTCGTCTGCAGGAGCGCCGCAACCAGCTGGTCGCGGTCCTGGCTGTGGCGCTGGCGCTGGGGCTTGTTCCAGTGACGCCAGCCGGTGTTCCGGTGCTCGCCGCAGCCGGGATCGCGCTGCTGGTCGGCTCGATGCCACGAGCGGCGGGCCCGCCCGAGAGCTTCCCGCGCAGGCAAGGGAAGAACCGCTCGTGATGTGGGTTGCCATTTTTCTCACCGCGGCCGGCTGTTACCTGCTCAAGCTCGGTGGGCTGTCCGTGCCAGGAGCAGTGCTGGAGCGGCCGGTCGTGCAGCGGATCGCGGACCTGCTGCCGGTGGCACTCCTCACGGCGCTGCTCGGCGTCCAGGTGTTCGCCAGCGGATCACACCTTGTCGTGGACGCACGGCTGGTCGGACTGGGCGCTGCCGTGGTCGCGTTGTTGCTGCGGGCGCCGTTCATCGTGGTCGTGTTCTCGGCAGCTCTGACCGCTGCCGTCGTCCGGTTGCTCTGACCCCAGCCTCAGGAGATGTCGATCCGGCCGAGGTCGTCGACCGGGAACCCGGGCGCGAAGGCGATCTCCCACAGGTTCCCGTCCGGGTCGGCGAAGTAGCCGGAGTAGCCACCCCACTCGGCACGCGTGGGCGGTTTCACGATCACCGCGCCGATGCCCTCCACATGGGCAAAGGCCCGGTCCACCTCCGACTCGGAGCCGTAGTTGAGCGCCAGCGTGATCCCTCGGTACGCCGGGAGCTCGGCCGCGGGCGACGCCTCGATGCTGGCGTCCTCGGCGAGCTCTTCATACCCGAAGAGCCCGATCCACGTGCCTGACGTCTTGAACCAGGTGATGCCCTGCGATATGTCACCGCGCTGCTCCCACCCGAGCGATCGGTAGAACTCGACCGACCGGACGAGATCGCTCACGCCGAGGGTGACGATGGTGAAGTTCGGCGTCAGGTCAGAGGTCATCGCATCAGTCCAAGCCAAGGAAATGCTCGAGCCCCATGGTCAGGCCCGGTGTGGACCCGATCCTGCGCAGCGCGAGCAGCACCCCAGGAAGGAACGAGACCCGGTCCATCGAGTCGTGCCGGATCGTCAACGTCTCGCCGGGGCCACCCAGGATCACCTCTTGGTGCGCCACGAGGCCGCGGACCCGCAGCCCGTGCACCCGGATCCCGTCGACGTCGGCGCCGCGTGCCCCGTCCAGGGAGGTCGATGTGGCGTCCGGAACGGGGCCGGCTCCGGCCTCCCGCCGAGCATCCGCGATCACAGATGCGGTACGACGAGCAGTGCCCGACGGTGCATCGGCCTTGTCGGGATGGTGCATCTCGACGATCTCCACCGACTCGTAGAAGCGCGCAGCCTCGGCGGCGAAGCGCATCATCAAGATTGCGCCGATGGAGAAGTTCGGGGCGACCAGCACTCCGGTCTTGGGCGACTGCTCGAGCCATGACTCGAGCTGGCTGAGACGGCCAGCATCGAAGCCGGTCGTGCCCACAACGGCGTGGATGCCGTGGTCCACGCAGAACTCCAGGTTGTCCATCACCGCGTCGGGATGGGTGAAGTCCACCATCACCCCTGCGCCGGCCGTCACCAGGTCGTCGATGGACTCGCCGGCGTCGATCTCGGCCACCAGCTCCATGTCGTCGGCGTCCTCTACCGCACGGCAGACGTGTGCGCCGACCTTGCCACGGGCGCCGAGCACACCGACCCTCATCCGCGAATTCACGAGCACCAACCTAGCCCGCGGCCGGACGCGACACCGCGTGCGGTTCTCACAGGCTGGCCAGACCACAATCTGGGGTTCGACCCCTCCGCCGTCGCAGTCGAGCGCGCGCCGCCCACAACAATCGGTCGCAGCGACCGATTATGGCGCCCGGGAGTGAGGCCCATCGTGGTGCTAGACGCCGTGCACTAGTCAGGAAGCCGTTCGAACGGGGTCACGGCAGCGAGCGTCTCAGGCTGGCTGAACAGCTCCTTCGCCAGCAGATGCACGTCCTCGAGCGTCACCGAGTCGATGCGCCGGATCACCTCGTCGATACTCGGCAGTTCGTCGTACAGGAGCTCGGCCTTGGCGATCCGCGACATGCGCGACCCGGAGTCCTCGAGGCCGAGGACCAGTCCCCCGCGCAGCTGTCCCTTGCCGCGTTCGAGCTCCTCGGAGTTGAGCCCCTCCTCCGCGACCTTGCGCAGCTCCTCACGCACCACTTTGAGCACGTCGCTCGTCCTGGCGGGCAGACACCCGAGAGCGACACCGAACATCCCGGCGTCGCAGTAGTGCGAGGCGAAGGAGTAGACCGAATATGCCAGACCGCGGTTCTCGCGCACCTCCTGGAACAACCGCGACGATGTACCGCCCCCGAGAGCCGCGTTGAGTATGCCGAGCGTGTAGCGGCGCTCGTCGGTGCGGACCAGCCCGTTCACGCCCAGAACCAGGTTGACCTGCTCGAACGGTCGGGTGGTGACGACCTGCCCGGTTGCGCACTTCTTGGCTCGGTCTGCTCGTCGCACCGCGACCGGCGCGGTGTTCTCGGCAAGGAAGTCCGCCCGACCGAAGGCCTTGCGGACTAGGCGTACGACGGTGGCGTGGTCCACGTTCCCGGCAGCCGCGACCACCATGTTTTCGGGACGGTACCTGGCCCGGTAGTAGCGGGTGATCTGCGCGCGGGTCAACATCCTGACCGACTCGGGATTGCCGGCGATGGGGCGGCCCAGGGCGGAGTCACCCCACGCCTTCTCGGCATACAGGTTGTGCACCACGTCGTCGGGATCGTCATCGTGCATGGCGATCTCGTCGAGGATGACCTCGCGCTCCGCCTCCACATCCGCTGCGGTGATCCTCGAGGAGGTGATCATGTCCCCGAGCACGTCGACGGCAAGACGCAGGTCCCGGTCGAGCACTCGTGCGTGGAAGCAGGTGTACTCCTTCGCGGTGAAGGCGTTGAACTCCCCGCCGACCGTGTCCATCTCGACGGAGATGTCCATCGCCGACCGGGTGGAGGTTCCCTTGAAGAGCAGGTGCTCCAGGAAGTGGGAGGCGCCCGACAGGGTCGCCGCCTCGTCACGGGACCCGACGCCGACCCACACACCGATGGTGGCGGACCGGACGCCTGACATGGCCTCGGTGATGACCCGTAACCCTGCTGGTAGAACCGTGCGACGGATCTGTGACAGAACAGAGCCGCCTGCGTCCTTCTCGACCAGAAGGGTGCGGGTCGTGCCTGGCTTCTGCGGTGCCTCAGGCGAAGCCTTGGTCACTGCTGCTCGGCGTCGCCGGCCGAGCCGACCTCAGCGTCCTCGCTGTTCTCTTCGACACTGGTGTCTTCGACCACGGGAATGAGCGAGAGCTTGCCTCGGTCGTCGATCTCAGCGATCTCGACCTGGACCTTCTGTCCAACCGAGACGACGTCCTCGACGGCTTCGACGCGCTGGCCGCCCGCGAGAGCGCGCAGCTTGCTGATGTGCAGCAGGCCGTCCTTGCCCGGGAGCAGCGAGACGAACGCTCCGAAGTTGGTGGTCTTCACGACCGTGCCGAGGTAGCGCTCCCCGACCTCGGGCATCGTCGGGTTGGCGATGCCGTTGATGATCGACCTGGCCGCTTCCGCGGACTCCCCGTTGGTGGCGCCGATGTAGATGGTGCCGTCGTCCTCGATGCTGATCTGCGCACCGGTGTCGTCCTGGATCTGGTTGATCATCTTGCCCTTGGGCCCGATCACCTCGCCGATCTTGTCGACCGGAATCGTCACCGTCACGATCCGTGGCGCGTGCAGCGACATCTCCTCGGGAGTGTCGATCGCCTCGGACATCACCTCGAGGATCGCCAAGCGGGCGTCCTTCGCCTGGGTCAGCGCACCGGCAAGGACTTCGGCCGGGATGCCGTCGAGCTTGGTGTCGAGCTGCAGAGCGGTCACGAACTCGCGCGTTCCGGCGACCTTGAAGTCCATATCTCCGAAAGCGTCCTCGGCACCCAGGATGTCGGTGAGGGCGACGTACTCAGTCTGCCCGTCGACCTCGCCGGAGATGAGACCCATGGCAATACCGGCGACCGGCGCACGCAGCGGCACACCGGCCTGCAGCAGCGACATCGTCGCCGCGCACACCGAGCCCATCGACGTCGAACCGTTGGAGCCCATTGCCTCGGAGAGCTGACGGATCGCGTAGGGGAACTCCTCGCGGGTGGGCAGCACCGGCAGCAGTGCTCTGCGAGCGAGCGCACCGTGCCCGACCTCGCGACGCTTCGGTGAGCCCACCCGACCGGTCTCACCGGTGGAGAACGGCGGGAAGACGTACTTGTGCATAAAGCGACGGGTTTTCTCCGGAGAGAGCGTGTCGAGCTTCTGCTCGAGCGTCAGCATGTTCAGCGTGGTGACGCCGAGGATCTGCGTCTCACCGCGCTCGAACAGCGCAGAACCGTGCACCCGCGGGATGATGCCGACCTCGGCGGACAGCGTCCGGATGTCGGAGAGGCCACGGCCGTCGATGCGGACCTTGTCGCGCAGCACGCGGTCGCGCACCAGCTTCTTGGTCAGGGCACGGTAGGCCGCACCGAGCTCCTTCTCGCGTCCCTCGAAGTCGCCTGCGACCTGGTCGATCACCGAGGCCTTGACCTCGTCGAGCTTGCTTTCACGCTCCTGCTTGCCGGAGATGGTGAGCGCGTCGGTGAGGTCCTTCTCCGCGACCTTGGCGATCGCGTCGTACGCGTCGTCCGAGTAGTCGAGGAAGACCGGGAAGTCCGCGACCGGCTTGGCCGCCTGCTTTGCGAGCTCCGACTGCGCGTCACACAGCTGCTTGATGAACGGCTTGGCCGCGTCGAGGCCGCCGGCGACGGCATCCTCGGTCGGCGCCGCGGTGCCGGACCTGACCAGGTTCCAGGTGGCCTCGGTGGACTCCGCCTCGACCATCATGATCGCGATGTCACCGGTGTCGGTGACCCGGCCCGCCACGACCATGTCGAAGACGGCGTTCTCGAGCTGGCTGTGCGTGGGGAAAGCGACCCACTGGCCCTCGATGAGCGCGACGCGCACACCACCGACCGGGCCGGAGAACGGCAGGCCGGAGAGCTGGGTGGACAGCGAGGCCGCGTTGATAGCGAGCACGTCGTAGGGATGGTCGGGGTCGAGCGCCATCACGGTGATGACGACCTGGACCTCGTTGCGCAGACCCTTCTTGAAGGTCGGGCGCAGCGGGCGGTCGATCAGGCGACAGGTGAGGATGGCGTCCTCGCCCGGACGTCCCTCGCTACGGAAGAACGAGCCGGGAATCTGCCCGGCGGCGTACATCCGCTCCTCGACATCGATGGTGAGAGGGAAGAAGTCGAGCTGTTCCTTCGGATGCTTCGAGGCAGTGGTGGCCGACAGGAGCATGGTCTCGTCGTCCAGATAGGCGGTGACCGAACCTGCGGCCTGACGGGCTAGGAGCCCGGTCTCGAACTTGACGGTACGGGTGCCGAACTTGCCGTTGTCGATGACGGTCTCAACCGCCGAAACGATGGGTCCCTCCACGGGATACCCCTTTCTTTCGCGGAGCGATCACGCGAGTGCGCCTTCGGTGATCGGGAACCGAGCGCTGCACCTGTTGCGCAGCGTGCGTTCCGACCAGAAGCGGGGCCGGTCTTCGATCGAGGCTCGCGGCGGCTCGTCGTACATCCGCTGAGGATGCAACGCGGGCTCCCGAAGGCCACTACCGAGGACCGGGCCATACGTCCGCGGTCGCTCCATTGATGGATTTTTCTCTGTTCAGTTCTGTCCGAAAGTCATCGGCGAAGACCGAGCCGTTCCACGATCGAACGGTACCGGTTGATGTCTTCGTGTCGCATGTAGTTCAGGAGGCGACGGCGCTGACCGACCAGCAGCAGCAGGCCACGACGACTGTGGTGGTCGTGCTTGTGCTCCTTGAGGTGCTCGGTCAGATGGGAGATACGGTGTGACAGGAGCGCGACCTGGACCTCGGGGGAACCGGTGTCATCTTGGTTGGTGGCGTACTCAGCGATGATTTTCTTCTTGGTCTCCGCGTCGGTGCCAGTTGACACGCGAGCTCCTTTCGAGGGTTTCGTTGCGCGGCGCGCCGGGGCCTGTTCACCCGGGCACTCTCAATCCCGCGGCCGTTAGACGGCAACCGCTCAAGATTAACAGCGCCGAGCGCCTTTCTCCGAATCGGGAAGCTACGCGAAGACGCATCGCACGAATCCCATCAGCGGAGGATCTCCGACAAGAGCTCCTCGCGTCGCTTCCGGACAAGATCCGGGGTGAGATCCGGACGGCCGTTGACTGCCCACACCGCGCTCATCGTGCCAGCCGTGGCGCCCGACTCCCGCTCCACTGGCCCGCGGCGATCCGGGAGGAACGCGACCAGGTCCATCAGCTGCCAGTAGCGACGCGCATCAGGATCTGGGTCGAGCTCTCCGCCGGCCGCGATGTAAGGCCGCGGGGAACCCTAGGGCAGTCGCGAGGCCGTGGGTTCCGGCGAGGTCGTCACTCGACCACGCGGGAACGGTCATCTTCGACTCGAACGCCCACGACTGGTACTCGCGCGGCCAGCACCCGTCAGGTGGCCGGACGCCATGCAACCGCACGAGGAGCTCAGCCAGGCCGGCGAGGTACTGCTCGTCGTTCCGGACGAAGTCGACCTTGCCCTGGCCGTCATCCGGCGCAGCACCGCTTCGGTGTCGGCGACGGTTCGGACCGCGAGCATCTGCGAGGCGACGCCACCGGTCAGCACGGAGACCGACTCGACCTGCGAACCCAGCTCGGCCGCCACCCACGACCTCGCTCGGTCACCGAGCACCGGTCGGCTCCCGTTTCATGGCTCGGTAGACCGCGCGGACACCGACCGCCTGCTCGAGCTCGTCGGTGATCGCGGTGAAGAACTGCTTTCGGTAGCTCTCGTCCGTGACGGCGTACACCGTGAAGTAGAGGCCGGAGAAGGCGGCCAGGAACACCGCCACCTGCGTGAGCTCGACCGTCGGACCGGGCAGCCCAGGCACTAGGGCGCGCGGGGAGCGGCCGATCCAGGACTCCACCACGGCGTCCTGCATCACCACGGTGCCGAACACCAAGAAGAAGACGAAGACCGCGAACGCAAGCAACAGCACCTGCACGATCTGGGAGACCAGCAGCACCAGGATCAGGTTCACCTTCTGGTAGCCGGTGATCACGGTGTCGTCCCCGAGATCGAAGAGGTCTTCCTCACCCGCGACCAGCTCGTCCGCGATCCCCTCGAGTGGCGTCCCCCGGCAGCTCGACACGAGGCGGGAGCCGTGGATCTCGTCGTCGACGTTGTCGAGCTCCTCGGGAAGCCGGACCAGGAGGAACCCCACCGCAACCGCCGCGAACAGCAGCACCGCTCCCCACAGGATGCCGCCCTTGAGCGAGGTCGCCACCTGCCACACCTCGGTGTTGACGAAGAGGCACGTGACGAACAGCAGCAGCAGCGGCAGCGCTCGGGTGACCAACGGGAACAGTAGCCCCAGGCTTCGGAAGGTGCGTGCCACCGCCCATGTGGCGATCGGCCAGACGTGCAGCGCGGTCGCCGCGTAGGTGGCCACCACGAGACCGAAGGCTGCCGAGCCCACGGCCACGCCGTTGGTGACACTCCCATCGAGCCATCCGACGACCAGCACTCCCACGCCGGTCCCGACGGTCAGGGCGACGAGCACCAAGGGAACCAGCCTGCTGACCGACAGCGCGCGTCTGGTCGCGTCCCGTTCCCCGTCCACGAAGTAGGGCAGTCCATGCTTGACGAACCAGTTCTCCGCGACCGCTATCGCCTTCGCCCGGCCGCCGCTCACCTCGGCTCCGGTATCCCGAGTACGACGTGCGCCCGGGCGACGTCGTCGCGCATGGTCTCGACGAGCTCCTCGATCGAGTCGAACTTCACCATGCCCCGCAGCCGCGCAACGAACGAGACCTGCACCTCCACGCCGTAGAGCTCGAGATCGTCGCGGTCCAGGACGTAAGACTCGACCCTTCGCTCTCGAGCACCCTCGAACGTCGGGTTGGTGCCGACGCTGATCGCGGCCGGCAGGGCCTCTGCAGCCGCACCCGGACCGTCGAGCCGTCGCAACCAGCCGGCGTACACCCCGTCCGCCGGAACCGCCTGCATCCCGTGCGTCGGAACATTCGCGGTCGGATAGCCCAGCCCGCGACCGCGACGCTCCCCTTCGACCACCTCACCGCGCACGGTGAACGGATGGCCGAGCACCTCGGCGGCGCCAGCCACGTCGCCCGCGGATAGGCAGTTGCGGATGTACGTCGACGACCACACCTGCGACCCGCCGTCCAACGCGATGCCGACGGTCTCGAAGCCGTGCCTGAAGCCTTCGTCGCGCAACGTCGAGATATCGCCGGAGGCGCGGCTACCGAACCGGAAGTTCGCGCCGACGACCACAGCTCTGGCATGAAGCGCGTCCACCAGGATGTCCTCGATGAACCGCTCCGGGGACCAGTCGGCGATGGCGTGGGTGAAGGGGACGACCAGGACATCGTCGACGCCGAACTCGTCGAGCAGCTGGATGCGGGTGTCGATGGTGGTCAGCGTCGGAGGTGCGTGCTCCGGGCGAAGCACCGCTATCGGGTGCGGGTCGAAGGTGACCGCGACGACGGCATCCGCACCGAGCTCGTCTGCTGCCTCACGGGCCCGCTCGATCACATGCTGGTGTCCGAGGTGGACGCCGTCGAAGTTGCCGATGGTGACCACCGTTCGACCGAGGTCAGCCGGCACGTCGTCGAGCGTGCGCCAGATCCGCACGATGCCTGTGCTCCTCCTTTCGACATGGGCTGGAGTGCCCAGCATGAGTATCGAAGAGACTGCCATAACGGCGATGCTGCACCGCCCGCCGGTCTCGGCTGCGACCACTCCGCGGTCGTCACTCAGGTGGAACCGGGAAAGACGGCGACCGGCACGGCGAACGAGCCGTGCTGCTCGTACAACGCCAAGAACTCCTCGGAGGCACCGAAGACAGCCACCGGACCGGCGGCGCCAAGATCGAGCTCCAGCTTGCGACCGAAGGAGATGTCGCGGGCAGCGTCCTGGTCGACCAGACGGGCTGGGAAGCACCGACGCGCCGCTACGCCTAGTCCGATCATGGGCAAGGTGGGTGACCCTTCGAGCTCTGCCAACGGCCTCGCCTCGGACTGGTGAAACCCGGCCACCGAGGTACGACGCAGCATGGTGAGGTGCCCACCGACCCCGAGGACAGATCCGAGGTCACGCGCTATCGCCCGGATGTAGGTTCCGCTCGAGCACTGGACGGAGATGTCGACGTCGAGAACGTTCTCCTCGCGTCGGGCACCGGTCACCTCCAGTGACTCGATGCTCACCCGCCGGGCGGCGAGCACGACCTGCTCGCCCGCGCGAACCCTGGCGTAGGCGCGCTGGCCGTCGACCTTGATCGCCGACACCGACGAGGGCACCTGGTCGACTTCGCCGACGAACCGCTGGACCGCGGCCCGGACGTCGGCTTCGGTCACCCGGCCGGCCGGAGTCGATGAGGTGACCGTGCCCTCGGCGTCGTCAGTGCTGGTCGACGCACCTAGTCGGACCGTGGCGTCGTATCCCTTCTCGCTGGCGATCAGGTGCCCGAGCAGCCGGGTCGCCTGGTTCACCCCCAGGACCAGAACGCCCGTCGCCATCGGGTCCAGAGTTCCCGCGTGCCCGACCTTGCGGGTGCCTGCCAGCCTCCGAACGCGGGCGACCACGTCGTGCGAGGTGATCCCGCCGGGCTTGTCGACCACGACCAGCCCTGAGCCCGGCGACTTCCGCGCCGTCGTGGTCACTCCCCGGAGTCTTGGGCCTGGTCGGGCTCCGCGTGCGGCTTGCGGTACGGGTCGGCCTCTCCGGCGTACGACGCACCGGCGGCGGCCGCGGCAACCTGCTGGTCCGACTGTCGAGCCTTGGCGAGCAGCTCGTCGAGGTGACGTGCGGTGTCGGGCAAGGCGTCATGGATGAACTCAAGGGTCGGCACGTGGCGCATGCCCAGCTGCTTGCCGACCTCGGAGCGCAGGATGCCCTTGGCCGACTCGAGTGCCGCTGCCGTGCTGACGAGCTGCTCCTCCTCGCCGAGCACGGTGTAGAAGATCGACGCGTTCTGGGTGTCGCCGGTGACACGCACATCAGTGACCGTGACAAACCCGAGCCGGGGGTCCTTGACCCGGCGCTCCAGCATCTCGGCCACGATGACCTGGATCCGCTCTGCAACCTTGCGAACTCGAGCCGAGCTCATCTCAGTTCCCTTCTGCTGTGCCTATGCCCGGGGGATCTCGCGGAGCTCGAACGACTCGACCACGTCACCGATCTTGATGTCGTTGTAGCCACGCAGAGTCAGTCCACACTCGAAGCCCTCGCGTACCTCGGCAACGTCGTCCTTCTCGCGGCGCAGCGACGAGAGGTCGAGGTTGTCGGCAACCACGGACCCGTCACGAAGCAGGCGCGCCTTGGCATTGCGCCGGATCACACCGCTGGTGACCATGCAACCGGCGATGTTGCCGATCTTGGAGGAGCGGAAGATCTCGCGGATCTCGGCCTGGCCGAGCTGCGCCTCCTCGAACATCGGCTTGAGCATGCCCTTGAGCGCAGCCTCGATCTCCTCGATCGCCTGGTAGATGACCGAGTAGTAGCGGATCTCGACACCCTCCTTGTCGGCCACCACGGTCGCCTTGCCTTCTTGGCGGACGTTGAAGCCGATGATGATGGCGTCGGACGCGGCAGCGAGCATCACGTTGGTCTCGGTGATCGCACCGACACCGCGGTCGATGACCCGCAGGCTGACCTCGTCGCCCACGTCGATCTTGGACAGCGAGTCCTCCAGAGCCTCGACCGAACCGGACACGTCGCCCTTGAGGATGAGGTTGAGCTCCTGGCTCGCGCCCTTCTCCATGGAGGCCATGAAGTCCTCGAG
>Ga0136621_1001032_pt1 | contig 11194 bp, 12 predicted proteins | sample AntDryUQ445A2306_FD_104673 | JGI IMG/M metagenome (GOLD analysis project Ga0136621, IMG submission 104673) | Polar desert sand microbial communities from Dry Valleys, Antarctica - metaG UQ445A (23.06) | ecosystem: Environmental > Terrestrial > Soil > Desert | place: Antarctica: Dry Valley...
ACCTGGCAGCACATTGCATCAACGACGTGATCACGACCGGAGCCGACCCCTTGATCCTGCTCGACTACGTTGCGGCGAGTCAGCTCGACCTCGAGCAGGTCGCCGAGCTCGTCGAGGGGGCGGCCGACGTGTGCCGGGAGGCCGGTGTCGCTCTCGTGGGCGGCGAGACCGCAGAGCTGCCCGGGGTTTACTGCGAAGGCGAGCTCGACTTCGCCGCCACGTGCGTTGGGGTCGTCGAGCGCGACCGTCTGATCGACGGCTCCGCGGTCCGGAAAGGGGACTGCATCATCGGGCTTGCCTCGGCCGGCGTGCACGCGAACGGCTTCACGCTCGTCCGCAGCGTCCTCGAGGAGGAGGACTACGACGGCTCCGACCTGCTCGCCCCGACTCGCTTGTACCTCGAGGCCGTACGAGCCCTCCGCCACACGGCCCATGCCTTCGCCCACGTCACGGGAGGCGGCATCGAGGGCAACCTGAGCCGGGTCGTCCCTCAGGGTCTTCGCGCCGAGATCCACTGGGACGCGTGGGAGCGGCCACCGGTCTTCCACTGGCTCGGACGTCACGTCGAGGAAGCGGAGGCGCGACGCGTCTTCAACCTGGGGATCGGCTACTGCGCGGTCGTGGCCGCGGAGGATGCCCGCGACGCCACCATCATCGGCAGGATCGTGTCCGCGTGACGCGAGGCGCGGCCGGAGGCCGGCCTCGCCGGCCCACCGCCGGCCAGGGAAGCGCGTGATCGGCGTGCTCGTCAGTGGGGAGGGTTCCAATCTCCAGGCGCTCCTCGACGCAGAGCTGCCGGTGGTGGCGGTTGCGTCGAACCGGGAAGGCGCGCGTGCGCTCGGGCGCGCCGACGAGGCCGGAGTCCCTGCGGGCGCGTTCGAGCTCGAGGGCTTCGCAGATCGCGAGCAGCGGGACGTGACGATGGCGAACTGGCTCCAGGAGCACGGGGTCAGGATGGTCGTCTGCGCGGGCTACATGCACCTCCTCACGCCCGCCTTCCTCGAGCGCTTCCCTCGGCGGGTCGTGAATGTGCACCCGTCACTCCTTCCCGAGTTCCCGGGCGCCCGCGCGATCGACGACGCGCTCGCGGCCGGTGTGGAGACCACCGGCGTCACCGTTCACCTGGTCGACGAGGGCCTCGATTCGGGGCCGGTCGTCCGTCAGGAACAGGTGCCGGTTGAGCCGCGCGAGACGCTCGTCGAGCGCATCCACGCGGTCGAGCACAGGCTGCTGCCCAAGGTGGTGGAAGAGCTGCTGTGCGCGCCCTGATCTCGGTCTACGACAAGAAGGGCCTGGACGGCTTCGCGAAGGGGCTCGTGTCCCTCGACTGGGAGCTCGTCGCGAGCGGCGGGACGGCTGCGGCGCTCGAGGAGCTTGGCCTCCCCGTCACGAGCGTCGAGTCGATTACCGAGTATCCGGAGATGCTCGCCGGGCGGGTGAAGACGCTGCACCCGCGAATCCACGCGGCAATCCTGGTGCGGCGCGACCGCGAGGAAGACCTCGAGGGGCTGGCTGGCGACGGGATCGAACCGTTTGATCTCGTCTGCGTCAACCTCTACCCGTTCGAGGAGGTGGCCGGCCGCCACGGCGTCAGCGAGGAGGAGGCGGTCGAGATGATCGACGTTGGTGGGCCCTCGCTGCTGCGCGGAGCAGCGAAAAACTACGCCCACGTTGTTCCCGTCTGCCGGACCTGCGACTACGAGTGGATCCTGGCGGAGCTTCAGCGTGAGGGCTCCCTCTCGGAGGAGACGCGGCGTGAGCTGGCGGCGACGGCGTTCGCGACGACGGCGGCCTACGAGGCTGCGATCGCCGCCTGGTTCTCCGGCCGCGAGTCGTTCCCGTCGGTCGTCGTCCCGGTCTTCGAGAAGCAGCTCGACCTCGCCTATGGAGAGAACCCGCACCAGGAGGCCGCCTACTACGCCGAGCGGGGCGCGCGCACGCACTTGCTCGCCCGCGTCGACCAGCTCCACGGCCGCGAGCTCTCCTTCAACAACCTGAACGACCTCAACGCCGCCCGGTTGCTCGTGCGCGAGTTCACGTTGCCCGCGTGCGTGATCGTGAAGCACGCAAATCCCTGCGGCGTCGCCGTGGGCGCCTCCATCGAGGAGGCATCCGAGTGCGCGCTGGCGGCCGACCCGCTCTCGGCCTATGGCAGCGTGATCGTGCTGAACCGTCCGGTGAGCGCGGCTCTCGGCTCGCGGCTCGCGGAACAGTTCGTCGAGGTGCTGTTCGCCCCTGGCTATGAACAGGCCGCTCTGGAGACCCTCGTGCAGAAACCAACCCGGATCCTGAACGACCTCGAGCGCCGTGTCAGCGAGAAGCCCGAGCGCGACTACCGGCGTGTGATCGGCGGGCTTCTCGTCCAGGACTGCGATGTCGATGTAGCCGGCCGCGAGGGCATGGAGGTGGTCTGCGGAACACCGTCCGAGACGACCTGGGGCGACCTCCTTTTCGCCTGGCGCGTGTGCAAGCACGTCGCCTCGAACGCGATCGTGATCGTGAAGGATCTGCAGACGATTGGGATCGGAGCGGGTCAGACGAGCCGGGTCGACGCCGTCCGAGTCGCGGTGGAGAAGGCCCGGGAGCACGGCCACTCTCTCGACGGCGCCGCGCTCGCCTCGGATGCGTTCTTTCCCTTCCCCGACGGGCCGCGCCTCGCCCTCGAGGGGGGCGTGACGGCGCTGATCCAGCCCGGCGGCTCGAAGCGCGACGAGGACGTCGTCTCAGCGGTCGAAGCTGCCGGCGCCGCGATGGTCTTCACCGGGCGCCGGCACTTCAAGCACTAAGAGAGCTCGTTCAGGCCGTCCGGTCGTCGCGGTTGGTCGTCGTGTTGAACGAGCGGTCGGCCCAACCGAGCGCCTCGGCGACGAATGCGCCCGCGAAGGCGGCGAGGCCGAGAGCCAGCAGGTCTGGATATCGTTCTTCAGCGAACACGGCGATTACGAACAGCAGAACGGCGACCAGCAACAGGATGGTGCGCAAGCCCATATTCATGAGTTTCTCCTTTTCGGGATACTTCGGGGGTGGACGACCAGGACCTGCGTATTCGCAATCACGTCTACGGCTCCTTCGTGCGGGAGCAGCATGCGCCCACGCCCGCGGCCGTCTCGCAGGCGCTCGGGCTCGAGGAGAACGCGGTCGCAGAGAGCTTCCGGCGCCTGCACGACGCCCACGCGCTCGTGCTCGAGCCAGACGGAAGCGGGATCCGCATGCTCAACCCGTTCTCGGTCGTCGAGACACCGTACCGGGTCTTCTGCGACGGGCGCGAGTGGTTCGGGAACTGCGCCTGGGACGCCCTCGCGGTCCTGGGCGCCCTCCGCACCGACGGGCGGGTCGAGTCGGAATGTCCCGACTGCGGCGAGCAGCTCCGGGTGGAGGTCGCGGACGGCCGGGTCGCGGGCGGCGACGATCCGATCTTCCACGTCCTGGTGCCCGCGCGGCACTGGTGGGATGATGTCGTCTTCACCTGAAGCACGATGGTCTTCCTCCGGTCGGAGGAGCATCTGCGGCGCTGGCTCGAGACGAACGGTCGGGAGCGCGGCGAGACGCTCACAGTGGCGAAGCTGAACGAGCTCGCGCGAAACTGGTACTGGACTCGCCTCGAGCCGGATTGGCGTCCCCGCCCGCCGGAGGAGTCGCAGGCGATCCTCGACGAGCTCGGCCTCACGGGCGAGTTCTGGCGCCTGTACTAGCGCCCCTTCGCTAGCGGTACGCTTTGCGCCCGTTATGGCGCGCGAGTACCCCACGCTGCTCGACCTCGTCGGGCAGACGCCGATCGTGCGGCTCGACCGGATCGGACGCGATGTAGCGCCGCTGCTGCTCGCGAAGCTCGAGTACCTGAACCCGGGCGGCTCGAACAAGGACCGGATCGGGCTGGCGATGATCGAGGCTGCCGAACGGGAGGGCAAGCTACGCCCCGGCGGCACGATCGTCGAGCCCACGTCCGGCAACACGGGGGTCGGGCTCGCGATCGCCGCGGCGGCTCGCGGCTACCGCTGCATCTTCGTCATGCCCGACAAGATGAGCCAGGAGAAGATCTCGATGCTGCGCGCGTACGGCGCCGAGGTCGTGATCACGCCGACAGCGGTCGAGCACGACTCCCCCGAGAGCTACTACTCCGTCTCCGACCGGCTCGCAGAGGAGATTCCAGGCGGCTACAAGCCCGACCAGTACTCGAACATGTCGAACCCGCACGCCCACTACGAGACGACGGGTCCGGAAATTTGGGAGCAGACGAGCGGCGAGATCGACGCCCTGGTGATCTCGGTCGGGACCGGGGGGACGATCTCGGGCGCCGGCAGGTACCTGAAGGAGCGCAACCCGAAGATTTTGATCGTCGGCGCCGATCCCGAGGGCTCCGTCTACACCTCCCCGGAGACGCATCCGTATCTCGTCGAGGGGATCGGTAAGGACACGTGGCCGGCGACGATGTCACGCGACATCGTCGACCGCTGGGTTCGCGTCTCCGACCGCGACTCGTTCGTGACCGCCCGCCGACTCGCGCGCGAGGAGGGAATCCTCGCCGGGGGCTCTGCCGGGACGACGATCTGGGCCGCCCTCGAGGTGGCGAAGGAGCTCGGGACGGACGCGACCGTCCTCACGATCCTGCCCGACTCTGGCCGCTCCTACCTATCGAAATTCTACGACGACAACTGGATGCTCCAGTACGGCTTCCTCGAGCGTCAGGCGCCGGCTCCGACGATCGACGAGGTGCTCCGCTTCAAGCGCTCCGAGGCGCACGAGGTGCCGAACTTCGTCACGATCGAGTCTCACCAGAAGGTGGGGCAGGCGATCGACCTGATGCAGCGCTACTCGATCTCGCAGCTCCCGGTCGTCCGCGACGGCAGCACCGACTCGCTCGCCGACGTTGTTGGCTCATTGCAGGAGCGGGGCGTGCTCGACCGCGTCTTCAAGAACCCGGACGCGCTGAACGAGGACGTCGCGGTCGCGATGCAGCCGCCACTCGCCACGGTGGACGCGACCGATTCGCTCGACCGGGTCTTCGCCGACCTCTCGGGACCGAACGCAGCGGTCGTGGTGGCGTCGGCGGGGCACCCGATGGCGATCCTCACGCGCTCCGACCTGCTCGAGTACCTGGCACACCAGCGCAGCGAGGTGAACTAAGGCCGCTCTGGGCATGGGGCTCTGTCGGGAGCCGAGCCTCCTGGCTACGTGGGAAGCCAGCCGTCGTGGTATCGCGTCGGCTCGGGATCCGGGAAACGGGCGTATGCCTCCTCGACATCGGTCGTCTCCTGGTCGACGCCAGCGCCGTGACGGAGCGCAGCAGCGTCCACGGTGTAGGCGCCCCAGTCCTCCCCTCCCTGATGCTCGCGCGCGCCGACGGCTAGGACGGCACAGAGCGCGTTTCCGGCCCCGACGATGATGTGCTTTGTCTCAGCGGGGCAGCGCACGAAGTCCCACTGCCGCAATGGCCGCTCGTTGCCCTCGATGATGAGCAGCGCCTCACCGGAGAGCACGAAGAAGTCCTCCTGATCGGCTTCCCAGTGGTACATCCCGATGGGCTCACCCGGCGCGAGCACAAAGAGGGTGATGCCGATCTGCGGGAAGTGCGTCGGGCCCTCGAAGGGCAGAGACTTCCCCCGCCCCTCGCGGTGGCGCCAGCGGGCCTCGCGGGCGTTCAGGACGAACCATCCGTCTCCGGCGGGCACGAGCCCGGCCTCCGTCTGCTCGAGCGGCGCCTCGGGAACCATGATCGGATCATGCCGGACCGTCATGTCTAGCCTCTAGGAAGGAGAGCGGATGAAGGTCGCCTGGTGGCCCCGGGAGTTCGCCTCGCGCAGCTGCTCCTCGGTCAGGGCGCCGATTCGAACCAGCAGCTCGAGCTCGTCGCGCAGGTGCGTGTGCATCATCTCCGGTCCGTCGGTGGCGATCGTGAACCCGACACCGTGCTCGAGAAAGGCGTGGAAGGTGTCGCGCACGGCGTCCTCGTCGGCCAACGCCTTCGTCAACAGGTTCGAGGTCGGACAGATCTCGAGCACGATCGCCCGCTCCCGCAGGAGGTGCATCAGCTCAGGGTCGCGGGCGGCCAAGATGCCGTGCCCGATGCGGTCGGGATGTAGATGCTCGACGACCTCACGGATCTCCTCGGCTCCCGTCGCGCCCTCCTCGCCGACGTGGATCGTCACGCCAAGCCCCGCCGCGCGCGCCGACTCGACCATCGGCCGAAGCTGCCGGTAGTCGTAGCGCCCGCCGCCCGGCCGCGGTCCGGCCACGTCGATGCCGACGACGCCGCGCGAGGCCCAGCGGATCGCCTTCTCGACGACGATCTGGTTCTGACGCGGGGTGAACGTGCGGTCCATCATCAGGATCAGGCCGCAGCGCACCTGCGGGTACTCGATCGAGGCGCGGTCGAGCCCTCGGATCGCCGCCAGGATGACGTGGTCGAGGTCGCGCTCGCCGCCGCGGTTTCGCTTCATCGGGTTGAAGCGGAGCTCCAGCGTCGTGATCCGCTGCGAGCGGTAGGCGCCCCCGATCGCAGCGTGCACCGAGCGCTCGACGGCCAGCGGCGAGCTCTGGATCAGCTCCGTCCAGTGGTAGATGCGGTCAAGCGCGTCCAGATTCTCCACGCCGCGCGGGTCGGAGACGGTCACGAGGGCGTCGAACTCCCAGTAGTCCTTCACCGGCAGGGCGATTCCCTGCTCGTGCGCCAGCGACCAGAGGATGTCCGAAGCGACCGAGCCGCCGAGGTGGGTGTGCAGCTCGGCCAGCCCGCCGTCGATCATCGAGCGAGTTTAGAGGTCGTGCTCGTCGGCCCCGCGGCCGAGCAGGAGGACGAGACTGCCGGCCGGCTCTCCGGCGGCGGGGCGTTCGAGAACGAGAGGCAACACGTGGGGGCTCCCGGGCCGCGTAGCGGCCCCTTTAGGGATCATCGCGCGCCAACTAGAAGCGGGCAGCGGCGTCAGCGCCGGCTCGATCCGCTCGCGCAGGTGCTCAAACGCGGGCGGCAGGGAGAGGCGCTCGCCGAGGTGAGCCGGATCCTCGTCGGTGGCGAAGCCTGGGCCGAGCGTGGCGATCTCGAAGAGGACGCCGCTCGGCTCGCGGAAGTAGATCGACTTGAAGTAGAAACGGTCGATCACGGGCGTCGGCTGCATGCCGGCGCCAGCAATCCGCTCGCGCCAGGCCTCATGCTCCCCCAGCGTCGACGCCCAGGCGACGTGGTGCACCGTGCCGGCTCCGCCTTCGCCGCGCTCGACCGGGGCAGGATCGAAGGCGAAGGAGCCGCCACGTGTCTCACCGCGGATCTCCCATGTCGCATCAGCACGAGACTCGAATCCCAGCATGTCCTCGAACAACTCGCGGCTCCGCTCGGCGTCGGCGCTGTATGCACGAACGCCGTCGAAGCCCTGCAGCGCGACCTCGCTCGAGATGCCAGGGTGCTCGGCCACCAGGGGTTCGTCCTCCGTCTCGACAAGCGTGAGCTCGAAACGGACACCCTCCGGGTCGTCGAAGGCGAGTCGCTCGCCCCGCCGCTCCACCGGCCGGCCTTCGCCCCGCAGCCGCTCTTCCCAGAACTCGAGCGCCTCCTCGGAGCCGACGCGGTAGACGATCGTATGCACCATGCCGGCTCCGGCCCGCCCCCGCCGCGCGCCCGGATACTCGAAGAAGGTGATGTCGGCGCCGGCGCTCGCCGCTTCGTCGGCGTAGAAAAGGTGGTAGACCGTCGGATCGTCCTGGTTCACGGTCTTCTTCACGAGCCGCAGGCCCAGGACGCGCGTATAGAAGTCGACGTTGCGGGGCGCGTCACCCGTGATCAGCGTGATGTGATGGATTCCCTCGAGCCGCATGCGACCGGATGATGACAGGAGCGTGACGATCTGCGGGCTTGCCGGCAGCCTGCGAGCCGCGTCCTTCAACCGAGCGCTGCTGGCCGCCTGCGTCGAGCTCGCGCCGGCAGGCATGACGATCGAGGCGCTCGACCTGCGCGACGTTCCACTCTACGACGCGGACGTGGAGGCCGCCGGCCTCCCGGATCCGGTCGTGATGCTACGACACGCGATCGCCGACGCCGACGGCCTGCTGATCGTGACTCCCGAGTACAACGCCGGCATACCCGCGGTGACGAAGAACGCGGTCGACTGGGCGTCGCGCCGGCCTCGGCCGAGCCCGCTCGATGGCAAGCCCGTCGCGGTCATGGGAGCCACGCCGAGTCTGCGCGGGACGACGCGGGCCCAGGCGGAGCTGCGGATCAGCCTCGCGCACGCTGGTGCCGTCGCGATGCCCCGGCCGGAGCTGTTCGTCCCCTCCGCCGCGGAGAAGTTCGAGGACGGTCGGCTCGTCGACGGGCCGACCCGGGAGCGCGTCGCCCAGGTGCTCGAGGCCTTCGCAGGGTTCGTGACACGCCTGTCCGCCTAGACTCAACAGCAGATGAAGGTCGGCATCGTCGTCCCCTTCTCGTGGTCCTTCTGGGGCGCCGTCGTCGAGCACGCCGAGCTGCAGGCCGCCGCGTTGAGACGGCTCGGATTCGACGTCAGGCTGTTGATGGGGAACGACCCGCCCGGCCAGTTCACACGTGTTCTGCACCCGCGGGTCGGGCGGCACGGCCGGCCGCCGCCGGAGGTGATCCCGATCGGGCGTTCCGTGATCGTGCCGGCGAACGGGTCGCTGCCGAACATCATCCTCAGCCCGCGTGCGATTCTCCGGATCCGTCGCGTCCTCGAGCGGGAGCGCTTCGACGTTCTCCACCTGCACGAGCCGATGACGCCGATTCCCTGCATCGCTGCGCTCGCGCTCTGGGACGGGCCGATGGTCGGCACGCATCACGCCTCCGGCGAGCTCGGGTGGATGCGGCTCGCGGCTCCCGTCTGGGGCTTCCTCGAACACCGGCTCGACCACCGGATCGCCGTCTCCGAGCAGGCCCGCGCATCCGCGCAGCGATGGCTTCCAGGGGAATACGAGATCGTCCCGAACGGGGTGCTCGTCCCGGACGACGTCGATCCGGGCGGACGGGAGCACCGCATCGTCTTCGCCGGGCGTCACGAGCCGAGGAAGGGCCTGCAGGTGCTGCTCCGAGCCTGGCCGGACGTGCGCCGGCGAACGGGCGCCCGCCTGCGGGTCGCGGGGGCCGATCCGCTGGCCGTACGTCTCCTACTTACTCGTTTGCGGGTGCCCGACGACGGGATCGACGTGTTGGGCTTTTTGAGCCAGGACGACCTGACCGCGGAGCTGGCTTCGGCCAAGGCCTTGGTGGCGCCGTCGCTGGGCGGGGAGAGCTTCGGCATGGTGCTCACACGCGCCTTCGCCTGCGCAACGCCGGTGGTTGCGTCCGACATTCCCGGCTACCGTGACGTCATGACCGCGGACACGTCGGTTCCCGTCGTGCCTGGAGACCCGCAGGCCGTCGCGGACGCGGTCGTGTCGCTCCTCGAGGACGAGCCGCGGCGTCAGGTGCTCGGCGCCGCCGCGCGGCGGCTTGCGATCGAGAGCTACTCATGGGACGACATCGCGCGCCGGCTGCTCGGAATCTACGAGGAGGTCGCAGGCCTGCGGCCAGCCTCGAGAGAGGCAGCGTGAGGACGAAGCTCGCGCGCAGCCGGCCCGTCCAGGCCGCCGCCGTTCTGGTCTTGGTCGGGGTGGCCGCCTCGCTCGTGTGGTGGCGGGGGCCTAACTGGAGCCTCGTCTACCACGCCTTCGACTTCGTCAACTGGGTCTGGATCTTCTTCGCGATGGCGCTCAACCTCGCGTCGGTCCTCGCCCGCGCGCTCGCCTGGCAGCTGACGATCGTGCAGGCGCTCGATCCGCCCGATCCGCCGTTCAACCGGACATTCTCGGCCTTTGCGGTCGGTCTGCTCGGCAACGCGGTTCTCCCGGGACGGATCGGGGAGCTCGCGCGGGTCGCCGTGCTCAGGCGACGCTTGTCGACGCATGGTCGGGGGACGAGCGCCGCGCTCGTCGGCACCGTCTTCGCGCACCGGCTCTTCGACCTCTTCCCGGCGCTCCTGCTCGTAGGCTACGTGCTCGCGACGGCCAAGATCCCCCCTTGGGCGGTGACCAGCCTGCTGATCGTCTCCGTGCTTGGCATTGGGCTCTTCGCGGCCGCGATGATCAGCGCGAGGCGGCGTCATCGCCCCGCCCTCGACGGCGCGAAGCCGGTGCAGCGCCTGCTCGCGATGGCCCGTCAGGGGTTGGCCGTGATGAAGGCGCCCGCCCCCGCAGCCGGAGCTCTCCTGCTCCAGTGCTTGGGCTGGTTCCTGCAGCTACTCGCGGTGTACGTCGCCATGCGGGCATTCGACATCCATGCGCCGCTGCCGGCGGCGGGCCTCGTGCTGCTGCTGATGAACGTGGCGACGATCTTTCCGCTCTGGCCGGGGAACATCGGCCTGCTCCAGGCGGCCGTCGCACTGCCGCTCGTCCAGTACGGCGTCGCCTACTCGACCGGCTTCGCCTACGGCCTCGTCCTGCAGGTGATCGAGATGTCGGTCGGTGTCGGCGTCGGCCTCGTCTTTCTCACGCGCGAGGGCCTGTCGTTCGCAACGCTGCGGGAGATGCCGGAAACCGTCGCGCTGCCCGACGAGAGTGGGGAGCAGGAAGAGGAGAGGGAGCACGAGGCCCCGCGTGCGCGCGCTGGCGTGTCCGGCTAGCCTCAAGGGCGTCCTGCGCGCCGCCGCTGCCGCGTCGGCGTTGGTCGAAGGTTTTCGGGACGCCGGCATCGAGGCGGATGCCCTGCCGGTTGCGGATGGCGGCGAGGGGACCGCCGAGGTGCTGCAGAGCGTCCTCGGAGGCGAGTGGCGCAAGGCGCGCGTCTCCGACGCGTATGGTGCTCCGCGCGACGCGGAGTGGGTTCTGCTGCCGGACGGGATCGCCGTGCTCGAGTCGGCGGCCGCGGTGCCGCTCGATCCCACCCGCCCCGATCCCTTGGCGGCGTCCAGCCGAGGCTTCGGCGAGCTGATTCTGAGCGCGCTCGAGGAGCGGCCGGCGTCGCTCCTCCTCTGCCTCGGCGGGACCGCGACGATGGACGGCGGCGCAGGGATCCGCGAGGTCGTGAGCGAGCTCCCGGTGCCCGCCCTCGCGCTCTACGACGTCCAGTCGCGGTTGCTCGAGGCTCCGGCCGCTTTCGGGCCGCAGAAGGGCGCGTCGGACGAGGACGTGGCGGAGCTCGAGCGGCGGCTCGCGGCGGACGACGAGCTAACGCCGTACGCGGAGCTTTCCGGATCCGGCTCCGCGTACGGCGTTAGCT
>Ga0136621_1001033_pt1 | contig 11192 bp, 11 predicted proteins | sample AntDryUQ445A2306_FD_104673 | JGI IMG/M metagenome (GOLD analysis project Ga0136621, IMG submission 104673) | Polar desert sand microbial communities from Dry Valleys, Antarctica - metaG UQ445A (23.06) | ecosystem: Environmental > Terrestrial > Soil > Desert | place: Antarctica: Dry Valley...
CAATGGGCGTCAAGACCGTTCAGCTCGTCGACCGCAAGGGCCGCCTAGCCGGGGCGCGCATCGTCCGCGAGGGCTATCAGGTGATGCTGATCTCCGACGGCGGCACGGTCATCAAGATCCCGGCCGACGGCATTCGCCGCGCCGGCCGCTCGACACAGGGCGTGATCGTAATGCGTCTGCGCGAGGGCGAGAAGGTCGCCACGCTCGCCCCGGTCATCGGCTCGGACGACGCTGAAGTCGCTGGCGCCGGAGACACCCTGCCGGTCGACGCTGAGGCAGAGGCAATCGGAGAGACGCTTCCCGACGAAGAACCTCCGGCGATCGCCCCTTCCTCGGACGCCGAGTAGCACCCGGGCGCCGACCTCAGGAGCTCTCGGCACCCGCGATCTTCGAGAGCGCCGTCAGAAGGTCGATCGGGATCGGGAAGACGATCGTCGAGTTGTTCGCCGACCCGATCTCGAGCAGCGTCTGTAGGTAACGCAGCTGCACGGTGATCGGCTCCTGCGCCATAACCGCCGCGGCGTCCTTGAGGCGCTCCGAGGCCTGGTATTCGCCCTCGGCGGAGATGACCTTCGCCCGCCGCTCGCGCTCGGCCTCGGCCTGGCGCGCCATCGCCCGTTGCATACCGCTCGGGATCTCGACGTCCTTCACCTCGACGACCGAGACCTTGATGCCCCAGGGCGTGGTCGACTCGTCGATGATCCCCTGCAGGATCACGTTGATCTTGTCTCGCTCGGAGAGGAGCTCGTCGAGAACGTGCTGGCCGAGCACCGAGCGCAGCGTCGTCTGGGAGATCTGCGACGTCGCGACCATGTAGTTCCGATCTGCACGATCGACGCATTCGCGTCCACGATTCGGAAGTACGCGACCGCGTTCACGCGGACGGGGACGTTGTCCTTCGTGATGACCTCCTGCGGCGGAACGTTGAGCGTCACCGTGCGGAGATCGACTCGGACCATGCGGTCGATGACCGGGATCAGCAGGAAGAGGCCCGGGCCCTTTGGCTCCGGCAGGAGGCGCCCGAGACGGAAGATCACGCCGCGCTCGTACTCGCGGGCGACCTTGACGGCTGCGAACAGAAACAGGATCACGACGATAAGTGCCGCTACGAGAACGATCAGACCTACAGACACACCATTCATCAGCTCGGCTCCTCCCCGGTGGGTGATGCTCGATCAAGCATCCCTGGATCCTACGACGAGTTGCAAGTCGTCCCCGACTCGCTCGACGCGAACATGCTCTCCGGGGACGAGCGGCGTGTCGTCCGCGGTCCGCGCACGCCAGAGCTCGCCGTTGACGTGCACGAACCCGTCGCGGCGGACGACGCCCTCTCCGCCGACGAGCCCGTGCACTCCGACAGCAGCCGGTCGGCGTGCGACACGCACGACCCGGCTCAAGGCGATGCCGAGGAGCAAGGTGAGCGTCCCGGAGATCCCGATCGCGACTGGCAGCGACACCTGATACGCGTCCCCCGCAGGGTCGAAGAGTATGAGCGAGCCGATGACGAACAGGACTCCGCCCCCAAGGGCGAGGGCTCCGTGCGTGGGGACGAACGCCTCGCCGACGAAGAACGCCGCGGCGAGCGTCATCAGCAGCAACCCCGCGATCGACACGGGGAGGACCTGCAACCCGTACAGGCCGAGGATCAGCGAGATCGCACCCACGGTGCCGGGGAACACGAGACCGGGATTCCACAGCTCGACCACGATCCCGATCAGCCCGATCGAGAGCATCAGCGCGATCAGGTTCGGGTCGACGAGGAGATCCCGGGCGCGCTGCCAGAAGCTCATCTCGACGTTCTCGATCTCGGCGCCCGCCGTGTCGAGGACGAAGCCCTTGGGAACGGTCTTCATCCCGTCGACTTGGTTGAGCAGCGCTCTGAGCGTCGGGGCGACGACCTCGACGAGCCCGATCTCCTTGGCTTCGCGGGCGCCGTAGTTCGACGCCTTGGTGACCATCTGCCGCGCGGCGGGGACGTTGCGGCCATGCTCGCGGGCGAGCTCGCCGACGTACGCCGCCGCGTCGTTCACGATCTTCCTCCGCAGGTCTTTGGAGATGTCCTCGCCACCGAGAGAGATCGGGGTCGATGAGCCGATGTTCGTCTGGGGCGCCATCGCGGCGACATCGGCCGCCATCGCGATCACGGCGCCGGCCGAATCTGCACTGGAGCCGGGTGGGGAGACGTACAGGATCACCGGCACGGTCGCGGCGAGAAAGCGCTTGACGATCCCGCGCATCGACGAGGAAAGTCCGCCGGGCGTATCGAGGACGACGACGACCGCGGCCAGCTTCTCGTCCTCCGCCCGCTCGATCGCGCTCTCGAGGTAATCCTGCGTGACCGGGTTGATGTCGTTGTCGAGATGAACGGCGAGGACTCGCTGCTCGCCTGACTGCCCGGCTGCCACTGCTGGCACGACGAGCGAGAGGACGACGAGAGCGAGAAGAGAACCCTGCAAAAGGCGCATCGGCACCGGTGTAAGGATTCTATCAACGAGGGTTTTTCACCCTTGCCCGCGAAGGGCATCCCCGCCACGCTGCCACCCATGCGCTTTCTCGTCGCCACTCTTTTGCTCGCCGGCCTTGCTGGGGCGCTGTCCCCTGTCGCACTCGGAGAGACGACGATGTCGCTGTCGACGGTTGAGGCAGGCCCCGGTCAGCAGGTCGCCCCGAGCGATGGCCGCTTCACGCTGGCAGGCGTTCATTGGCAGGGCCCCGGGCGGGTCGTCTTCCGGACACGTTCGCTCGAAGGCCGCTGGAGCGCGTGGCGCGACGCGGCTCCTGAGGACGAGGACGGCCCAGACAACGGATCGCGCGAGCGGCGGCTGCGCGCGGGCTGGCGGATCGGCAACCCGTGGTGGGTCGGGCCGTCCGACCGCATCGAGACGCGCACCGTCGGACGGGTGTCGCGGGTTCGCGCCCACCTTGTCTGGAGTCCCGAGACGCGCGTGCCCTACCGCGTTCCTGCGGCGACGATCGCTCCGGCGATCCTGCCACGGTTGTCCTGGGGCGCAGACGAGTCGATCCGGCGGGCTCCTCCCAGCTTCGCTTCCGACATCCGGTTCTCGGTCGTCCATCACACCGCCGGCCGAAACGACTACTCGCGCGACGAGGCCGCCGCGATCGTGAAGGGCATCCAGCTCTATCACGTGCAAGGGAACGGCTGGAACGACATCGGCTACAACTTCCTCGTCGACCGCTTCGGCACGATCTACGAGGGACGGTTCGGCGGCGTCACGAAGAACGTCGTCGGCGCCCATGCGCAAGGCTTCAACACCGGCTCCGTGGGCGTCGCCTTGCTCGGGACGTACGGCTCGACGGCGCCTTCTCGACCCGCCCAGGACGCCATTGCCGAGCTTCTCGCGTGGCGACTCGACCTCGAGCATCTCGACCCGACGGGAATCACGACCTTCGTCTCCGGCGGGAGCAACCGCTTCGCGAGCGGTATCCCGGTGCTGCTCCGCGGTGTCTCGGGTCACCGGGACACCGGCTTCACCGAGTGTCCCGGGAATGTGCTCTACGGCAGGCTGAACGGGTTGGCTTCGGCAGCGGCGGCGATCGGGCTGCCCAAGCTGTACGAACCTCGCGTCGAGGCCACCGAGGGTGTGCTCCGCTTCCGCGCCAGGCTCTCGTCGGCGCTTCCGTGGGCGGTAGCAATCACGGACGAGACTGGGCTCGAGGTCGCCCGAGGAGCAGGAGTGGGGGCTGCAGTCGACTGGAGCTGGGATTCCACACTTGCGACACCCGGGGGCTACACGTGGTCGATCCGATCCGGGTCTACGCGTCCTGCGACGGGGCCGCTGCGGGTGATGACGCGCACCACGACGTTCGCGGTAGAGGCTGCTGCGACTCCGACCGCGATCAGTCCCAATGGGGACGGTCAGGCGGATACCGCGCAGCTCGACTATCGACTGAGTGCCGCCGCGAATGTGACCGTCGCGGTCGTCGATGCGAACAGCTTGGTGGTGGCGACGATCGTCGATCGTGTCTGGACGGACGCGGGTCGGCACTCCACCGCCGTCGGCGGAACGGCGCTTGCGGACGGCGTGTACAGCATCGTCTTGACCGCGCGTACCGCGGCCGGGAAACAGCTGCAAAAAACCCTGCCCCTCACGGTGAGCCGCACCCTCGGTGTCGTCTCCGCCGCTCCGGCTCTCTTCTCACCGAACGGAGACGGCCGGAACGACTCGCTCGAGGTGACGTTCTCGCTCACCGCGCCGGCGGATGTCAGCGTGCGCATCGTCCGCGAGGGACGCTGGGTAGCGCGCCCGCTCTTCGCCAGCTACCTCGCGGGGCAGCAGCGCTTCGTGTGGGACGGAAGCAGGGCGGCGGGGCCGCTACGAGACGGTGCGTACTCGGCGATCGTCGAGGTGACGGATGCCGTCGTCAGGACGACCTCGGTCTCGGTGTCGTTCACGTCCGACACGACATCCCCGCGCGTGAAGATTCTCCCCGAGGATCCGTTGCGCGTGGAGGTGAGCGAGCCTGCTCTCCTCACGCTTCGAATCGACGGGGCGGTGCGGCAGCGGGAGGTCAAGCGGGCGGGGATCGTACGCATTCCGTGGAGTGGGCGCGCAGCGCGTGTTCGCGTCGTCGCGCAGGACGCTGCCGGCAATTCGAGCAGGCCTGTCGTCCGCGTCCGGCCAGAGAGCATCGGTTAGTGGTCGCTCCGGGGAGCTCACGACGTCTTCGCGCGGCTGCAAACGCTTCGCATGCCGCCGTCCTCGGTCACGCCCATAAGGGAGACAGTTTCCAAGCGCTCCCTGCGTCCTAGGCCTGCTCGGTTTTCGCCGGCGAATCCGCACCGAGCTCCCCGGAGAGACCGCTAGATCCGGCGAGTAGACTCGCCTGCGTGCCGACGCCGCCTCCCTCCGCTCCCTTCGGAAGGGACGTGATCGAGTCGATTCTCCCGCACCGGGAGCCTTTTCTGCTCCTGGACGAGGTCCTGGAGCTCGAACCGGGGAGCCGCGTCGTCGCGCGGCGTGAGGTGCATGAGGACGACTGGTGGTTTCCCGGCCATTTCCCCGACCGGCCGGTCATGCCGGGCGTCCTGATCGTCGAGGCCATGGCGCAGGCGGGAGCGGTCGCAGTCCTCGTCGAGGAGGAGAACCGCGGGAAGATCGCTTTCTTCGCCGGAATCGACGACTGCCGCTTCAAGCGGGTCGTCTCGCCGGGCGACGTCCTGACCCTCACCTGCGAGATCGAAACGGTGCGCGGACCGATCGGTCGGGGCAAGGCGACCGCGCGCGTCGGCTCGGAGCTCGCTGCGCGAGGGACGCTCACCTTCGCCGTGGAGCGCTGATGATCGGTTCGGCGACGGGCGCCCGGATCGGCATCACAGGACTCGGGACACACGTTCCCGAGCGCGTCATGACGAACGATGAGCTCGCGCGCATCGTCGACACCTCCGACGAGTGGATCGTCGAGCGAACGGGGATACACGAGCGACGCTTCGCCGCGAAGGAAGAGGCCCTCACGGACATCGCCCTCCCCGCGGCGCGGGCAGCGCTCGCCGATGCAGGCGTGGAGGCGGCGGATATCGACCTCCTCATCTGCGCGACGGTGACACCGGACATGATGTTTCCGACGTCGTCGGCGCTGCTCGCGGACGAGCTGGGCATGCCGAAGGCCGCCGCCTACGACCTGCTCGCCGGCTGCACGGGATTCGTCTATGCGCTTGCCCAGGCCTATGGCATGCTCGCCTCCGGCCTTTCGAAGCGCACGCTCGTCGTCGGCGGAGACGTCCTCTCGAAGATCCTCGACTGGGACGATCGCTCGACGCTCGTGCTCTTCGGCGACGGCGCCGGCGCGGTCGTGTTGGAGCCGGTCGAGCGCGGCGGTTTTCTCGGCTTCGAGCTCGGTGCGGACGGCGGCGGCGGCGAGAACCTGTGGCTCCCGGGCTCCGGCTCGCGACATTTCGAGAACCCTGATGCCCACGTCAAGATGAACGGGCGTGAGGTTTTCAGGTTCGCGACGCGGATCATGGTCTACTCGGCGGAACAGATCCTCTCCGAGTGCGGGAAGACCGTGGACGACGTCGATGTCTACATTCCTCACCAGGCGAACAAGCGGATCATCGACTACGCGGTCGGTAAGCTCGGCATCCCTCCGGAGAAGACTGTCGTGAACGTCGACCGCTATGGAAATACCTCATCGGGCTCGATCCCGCTCGCGCTCACCGATGCGCGGGCGGAAGGCCGCCTCGCCGATGGCGCGCTGATCCTGATGACCGGCATGGGAGCCGGCCTCACGTGGGGCTCGGCTCTGATCGAATGGACGAACGGGAGGCCTCGATGAAGATTGCGTACTGCTTCCCCGGGCAGGGGTCGCTCGAGATGGGCATGGGCCGGGACATCGCCGAGGCGTTCCCGGCGGCGCGAGAGGTCTATCGACTCGGCTCGGAGGCGACGGGGCTCGATCTCGAGCGGCTCTGCTTCGAGACGGATCTCGACGAGCTCGTCGATACCGAGGTGCAGCAGCCCGCGCTCGTCGCGACGAGCCTGGCGATCCTCGCGGCCATGCGCGTCCGCGGCCTCGAGCCGGATGTCGTCGTCGGTCACAGCGTGGGCGAGTTCGCGGCGCTTGCCGCGGCCGGGTCGCTTGGCACCCGCGAGGCGATCGGACTCGTTCGCGAGCGTGGTCTCGCGATGGCTGAAGCCGCTCGCCAGAATCCGGGCGCCATGGCGGCGATCTTGGGTCTCGAGGACGAGGAAGTCGAGAAGCTGTGCCGGAGGATCGTCGGCGTCTGGCCGGCCAACTACAACTGTCCGGGCCAAATCGTCGTCTCGGGCGAGCACGATGCAGTCGAGGAGTGCTGCGCCGAGGCGGAAAGCCTCGGCGCCCGACGAGCCGTGCGCCTGAAGGTCTCCGGCGCGTTCCACAGCCCGCTCGTCGCAAAGGCGGCCGATCGGCTACGCCCGGCCCTCGAACGCGTGCGCTTCTCCGAGCCTCTCGCTCCGTTCATGTCGACGGTGACAGCGAGAATCGAGCCTGCGCAGCGCCTGGCCTCGCTCCTCGTCGACCAACTCACGGCGCCCGTTCGTTTTACGCAGGCCGCCTCCGAGCTGATCCGGGGCGGCGCCACGACGTTCGTCGAGGTCGGGCCTGGGAACGTCCTCACCGGTCTGGTCAGACGGATCGACCGCGGCGTGAAGACAATCTCGGTGAACTCGGTCGAAGGCCTCGAGCGCGCCCAGGAAGCGCTCGCTCGGTGACGCCCACCGCGTTCTGCTCCCTCGAGGGCAAGAACGCGCTCGTGACGGGCGCCTCACGGGGGATCGGCCGGGCGATCGCAGTCGAGCTCGCGCGAGCGGGTGCTTCCGTCGTCGTCTCCTATCGCACCGGCACGGATGAAGCCGAGGCGCTGGCGGTCGAGATCGGAGGCCGCGCGGTTCAGGCGGACGTCTCGGACCCGGACTCGGCCCGCGCTCTCGTCGAGGAGGGCGGCGATCTCGATGTCCTCGTCAATAACGCCGGTGTTACCCGCGACGGGCTGCTTGTCCGGATGTCCGATGAAGACTGGCAAACCGTCATCGACACGAACCTCGCGTCGTGCTTCTACACGTGTCGAGCTGCGGTGCGCGGAATGATGAAGAGGCGTGCCGGCGCGATCGTCAACATCTCGTCGATCGTCGGCCTCCACGGGAACTGGGGCCAGACGAACTACGCGGCGTCGAAGGCAGGGATCATTGGTTTCACGAAGGCGCTCGCCCGCGAGCTCGGGAGCAGGAACGTGCGCGCCAACGTCGTCGTGCCCGGGTACGTGAAGACGCAGCTGACAGACGTCCTACCCGACGAGGCGACCGGAGCGATGCTCGAGTCGACGCCGCTCGGCCGGCTCGGCGATCCGGAGGACGTGGCCGGGGCGGTACGTTTCCTGTGCTCCGACGACGCAGCGTTCGTCACGGGCGCGGTGCTTCTGGTCGACGGCGGACTGGGGATGTAGCCGGATGAATGACGCGAATCAAAACGGGCGACGGCGGACCGTCATCACGGGAGTCGGAATGGTGACGCCGCTCGGCAACGACCCCGAGTCGACGTGGAAGAACCTCGTCGCCGGGGAGTCGGGCGCGGGCCCGATCACCCATTTCGACGCGAGCGAGTACCCGGTCCGCTTCGCCTGCGAAGCGAAGGACTTCGAGCCGACGACGTGGATGGAGCGAAAGCAGGCGCGCCGCATGGACAGGTTCTCGCAGCTTGCGCTCTCCGCTGCACGCATGGCCGAGGCGGACAGCGGGATCTCGATCGCAGGCGAGGCGGACCGGGTGGGCGCTGCCGTCGCTACAGGAATCGGTGGGCTCTATGCGTTCGAGGACTGCTTCCAGACCCTTCTCGAGCGCGGCCCGGACCGGACGAGCCCGTTCTCGATCATCCAGATCATCCCCAACATGGCTGCCGCCTGGATCTCGATGGAGCTCGGGACACGCGGCCCGCTCCTCACCGAGACGACGGCCTGTGCTGCCTCGAACATGGCGATGGGGGACGGGATGGACGCGATTCGGCTCGGACGGGCGGACGTGATGTTCTGCGGCGGTACCGAGGCGCCGATCACGCGAGTCGGTATCGCGGGCTTTACCGCGATGCGCGCGCTCTCGCAGCGGAACGATGACCCCAAGCGTGGCTCCCGGCCCTTCGACGCCGACCGCGACGGCTTCGTGATGGGAGAGGCTGGAGCGGTACTCGTCCTCGAGGAGCTCGAGCACGCGCGGGCGCGAGGCGCCAAGATCCACGCAGAGCTCCTGGGGTACGGCGCCTCGTCGGACGCGACCCACGTCACCGAGCCCGATCCGACGGGCGAGAACCCCGCTCGCGCGATGCAGATGGCGTTCGACGATGCGGGGATCTCGGCGGACGACGTGGGCTACGTGAACGCCCACGGGACCTCGACACCGCTCGGCGATCCCGCGGAGACCCGCGTTCTGAAGCTCGCTCTCGGCGAGGAGAAGGCGTACGCAACCCCGGTCTCTTCGACCAAGGGGGCTACGGGGCACACCCTCGGCGCCGCCGGCGCCGTCGAGGCGATATTCACCATCTTCGCGCTCCAGCAGGGGTTGCTCCCGCCCACGATCAACTACGAGACGGCTGACCCGTCCTGCGACCTCGACTACATCCCGAACGAGGCGCGGTCCACGGAGATCGAGATCGGCGTCTCGAACTCGTTCGGCTTCGGCGGACACAACGCCTGTGTGGTCTTCCGCCGCTGGGACGAGGCGGCGTAGTCGCGGTCGAAGGGGTCAAGCTCGACCCCTTCCCCCGGCGGCTCGGGACCGTCGCTCCACCTCGACAGCCGGCCAGTCCTCGCGGGTTATTGCCCGGATCTCCACGACATCTCAGAGACTAGATGCCCGATCGGGAATTCACGGCGGGCCGGATGACGGCCACGACACGGCGCCGGATCGCCGCCCTCCCTCGTCGCACAGGCTCTCCAGCCTTTGACGACGAGTGAGTGCGTCGCCCGGCTTGGTCGTGACCGTCCCCGACCGCGCGTCAGTTCCCGATCAAGCATCTAGGCTTCGAGCGTGGCGGAGCGCTGGGCGACGTTCGACTGTTACGGCACGCTCGTCGATTGGGACGGCGGGATCCGGCTGGAGCTCGCGCGCCTGTTCGGCGTCGAGCACGCGGACCGGCTGCTCGCGCGCTATCACGAGCTCGAGCCGGAGATCCAGACTGCTCAGCCAGGGTCCTCGTATCGCGAGGTGCTGACGATCGCGCTCGAGCGGCTCGCGCAGGAGGAGGGGCTCACACTCCCAGAGGCTGAGGCGAGCGCCCTCGCCCGGTCGCTGCCCTCTTGGCCGGTGTTCGAGGACGCCCCGCCCGCGCTTGCCGAGGCACGAAGCCGGGGTTGGAAGCTTGCGATCCTCTCGAACACCGACCGCGACTTGATCGATGCCTCGATGGAGGCGATCGGCGTCCCGTTCGAGCTGGCAATCGTCGCGGGTGAGATCGGCTCCTACAAGCCAGCAGCCCGTCACTGGGAAGCCTTTCGGGAGAAGACCGGTGCCGGCCCCGCCGGCCACGTCCACGTCGCCCAAAGCCTCTTCCACGACATCGCGCCGGCCGAAGCCCTTGGGATCCCGTGCATCTGGATCAATCGGCTCGGCGAGGCGGACGATCCAAGGCCGCACAGGACACTGACGTCCCTCACCGGTCTCGCGGGCGCGCTCGATGAGCTGACCTCTTCATGAGCGCAGCGCTGCGACCACCGACGGAAGCGGACATTCCGACGGTCGTCCGCTTGATGAGCGAGCATTGGCCCGAGCCGGCCGACGAGGATCTCGTCCGCCGCACCTGGTCGTCTCCGGGCTTCGAGCTCGAGCACGACGCCAGGCTCGAGGAGGCGTCGTATGTGGACGTCGAGGCCCTCGGCGAGGGAAGAGCCTGGATCGATGCACGCGGGCACCCGTCCGCTCGCATCCTCGACTGGGCCGAGGCGCGCGCGCGTGAGAAAGGGGAGCGGCTGTTCTCGGGGAGCTGGTCGTCGAACGAGCGCCTGCGAGAGGAGCTCGAACAGCGGGGATTTCGCCTCATTCGTCACTCGCACCGGATGAAGATCGATCTCGACCATCCGACACCTGAGCCCGTCTGGCCCCAAGGAGTCGAGGTGCGATCGTTTCGGCCCGGTGACGAGCGAGCCTTCTACGAGGCACATCAGGAGACCTTCGAGGACTCGTGGGAGCCGATCGAGGAACCCTACGACGAGTGGGCACACTGGCACCTGGAATCGCTTGCATTCGTCCCGGAGCTCTGGTTCCTCGCGCTCGAAGGCGACACGCCGGCCGGCTTCGCCATATGCCATCCCCACCGCGCGGATGCCAAGCTCGGGTGGGTGCGCATCATCGGGGTCCGGAGGCCGTGGAGGAGGCGGGGACTCGGTCGCGCGCTGCTCCTGCACGCGTTTGCCGAGTTCCGAAGTCGGGGTATTCGGCGCGCTGAGCTCGGCGTAGACGCGGAGAGCATCACCGGCGCGAACCGGCTCTACGAGGCGGCTGGGATGGATGTCGCCGCCCGCTTCGACATCTACGAGAAAGCGGTCTAATGAGCGCTCTGCGAGCGCGGTGTCCCGCCTGCCGGACGTTCACCGCAGTCGCGGTCGGCCCGAGCTACGAGTGTCACGCCTGCGGCCGCGAGTACGCAGCCGGGCTCGTGCGAGTTCCCAGAGCGTGGGGTGCGGAGGGAGAAGCAATGGCGCAGGGGGC
>Ga0136621_1001037_pt1 | contig 11177 bp, 11 predicted proteins | sample AntDryUQ445A2306_FD_104673 | JGI IMG/M metagenome (GOLD analysis project Ga0136621, IMG submission 104673) | Polar desert sand microbial communities from Dry Valleys, Antarctica - metaG UQ445A (23.06) | ecosystem: Environmental > Terrestrial > Soil > Desert | place: Antarctica: Dry Valley...
CCGGTCGACCTCGACTACAAGGCGATGTCGAACGCGGGCACCTGGTTCGTCGGCAGGCTTCAGACCGAGCGCGACAAGGAGCGCGTTCTCGAGGGGCTCCGCTCCGCGGCGGGCGACACCGACGTCGGAAGACTCGGGACGGCGATCGGCGGTCTCGAGAAGCGGCAGTTCCTGCGCGTCAGCGCCCATGAGCCGGAGCCGCTGATCTTCTCCACACGCTGGGCGATGTCGTACCTCCGTGGCCCGCTGACGAAGGAGCAGATCGAGACGCTGATGCGGGATACCGAACGCCCCGTCGTCCCTGCCGAGACCGGCGCAGCCTTGGCGGCCGACGCCACCCCGGTCGCGCCGCCCGTCGCCGGCGGTGTTCACGTCCGATACGCGGACGCCGCGGCTCCCTGGCTCGCTCAGGTCGGCGGCACTCCGGCTGGGAGCCGGCTTCGCGCCTTCCTGGCGGCGCGTGTGAGCCTCCGGTTCGATGACGCCAAGGCTGGCGTGGACGAAGCCGAGGAGTGGGAAGCACTCTACGGCCCCCTCGACAGCGGCTTCGAGCTCGAGGGTGAAACCCAAGTCGATCTCGACGAGCGTGACTTTCGCGACGAGCCGCCGGCCGGAGCCGACTACGTCCTCCCGGCGGTCCCCCTCGCAGAGAAGAGCTTCTTCCGCGATGCGCGCGTGGCAATCGAGCAGCGCCTGGTCGGCGCGCGCACGCTCCAGATCTTCCGGAACCCGAACCTGAAGCTCTACTCCCGGCCCGGAGAGCAGAAGCAGGAATTCGCTGCTCGTGCTGACGAGGTCGCTCAGGCTCGGGCCGACCAGGAGGTCGCCAGAATCCGTGACCGGCTCGAGGCGAAGCGTGAGCGGCTCGAGGTTGCCCTTGCAACGGCGCAGCGTCGCTCGGAGGAGCTCGAGACGGACCAGCGCTCCCGCCGGACGACCGAGCTGGTGGCGGGCGCCGGGACCATCCTCGGCGTCCTCCTCGGGGGCCGGGGGAGCGCCCGGACGATCGCTCGTGCCGGCCGCGCGGTCGGCACCGTCGCGAGCAGGCGCGGCATGTCCGAACGGGCCGCGGAGCGGCGACAGACTGCCGAGGAACGGGTCGAGTCCGCCGAGGCGGCTCTCGAGCGGCTCGAGCAGGAGATCCTCGACGAGGTGGCCGCCATCGATGCCGATTGGGACGAGAAGGCGCGCGCCGTGGAGACGGTCGAGCTGCGACCCGAAGCATCCGACGTCCGCGTCACCGACATCGCGCTGGTCTGGGTTCCCACCGCCTAAGGGCCTGTCCGAAGAGTGGTCGCGGTGGATGGCACGCGACACGTGCCGCGAGGCAAGGACGCAGGTCGCGGCATCGCGGCACGGGGCGCCTGCCAGGCGCCCCGACCCACTTTTTGGACCCTAAGCCGATCGCTATCTCTGCTCGCCGTCGTCCTCCTGCTCGCGGCGACGGCCTGCGAGCGGGAAGAAGAGTCAACCGCGTCCCCGTCCAGCGGGGAGGTCGCCTTCGTCGCCGACGGGGACACGCTCCGCCTTCGCGACGGTCGCAGCGTGCGTCTCGTGCAGATCGACGCGCCTGAGCCAGGCGTCGAGTGCTTCGGGAAAGCTGCCTCGCGCGCTCTGGCCGAACTCGTGCCCGCAGGCACCCGGGTCGAGCTCGAGGACGACTCTGGTCTCGACCCGCGCGACCGGTTTGGACGCCTGCTCCGCTACGTGTACGCCGACAAACGGAACCTCAACGTCCTGCTCGTCGAGCGCGGCTCGGCGGCGCCCTACTTCTTTCGGAACGCCCACGGCCGCTACGCGCGCGAGCTGCTCGCGGCGGCCGGGCGGGCCGTCGAGGGACGCCGCGGCCTTTGGGGCGAGTGCCCTGGCGCACACCTCAACCCACGGCGGTCGCTCGACTCGGGACCTCCCTAGGCGCGGAGCAGCGCGCTCCAGGTGAGCGGACCGACGACGCCGTCCGGCTCCAGCCCCTGGAGCGTCTGAAAGGCCCGCACTGCCCTCTCCGTCACCGGCCCAAAGATTCCATCGAGCTGCGCCGGCGGTGCGAGCTGCCCGTGCGTGCGAAGCAGCCGTTGCAGCCGCTGCACGCGCCAGCCGCGCGCTCCGCGTCTCAGCGTCGACGGAAGGGGCTTGAGGTCTGCACTCTGGCCGTTCCGCCCGAGGCCCGCCCGCAACAGACGGAGGTATCGCTCTGCCGGAAAGCCGGCTCCGGGGTCGTAATGGGTACTGCGACCGAACGCCTTGCTGACCGCCGCATGCGGTGTGATGCCGCGACGGCCGGCGCGCAGGTCGGATGGCCAGAGCCACACCGCCGGAATCGAGTGTCGGCGGCAGAGCTCGGCTGCCAGCAACGCTCCACGCTCGAGCACCGCGCTCGAGTATGGGTCGGTCCACTCCCGCCGCGACTGGCCGGCGCGACCCGCAAGCTCGATGCCGAGACCGTCGTGATTCGCGCCCGGCGCGTGCCAGGCGACGTCCTCGTCGGGAACGCACTGGACGATCGTGCTCGCATCGACGCAGTAGTGGGCCGACAGACGCGAACGCGGGTGCTGGAACCAGCGCGCACACCGCAGCGCCGCGTCCTCGAGCTCGTCCACCTCCATCGTGTGCACGACGATGAGGTCGATCCGGCGTCCCCCGGTCCGCGTCACGTGCGGGCTCGGAACGAACGGGTACGCCACGGCTTCTCCTCTCGGAATTCGGGCCGCAGCGCTTGTCGACGACGACATGATCCATCCAAATCGTCTCCGAATGCAAGCCTAGGGGCAGAGATCGGCTTCTCGCGCAGGGCGGTCGCGGCTCGCCATGCCGCAGTGCTTGGGGCCTCGGCCGGCCACAGGGGCGCGGTACACTGGATCGGGCGCGGGCGTAGCTCAGTTGGTAGAGCATCAGCTTCCCAAGCTGAGGGTCGTGAGTTCGAGTCTCATCGCCCGCTTCTTGCGTGGCCATCCGGCCACCCTGACCCCCAGAGGTGAGCACATGGATGGTGAGCACATGGACGGAAAGATGCTTTTCTTCAACGAGGAAAAGGACTATGGCTTCATCCGCACCGCCGACGGTGAGCGGATCCCCGTCAACCGCGCCGGCTTTGTGGCCGGTCACGCCCCGGTGGGAAGTTGCGCAGGGATGCCCGTGCAACTCACGTTGACGGAGACGGCAGAGGGACGGATCGCGTGTGGCGTCTCGAGGATCGTCGAGGCCGAGCACGGCCGAGCCCGGCGGCGCTCGGCGCGCTAAGCGAACACCACGCTAAGCGAACACCACTACGTGGATCGCGCGAGTTCCTCTAGCTCGGCGTTGTAGCGCCCCGCGACCGCTGCGCTGTTGCAACGGGCACGCAGGGCGAGAAACGACTGTCCGGCCTCGACGTTCGCCTGCTCGCCGCCCCAGGCTTTGAGCGCCGGCGCCTGTAGGGCCCGACCGTACGAGAACGAGAGCGCCCAGGGCTGCTCAACCCCAAGCGGCCCGGTCAACGTGTTGATCACATTCAGGTTCTCGCTTGCCTGTTGATCGGACTGGCCCCCGGAGAGGAAGACGATCCCGGGCACCGCCGCGGGCACCGTCTCGCGGAAGCAGCGGACCGTCCACTCGGCCACCTCCTGTGCAGTCGCTTGCGTCGGCGAGCCCTTGCCGGAGATAACCATGTTCGGCTTCAGGAGGATCCCCTCGAGGTCGACGCGCTGGTGATGGAGCTCGTCGAAGACGGAGTGAAGAGTCCGCCTCGTGGCGTGGTAGCACGTCTCGATGTCGTTGTCGGCGTCCATCAGCACCTCCGGCTCGACGATCGGGACGATCTCCTGTTCCTGGCACAACGCCGCGTAGCGGCCGAGCGCGTGCGCGTTCACCTCGATGCAGTAGTCCGTCGGCAGGCCGTCGCCGATCGTGATCACTGCGCGCCACTTCGCGAAGCGTGTTCCGAGGGATTTGTACTCCTGCAGCCGCTCGCGCAGGCCGTCGAGCCCCTCGGTGACTTTCTCGCCGGGCGAGCCCGCAAGCTCCTTCGCGCCAGTGTCGACCTTGATCCCAGGGATGATTCCTCGGCCCGCGAGCAGCTGCGGGAACGAGGTCCCGTCGGCCGATGACTGGCGCAGCGTCTCGTCGTAGAGGATGACGCCGCTCACGAAGTCCTCGAGTCCCGGCGTCGTGAACAGCATGTCGCGGTAGGCGCGCCGGTTCTCCTCGGTCGACTCGAGCGCGATCGTGTTGAAGCGCTTCTCGATCGTGCCGGAGCTCTCGTCCGCCGCCAGGATGCCCTTGCCGTCGGCGACGAGCTCCCGCGCCGTCTGGTGCAGCTCACTCATCGTTCTCGTTCTCCCTTCATCAGTTTCCTCACCTTCCCCGAGGGGTGGTAGGCGGCGATGCGCCGCACGGTGCCCGATCGCGAGCGCATCACGATCGACTCGGTCTCGGCTCCTGCAGCGCTCACGCGCACGCCACGCAGGAGCGCACCGCTTGTGACGCCGGTCGCCGCCACGAACACATCCTCCCCCGATACCAGATCATCAGTCGTCAGCACCTTGTCGATGTTGAACCCCGCCTCGACGAGCGCCGTCCGCTCGTCGTCCGACCTCGGCCAGAGCTTTCCCTGGATCGCGCCTCCCATGCATTTGATCGCAGCCGCAGAGATGACACCCTCCGGGGTCCCGCCGATCCCCATCAGTAGGTCCACGCCCGTGAATGCCTGTGAAGCTGCGATCGACGGCGCGACGTCGCCGTCGCGGATCAGGTTCACGCGCGCGCCCGAGTCCCGAAGCTCGCCGATCAGCTCCTCGTGACGGTCGCGCTCGAGGACGACAACGGTCACCTCACTGACGTCGAGCCCCTTCGCCTGCGCGACCGCGTGCACGTTCTCAGTGGGGCTCGCGTCGATGTCGATCGCGTCCGTCGCCTGCGGGCCGACCGCGATCTTGTCCATGTACAGCGCTGCGCCGGGGAAGAACATCGTACCCCGCTCCGCGACCGCGATCACGGCGATCGCGTTCGGTTGTCCGAGCGCGGTGAGACGCGTCCCCTCCAGCGGATCGACGGCGACGTCGACCTCCGGGCCGGTTCCGTCACCGACCTGCTCACCGTTGTAGAGCATCGGCGCCTCGTCTTTCTCTCCCTCGCCGATCACGACGACGCCGTTCATCCTGACCGTGTCGAGGACGAGCCGCATCGCGTCAACGGCGGCGGCGTCGGCGGCCTCCTTCTTGCCTCGACCAACCCAGCCGGAGGCGGCGAGAGCCGCGGCCTCCGTCACGCGTACGAGCTCGAGAGCCAGGTTGCGGTCGGGTGCGGCGCTCACTCCAAGCGCCATCCTAGACCCGCGCCGGCCGCTAGGGCCGCCCCTACATTCTTTCCGGCGCCTGGACGCCAACGAGGTCGAGGGCGCGCGCGATCACGTTCTTCGTCGCGGTGCTGAGACCGAGGCGGAACGCCTCTGCGTCGGATCCCAGCACCTTGTGATGGTGGTAGAAGCGGTGGAAGTCGTCCGCGAGGCGGATCGCATAGTTCGGCAGAGCGTGCGGGGCACGTCGCACCGTCGCCTCGGCCACGAGCGCCGGGAACTCGAGCAGCCGCTTGACGAGCTCGCGCTCCTCCACCGCGAGCTCGGGAGGAGCGGTCGTCTCCGGCCTGACGTCGGTCGCGTTGCGGAGGATGCCCGCAACGCGGGCGTGCGCGTACTGGACGTAGTAGACCGGGTTCTTCTGGCTCTTCTCTGCCGCCAGGTCGACGTCGATCTCGATCGTCTGGTCGTGACCGCGGTTGACGAGGTACCAGCGGGCAGCATCGACGCCGATCTCGTCGATCAGCTCGTCGAGCGTGACGACGTCGCCGGTGCGCTTCGACATCTTCGTGGCCTGCCCCCCGCGGGTCAGGTGCACGAGCTGGTAGAGCAGGACTTCGACGCGATCGGGATCGTGGCCGAAAGCCTGCGCGAGGGCCTTCAGGCGGGCGACGTAGCCATGATGGTCGGCGCCCAGGACGTAGATCGCCCTGTCGAAGCGGTCGAGCTTGCTGCGGACGTAGACCGCGTCCGCGGCGAAGTACGTCGGCGTCCCGTTCGAGCGGATCGCCACCCGGTCCTTGTCGTCGCCGAACTGGGACGTGCGCATCCAGATCGCGCCCTCGCTCTTGTAGGTCGGCAGCGCCTCGAGCGCTGACGGGATCTCGCCTTCGATCTCGCTCTGACGCTCCCACGTGTCGACGTGGACCCGGAAGCGCTCGAGCGACGTCTCGATCCGGTGCAGCATCTCGGGCACCGGATCATCCGCAAGCTGCGCGAGCTCGGCGATGTAGGCGGCGCGATAGCCGTCCTCCGGCGGCTCCTCGCCGCGCCTCGCCGACTCGACCGACTCGCGAAAGCGGTCCATCTGGGAGCCGGAGTCGTTGTAGTAGTACTCGCGCTCCACCTCGTGCCCCGCGTACTCGAGCAGCCGCGCGACAGAATCGCCGTAGGCGCCGTTCCGCGCCTGGGAGACGAGGATCGGACCGGTCGGGTTGGCGGAGACGAGCTCGACCTGGACCTTCTCCTGCTCCACCGCCGATCCCGCCCCGTAGCGGTCCCCCGCGGCGAGCAGTTCCCCGAGTGCTTCGCCGTACCAGGCGGGCCGCACCCACAGGTTGAGGAACCCGGGTCCCGCCACCTCCGCGCGCTCGACCTCGGGCAGCTCCCGCGCCTGCGCCGCCAGGCCCTCCGCGACCGCTTGCGGCGGCTGCCGGCGGGCGCCCGCCAGGCGCAGCGCGACGTTCGTCGCGTAGTCGCCATGGGCGGAGCTGGCCGGACGCTCGAGTACGACGTCCACACCGGCCGCATCCGCGATCGACGCCTCGAGCCGTGCGAGTATCCCCGCGGAAGTCGTCTTCGCCATCGTGCTTGTATCGTACGGGGGTGGACGAGGCCGGTCAGGAGCGGCAGCTGAACATCCAGATCGACGCCGACCACCTCGTCGGCGTCTACGCCAACTTCGCGAACATCTCCTTCAGCCCATACGAGTTCACGGTGACCTTCGCCCGGATCGACCACGACGTCGAGGAGGGCGAGATCCCCGGCGTCGTCGTTACTCGCGTCAACATGTCGCCGAAGTTCGCGAAGGAGCTACTCGACGCGCTCGGCGACTCCTGGTCGAAGTACACGACCGTCAAGGGGATCCAGGACCTGCCCGAGACGCCGCCGCGCGAGCAGTAGCGATTCGCTCGACCACGGTCGGGTGGGTCGAGAGCAGAACCTGCACGAGCCGCGACGGGTCCGGGTCGGCGAGGCTCGTCCGGACGAAGCGACGGTACAGCGCCTCCGCGGAGCCACGCGTCCCGGTGAGACGAAGCGCTTCGTAGTCTGCCTCCCGCTCGTACCGCCTCGAGACCGCGCTGACGATCGGCAGCGAGAACAGCTGGAGCGAGACGAGCACGAGCGCGGCCGCAGGGACGGCTGCCGGGTCACCGAGCCGCACGATCCTCCCGAGCAGCCACGCCCCGGGCAGCGCCAGGAGCGCGAACCAGGCGATCCCCTTCCACGGATGCCGCTGTGCCACGTGTGCCAGCTCGTGCGCTGCGACAAAGCGGATCTCGCCTCGTCCCACCTGCGGCTCGAGCAGCGTGTCCCAGAGGACCACCCGCGTCGTCGGCCCCGCGCCGATCGCCTCTGCGTTGATCGCCCGCGTTCGTTCCTTCGCCTTGCGCACCTCGACCGTCGTCTCGCCCAACCCGGCCCGCCGCGCCAGCGTCTGAACCTCGGCTGCGAGCACGCGATCCTCCAGCGGACGCAGCCGCGGCGAGAGGAGAGCCGGGTACAGCAGGACGTAGGCCGCAGCCAGGGCGACGAATGCCGCCCACAACGCCAGCCAGGCACGCCCGCCCAGCAAACGGCCGGCGGCGACCAGGGCCGCACCGGTGAGGCAGGCAAGGAGGAACTCACCGAGCCTCGTCGACCACTCGCCGCCCATCATGCTCAGGTAGTCGAGGTCGGAGACGTCGTAGCGTCGTCTCCACCAGTGCGCCGCCAACCGGACCGGCAGCTGCGCGAGCCAGAGGACTACGTAGATCGCACAACCGACGAGAGCACCGCGCACGCCGTCTTTGGCACCATCTCCGGCACTCGCAACGGCACTGGCACCGGCACTGGCCCTGGCACTCCGTCTGGCAATCCGTCTGGCACCGCGGCGTGCGAGCAGGGCCAGGATCGTGAGCTGCGTCACCAGCCCGAGTGCCCAGAAGACGGTCAGGACGTCCCGATAGCGTCCGTTCCGCGCAATCACAGAGGCATCGAACAGCGCGTGAGGATCGAGCTCGGGCACGTCGAGGTCCGGCACCGAAATCCGCCACAGGAGAGCCGCCGCTAGGGTCCAGACCGCGGCTAGGGTCGCGAGACCGGCTATGCGGATTGCCGTCATCTCAGACATTCACGCAAATCTGCACGCGCTCGAGGCGGTTCTTGCCGCCGTGGACGCCAACGGTGTCGAGGCGCTGTGGTGCCTCGGCGACATCGTCGGCTACGGCCCCCGCCCGAACGAGTGCGTGGAGCTCCTGCGCGAGCGGGCGGACGTCTGCCTCGCCGGGAATCACGATCTCGTCGTGCTCGGGAAGATCGACAGCTTCGCCTTCACGGGCGAGGCGGCGGCAGCCGCGACCTGGACGCGGACCGTGCTCGACGCGGCCTCCGAGCGCTTTCTCGCCGGGCTCGAGCCGAGCGCGCGAGCATTCGGGGCGGAGCTGTTCCACGGCAGCCCCCGCGACCCGGCCTGGGACTACGTGCTCGATGAGCACGCCGCCTACCTGAGCTTCCGTGCCACCTCGGCGCCCCTGGTGCTGGTGGGACACAGCCACGTCGCGCTCCAGATCGCCGACAGCGACCCTCTGCAGGGCGATCAAGCCCCGGCCGGAACGACGATCGAGCTGAACGCCACCCGCCGGATCCTCAACCCCGGGTCGGTGGGTCAGCCGCGTGACGGGGATCCACGGGCCGCGTGGCTCGTGATTGACACCACGTCGCGATGGGCAACGTTCTGCCGTACCGACTATTCCATCGAGCTGACACAGGCGGAGATGCACGAGCGGGGTCTTCCCAAGATCCTCTCGCAGCGGCTCGCGCACGGCGTCTAGCTCGTCGACTGAAGGAGCGACATGGCGGAACTCACAAATCTCGAGACGAAGCTCGGCGAGGTAATCGGGCTGGCAATGGCCGCTCAGGCCTCGATCGACCGAATCTCGAAGCTGGCGGAGAGCGAGAAGGAGCTCGTCAAGCAGATGAAGACGATGAAGGCGGAGGCTGCGAACGCCGAGAAGCGGGGCACCCAGCTCGCGGGCAGCTTCGAGGGTAAGAAGAGCAAGATCATGGCTGAGGCTCGCGCCGTGAAGAAAAAGGGCGCCGAGATGCTGAAGACCTATCTCGACCGCGATGCGGACATCCTGGATGGGATGGAGTTCATGACGATGGCCGAGGCGGGCGAGGTCGGTCATTGGGCGGTTCTGGCGGAGATGAATAAGAAGGCAAAGCACGCCGGCGTGCGGGAGCTCGTGACCAGCCAGCTGCCGATCCAGAAGCGGCACCTGCGCGACGTCTCCGCCGCGAGTATCGCTCTCGCAGGCAAGGAGGACCCGAACGCTGAGGCGTAACCAGGCGGTCGCGCTGCTCGCGCTCCTGCTCGCCGGGTGTGGCGGAGCGGAGCGCGAGCAGACGCCTCAGCCAAAGTTGTCGCGCGCGCTCGCGACCGACTTTGCAGCTCGGAGCGACTAGGTTGCAGCGCGGCTAGAGGCCAACGACCCCGACCCCTGCGGCGCCCGCGCCGAGGCGGAGGCGTTGCAACAGCGGGTGATCGCCGCGGTCAAACGAGCGACGCGTTCCGGCCCGTTACCAGGAGGAGCTGACGAGCGCGGTGAATGTCCTCGCCGACTCGATTGCGTGTGTGCCCCCGCAGGACAAGGACGACGACGACCGCGTCAAGCCGGGAGGCAGATCCGCCCAGGACGCGCGTGACCTTGCCGAGTGGCTAGGCGCAAACTCTCGCTAGAGCTGAGCGAGTCGATTGCCTTGGCCAGGGCGGGAAAACGTGCTACACAGGGACGGGCGCAGGCGCTGTGACGGCCGGCTCGACGGAGGTACCGAAGGTGATGCCCTCGCGGCCGAGCGAGAGCTGGACTTCCTCGCGCGCCTTGTAGATCCGCCACTTGACGGTCGCAAGCGTGACCTCCAGCGAATCCGCAATCTCCGTGTAGGAAAGTCCGACGACGTCGCGCAACAAAAGCGCCATCTTCAGGTCGACGCTCAAGCCCTCGACTGCCCGCCACACGGCGTCGATCGCCTCGACGCGCTCGAACGGCGGGTCCACGACCTCGAGCGGCGGGATGTCCTCGAGGTTCACGACAGCCCGCGGCCGGCGCTCGAGGGCACGCAACTCATCGAGCACGCGGTTCTTCGTCACCTGGAAGAGCCAGGTGGTGAAGCGGCAGCGGAGCGAGAAGTTCGGCAGCCCCTGGTAGACGCGGAGGAAAACCTCCTGCGTCAGATCCTCGGCGAGCGAGCGATCGCCGACGAGCCTGAGCACGTAGTTGAAGACAGGCAGCTCATATGCGCGGAGGATGAGCGTGAAGGCGCGCTCATCGCCTCGCTGAGCCTTCCGCAGAACGCCAGGATCAGGCTGGGGCAGCGACAACTGGGCGCCAGTATATCGTCGTGCTCATTGGTTCGAGTAAAGATTTTCCGACTGATTCGATAAGGATTTTCCCGTCATTTCGGCAGGGAGATCCAACCCGAGAAGCGCCAGGGTCGTTGGCGCCAAATCGACGAGGCCCCCTCCCACCTCGAGCGGGACACCCTTCGACGTGAGCACGAGCGGGACGGGGTTCGTCGTGTGGGCGGTGTGGGCGCTGACCCCGTCCGGTGCCAGCATCTGTTCCGCGTTTCCATGATCGGCGGCGACGAGACAGATGCCGCCCGCCTTGTGCGTCGCCTCGACGACCTCGCGAAGGCAGGCGTCGACGACCTCAACGGCCTCGGTTACCGCTGGAATCGACCCCGTATGCCCGACCATGTCGGGATTGGCGAAGTTGATGATGGCGAAGCTGTAGCGTTTGCCGATCTCGGCCGCGAACCGGGCCGAGACCTCGGGGGCGGACATGGACGGCTTGTGGTCGTAGCTCGGAACGTCCCGCGGCGACGGAACGAGAATCCGCGTCTCCCCCTCCCACGGCTCCTCGAC
>Ga0136621_1001038_pt1 | contig 11169 bp, 14 predicted proteins | sample AntDryUQ445A2306_FD_104673 | JGI IMG/M metagenome (GOLD analysis project Ga0136621, IMG submission 104673) | Polar desert sand microbial communities from Dry Valleys, Antarctica - metaG UQ445A (23.06) | ecosystem: Environmental > Terrestrial > Soil > Desert | place: Antarctica: Dry Valley...
CCGAACACATCCGGAAGGGGTTGGTCGTCCGCTCAGACAGTTAAGCTCATGCGGCCCATCCGGGCCGTCGTCAGCTGGGGACTTTCGCTGATCGAGCCTGGGGAGTTTCGGTGATCGCCGGCAACGTCGAAGAACGTCGCGTCCGGATGGACCACGATCGAGACAACCTCGCCGACTTCTTCAGGGATGCGCTCGATCGGAGCCTGCGTGACTAGGTAGTACATCTTGTTGATCGAGGCTCCTGCATCGGCCCGCTTGAGGTTGCGTTGCACGACCCTCTGTGCCTGCAGCTTCACCCGCCGCTGACCTGGATCGCCGCTGGCTGCCATGGTTCCCTCCTGTGACCGGACGCCAATCGTCCGCCTGCATCTGCGGCTACCGCACCGTCCGCGGGCATCCGCCCCACACCTCCCGCTCGGAGGTCGCCTGTCGGAGAGTTGCACCCCGGTGCAGAAGGGCGCAATTGGGAAAAACCCTTGTCTCTGAATCGCGAGCCGCTCCGGTTCAGGAACTCAAGGAGTCGTCCCGGCCCGCCAAGGGAAGTCCCCAAATGCCACCACCGGTGTGACGGCACACGATCGCTGGGCACCAGTGCACGTGGCACCCCGCGCCGGAAGCGAGGCCGAGCCGGCCCGCGGAGTCACGCGGTTCGAGCCGCCCGGCCGGCCGCAAGAATCGGGCCGAGCTCGCTTTCGGCACGGCGCAGCGCGATCTGTGGCGGCCGCCTCGTAGGGTTATCCCCAATTGTCAGACCCCCGGCTCCAGAGCACGCTCACCCTTCCAACCCGGCATGGTTGCGCGCACCGACCCTAGGGAGGGCGAGCGATGGGCGAATGGATCAGCATCCAGGAAACCTACTGGACGGTGTGCTGGGCCTGGATCTTTCCCTATCCGTGCAGGAAGACCAGAACGGTGCGGCGATGGTGCATCAATTTCGATTGGGTGAAGGAGACCCGATACTTCCTGTACTGCTACGTGGAGGGCTGTGCCCAGGGCCGGCGATACGCGTATGGAGCCTTCTGCTTCAACCTGATCGGGACCGCGTGGTTCTACAACATCAGGCTGTGCTACAGCAGTGAGAAGTCGCCATCGGGTACCTGCGGATGAACCCCGAACCCAAAGCCAAAGCCACTACACCGTCGGGCGCCAGACGCGCTCCGAGCCGGACCCATCCGGTATCGGCCACGCTCTTCCGCCAGGTCTACGACTCGCCGGGCTCGCTTCCAGGCGCGACGGCCTGGGTCACGAGCGACGCCGACGTCCGAAAACTCGAGGTGCTCCTCGCGCTCCCTGAGCACACGATCGGCGCTCCCCTGTGGGTCAGCGGCGACCGGCGCGACTGCCCGTCGTGCGGGAGGCAGGTGAGTTGGCTTGACATCGTTGCCTCAGCGCTTCAGGGGATCCACGACAAGGCCCTCATCTCGAAGGTCATCCTCGGCGATCAGCGCTTCGTGAACGTCGAGATTCCTGATGGCATCGCGGGCGTGGTCTGCTTTTCGTGCGGTGGCGCCATCGAAGGCATCCGGAGTTTCAAATGCCACAACTGGGCCTACGCTCACGGCGACATCGCGCGCCTGGTTCTCGCTGCCGGCGGCGCTTAGCGAGATACTCAATCACCGGAGCGTTCCAAGTGCCACAACGCACGGATACTGTCGGCACGCGTATCGATGTGGTTAGAACAACCCAGACGTCCGTTTGTCTTTACGGTTGCTGCCCCGCCGTGAGTACGATTCCCAGGGAACCGACGATCTGCTCCTCGCAGGCCTGAATGACTTCAAGGGCCGCAAACTGGCCGGGCTCCAGCTCCAGGGGAAGCTGCCCTCGGATCAGCACTCGCTGTTGCTCACCCGGTTGGAGCAGCAACTCGCTCGCAGACCGCCCTTCGATCGGGCTCCCTTCCTCGTCAATCACGAGGAGGTCCTAGAGGGCAAGGTCATGTATTGGGACCTGCTCGAGTTTCCCCGTCGACACCCGAAGCTGCATGGGAGGCGCGGGAAGCCTTGCTCGACGTGCACGGCCGTTCGCAGCTCTTCGTGCGCGCGAAATTGACGGGGACTCGTTTCGGGCAGCGGGCGCTGATCCCGCAGGTATGGGTCGGCAGGACATTCGCCGCGTACGTCGATATCGCGGACGATGGTCTCTCCGTACGAGCGTACTTCGGGAAACCGCCCCGGCCGGGCATGCTCTACTTTGGCTACGGCGGCAAGCCTGAACTGAGTTTTGGTAGGTTGACACGCGGAGGGTCGGCGCTCTCGATATAAGGCGGCTGCCGAGGGACCGGTGAGCGGCGCGAGCCGGGATCACCCGCCTAGACGGCACCTTCAATCCCGATCCTTGGCATTGCCTCGGCGGCAGTTCATCCGGGTGCTGTTGATTACCAGGATGCCGTCCTGCATGTCTAGCGTCGAATACCGCCCAGACGCCAACGCGATGCTGCCCGTCGAGCCTCGGGATGAGAAAAGCCGACATCACCCGTTGAACCGAAGCTCAACGTCTCCGCTTAGCTTAGGTAGAAGGTGTGGCGCTCGATACTGGCGGGCATGGCGACGCCCGCCTCTCATTCCCACGGTGGGTGCACTGTCTGGTAGCGGCGCCGATAGTCCGCAGACCTTGTCAGTTCTCCTGCGCGATGTCGACATTCACGGCAAGGAACCAGTTCGGAGGCGTGCAGGCTGGGCCGGGTCGACGGACCCAGCTCCCGGCGTTTTCGATTGTGGCGGCCGATCCACCTCCCCCCCCGAGCACTAGCGGATCGCCCGTGCGCAGCGTCAGGTCACCGCCACCGGGATTGGTCACTGCGATGGACCGTTCCGTCGCGTTCCAGGTCACCGATCCCCGGAACCAAATGACGAGCGTGCTGCTGCCATCCGGGTGGACGAGACGCACGCACTCGTCGGTGATGTCGAGGACACCCTCTGTCCGCGCCTGGGGACTCCCGGGCTGCGGCTCCACGATCGCGAGCGGTCCAGTGGGCGGGGCCGGTACAAGCGCCTCCCGCAGGACAAAGGCGAGGCCAACCACCGCGATCGCCACCGCGATCGCTGCGATCCGCACCACAGTGCGGTGATCCATCGGTGGAATCCTTCGGGTCGCTAGGTGATGGCGACCGCCACGCCCAGTGCCTCGTCAAACAGGTCGGCAACGGAGAATGAACTCTTGCCCCAGCAGCGCCCATAGTGGCCGCCATAGGCCGTGAAGTTGAACGACCAGCCGCCGCCACTGTCCCCATCGATCGTCACCGCACCGTTCATTTGGACCAACTTCTGCTGCGGGAAGCCGCAGAACACGTCCGGATTCTCAACCTCGAGCGTGCAGTCGCGGTGGTTCGAGGCACGCGCGTAGACGCATATCGTTTCCCCGACGGCGATGTTCGCTCGAGGCTCAACCGCGGCAACATCACGGATGTTGTTGAATTCGTCTGCGTAGAAATCGTCGGCCTCGAATTCATTCGTCGTGTACCACTCGATGTCGCCCCACTGCCCGACATGCTCCTGCTGGAAGAACGTCGCGTGGACCCCGTGACCCGGATGATTGATCTGGTCGATCCCGGCGGGGCAGTGTCCGGCGCCCGTCACCCCTCGTACCCCATTCGCGATCTTCCGGACCGTCCAGCCGCTCGTGCACAGGAAGACGCCCCCGTCCTGGAGCTTCATCCCGCCGAAGGCGCCTTGCGGCTCCACGACCGGGTCGTCCTCCAAGATGACCGTCATGTCCGCGATCTCGGGCGCGACGCGAGCAAGGACGTCGTCGAGGCTCGCTCCCGAGGGCACGGCCACGACCAATGTGATCGCGCCCTGGCGCTCGATGTCCGCTGACACGAAGAAGTCCTCGTAGCCGGCGGAGAATACGGCGTCCTGGACGGCTGCAAGGCGGGCGTCGAGCTCATCCAGCGAGTAGGGCTGATCCTCGACCAATTTCACGCCAAGGTCGCTCGCGAGCGCGCGGATATCGGCGGGGGCGCCACCCTTTACGTACGCCGTCGGTGGGTGGGTGGGGTCGTCGGCGAGGGCGGACCCAACGAATGCGTTCGGATAGTCCGTCGAGAGGCGCTCTGTGATCAAGTCGAGCGCCGCCTCGGATGCCTCATACGCGACGAGCTGCTCCGTCGTCCAGCCACGGGCTTCGCGGATCGCCTCTGAGTCGGGGCCTACGCCCTTAGCAGCATCCTGGGTCACCCCGTCCTCGAGATCTGCCGCAGCCGAGATCTGGCCGCCGCCGATTGAGGCGCGCCCGCCGGCGGGTTGAGTCGCGAGCCCTGATTGCGCGGGCAGGGAGAGAGCGAGCAGAACTGCGGACAGAATCGCTGTGATCGACCGGCGCGTCGTGCCCTCCGACCCGTGCCGACCCGGGTTGATCGTGATCAACAGCTCGCGGACCTTGAAGATCACATTAGCCTCCCGAGTCGTAACCCCTGCGGAGTCTCCGTCCTCACCGTACGCCGAGGCGCATCGAACGGGAATTGGGGAAAACCCTAGGGCCACCTGAAAGTCGAAGCCGACACTCGGATTCGAGCCGAGGGACGTGCTGAAAGGCGTGGCAGAAGTCCGAGGAGAAGCGCCGCGCCGTAAAGGCGCTCCTGCGCGAAAATCATCGAGCTGGTGAACACCGAGCTGGCGCAGTAGGGGCCGCTGTCGGCGTGGCTGGGACAACGCACTGGGCCTCGGCCTCCACTACATGGGTGCACGTCATTACAGCCCCGCTCTCGGACGATTCCTTCAGCCAGACCCCTCCCCGGCCGAGGACAACCTGTACGCGTACGCTGCCAACAGCCCGGTCACAAACGCCGACCCCACCGGCCTAGTGTGACACGCCGCAATGGGATCTACCGGCCCTCGCGAGGCAGGTACGACTTCGCGCTCCCCCTGTTCCGCTCGTACCTCTGGCGGCGGACGAATCTCACAGACTATCGCGGGCCCGATAGAAACCATGGCCGGCGTGCAAGCAGTGGCGGCGGCCGCGAGCGTCAAGGCTCTTCCGTTACGAGAACTGATCGACGAGTACGGCGTCGCGCTCGAGGTCGCCGGTCGGAGCGGACGGACCATCGACTGGTATCGGACGTACCTGGACGACTTCCTCAGGTTCGCCTCACGCGAAGCCGGCTCGGCGACGCTCGATGACCTGTCGCCTGCGATCGCGCGACGCTGGCTGCTCGCGACGCAGAGCACGAGGGCTCGACCCCTCGCGCCGAACTCCCTAGCGGGGCGAGTCCGGACGCTACGCGCGTTTGCCGCTTGGGTCCAGCACGAACTTCAGTTGGGCTCGCATCCGTTGGCCGGACTACCAATTCCCGAGGTCCCGGATGTCCTGGTCCCGAGCTTGACGGCTCCCGAGATGCGATCGCTGCTCGCCGTCGACGATCGATCGTCCGACGTCCCGCGTGATCGAACTATCGTGCTCCTGATGCTCGATACGGGCATCCGGCTCGGCGAGCTTGTCGCCCTGTCGATCGGCGACGTCGACCTCACCGAGGGTCGGTGCCGAGTGATGGGCAAGGGCTCAAAGGAGCACGCTGTACCCCTATGCGGTCGCGCTCGGCGCGCGATCCGAACGTCCCTCTTGGCCCGAGGATCCCTTGCCGCGGACGATCCGCTCTTCGTCGGACGGCGCGGCGACCGCCTCACCCTGCGTTCGGTCCAGCAGCTGGTCCGTCGCCTGGCGCGATCAGCGGGCCTCACCCAGCGATGCTCGCCGCACGTTCTGCGGCACAGCTTCGCTCGGGCCTTCCGCGCGAATGGCGGCGACGTGTTCTCGCTGCAGCGCATCCTCGGTCACAGCCCGTCATCGCTCCAGGTCACACGCCGATACGTTCGCCTCCTCGACGACGATCTGCGCGCCGTGCACCGCCGCGTCTCGCCGACTGACCGCCTCTAATGCTCGCCGAATCCCCGGGCTGCGCGCCGTTGTTCAGTCCATGGGTCCCAAGCCTCCCGATACGCGGCCTGCCGCAACGCGGTGCGGCACAGGCATCGACCTGTGGAGTCCTGGAGGGGACGCGATGTCAGTCCGGTCGGCCATCCGGATAGGTCAATGTCAACACGGCGATCGAGTGTGAGGTCCGATCCGGGCGACTTGATCGTCTCGGCGCAAGGATCGCCCCAGCGAGCGCGGACACAAATGGTGCTGAAACGGCTACGTCACCGCGACCAGGGACGGCCGCGGCGGCGTACAGGCGCGCACGCGCGACGAGCTTGATCCTCGCGTTCGAGATCGGCGGGCTCGTGCTCGCATTCCCGGGGGACGCTCAGTGGGGTACCTGGCACGCCGCGTTGACCGAGCCGCGCTGGCAGAGCCTGCTACGCAGGACCGCCGTCCTGAAGGTCGGTCATCACGGCAGCCACAACGCCTCGCCGCGGGACCTCATCGATGACGTGCTTCCCGACGACATTTTCGCCATGGTGTCGGTCGGGCGGATTGATCGCTGGCCGCGTATCCCGAAGCAGGAGCTGCTCGAAGCGCTCGCTGCGAAACGCATCGCCGTGGCGCGAAGCGATAGAAGCGACGACGTTGGGGCTCCGTTTCGCGCCGGCCGCGACGGTCGATGGATCGAGCCCGAGTTCGGTTAGCTCGGAGACCAACGTCTGGCGGATTCGCCCGCTCGCGCCCGACGTTCGGGCAGCGTCTGGTGCGCTACCTGGCGCCTGGTGGCAGCTGTACGACCGAGGGCAAACGCTAGGACTTGACGCCGACGGGGCAGGCAAGACGAACGTTGCGCCCGCTGGACTGTGCCCACCAACGGTGCGGATCCGCTCGCGCGGTCAGCGCGATCACCCTTGTTGACGCACTCCACGCGGTGTTGGTCTCCCCATACGGAGTTCCTTCGGCGACGGCTGACGGTAGCGTCAGCGCGCCGCGGCAGACAGTCGGGAGAACCCTTGCCGGGTCTCGCACACCGTCTGGGTCGGCACCGGTTGACGGCGCGGTCTGGCCGAGGGAGCCGGTCCTTCGTGACTCGATCGCCTCGGATGGCGGCCTCCGACCTCGGCTCTTGCGGAGCGAACGGTGGATGCCCGGAGAGACGGACTCACAGCCCGCACACGGCGCGCGACTCGACGGCCGGCCGCCTGGCAACGCGCTGGCGCTTGCCGTGCAACGTCCTAAAAGTGCCCAGACGAGAAGCGGCGCCCGTGGCGTTACCGGTACGGGACGCCGGCGAAGGCGACGTCGTAGTCGAGCGTCCCGGCGAGAAAGCGGCGTGCGTGCCAAAGGTTGAGCCGACTAAAGAACGGCCCACCTTGACGACGAATGGTCGTTAGATCGGAACGGATAGTCGCCTCTCGTTGTCGGTCCGTCCGTCCGGACGCGTGGCGCTCTCAGCTCGCGAACGCGAGGTGGTCCGGCTCGTCATCGATGGACGGTCGAATGATGAGATCGCCTCTTCGCTGGGCATCGCCGCAAGGACGGTCGAGACACACATGCGGCGCCTCTTCATTCGTCTCGAACTGGCATCTCGCACCGAGCTCGCCACGCGAGCGCTGCGCGAAGGTTGGCTTGACCTTCCGGCGGAGCCACTGGGCAGGTGAGCCGTCGCCCCACTTCGGCGACGCCCGTGGTCGCTATCCGCGATAGACCGAGGTGAAGGTGTTGTCCACCGTCGAGGAGAGGCTTGGCGCGGTCTGGCCGCAACAGAAGTCCGTGCGCCGACCAGTGCCGTACCAGTCGGACCAGAACGTGCCACGACCATTGTTGCGTGCCTTGTAGGAGCTGATGCGATCGCTCCACCCGATCCAGAACAGCGTGTCGTAGTTCTGGGAAAGGTGCATGTACGAGCCGGCGTAGGTCGGCTCGGAATAGACGGTGACGTAATCGTTGGGGCCGAAGGCCGCCGCGATCAGCCCACCTCCCACGATCAACGAGGCTTCTAGCTCGGACCCGGACGAGAAGCAGTGCACGTCGGGAAACGCGAAGTCGTGGCAGTAGTAGGAACTGATCTCGCTCGCCTTGATCGGTCGCCCGTCTAGATCGGCGCGGATGCCGGGCGATTCGTTGGCAGCCTGCACGGTGCCCGACAATATGACCGTGCCGAGCATGGCGATGACCACCGCGCTAGCGCGAACGCGCATCGTGTCGCCCCTCACTTGCGATGCCCTAAACGCATCTGTGACTCACAGCGTCGGTGGGGGATGAAGCTCCGGGAACGGGGCAGTACCCTGCGCGGCGGCAAGGGTTCCGCCCAGCGGACGGCAGGCGTCGTGGGCCGCAAAGTGATGTCGCTCTATGCGAGCGGTATCGCGTTCGCGTCCGCCATCGCTGGAGCTGTGGCCGTGGTGCTCGCGTTGACCGGGTCGCCGTTGCCTGGATTGGTTACCGATGACTCAGGTGGCGTCGTTCTATCGGTGGACCCAGGAGGGTTCGCCTGGCGGAGCGGGATCCGCGCTGGGCAGCGGGTCATCGCAATCTCAGCCGTCGACGACGAGGCCGGCTGGAGCATCGAGACGGCGGATGACAATGAGCAGCAACGGGCGACCGCTGGGGCGGCAGCGACAACACTTCGCCTGTCGGCGCCGGTGGCGGTCACGGCCTTGGTTCTCGGGCTCTTCGGACTCGTTGCCGTGCCAACGCGTCGCCGACGCGCCGAGCTTCTCGCCGGCCTGTCACTCGCGCTGGCGTCGCTGCCGTTCTGGCTCGGCGGAGACGCCATCCTCGCCACACTGGTCGGCGTCCTCGGGCCTCTTGCGCTCACCATCTGGGCGCTCCGGTGGCTCGAGCTGCAGCCGCCTGTGGAGGCCGTACTCGGGACCGTCGTGGTCACACTCTCGATTGCCTACGCGATCGCCCGTACTCAGGGAAGCGCCCTCGCGGCGGATCTTGAGGGCGCGCGCTTCGCAGGGACGCTGGCGCTCGCCGCGGCTGTGCTGATGGCCTCCCTCGACCTGCGGTGGGAGCGGCTCGCCGGCCTGTTGGCTAGGTTGCGATTGCTCGATGCCGCGGTGGGCGTGGTGGTCGTCGCAGCGGCGGCCGTCTTGGCGACCATCCTTGCGACTCCGATACCGATCGTCGCGATGGTCGCCGGCCTTGCCGTGCTCGCGTATCTGGGCGTTCGCGCCGGCGTCGCTCGCATCGCCGATCGGGTCCTGCTGGCGGAGGTGCGCGATCGAGCCGCGGTGAACGGTGCCGAAGAAGAACGCGCGCGCCTCTCACGCGACCTCCACGACGATCCACTGCAGGCGCTTGCTGGCGTCATCCATCGGCTCGAACGCCAGCCGGACACGGCCGTGGAACGCGAAGCCCTGCGGACGGTGGCCGCGCACCTGCGGGACGTCGCCACGGAGCTCCACCCGCCCGTTCTGGATGACCTCGGGCTTGTGTCGGCCATCGAGGGTCTGCGGCCAGCGGATAGCGAGATCACGATCGACATGGCAATCACGCACGGTGGTTACTCGCGCGAGCATCGACCTCCACCGGACATCGAGATCGCGGTCTTTCGGATCGTTCAGGAGGCGATCGCCAACGCGATCGCTCACTCGGGATGCCGAACGATTCGGATCGAGGGAGAGGTCGGCCGTGACCATGTTGCGGTCGATATCGTCGACGACGGCAGGGGCGTGACCGATCGCGAGATCGAGGCCGCGATGCGCGACGGTCACATGGGCGTGGCCTCGATGCGCCGGCGAGCCGACGCGATCGACGCTCGCCTGACCCATCGCGGTACACCAGGCCGCGGAACCACCGTGAGCGTGCGGTGGCCTCCGTGACGACTGGCCTGCTTCTTGTGGATGATCACCCGCTCGTACTCGATGGTCTTCGAGCAGCCCTCGAGCGCTATGACGACATCACCATCGTTGCCGAGGCCTCGACCTTGGCCAGCGCCCGAGATCAGATGGGGAATCCGGCTGTCGACGTGATCCTGCTTGACCTCCGGCTTCCGGACGGTTCGGGTACTGAGCTCCTGCGCGAAGCGCAAGAGCTCCCGGCGCCGCCCGCCATCATCGTGCTGTCGAGCTTCATGACTCCCCAGTACATTAATGCCGTCATCAGCCTGGGCGCGAGCGGCTTCCTTCTCAAGACCGCCCCAACGGACGAAATTCTCGCCGCCGTAGCCGTGGTTGCCGATGGTCGGCTCGCATTCTCGGCAGACCAGATCCGCATGAGCCGCATCGTCGGTTGGGCACCGTTGACACCGCGAGAACACGACATCATCGCGGGCATCATGGCCGGTCGTTCCAACGACGAACTCAGCGCCGACCTCGGCGTGGCTCGCAAGACTGTCGAGGCATATCTGTCTCGGCTCTTCATCCGCTTCGACGTGGCCACCAGGACCGAGCTCGGCATCCTCGCTGAGCGCGAGCAACTCCTAGCCCTACCCGTCGACCGCCGACGCTGACGCCGCCTCGGTGCGGTTGCTCCCAGCGTCGGTCGCCGATGGGTAGTTGCGGACATAGTCGTGCACGACACGGCATCATCGGAACTACGGTCATTCGAGGCAGCGATGGATTCGCGTAGGTGCGGCCGGTCGGCAGAATGAGGCGGAGTCCCAACCCCAAACGGGCATGCTTGACCCACCTCCCGGCGTCACCACGCCCGCATCCGTGGAGAGGATCCCGCACGCCCAGCTTGTTGGCCCCGACACGAGCATCGTTGGTCAACTGCCGTTCCTCGCGATGACCGAGCCTGTCCAGTCGAGAACCTGCGGCCACACAACTCGATTCTCCCACCGCGGGTGCCGCGGCACACTTTGCTGGACGGCAAGGTTCTCTGAACCCCTGAGCGCGATGACCCTGACACCGTAGTCCTGCGTCATCGGCGTGACCACCAGGTTCACTTGACAGTGGGCCCCGCCGGTGGAGTCACGCAGCGGGTCCTCGAATGTAGGCGTGAAGTTGCCCCGCTTCCGTGGACGGTCGACCGTTAGGCAGCGGTGATCGCCAGCGAACGGTACCTCCTCTCGAAGTCGGCCGGGCTCAGGTAGTCGAGGCCGGAGTGGCGACGGCGCGGGTTGTAGAAGGCCTCGATGTAGTCGAACACCGCGAGGCGGGCGTCGGCCCGCGTCCGGAACGTCGTGCGGTCGAGCAACTCGCTCTCCAGGGACGCGAAGACGCTCTCCGCCATGGCGTTGAAGCTCCTATAGTCGTCAAGCCGCAAGTTCGGGCTGTGGGACCGCGTGACGGTCCGGATGAAGGTAGGCCCAGATCTCGCGAGCGACGTACCGCTTCAAGCACCGGATGATCTCGC
>Ga0136621_1001039_pt1 | contig 11167 bp, 12 predicted proteins | sample AntDryUQ445A2306_FD_104673 | JGI IMG/M metagenome (GOLD analysis project Ga0136621, IMG submission 104673) | Polar desert sand microbial communities from Dry Valleys, Antarctica - metaG UQ445A (23.06) | ecosystem: Environmental > Terrestrial > Soil > Desert | place: Antarctica: Dry Valley...
AGGTGAGCGCAGTACGAGAGCAGCGACGTAGCAGTGTCGCCCACTGGGCGGCCGGCGCGGACGGCCGTGGGGCGCTGCTCACTGGTGACACCATCGCGATAGGGGCGGACCTGGCGTCGGTCAATCTCATGCGCAGCTCGACCGCATCTACGGTGCCTTCCGCAGCATCGACGCTGGTGGCGCGTCCCTCGTGACGGCGACCCTCGAAGGCCAACAGCCCACCCAGCACCGTGAGCGCGGCGACACCCTCGACCGTCGTGATAGCGCGCCGCACCTGGGGCCAGATGAAGACCTGGTTCAGCAGCACACCAAGCGCTCCCACCACGGCAGCGACGCTCATGTCGTTGCCCGCACCGTCATAGGGTCACCTTCTCAGGCAGGCGGGCGTACGCCGCTCGGCGAGGTGCTGGTTTTCGCCACAGACGCCTCAGGCGAAGTCGAGCTCGCCTAGGTGTCGGAGCGGGCAATACCGGCCGCGGTCTGGCGACAAGGGCCAGGCCACGAGTTGGGACGAAGTTGAGGATGTGACGCCCTTGGCACCCTCAACTTCGTGCCAAGCCGGGGCGGAGATCAGCCGCGCGGCGCCTCGTAGACGAGCAGCTCGGTGCCCGCGCCTTCCTCACCGTCGTCGGGAGCCGCGAGCAGGCGTACGGTGTCGCCGCCGACCTCGAGGGCAACTGGGTTGCGGGTCGCGACGTGACCGGCCGCCGAGAAGTACTGGAACGGCACCTCGTGCAGGATCTTGTTGGTCTCCAGGTTCAACAACGCAAGGCCGCCCAGCTCGTACTTGCCCCCGTCGGCCGTCGGCAGCTCCGTGACGCCACTGCAGATCTGCTTGCCTACACGGACGTACGCGCAGTCCTGGTAGTCGATGAAGTGGCTGCGGTTGGCGCTCAGGTCCTCGAGCTGGCCGGAAGTGTCCCAACGGAACATCCTGCGCGATCCCCAGCTCACACCGTGCACGTCACCTGTCTCAGAGCTGTGCACGACGCCGCCGATGTGGTCCTCATAGCTGAACCGCTTGCGAACCTCGTACGTGGTCGGGTCGACGGTGTAGACGATGCCGCGGCTGTCGGGCCGGTACTGCGCGACCGGGACCCACACGTTGTGTCCGTCGAAGTCGATCCCTCCGGGGTGGTACATGTGGCCCTTGCCGAGCTCGATGTCCTTCAGCAGCTTGCCGCCGCGCGTCATCACCAGCACGTGGCCGACGCCCTTGCCCGGGGTGCGGTCGAAGCCGTTCTGCGGCTCCGGGAACTTCACGGGATTCTCGATGATCTCCACCGTTGACATGAAGATCCGCTTGTCGACGAGGGCGAAGCCCTGCGGATGGTAGGTCGGGAAGTCGAGAGCGATCCGTTTTCTCAGCTCCCAGGCCGTCGTACGGTCGAGCTCGCCGAACGCTTCGACCAGCGGCTCGTCAGAGCCGCGGGCAGCAGCACCCGCGGTCGAGCTCGCGACGCTACCGACGAGCGCGGGGAGAGCAGTGCGAGGGCTGAGGCCACGACGCCGAGCCGGAGGTGGGACGAACGCTTCATGGTGCTCCAGGCAGGAGAGGGGGTAGATCGCGGTGAGCCTAACAACGCCGCAGGTCAAGGCAACCGTCTCGCGCGTGAACATATTGCTAAGAGCTTGCGGACCCCTCAGTAGCGATTTTGGCCGCGCACCAGGGCGACGTACCTTCGCAGCTGTGATCATCAGAGCCGCCGTCGACGAGGACTGGGTCAAGATCTGGCCGATCTTCTCCCAGATCGTCGCCGCAGGACAGACGTACGCCTACCCCGAGGACCTTTCCCTGATCGCGGCCAGACAGCTGTGGATGGAAGAAGCGCCCGCACAGACAGTCGTGGCGGTCGGCGGCGACGTGGTCCTCGGCTCAGCCAAGATGAGGCCGAACCGCCCCGGACGCGGGGCTCACGTGTCGACGGCGAGCTTCATGATCGATCCGGCCGCCCAGGGGCGCGGACTAGGACGCGCGCTGGGTGAGTACGCGATCGGATGGGCACGTGCCGCCGGCTTCCACAGCATGCAGTTCAACGCGGTCGTCGAGTCCAACACCGCTGCCGTGCACCTGTGGAGATCGCTCGGTTTTCAGATCCTCGGCACCGTGCCCGCGGCCTTCGACCACCCGACGAACGGCCTGGTCGGACTCCATGTGATGTACCTGCGACTTTAGTCGGGCACGCCACGTCCGGCCACGCCACCTCCGGTCGCGCGGGCCCGGGGTCGATGCGAGGCTGGTGCCCGTGCGTGTCGTGGTGGCAGGAGCTTCTGGTTTCGTCGGTAGACGGCTGTGTCCTGCGCTGGTGGAGGCAGGGCACGACGTGCTCGCGATGACGCGCCGACCCGAGGAGTACACCGGTGCAGGCGAAGCCGTACCCGGCGACGTGCACGACGCCTCCACCTTGGGCGACGCACTTCGCGGAGCCGATGCTGCGTACTACCTGGTGCACTCGCTGGGCTCTGCGGACTTCGAGACCCTGGATGCCGACGCGGCACGGGCGTTCGGGGGCGCCGCGGCCGAGGAGGGCCTGCAGCGGATCGTCTACCTCGGCGGGCTCGGCGACGACAGCGACGACCTGTCTCCCCACCTGCGCAGCCGTCGTCAGGTCGAGGAGCTGCTCGGCTCTGACGGCGTACCCGTGACCAGTCTTCGGGCCGGGATCATCGTCGGTCATGGCGGCGTCTCCTGGGAGCTGACCCGACAGCTCGTCGAGCACCTGCCGGCCATGGTCACTCCGACGTGGGTACGGACGAGGACGCAGCCCATCGCCGTCGCCGATGTCGTGCGCTACCTCGTGGGGGTGCTGGAGGTTCCTGAGGCTGCCGGGCGCGCGCTGGACATCGGCGGGCCCGAGGTGCTGGAGTACCTCACGATGATGCGGCGCCTCGCGGTCATCCAGGGCCGCAGGATGTTGGTGGTGCCGGTCCCCCTGCTGACACCTCAGCTGTCGTCGCGATGGTTGTCGCTCGTCACCGATGTCGACACCCAGACCGGACGCTCCCTCATCGACTCGATGAGCAACGAGGTGATCGTCCGCGACGATGCGATCCGCTCGCTCGTCCCGTTCGAGCCGATGGGATACGACGAGGCAGTGCTCGCCGCACTCGGAGAGCGAGCCAAGCAAGCGCGGACGTCGTCGTGACCCCCCGCGCTGCCGGCCGACCTCTCCTCGACCAAATCGTCGGTCGCCTGCCTATGCGGCTGTCCCACCAGGTCCCTCGCGACCATCGGGACCCCGACGAGGTCTTTCGTCGCCGCCGACAGGTGGTAGCGGCCTTCTCCGTCGCCGGAGCCGGCCTGCTCGGGGCGTCGTTGTCGACACGTCCGGCCTCGACGGCGTTCTACGTCTCGACGCTGGGCGTCGCCGCGACCTGGGTCGCCGGTGGCCTGGCGTCCGGCCCCCTGCACCTGGGGTGGGTCCAGAGCCGCGACGAGATGCTACGCCGGCCGGTGGCGACACCGATCGCGACCGGCGTCGCGGCCTTCGGGTTCTTCTACGGATGCGCCCTGGTGGCGACCAGGATCCCCCGGCTCAACGACGCGATCGCTCGCATCCTGCAGTTCGCCGACCAGGGTGCCACGCCGCTGGTGACGCTCACCACCTGCGCGAACGGCGTTGCAGAGGAGGTGTTCTTCCGCGGCGCGCTGTACGCGGCGCTCGGCGAGGCGCATCCGGTGGCTCTCTCGACGGCGGTGTACACGGTCACCACGGTGACGACCCGTAACCCCGCGCTGGTCCTCGCAGCGGGCGTCATGGGCACGCTGTTCGGTCTACAGCGTCGGGCCTCAGGCGGGATCCAGGCACCGATACTCACGCACGTGACCTGGTCTGTCCTGATGCTGCGCTACCTCCCGCCGCTGTTCCGCCAACGGCGCCGCCTGGTCGACTCAGCCTCTCTGTAGCAGCCTCAGCCCTCTCCCTTGGAAAAGCGGCCGAGGACGACTCCACAGATGCCCGCTGTCAGCGCGATCGCGCCCACCACCAGGCTGTCGGTCGCGCCCACCGTCGCAACGGTGCCGGCGGCCAGGCAGAAGGCGGGGAACGCCACGCGTACCCCGTGCTTGTCCCACCAACCACCACGGTCCCGGGGGACGACCGCCCCCGTCCTTCGCGGCAGGTCGGACGTGAGCAGATGGAGCTCTCCGAGGGTCTGGGCGGCAAGTGCGGCGGTCACCCGCACATCTGCCTCGGTGACGTCGAGCCGGCCGAGAGCGTGCTGCTCGTTGATCTGGTCGACCGCGGCCATGCGTTCGGCGTCGCCGGCCCGGACACTCGAGAACTCCACGTCCCCGAGTATCGTCCGCCGCGCCGTGTCGCGTCCACACGCTCGCCGGCTATCGGGCAGCCGTCCGCTCTGCGGAACTTCCGGCCGCGGCGGGCAGCGACCGCGAGGCGCGACGCGGCGGGACGAGCTCGCGCAGGTCGGCGTCGCGCAGGTAGAGCCCGACCCAGAGCAGCGCCCCGGTATACACCGGGAAGAGCAGCGTGGAGAACACCGGCGCCTCGATGCGCACCTGCGCTGCGACCGCTCCGCCGAGGTAGCCGGTCAACAGGATCGCCCCCAGCACCGACGTGCGGGGTATGAGGTAGAGGGCGAGACAGACCAGCTCGACGACTCCGATCCAGACGGCGGAGTCCACCGGGAACCCGAGCCGACGTGAGTCTCGACGACGGCTGAGATGTTGAGGACGTGGATGACGCCGTCGAAGAGCAGGAAGACCGCGACGAGCACCGTGATGACCTGGCCGACGCGTAGGGACGTGTGAGACGACTGGCTCGCAGATTGCATGACGGGACTCCTCTTGCGCACGATCGGTTGGCGTTGCGCTAGGACTGGGGTCCGGACGGGTCCATCCAAATGACTTCCCAGAGGTGCCCGTCGATGTCTTGGAAGCTCCACCCGTACATGAACCCCTCGTCCATCGGGTCGTTGGACCGCTGGCCACCGGCGGCGAGTGCCTTATCGACGATCTCGTCGACCTCGTCCCTGCTCTCGGCGGAGATGGCGAAGATGGCCTCGGTGGTCGTCGACGTGTCAGCGATCTGCTTGTTGGTGAAGTCGCTGAAACGGTCCTTGACCAGGAGCATCACGAACGCCTGGTCACTGAGGATCATGCAGGTGGCGCTCTCATCGGTGAACTGCGGATTGAACGTGAAGCCGAGCTGGGTGAAGAAGTCGACCGACTTGTCGAGGCTCTCGACCGGCAGGTTGACGACGATCATGCGGGACATGGCTACCTACAGGATGTGGGTTGTTGTGAGGTAGACCGTCGCTGGAACCCAAACTCATCGTCGCTGGGCAAACAACCTTCAGCCGTCCGGATGAGCGGGTAGCCCGAGCAGCGCGAAGAGCCGGGTGTCCAGGAACGAGGTGATCGCCATCACCTGGCCGTCGGCTACCTCCAGCACCTGCAACGCCCAGGGCTCGTGCCGACCATCGGGGCCACTTGCGCGGTACTGCGCGAAGGCCGGCGCGCCGTTGGCGACGGTGAGCAGCAGCCGGGAGCCGCGGCACCCGATGCCCACGCCAAGCATCCAGGCGCCGATTGCTTCGGGCCCCTCCAGCCACATCTCGTACGGCGGCATGTTCTGCGTGGCGTCCTGGTGCAGCAGAGCCACGAAACGATCGACGTCGTAGCTCTCGAACGCCTCGACGTACTGTGCGAGCAGCTCGCGCTGGGCCTCATCGAGTGGGTCGTACGCCTCCTCCGACGTGGCACCACGCGTGTCGAGGGTGGCGCGGGCACGTTGCAGCGCACTGTTCACCGACGCCGTCGATGTCTCGAGCAACGTGGCGACCTCGTCCGCTTTCCAGCGCAGGACGTCACGCAGGATCAGTACGGCACGCTGGCGTGGTGGCAGGTGCTGCAGGGCGGCAACGAACGCGAGCCGGATCGACTCCCGTCCGACGGCAACGTCGGCCGGGTCGGCCGCGACTGGCAGCACCCGAGCGTCGAGGATCGGCTCCATCCACGACTCTTCGGGCTGCCGCGCGGCGAGCGACGCCTCGACCGGCTGCCACGCCGACGTCGACATGTCCATCGGGCGGGCCCGCCGGTTGCGGCTGCTCAAGGTGTCCATGCAGACGTTGGTGGCGATCCGGTAGAGCCACGAACGCAGTGTCGAACGACCCTCGAAGCGATCGCGGGCGCGCCACGCGCGCACCATGGTCTCCTGCACGGCGTCCTCGGCGTCGAACGCCGACCCCAGCATCCGGTAGCAGTACCCGACCAGCTCACGCCGATGCTCATCGAGCGACCACTCCTGCTCGATCCCGGTCACGATCGTCGACATCAGTCCTCCTGCAGGGGTCTCACCGACGGCACGAGGCCCATTAGACCTCGTTGAGCCTTACCCCCCGAACTGTGACACTTACCGTTTTCGAGCGACACGCCGCCTTGTGAACAGACGTGGGTAAGTCTCACGGCTGTCCGGCACGGGATTGATTGATCGGGATTGGGCCGCGCACGCTACCGCGGCGCGAGTTGGTTGACTGTCCCATGGCAATCTCCCTGCACGGACTTCGGACCGTCATCTACCCGTCCCCCGATCTCGACGCCGCCAAGGCCTGGTGGACCACTCTGCTCGGCCTGGAACCGTACTTCGACGAACCGTTCTACGTGGGCTACAGCGTCGCCGGGTACGAGCTGGGCCTCCTCCCAGACGGCGCACCGGAGGACGGGGCCCTCACCTACTGGGGTGTCGACGACGTCACCGAGGCCGTACGTGCCGCGGTCGCGTCGGGCGCGACCGAGCACACGCCGGCCAGCGAGGTCGGAGACGGAATCGTCACCGCCACCGTGCGCACGCCGCAGGGCGCGGTGCTGGGGCTCATCTTCAATCCGCACTTCGGCGCCGGATAGGGTTGGGTGCACGCGGGTCGAAGCCGTTGGGCAGACCATCGGCAGGTCGCACCCGAACTAATCGCTCTGTACAGCGTGTGGGTAGTCCTGGGATCGACGCTGGAAGGCCAGGATGTCGCGGTTCTGGATGACCCCTTCGCGGATCTCGATGGCCCGCGCGATGACCTCCTCGGCGTCCCATCCTGCCGGTCCTGTCAGCACCGAGCGCAGGTACGGGAGCAGCGCCTCGCTGACCTCCCAGGTCGCGGAGTTCCACAGGTACGACGGGCTGTGGTCGACGCCGTAGTAGAGCACGTTGTCACCGATCACGAATGCCGGGTCGTCGAAGGAGGTCGGCCGAGCCCAGCTGAAGCCCATCCCTTCGTCGCAGGAGACGTCGACGATCAAGCTGCCCGGTTCGAGCGCGACCAGGTCGTCTTCGCTCAAGAAGGTCAGTGGCGCGTTGGTGTCCTGCAGCACGCAGTTGACGATGATGTCGTGCTCGGCGAGGAAACCCGCCAACGGCACCTCACCATCCTCGGTGGACACGCGGCTACGGCGCGGGTCGGCGTCATCGTGCTCGAAGTGCAGGATCTCCGCTGAGTGGATCGGCGACCCCACCGCGGTCACGTCACGGTTGGTGAGGACGTCGATGTCGTGCACCCCATGCGCCTTCAGGGCGGTCACGGCGCCTCGGCCAGTCGCGCCGAAGCCGATCACCACCGCTCGCAACCGGCGACCGTAGTTGCCGGTGGAACCGATCAGCTCCATGGCATGAAGCACCGAGGAGTAGCCGGCGATCTCGTTGTTCTTGTGGAAGACGTGCAGGCTGAACGACCCGTCGGACGTCCAGTGGTTCATCGCCTCGAACGCGATCAACGTCAGCTGTCGGTCGATGGCCAGCTGGGTGAGCTTCTCGTCCTGGACACAGTGCGGCCACCCCCACAGCACCTGTCCGTCGCGGAGCTCGGCGACGTCCTGCGCCAATGGCTTCGGCAGCAAGATGACGTCACACTCGCCGATGAGCTGCTCCCGGGAGCCCACACCTGCGACCGAGGCTGCCAGCTGCTCATCGGAGACGCCGAAGCGCTCGCCATAGCCGTGCTCGAGAAAGATGCGCTCGCGCAGGTCGGCATCGATCCGCGTCAGGTGCGCGGGGTGGATCGGCAGCCGGTGCTCGTTCTCCTTGCGAGACTGCGCCATGACCCCGAGGCTGAGCTCGTCCACGTGCACCCCTTCGATTGACCCACTTTCTAGCACAGCACTCAGCTGCGGAGCTCCGAGGCAAGCGGACAGTCGAACGGATCACGTGCGCGCAGGCCGACGTTGTTCAGGTAGTCGATGACGATCCCGTACGACTCGAACAGACCGACCTCGCAGTAGCTCACGCCCTGCTCGGCGCAGTACTCCCGGACGATCGGCTGAGCGAGCTTCAGGTTCGGCCGGGGCATGCTCGGGAAGAGATGGTGCTCGATCTGGTAGTTGAGCCCACCCATCGCGAAGTCGACGACCGGCCCCCCGCGAACGTTGCGCGACATCAGCACCTGACGGCGCAGGAAGTCGATCTTCACCTCGCGCGGGACGATCGGCATTCCCTTGTGGTTGGGGGCGAACGACCCGCCGAGGCACAGCCCGAAGAGAGCCATCTGCAAGCCGAAGAACGCGCTGGCCTTGCCCAGCGGAAGCACCAGCAGCAGCACCAGGACGTACGCGCCGAGCCGTGCGATGACGAGCGCGGCCTCGACCCGCTGGTGCGCGACGGCACCGGGGCGCAGGAGGGTGCGGATGCTCGCGACGTGCAGGTTGAGTCCTTCCAGCGTCAGCAGCGGGAAGAAGAACCAGCCCTGCCGGCGGGCGAACCATCCGGCGAAACCGCTGCGTTCGGCCACGACGTCCGGCGTGAAGGCGAGGGCGCCCGGCGCGATGTCGGGGTCGCGGTCCACCTGGTTGGGGGCGGCATGGTGACGATTGTGCTTGGCCTTCCACCAGCCGTAGCTGAGCCCCGCGAACACGCCGGCGAACAACCGCGCGGTCCAGTCGTTCCACGCGGCCGACGCGAAGATCTGGCGGTGGGCGCCATCATGGCCCAGGAACCCGAACTGGGTGACCACGATCCCCAGCGCCGCGGCGAGGACGAGCTGGAACCAGGAGTTGCCGATGATGAAGAAGCCGACCCAGATGACCACGAACGCCGCTACGGCCAACGCGATCCGGCTCCAGTAGTAGGCGTATCGCCGCTGCAGCAGGCCCTTGTCGCGGATGATCCGAGACAGCTCTGTGTAGGAGCTCAGGTGGCGCTGTCGCGTGTCCATGCGCCGGTCGGTCGACGTGGCAGCGTCAGGCGGCATCGTCGTGGCCCTCCTCAGGCTCCCCTACAACGATGAACCCTGTTGGATCAAGGCGAGAAGCACGTTCGTCTCCCATGATGCCACTGTTGGCAAGACCCGCGACTCCGCTCCTCGGGTCCTCTCACCTCTCCTGGTGCGGCGGAGTACGTCTCGTGCCGGCAAGGTCCGTAGGGTACGACCGTGTCTGTCACCGAAGTCATCCTCGACGTCGATACCGGGGTCGACGACGCCCTCGCGATCATGTTCGCGGTACGGCAACCGGCCCTCCACGTCCGGGCGATCACCTGCGTCGCCGGCAACGCCCACGTCGACCAGGTCGTACGCAACACGCATGCCGTGCTCACGGCCGCCGGCGCCGAGGACATCCCCGTCGCCCGAGGCGCCGAGCGTCCACTGCTCAACGCCGTGCAGGACGCGAGGTTCGTCCACGGTGCTGACGGCCTGGCCGGCCTCGGCGCTGCTGTCCCGCGGGCCGGGCACACAGCCTCCGGCGCGGTAGGGCTGCTGCGCGAGGCGATCCTCGCCTCACCGACGCCGGCGACACTCATACCGCTGGGACCGATGACCAACATCGCGCTGCTGCTGCGTACCCACCCCGAGGTGCTTGCCAACCTCGAGCGGATCGTGTTCATGGGCGGGTCGGCCGCGACCGGCAACGCCACCGCCGTCGCGGAGTTCAACGTCTGGCACGACCCGGAGGCCGCCGCGATCGTGCTGGGGTGTGACGTGCCCGTCACGATGTATGGGCTCGACGTCTTCTACCAGCCGGTCGTCACTACGCAGGTCTACCTCGCCTGGCAACGGCACCCCGACCCGGGCGTACGCATGACCGGCCACCTGTTGGCACACCTGCAGGGCGTCGCCGGCGCCGACCCGCGCAACGGGGGCGGGGCGGCGCTCGGCGACGCGGGAGCGGTCTGCGCGGTCGTCGAGCCGGCCCTGCTGCACACCGAACGGCTACCGGTGCAGGTCGAGCTGGCGCCCGGCTTGAGCCGCGGCCAGACGCTCGTCGACCGGCGCAGGCTTCTCGGGGAGGATCTCGTGCACGGGCATCAGCGGCCCGTACGCCCGGTCGACGTCGCGCTCGGCGTGGACGGTCCAGGACTCGCCGACCTGTTCACCCGCACAGTGCTCGCCGTGCCTACGCGATCGCCGTAGCGTGGCCAGCCGCGCCCGCCCGACTGCCCCACAGGGTCCGGTCCTGGGCTGACCAGGGGAAACCCTGAGGCAACTGTCTGACGCCGCCGCTAGGCTTCGACCAGCCGTTCTGGGCCCCACCTTCGAGTAGGGGAAATCATGCACAGGTCGTTGGCGAACGCCGTCTGCGGACGCTGGACCAAGTGGGTCGTCGTCGTTTTCTGGATCGTCGCTGTAGTGGTGATGGGCAGCCTCGGCTCGAAGCTCACCGAGGTCGAGAACAACGAGGCGTCCTCCTGGCTACCCGGCAGTGCGGAGTCGACCAAGGCGTTGGAGGCTCTGATTGCTTTCCAGTCGCCCGACACCCTCCCGGCCGTCATCGTCTACGAGCGGGTCGGCGGCCTCACCGAAGCCGACAGCGCCAAAGCGGCCGCGGACGCCAAGGCGTTCGCGGCACTGGACGGCACGACCGCCGGGCCGGACGACACGCCGGTCACCGTCGACGGCGAGGTGGTCGGCCCGATCCCGTCCGAGGACGGCGAGGCACTGCAGACATACGTCCCTCTCGACCTCGGCAGCGACGGCTGGGAAGCCGCAACCCCGGTCGTCGAAGACATGCGCGACACCGCAGCCGACGGCGCCGACGGCATGACGACCCACGTCGGTGGCCTCGCCGGCAACGCCGCCGACTCCGCTGAGGCGTTCGCGGGCATCGACACCACACTGCTGCTCGCGACGGTGATCGTGGTCGTGGTGATCCTCCTGTTCACCTATCGAAGCCCGGTGCTGTGGCTGCTGCCGGTGATCTCCGCCGTGGTCGCGCTGACCAGCGCGC
>Ga0136621_1001041_pt1 | contig 11160 bp, 10 predicted proteins | sample AntDryUQ445A2306_FD_104673 | JGI IMG/M metagenome (GOLD analysis project Ga0136621, IMG submission 104673) | Polar desert sand microbial communities from Dry Valleys, Antarctica - metaG UQ445A (23.06) | ecosystem: Environmental > Terrestrial > Soil > Desert | place: Antarctica: Dry Valley...
CTTTGGCGGATCGGCAGCGATGGCACCGCCTGCGTGGTCGCCGACGGGCTCGGCATGGCGAGCGCCGTCGCGATCGGGCGCGGAACACGAAACTTCCGCCGCTCTCCGGCGATCGCCTCGAATCGCAGCTGATCGGCCTCGGGCATCTCCCTGCTCCAGCGGTCGAGCCGCGTCGGGTCGGGAGTGTCCCCGACGTTTTCGACGACCTTCTGGCGAGCTTCCCCGGAGACGACGCCCTGCGGTCGCTCGACCGCCTCCACCGGCTCTTGCCGTGACCGCTCGGCTACTGCCCGTGGGTAATCAAGCATTCGTGGATCGTATTGGAGCTCGATGAACTCGCAGATCCGCCGTAGCTCCGCTTCGGGATCGCGCATCAAGCTTTCGTAGCGGAGCTTCATGTAGTGCGCCAGCTGCGGCGCCTGCTGACGCGCTCGATCGATCCGCTCGACCCACATCGCCGCAGCGCCATCGATCGTGTCGGGCCCAAACCAGAGGTCTTTGATCGAGTGGGCGACGGCACAGCCGTCGCGGATCAGGTGGACGAAGCGCGCTTCGGGGAAGGCCGCTTGCAGGGCCTCCATCTTGCTCGAGTAAAACGGCGACTTCTCGCCCCAGCGAGGTTTGCCGGACTTCTCCGCGTACATCTCATAGAGGACGCGGATGGCGTCGCCCGCCGTCTCGGGCGGGCGGACGTCCAGCCTGGCCGCGTACTGGCCGGCATCGAGACCCAGGTCCGGCCAGCGGTAGTGGGAGGTGACGAGCTCCAGCAAGGGCGCCACGGGATCGTCGTCAGCTTCGCGCCAGACGCGTAGGGCCCGTGGCACGAAGAGCGTCTCCGGCGGGATGGCGAGTTCTGGGTGGGCGTTGAGCATCTCCCGCAGCAGCGTCGGTCCCGAGCGCGGTACGCCGACGATGAAGGGCACCGGAAACCGGGCGCCGCCGGGATCAGCGTCGGGAGGCGGCTGGGACGAAGTCACGCTGTGCGAGAGGGTAGACCGCGGCGGTCTCTCCAAGTGGTCCACGCCTGACACCCTGAGTGCCCGGTCCGGGCGCCCGATAGGGCATCCTTGTCAGCTCCCAGATGAAGATCCCCCGAATCATCCACCGCATCTGGCTCGGGACGAAGCCGCTACCCGACCGCTATCGGGAGTTCGGCGAGAGCTGGAGCCGCCATCACCCGGACTGGGAGATGCGCTTGTGGACCGACGAGAACCTTCCGGAGTTCACCCATCCCGGGGCGTTCGAGCGCTGCCGCAACTTCGCGGAGGCATCCGACGTGGTCCGCTACGAGGTTCTCTTCCGCTACGGGGGCATCTACACGGATACCGATGTCGAGTGCCGCCGGCCGCTCGAGCCCCTGATCGCCGCGGCCGAGGTATTCGGCGCCTGGGCGCGTCCCGGAGTGATCGGCAGCGCGGTGCTGGGCTCCGCGCCGCACCATTCCGCCATGGAGAAGGTGCTGGCCGAGGTCTCCGCAGGTGCGGGTGCGGGCGGTCAGGTCGCTGCCACGGGGCCGGTGGCGCTGACGCGGGTGCTCGAGCAGGAGCCCGGCGTAACCCTCTTCGGCCCCGAGACCTTCTACCCCTTCGACCACTGGGACATCCCGCTCGGCGAGGTCGAGGATCGCACGGTGCCCGACGATGCCTACGCTGTCCACCATTGGGATGCGACCTGGCAGGACGCCGACGATCTCATGAAGCGAAAGCGCCGCCTGCGCAGAAAGCTGCGTGACGCGAAGGAGGGAGAGCGCAAGGCGCTGGCCGAGCTCGCCAGGATCGAGAACACCCGCTGGTGGCGGTTGAGGATCCGCGCGCTCGCCGTGTTTCGGATCTTCTCCAGGGACGCCCGGCGCTGAGCATGCCTTCCCCCAAGTTCGATGGTTCAGGCAATCGCGGGGCACTTCCGAACCTGATCATCATCGGCGCGCAGAAGTGCGGGACGACCGCCCTGCACAGCTACGTCGCCCGCCATCCCGAGGCCTTCATGTCCAGCAAGAAGGAGCTGAACTTCTTCATCGAAGATCGCCGGGAGGGCAACTGGCAGCGCGGCGTCGACTGGTATCGCGATCAGTTCGAGCCGGATTACCAAGTCCGCGGGGAATCGTCGCCGAACTACACCGTCGATCCGATCCTGCCGGGAACCGCGGCGCGAGCCGCCGCCGTGGTCCCCGAGGCGAAGCTGATCTTCATGGTGCGCGACCCGGTCGAGCGGGTGCGATCCGGCTATGTCCACCATTACGCGAACCGGCGTGAAAAGCGCTCGCTGGAAGAGGCGGTCCTTGACCCGGACTCCTCATACGTGATGCGCTCGCGCTACCACCACCAGCTGAGCGCGTGGCTCGAGCACTTCCCGCTGGAGCGGGTCCTCGTCGTCTCGCAGGAGGAGATGCGCCGGACGCGGCGGCCGAGCCTGAAGCGGGTCTGGCGGTTCCTGGGTATCCGCGAGAATGTCTGGCGAGAGGGCTTTAAGAAACAGCGGCTCAGGACCGGGAAGCTGAGGCGCAAGACCGCCATCGGCAGCCAGGTTTCCAAGCGCGTCTCGGCCGCACGCTGGCACCAGATCGAGAACGCCCGCCTGCTGCGATGGCGACCGCTCGCGCACCCGATCGACCAGCCGGAGCTGACCGATGGTGTCCGGGCGAGCCTCGTCGAGATGCTGGAGGACGACGTGGCGCGATTTCGGGCCCTGACCGGGCTCGCCTTCGAGGACTGGTCGATTTAGCCATGCCCAGCGAACTCTGGAGAGTCAGCGCGTCGTCCCGAGGTGGCTACGAGTTGTCCGTCTGCCTGTGCCCAAGCACGCCGTCCTGCTGGTCCTCGAACGCGTGGCCAAGCGGATCGAGACCGAGCCCGGTCGCGGGCGGATCTATGCCAAAGAGGTCTGGGCCGAGCTCTACGGCCAGATCGAACTCGGCCGGCTTTACGACGCCTGGCGTCGAGAGTTGGCCCGCCGGGAGATCCCCTCAGTGGAGCTGCGATCGGATCTTGAGGGATTCTCTGCGAGCCAGCCGGCGGGCGCCGAGTAGGCGAGCCCGTTTCGATCAGTCGCGCAGGGCCTCGAGGCGTTCGATGATCTCGGGCACGTGGGCCAAGTAAGCGCCCGGGTCGAGCACGGTGTCAAGGTCCAGCTGGGGGGCGGAAGCGCTGAGCAGCTCGCGGAACGGGGTGCCAGTGTCCCAGGCGCCCTGCGCGGCCGCCTGAACCAGGCGGTATGCCTCGTCGCGGCTCATCCCCGACTCGACCAGGGCGGTCAGCGCGCGCTGGCTGAAGATCGCTCCGTGGGTGAGGTCAAGGTTGGTGCGCATGCGCTCCGCATGGACCGTCATGTGGGTGGCCACGCGTGCGCCCAGGTGCTGCGTGTAGTCGAGGGCGATGGTCGCATCCGGAAGCACCACGCGCTCCGCTCCGGAGTGGGAGATGTCGCGCTCGTGCCAAAGGGCGACGTTCTCGAGGCCCACCTGCGAGTAGCCCCGGAGCACCCGGGCCAACCCGGTGATCCGCTCGCAGGTGATCGGGTTGCGCTTGTGCGGCATCGCCGATGACCCCTTTTGGCCTTTGCCGAAAGGCTCCTCGACCTCGCGCAGCTCCGTGCGCTGGAGGTTGCGGATCTCCGTCGCGAAGCGCTCCAGACCGGCCCCGGCGAGGGCGATGGCGGACAGCAGGGCGGCGTGGCGATCACGCGAGACGACCTGGGTTGAAACATCCTCGGAGCGGATCCCGAGCGACTCGCAGACCCGGCGCTCGATGGCGGGCGGCACCGAGGCATAGGTCCCGACGGCGCCGGAGATCGCTCCCACCGAGGCGTCGGCGAAGGCGCGCTCAAGGCGGCTGAGGTTGCGATGCGCCTCGAAGGCGAACCCCGCCAGCCGCAAGCCGAATGTGGTGGGCTCGGCGTGAACGCCATGGGTGCGCCCGACGCAGAGCGTGTCCGCATGGGCCAGTGCCTGATCGCGCAGCGCATCCCGGTACGCGCGAGCCCCCGCGACGATGATCTCCCCGGCATCGCGGAGTTGAAGCGCCAGCGCGGTGTCTAGGACGTCGGACGACGTCAGGCCGTAATGGATCCAGCGCCCATGCTCGCCCACGGACTCGGCGACGATGTCGACGAAGGCTGCGACGTCGTGGTTGGTGGTTCGCTCGCGCTGGGCGACCGCCTCGACCTCGAAGGCCGCCCGCCCGCGGGCCGCGTGTGCCGCCGCAGCCGGGACGACGCCCTCGGCCGCCCAGGCCTCGGTTGCGGCAAGCTCGACCGCCAGCCAGCCCTCCATCCGGCGGCGGTCGGTCCAGACAGCCCCGATTTCCTCGCGGGTGTAGCGGGGGATCAACCGATCACCGCATCATTCATCTAGCTGTGGATGATCCGGGCAGCCAACAGTCCCGCGTTCTTCGCGCCGTCGATCGCGACGCAGCCGACTGGGACCCCGGGGGGCATCTGCACCGCCGACAGCAAGGCGTCCAGACCGCCCAGGCTCTTACCCAGGATTGGCACGCCAAGCACTGGCAGGTCCGTGTGCGCGGCGGCCACGCCGGGCAATGCGGCGGACATCCCGGCGCCGGCGATGATCACACGCAGGCCGCGCATGCGGGCGGCGTGACAGTACTCACGCACTTTCTCGGGATCCCGGTGCGCGCTCATAACACGCACCTCGTAGCGGATGCCCGCGTCCTGCAGAGCCTGCCCGGCCGGCTGCATTTTCTCCTTGTCCGACTTCGAGCCCATGATGATTCCGACGCGCGGCGCGTCGACCTCGATCTCTTCGAACGCGCTCTCGACCTCCGGCATCGGCGGCAGCTCGACGGGCACCTTTGGCACCTCGGTCCCGACTCCGGTCTCGCGGCGGGGGGTGGGGTCGCCTGTCTCCATCTGCTCCTTCGTTTCCTTTCAGCGTCGTTCAGCCAGCGACGCGCTCGACCGCACGCTGTGCGATGTCTTCACGTATCTGCATTCCATCGAACTTGATCTTGTGAGCAGCATCGTAGGCCCGCGCTCGGGCTCGGTGCGCATCGGGCCCGAGCGCGGTGACGGCCAGCACCCGACCCCCGGCGGTTACCACTTGGCCTGATTCGTTCAGGGCCGTGCCCGCGTGGGTGATCTCGACGGCCGGGACCGCGGCTGCCTCCTCCAATCCCGTGATCACGTCCCCCTTCGAAGAGGACGCGGGATAACCGGCGGAGGCCAGCACCACCGTGACCGCGAAACCGCCGTCAAATGACGCCTCGATCCCGGCCAGGCCATCGGGCTCGCGGCTTCGCAGGCAAAGGTCGAGCAGATCCGAGCGCAGGCGAGGCAGCACGGCCTGGGTCTCGGGATCGCCGAAGCGGGTATTGAACTCGAGCACCGTGACCCCGGCCGAGCCGATCATCAAGCCGGCATAGAGGACGCCGCGAAAGGGGGTCCGACGCCGAGCCAGCAAGTCGACGATCGGCTGGTGGACTTCGCCGATGATCTCTTCGATCCGATCGGCATCGAGGCCCGGTACCGGGCTGTAGCTCCCCATCCCCCCGGTGTTCGGGCCCTCGTCGCCGTCGAAGATCCGCTTGTAGTCCCGGGCCGGGGCCAGCGGGACAACGTTGGCGCCGTCACAGATCGCCAGCAGGGAAAGCTCCTCGCCGTCGAGGAACTCCTCCAGCACCACTTCGGTGCGGCCGAAGCGCTCCTCGGTGAAGAAGACGTCGACGGCTGCGAGCGCCTCGGCTTTGGTCTCGCAGATGATCACGCCCTTGCCTGCCGCCAGCCCGTCGGCTTTCAGGACGGTCGGATAGGTGGTGCTTCCCAGCCGCTCCAGGGCCTCGGCCCGGTTGCGGAGGACCGCGTGTGAGGCCGTCGGGACGCCGGCTTCCGCCATCGCCTGCTTGGCGTGGACCTTGGAGCCCTCCAACTGGGCGGCGGCGGCCCCAGGCCCGAATGCCGCGATCCCCTCCCCTTCCAGCCGATCCACGAGCCCAGTGACCAGCGGTGCCTCGGGCCCGACAACCACCAGGTCAACCTGCTCCGTGGCTGCCACGGAGGTCAGGTCATCGATTGCCTCAGCGTCGATCGAGAGGCATCGGGCGTCGGCCGCGATCCCTGCGTTGCCCGGCGCACAAAGCACCTCGGGCGCTTGGGGCGATCGGGCAAGCGCCCGGACGATCGCGTGCTCGCGGCCGCCGCCCCCGACCACGAGGACTCTCACCGGAGTCCCTTCCTCTTGCCGGCGAAGGTGCTCAGATCGCCTTGACCAAATCGTCGGTTGAGATCGCCGTCAATGTCTCGGTCATCATCGTTCCGCGCGAGCCAAGCTCGACGGAGACCTTGGCCATCGTTTCATGATCGGGAGCCTCGACGACGGTGATGAAATCGAATCGGCCGAGCACGGCCCACTGGCTCAGGACCTTGGCGCCTAGCGCCTCGACTTCCTTGTTGACTTCCTGGACCCTGGACGGGTTCGACTTGAGGGTCTTGACCCCGTCCGAGGTGAGGTTGGTGAGCATCACGTAGGTAGGCATCGCACTCTCTCCTTAGCGCTGGTTACCGGGCGCTTCCAGCCTATCGCGCTGTCTCGCCCGCTAGAACTGTCGCCGATGATCGTCACCGCGCCACGCTTGGAGGTAACCGACGCGCGCTCGACCCTTCACGCGCGCTTCGAGTTCGACGACGGCGACCGCGAGCCGTTCGAGGCGTGGATGGCCGTGCCGTCGGATTACGCGGACTCCGTGGACCGAAGCGCCACGCCGTTCGTTCCGATCGCGACCCAGGTAGCCGGGCACATCGGCGAGGACTTGCGCTTTGAAGCCCCGGCCTCGCCGCGGCTGGTGGCGGCGGCCACGACCGCCAGTCAGCTCTTCGGGGAGTGGTGGGGCTACCGGCCGGTCAGGATCGAGGCGCCTGTGCCCAGCACCCTGGCCGAGGCCGGCGCGGGTGTCGGGATCTTCTATTCGCGGGGCACGGACACGGGGGCTACCCTGGTGCGCTCCCTAACAGGGGCCATTCCCGAACGGGTCACTCACCTGCTTAGCGGCTTCGACATCGAGTGGGCGTTTGCCACCGAGGTCCAGCACCAAATCTGGGCGGGACACGAGGCGGTTGCGAATGAGCTGGGGCTCCCGCTCGTCCGGCTCGAGTCCAACGCCAAGGAGCTCCTGCGTGGGCTGATCGGATGGCCGCGGGCCTTCGGCACGGCCTACATCAGCCCGGCCCTGATGCTTGGGCCACTCTTGGGGCAGATCGTCACAGGCTCCACTCAGCCGGTGATCGGGGCCGAGCCGCGCGGCAGCCGCTACGACCTCGATCCGCTCTGGAGCACGGAGGGGACCTGCGTCCGCCAGGATGCTTATGAGCTGGACCGGCTGAGAAGGATCGGCATCGTGGCCACCCATCCCCTGATCCTGCGCTCGCTCAAGGTCTGCTGGATGGGCCGCGAAGCGGGCAACTGCGGACGCTGCGGCAAGTGCCTGCGGACGATGACAGCCTTGGCATGGCACCGAGTCGATCCCGAGGACTGGCCGTTTGATGGCGTGCTGACGGGTGAGGCGGTGCTGGCCACTAAGACGGAGCCTGGCGCCGCATCCCAACTCGCGTGGACAGCGGGCCTCCCAACCGAGCTGGCCGACGTCAGGGATGCGTGGGAGGTCAAGCGCAGGCAGACGGCGGAGCTCGATGCCGCCGCAGCGCAGGAGCGGGAGCGGGCGGCGAGGCGCCGGGCCCGGCGCCGTCGTTTGATGCGCAAGGTGCGCCGCCGGTTAGGTAGCGCGTAGGCGCCCGGCGGTCAGGCGGCGCTTTCGACCGCCCGTGGGGCCGGCCTGAACTCAAGCTCGCCGTCCTCGGCATCCACGCGCACCCGCTGACCCTCCGCGAACTCGCCTTCGAGCAGCTTCAGTGCGAGCTTGTCGATCAGCCTACGCTGGATCACGCGGCGCAGGGGCCGGGCGCCGTACGTCGGGTCATAGCCCAGGTTGCCGAGCAGGGTCCGCGCGTCGTCGGTCAGCTCGATCTCGATACCGCGACTGGCCACCCGCGCGGCGAGCAGGTCGACCTGCAAATCGACGATCCGGCTGATGTCCTCACGGCTCAGGCGATGGAAGATCACGGTCTCGTCGACGCGGTTCAGGAATTCCGGCTTGAACGCATCGGCCAGAATGCTCTCGATCCGGTCGCGGATCCGCTCATCAATGGCTTCGGCGGCAATCTCGGAAGAGCCCACGTTCGAGGTCATGATCAGCACCGTGTTGGTGAAGTCGACGGTGCGGCCCTTGCCGTCGGTCAGGCGGCCGTCGTCCATGATCTGGAGGAGCACGTTGAACGCGTCGGGGTGGGCCTTCTCGATCTCGTCGAGCAGCAGGACCGCGTAGGGGCGGCGGCGCACGGCCTCCGTCAGCTGCCCGCCCTCGTCGTAGCCGACGTAGCCGGGCGGAGCGCCGATCAGGCGCGCGACCGAGTGCTTCTCCATGTACTCCGACATGTCGATGCGGACGATTGCCTGTTCGGAGTCGAACATGAACTCAGCCAGCGCCTTCGCCAGCTCGGTCTTGCCGACCCCGGTGGGGCCCAGGAACAGGAAGCTGCCGATGGGTCGGTGGGGATCGGCCAGCCCCGCACGGGATCTGCGCAGCGCGTTCGCGACCGCCGCCACAGCCTCTTCCTGCCCGATCACCCGGTCGTGGAGACGGTCCTCCATTTGGATCAGCTTCTGGACCTCGCCCTCCAGCAAGCGGCTGACCGGGATGCCGGTCCATTTGGCGATCACCTGGGCGATGTCCTCCTCGGTCACCTTCTCCGTCAGCATCGAGCCGCCCTGCGACTGCAGCTCGGCGAGCCGCGCCTCGGCGTCGGCCATCCGCCGCTCCAGGTCGGGAATCGTGCCGTAGCGAAGCTCGGCCGCCTTCTCCAGGTTCGCGTCGCGCTCGGCCCGCTCAGCCTCACGGCCGGCCGCCTCCAGCTCTGCACGGGCCTCGTTGATCGCGTCGATCGCACCCTTCTCCGACTGCCAGCGGGTGCGCAGCTCGGCACCCGATTCCTTCAGGTCAGCGAGCTCAGCTTCGAGGGCGTCGAGGCGCGCCTTGGAGGCCTCGTCGGCCTCCTTCGAAAGCGCCTGGCGCTCGATCTCGAGCTGCTGGATCCGCCGCTCGGTCTCGTCGATCTCGACGGGGGACGATTCCAATTCCATCTTCAGGCGCGACGCAGCCTCGTCGATCAGGTCGATCGCCTTGTCGGGCAGGAAGCGGTCGGCGATGTAGCGCTCGGACAGGGTGGCGGCGGCGACCACCGCCGGGTCGGTGATGTCGACACCGTGGTGGTTTTCGTAGCGCTCCTTGAGCCCGCGCAGGATCGCGATCGTGTCGGCGATGTCAGGCTCCCCGACGAATACCGGCTGGAAGCGTCGCTCCAGGGCCGCGTCTTTCTCGATGTGCTTGCGGAACTCGTCAAGCGTTGTCGCACCCACCGTTCGCAGCTCGCCCTTGGCGAGCATCGGCTTCAGCAGGTTGGCGGCGTCGACGGCGCCCTCCGCGGCGCCGGCGCCCACGATCGTGTGCAGTTCGTCGATGAACAGCACGATCTGGCCGTCGGCGGACTTGATCTCCTCGAGCACGGCCTTGAGGCGTTCCTCGAACTCGCCGCGGTACTTGGCCCCGGCGAGCAGGGCGCCGAGGTCGAGCGCCACGACCCTGCGATCGCGCAGGGACTCCGGTACGTCCCCGGCGACGATCCGCTGCGCCAGGCCTTCGACGATCGCCGTCTTGCCGACGCCGGGGTCGCCGATCAGGACCGGGTTGTTCTTCGTCCGGCGGCTTAGGACCTGGATCACCCGGCGGATCTCCTCGTCGCGGCCGATCACCGGGTCGAGCTTGCCCGCCTCGGCATCGGCCGTCAGGTTGCGTCCAAACTTCTCGAGGGCGCCGATCGTGTCCTCGGGGTTCGGCGTGGTCACCCGGTGCGGCCCGCGAACGATTGCGATGGCCTCGGTCAGCGCGGTGCGGTCCGGGAGGAGCGCGGCCAGCTCCTTCGATTCGGTGAGCGCGAGGAGCAGGTGCTCGGTTGAGGTGTACTCGTCGCCCAATGCCGACGCCTCGTCCTGCGCTTTACGGAGCACGCGCACCAGCCCATCCGCAGGGCGCGGCTCGGATTCGCTCTGCAGGGTGGGGAGAGAGTCGGCGATCCGGCGCGCCTCCGCGCGAACCTGATCGACGTCGGCCCCAACCGCGGCCAGGACGGGCGCGACCAGCCCCTCGGGCTGCTCGATCAGCGCGAGCAGCAGGTGCGCGGGCGCGACCTCGCTGTTGCGGGCGGCGGCGGCCAGGCTCTGCGCTGCGGCAAAGGCTTCCTGGGATTTGGTGGTGAAACGGTCTTCGCGCATGGTTGCGGATAGCTTAGCAGGAAATCTAAGCTATATCGACTTAGATATAGCCTGGTGCCAAGCGCCGATTAAGCCAGGCACCGAGCCCCACGGCGGCGATGGCGGCAGCCGCGCCGCGCCGCCCGCCCCGCGCGTAGCGGCCGCCTGATGCTGCCAGCAACCCGAACGCGACGGCGTCAGCCGCGTCGAAGACAACGGAAACCTGCACTGCGGGGCGGAGCCCTACCTGGTTCGAGAGGCCCCTGACGAGATATGCCCCAAGCCCCAGATCGCGCGTCGCGAGCAGCCGGGCCAGCACGAGTTCCCTGGCGCCGAGCTCGTCGAATCCGAGCGCCTGCGCGGCGGGTTGCGGGGCGAACCAGATCCCCGCACCGATTGCAAGCCTGCCGCCGGCAAGGGAGGCGCCCAAAGCAGTGTTGAGGCGATCGTCGAGTGCCGACATCACCAGCCGAGTCTATGAGCGGCGCACGCCGGTGAGGTGCGTTAACGCGATCGACACCGTAGGCGGCCTGCCCCCAGATACGATGACAGGCTGCCGGAAGAACCAGAAATCGAGATGGCGGATCTGGCGCTGGCACGAGAGCGCCCGTCAATCGTCGGACCGCCGTGCCTCGTGACCGGCGTTAACGCACGTAGGCGCGCCCGGGCGAGGTTCGTGCTGACGGTCATCCTGACCACGGGCGTGGTTGTGATCCTGAGCTTGCCCGGCGGCGTAGCCGGAAGGCGGGGGGCGTCGAACGCGGCCGCCGGCCTGACTCAGGGCCCGCCGGCGGCGGGCAATGGGACGGAATTGTTCGTGGCCTTTCCCCCCGCGCCACAGAGCTCCGAGC
>Ga0136621_1001044_pt1 | contig 11145 bp, 14 predicted proteins | sample AntDryUQ445A2306_FD_104673 | JGI IMG/M metagenome (GOLD analysis project Ga0136621, IMG submission 104673) | Polar desert sand microbial communities from Dry Valleys, Antarctica - metaG UQ445A (23.06) | ecosystem: Environmental > Terrestrial > Soil > Desert | place: Antarctica: Dry Valley...
CAGTGGTATCGGGTTGTGGGAGATCAGGGAACAGCGAAGGTTCTTTACTCATGGTGCCAGGATCGCATATTCATGATCAATTGGCGATCCCCTGCAAACAATTTTTTCACAGCCTCTGAGCGCAATCGGGGCCAACGGTAGGGCGGCAACTCCATCAGGAAGGCCGGTGCCGGCCCCCTCAGAACCGTGCGCTTAAGGAGCAACGCAGTACCCACACCGCCCAAGATCCCGATCAGATAGAGGCCGAGCAATACCAGCCCTTGGAGGCTCAGCAGGCCATACGCCAACGATTTGTCCGGCACGAACGCCGAGATCAAAAGCGTATAAACCGGCAGTCTTGCCGAGCAGGTCATAAACGGCGCGGCGAGAATCGTCGCTAAACGATCGCGCGGATCGGCGATCACCCGCGTCGCCATAATCCCCGGCACCGCACAGGCGAAGCTCGATAGCATCGGGATAAAGGATTGGCCCGACAAACCACAAAAGCGCATCAAACGATCCATGAGAAACGCGGCCCGCGCCATGTACCCCGTATCTTCCAGTAAGATAATGAACACCGACAAAATTAGGATCTGGGGAAGAAACACGACGACACTCCCGACACCTGCGATCATGCCATCGACGATGAGACTCGCTAGCGCTCCCTCGGGAAGCTGTCGCGAAACGAATTCTCCGAGATGGCGCGTCAGCGCGTCGATCCCGTCCACCATCGGCGTCGCCCAAGAAAATACGGCCTGAAACACAAGCGCCATGACGCCTAAAAACAGCGCCGTCCCGAGCAGGGGATGGCTCACCAGCCGATCAACGCGATCGGACCAACCCCGGAGCCTGTCAGACCGCGTCTCCGCCTGGGCGAGGATGCGGTTGATCCATTCGTAGCGACAACGCGCATCCGCGGCGGCCAGCGATTCGGTCGCAAACCCGAGTACCGCGCGCGCCTCGCTTAAGCGCTCCGCCACTTCCGCGCCCGCCGCCGCGCGCAGCCGCTCAAGCACCAACCCACCCTCGTCAATCAAGGCACGCTCGATGTCATGCGGGACGATGGCGCGCCCAAGTTGACGGAATCCATCCGCGAGCGTGCCGGCGGCCTCCTTGACGGCGGGCATCAGCGCCAGGCGAGGGGCGCGAGGGTGGCGCAGGGTTCGGTCCAAGGCCGACCGCAACGCCCCGATTCCCTCCGATCGAGACGCAACCACAGGAATCACAGCGCACTGAAGCTCATGCTCTAAGTGTTTGACGCTTAGAGCGATCCCTCTCGATCGCGCGACGTGCATCATATTTAGCGCGACGAGGACCGGCAACCCAAGCTCCAGGATCTGGCTGGCTAAGAAAAGATTACGCCTGAGATTAGACGCATCGGCGACTATTAATACCGCATCGGGAGTACCCAGATCCGGGATCCGGCCCAGTAAAACGTCCAAGGCGACCATCTCATCCGGCGACTGCGCGGACAAGGAATACATTCCAGGAAGATCGACCAGATGAGCCTCTCCGTGGTCGAGACTCAGGATCCCGAGGCGGCGTTCTACCGTGACACCGGGATAATTGGCTACTTTTTGGCGTAAACCCGTGAGGGCATTGAAAACCGTGCTCTTACCGACGTTCGGGTTTCCAACAACCGCAATCGGTCGTTTTAGCTCAGCCCGGTTCGAAGACAACGGGTCCACGCCCATTTCTCGGGCAACCGGGGCGACTATGCGACGTCTTCGACTAAAATCATGCGGGCCTCGCTCTTTCGCAGGGACAGCGAATATCCGAACACATTGATTTCTATCGGATCTCCGGCAGGGGCCGCGCGCACGAAGGTCAACATCGCGCCAGCGATCAGCCCAAGCTGCATAATGCGCTGCGCCAAGGCATTCGACTCCGCGAACCCGACCACTCTCGCCCGCTGGCCGGGCTTGAGGTCGGCAAGCGTGCGTTCCTGCGCCGACGCGGACTGGGCCTTCCGATTGCTTAGGTGGGACAAGGCGCCTCGATCACGGACACCTCAATATGATCCGCGTGCTCTTTGCTCATTGCCCAGCGCGTTTCCTCCAAAGCGACCGCGATGGGGTCCCTATGGCGCAAAACCGAGATCTGCGCCCCAGGGTGTATTCCGCGGGCCGCGAGTTGGTCGACTAGCGCCGCGGATTGAGACCGGTCACCACAATTGCAACGTCACCGGCGGCAAGGTTTCCTAGGTTCATACGTTCATTACCCGTTTTAGGTATAGGACGTATTGTATCATAGATGATAACGATGTCGATTCGCATTTACACTTACCCATGCGTCTTGCCTTTTTGCGGAGAGCATTCAGTGAATCCAGGCAAAAGCCCTGGCGTTTTCCCTTATTCAGCTTGCGGACGCCGTTTCATCAAGCGCTCGAGGACGGGTGTAATGATAAATTCGATGGCTAGAATTTTTTTTCCTGCCGGCACCACAATCGTGTCATGCCGCGACATGAAGGCGCCATCCAACACCTCGATTAAATAGCGGAAATCGACTTGCAGCTTCTTGACATTTCGAACATGGATGATGACAAAGCTCTCTTCATCGCCTGGGATTTCCTCGGCGGCGAAGGGGTTCGAGGTATCCACGGTCGGCACGCGTTGAAAGTTGATATCCGTGCGCGAAAATTGCGGGGTGATATAGTAGACATAATCGTGCATGCGATTGAGGATCATACGAGTTGCCGAGGCGGTCGTATAACCCCTCACGACCCGGTCCCTGTGGATTTTTTGGATCCATTCAAGATTAATAATCGGTACCACGCCGATACATAAATCAATGTAGCGGAGAACATTCACCGAATCGGCTATTAATGCCCCGTGGAGTCCTTCATAGAACAACAAATCGGTGTCCGACGGCAAGTCTTCCCACGCCGTGAAGGTTCCCGGCGGTTGATGGTGGCGAGCTGCCTGCTCTTCGTTATGGACATAATAGCGGCGCCGCCCACAGCCGGTGTCCGCGTAGCGTTTAAAGAGCCATTCGAGCTCGTCGAAAAAGTTACCTTCCGGGCCGAAATGGGTTAAATGGCGGCCTTCCCGCTCCGCCTGTTCCGCCGCGGTTTGCATCTCGGAACGATCGTAACGATGAAAACAATCCCCTTCGATGATGGCGGGTTGGAGTTGCTCGCGGCGAAACAGATGCAAAAAGGCACGCCGCATATAGGTCGTCCCGGCGCCCGATGAACCGGTCACGGCAACGATCGGATGTTTTATCGACACGCAAACATTGCCTAATTCCGAACTGGGAACGTATATACTGCGCGCTTGCGACGTTTCTTTCTAGAGTCGATCCGGGGTGCAGGGAATGCGAGCGGAGAATACGGGGGCAGGGAGCGGTTCACGCTCGGGCAGCAAATCCTCGACAGGTACCCCTATGGCGGATGCCGCTGTGATCGATAGCCGGACGCTTTACCTCCGTCTTCTGCGATATGTCCATCCCTACCGGCGGACGTTCGCTATCTCCCTCCTCAGCATGGTCCTGCTGGCATGCACCGAACCCATCTTGCCGGCCTTGCTCAAGCCCTTGCTCGACGGCAGCTTCATCGAGCAGGACGCCGGCGCACGGCTGACAGTACCCGGTCTCCTCGTCTTACTCTTCCTATTTCGCGGGGGGATCACCTATGCCAGCGATGTGTCCGTGAACTGGGTCGCTCAGAAAGTCGTGCTCGATCTTCGCCAGCAAATGTTTCGCAATCTGGTGATGCTGCCCTCGGCTTATTTCGACACCACCAATTCCAGCGTCTTGATCTCTAAGCTCAGCTTCGACGTGGCGCAGGTGGCGCAAGCCGCAACGCGCGGCGTGACCGTGCTGGTCAAAGATTCACTCGCGGTGCTCGGCTTGTTCTGCTACATGCTGTACCTGAACTGGATGTTGTCGTTGACGGTGCTCATCATCGTGCCCGTGGTCGGTTTGGTGATCTTAAGCGCGAGCCGGCGTTTGCGCGTGATGAGTCAGAAAGTGCAACACTCCATGGGAGCAATCACCGAAGTGGCCCAGGAAGCGATCGATTGCCATAAGGCGGTCAAGATCTATCACGGGCGAGATTACGAAACGGGGCGCTTCTACCGGGCGGCGGATGAAAATCGAAAGTTCACGATGAAGATCGCGACAGTCTCCGCCGCCAATGTCCCGATCATCCAAGCGCTGATGGCGGTGGTCTTAGCTGCAGTCACCTACCTGGCGGCCACCTTATCGGTCGCCGGCGAGTTGACCATCGGCGATTTCGTCGCCTTTTTTACCGCGATGACTTTACTGCTACCGCCCATTAAACGCATCACCGGGATCAACGAGCATCTGCAACGCGGTTTGGCGGCGGCGCAAAGCGTGTTCAGCCTGATTGACGAAGCGCCGGAACCAGACAGCGGAGCGAGGTATTGCAAACGGGCACACGGGGACATCGAGTATGAAAACGTCAGCCTCGCCTACGAGCCGCGCCTCAGTCCCGCGCTGCACGGGATCTCGGTCAAGATCGAAGCGGGCGAGACCATAGCGTTGGTGGGGCCCTCGGGCAGCGGGAAATCAAGCTTCGCCAATCTACTGCCGCGGTTTTATCATCCGAGCCGGGGACGTATCCTGCTCGATGGCGTGGACATTGCCGATCTTAGCTTGGACGCTCTCAGACGGAATATCGCCCTCGTGACCCAAGAGGTGCTGTTATTCAACGACTCGGTTCGTAACAACATCGCCTACGGCGCGATGCGCGAGGCGAGCGCGGCGGCCATCCAGAGGGCGGTCGAGGCGGCGCATGTCAGCGACTTCATCGCGACGATGCCGGAGGGGCTGGACACATTGATCGGCGAAAATGGCGTCCGCCTCTCCGGCGGCCAACGTCAGCGGCTGGCCATCGCGCGCGCCATCCTCAAGGATGCCCCCCTCTTGATCCTGGATGAAGCGACATCCTCATTGGATTCCATCTCCGAGCAGCACATCCAGGCGGCACTGGATACCCTGCGCCGTGGACGCACGTGCATCATCATCGCGCACCGTTTATCGACGATTGAAAGCGCGGATCGCATCATCGTGCTGAAGCACGGAAAAATCGAAGAGATCGGCACCCACGACGAGCTCCTCCGGTGCCACGGAACCTATGCCCGGCTGCACCGGCTTCAGTTCAAATCGCATGCCGCGGCCATCGAGATGCACCCCCGGCGCGGGGACGAGACCGCGAAGATTAAAAAAACCATGCAAGAATAGGCTCCACCCGCAAGCCGCGTTTGAGAGCACGCCCCATGGCAAAGAAAACCAACGCCCTCGCCGAGCCGTATCCCGGCCCGGCCGATCCACCGATCCACGTCGGGTGGCGGGAGTGGGTTGCGTTTCCCGATCTGCGCCTTCCCGCCATCAAGGCTAAGATGGACAGCGGCGCGCGTACCTCGGCGTTGCATACGTTCAAACTGCACACCTATGAAACTGCTGGACACCTCAAGATTAAATTCTGGCTCCATCCCTTGCAATGCCGGACCGATATCACGCGGGTGTGCACCGCGGACGTCGTGGATAGTCGCACCGTGAGCGATTCGGGAGGACATCGCGAGCAACGCTTCGTCATTCGCTCCAGCGTGCGCTTCATGGACAGAGCCTGGCCGATTGAAATCACGCTCACCAATCGCGAGGACATGCTATTCCGCCTGCTGCTTGGGCGCACGGCGATGGCGGCCGGGGGACTGATCGTGGATCCCGGGAAATCCTTCATCGGCGGCCGCGCTTTACGCCGTGTTTATCTCCAATCGAGCCAGGGCTTACCGGCTGTCGAGCCGCCTTCATGAAGATTGCCATTCTGTCGCGCAATCCGAAACTCTATTCGACCCGCCGCTTGGTGGAGGCCGCCAAGCAGCGGCGCCATGAAGTGCGGACCCTCGATGTGCTCCGCTGCTACATGAATATTACCTCCCATCGCCCGAGTATTCATTACAAGGGACAGCACCATGAAAAGTTCGATGCCGTGATCCCCCGCATAGGCGCGTCGGTAACCTCCTACGGCACGGCGGTGCTGCGGCAGTTTGAAATGATGGGTGTTTACCCGCTCAACGAATCGGTCGCCATCAGCCGCTCCCGGGATAAGCTACGGGCATTGCAGTTGCTCTCGCGCAAGGGTATCGGCCTGCCGGTCACGGGATTTGCGCATAAACCCGACGATATCGAGGATCTGATCCAGATGGTCGGCGGCCCGCCGCTCGTCATCAAGCTCCTCGAAGGCACGCAAGGCATGGGCGTCGTGCTCGCGGAAACGCATAATGCCGCGAAAAGCGTAATCGAGTCGTTTTTAGGATTGAAGGTAAGCGTTTTGGTACAGCAGTATATCAAGGAAGCCGGCGGCAGCGATCTACGCTGTATGGTGATTGGCGATAAGGTGGTCGCGGCAATGAAACGCCAAAGCCGCGGCGGCGACTTCCGCTCCAACCTGCACCGGGGCGGTGCGGCCCGCCTGATCAAGATCACACCCGAGGAGCGCTCCACCGCCGTTCGGGCGGCGCAAACAATGGGGCTGAACGTCGCGGGGGTGGATATCCTGCGCTCTAATCATGGTCCGCTGGTACTCGAGGTGAACTCCTCCCCCGGCCTCGAAGGCATCGAGGTCGCGACCGGCAACGACATCGCGGGCGCGATCATCGAGTTCATCGAGAAAAACGCCCGCAGCGGAAAGACCCGCACCCGAGGCAGTGGGTAAGTCATGCCGCAAGCACCCATCCGCTGCGGCGGAATCGACGTTGCCGCCGGTCAGCGCCAGCTCATCGACCTACCGATCCCGCGTCTCTATACCCATACCGCGCTGACGATTCCGGTCCGGGTCATCCACGGCCGCCAAAGCGGTCCCAGGCTCTTTGTGTGCGCGGCGATCCATGGGGACGAGATTAACGGCGTGGAGATCATCCGGCGGGTCCTGGACGTTCCAGATCTGATGCGCTTGAAAGGAACCCTGCTGGCCGTGCCCGTCGTGAACATCTATGGGTTCATCAATCAATCGCGCTACCTACCGGATCGGCGCGATCTCAACCGTTGTTTTCCGGGTTCGGAGCAGGGATCCTTGGCGGCGCGGCTCGCCGATGTCTTTTTCCGCGAAATCGCCGGGCTGTGCACCCACGGTATCGATCTCCACACCGGGGCCATTCACCGCGATAACCTCCCGCAAATTCGCGCTTGTATCGGCGATCCTGAAACCTTGCGGATGGCGCGCGCCTTTGCATCAACGGTCATTGTCAATACCGCTCTGGTCGAAGGTTCCATGCGTAAGGCGCTGGCGCAGCGCGGGATCCCGGTCATCGTCTACGAAGCAGGCGAAGCCTTGCGCTTCGACGAGACCGCGATCCAAACGGGATTTGAAGGCGTGCTCGCCGTGATGCGGGCCCTCGGTATGTTATCAGGGCGGCGCCAGAGTGGCCGTCGGCCAAAGCCGTACACGGCCGGATCGAGCGTATGGGTACGCGCGCCCCAGAGCGGTATCCTACGTACCGTGGCCTGTCTCGGCGCACGTGTAAAAAAGAACCAGCTTCTCGGGATCGTGGCCGATCCCTTCGGCGAACGTGAAGCGGCGGTTAAAACACCCGCTGTCGGCATCATCGTAGGGTGCACTAAATTACCGCTCGTCAACGAAGGCGAGGCGCTGTTTCATATCGCCCGCTTGGAGCCAACGCACACGCGTGGTCGCGCCATTCGGCGCCCGCTGGGATGCGTTGCGCATAGGCTGCAACGATGACCGCCATCGAGGCCGTCACCGCCGACATCACCACCCTCAAGGTGGATGTCATCGTCAATGCGGCCAACACCTCGCTCCTCGGCGGCGGCGGTGTGGACGGCGCGATTCACCGGGCGGCGGGACCGGAGTTGCTCGCGGAGTGCCGCACGCTCGGGGGATGCGCAACAGGCTCCGCTAAGATCACTAAAGGCTACCGCCTGCCGGCGCGTTTCGTTATTCACACCGTCGGTCCGGTCTGGCGAGGCGGTCCCCATGGCGAGGCGGACTTACTGGCCTCGTGCTACCAACAGAGCCTCGATCCCGAGTACGGCCTCGCCACGATCGCGTTTCCCGCAATTAGCTGCGGGGTCTACGGGTATCCGATCCGTGAGGCCGCGGCGATCGCCTTACGCGAGGTCAGGAACTTCTTAGGCCGCTCCGATGCCGTGCGCAAGGTCTACTTTACCTGTTTCGGTGCAGCGATCCACCAAGCCTACATCGAGACCCTCGCCGCCCCGATTGGCGCCCCCGAATAAAGCGGGGTCCTCGGAGTCAATAGCTACCATTTTTACACGCGACGCGGCGTAGCCGGTCGTTGACCGCGAGCTAACCATAGCCCCAGAGGCTGGGGTGGCAAGCCCGCGCTCCGTTGGTTGGCGCGCTTAGCGCCGTCACGATCGCGGCTATCAAAGCCTGTGATCCTATCCACGGGCCGTAGCTCGCCAGACGTCAACGCGTTCAGATACTTCTCCTTGCCGGGAACATCCCGCAAAGAAAGGATTGCGTCAGCAAGTCGGTCGAGATGGAGCGCGTAGAACACGTCGATCATCGAGGAGTCGGCCGTCTGGTTGTTCAAGCACCGATCCGCAAGGGTCTTGGCGTTCTCAATCAGTTGAGCGAGGCCACATGTGGGCGACATGGCCAAGCCGGCGCTTGCGTACAAGTCCTCAATCTCCTTCGCTCTCGACTTTACGTGGAGAAAGTTGGTCTTATTTGTACTCGAGCCCTCCAATACACTGCCACTCGGCATCAATACGCCCCTCTCAGTAGGGTGCCACAGTCCTTTAGTGAATGAGGTCACGTCCGTTCTCCTTGGGCACGCCTAAACGACCAAGCTCAGCAGCCGCGGGGACTCGGTGAACTGCGAATCCCGGAAAGCGAACATGCCCCCGCGGTCTGCTGCAGCGCCTTGGTTAGGCGCGGTTGGGGTCATTTGGCTGTTGCTGGCTTCGGGATGACTCTTGAGCTGTAGAAGCGACGGTGCAGGGCGCGAACCTGTTCCGCGAGGCCGGGAATCGGACCCTCCACTACAAGGTCGGGGACGACCTCCCAGATCGGCAGGGTTCGCACGGGAGGCGCGGGAACCCCCAGCTCGGCGAGCCAGGACACCAGTTGCTCGGAAGAGCTCGCGTACACGGTGCGGCCCAGCCCGACCCAGCCGTGCGCGGCGGCGCACATCGGGCAATGCTCTCCCGAGGTGAAGACGGTCGCCGCCGCTCGTTCCCCAGGGGTCAGGTTCGCCGCGGCCCAGCGCGCCAGCTCGAACTCCGGATGGCGGGTCCGGTCGCCGGACGCCACGCGGTTGTGGTCCTCGGCGAGGACGGTCCCGTTCGCGGCTACGAGCACAGAGCCAAACGGCTCGTCGCCCGCCTCCAGGCCTCGGTCGCCAGTTCCACGCAGCGGCGCAGGTGCCGCAACTCAACGTCGTTGGTCATGATGGTCTCCATGCATTGTCTCTCACCTTCGCTTAAGCCCCTGCCGAAGGCAATACCGTGTGGAGCTGAAAAACGGCAGCGCCCAAACGCTTCCGATGAGCCGCGGGCCGCCAACGCTAACCCGCGAAGCGGCCACCGCGGGCAAACGCGTCGGCTCGATTCGGTTGTTAGGCGGCCGGGGCGTAGTGCGCGAAGATAACCTAATCACCCGGCATGCGCTCTTGCTTCCAAACGTCCAACATTGCTTCGACTTCTGCTTCACGAAATTTCGGCAGCTCTTCATCGATTTCATACCATGGTAGTTTCGTGTCTATGAAGATATGGTTGCTTGGTCGTGCCTCCGCGGAATTATCGAGTGAACCAACCGTGACATTCGTCAACCAATCGTTTTCCGGATCCAATGCCTCCCATACGAGGCGCGAACCACAGTCCTCACAGAATCCGCGTTTTCCATTTTCTGAAGAGACGTAGTACTTCGGCCTAGATTTCGTAAAGACTAACGTGCCGGCCTTTATCGGCACGGTGATCTCGGCGGGTTGGCCACTGCTTTTCTGGCAAATACGGCAGTGGCAGTAGTAACCGCTCTTGAGAAACACTTGCGCCTCGTATCGTATTTTTCTGCATAGGCAACCTCCGGTCACATTCTTCGGCGTATCTCTCACTGGGTTTCTCCTTACCGTCACCTAAACGTGTGACATGAGCAGCACACAACGGCGCCGCAGGTGTTGACGAAGCGAGCAAACGTCGCCCGCCGTTGTGTGTCCGCTCGATGGAAGGGTCAGAGCGCAACACGCTCAACAGGCGACATTCAGCTCTCGATAGTGACAATGTGCGCCTGAATCTTGCCGTCCACAGGACCCAGCCCGAACCGTTGGGCGATGGCAGGCCTCACCCCGAGTCATGCCAAGGATGATCCCACCGATGCCGAACTTCAGCTCGAGCTCCTCACCCGGAACCGCGACAAGCTAAAACCCCTTAGGCTGCAAGGTTGTGTCCATGCGAACCTTAGCACCTGGTCGAACAGCGCCGAGGCTTGGTGGATGACGGGGTGCGTATCACAACCGGTTGACCTACGCGCTGAAGCAGTACTTCCCGCCCTGCAATGGTAGCTTGTCGGAAGCGAATCCAAGAATCCACAGGTTAGTGTTCTTCGATCCCCTGGGGATAACGATCCGCCACAAGATTCAGTCTGACGTTATGCTCAAGGAGCGCTTTGAGGCCCGCGAGCACCAAAGAGAACCCTTGAGTCGAGTCGGTCACCTGTTTCACGAGTTCGTCCCCGTCGCCAGTGAAGCCGGCTTCAGTGATACTGACGAACGCTGTGCCATCCTTTTGGGGCGTGAACATCCATTCCACGGTGGTGGGACTACTGTCTCCCGGCCACTCGATGACAATGCGCTTGTTCGGTTCGATGGCTTTCGCAGTCACCGGGATCGAGATGCCGTACATTTCCCAATCCCATTGAACCTGCTTGCCAGCCTCGAGCCTTCCGCTGCTTTTGGTGAACCAGAATTTCGTGGTGATGTCTGGGTTGACAAAGGCCTCGAACACATCGGCGACAGGCTTGCGGATAAGCATTCCGGTCCTTGTAATCGGCACTTGCTTGAGCTGGAGATTGTCCATACTGACTCCTTTGAGCGGCTAAATCAGGATAGGGGGAGGCCTCGCAGCCCCGCCCCTCCTACACCACCGGGCATACGGATCACGTACACGGCGGTTCGATGAAACAAATTCCTACCTCGCTGCCAGACTCGGCAGTCCCAAACC
>Ga0136621_1001045_pt1 | contig 11142 bp, 9 predicted proteins | sample AntDryUQ445A2306_FD_104673 | JGI IMG/M metagenome (GOLD analysis project Ga0136621, IMG submission 104673) | Polar desert sand microbial communities from Dry Valleys, Antarctica - metaG UQ445A (23.06) | ecosystem: Environmental > Terrestrial > Soil > Desert | place: Antarctica: Dry Valley...
ACGAAGAGATCGATATCATTCGGCGCGGTGTGGACAAGATTCGCAAGGACGTCGGCCCGTACGGCGTCGCGATTCCGCACATTCCGGAGATCGATGACGCCCGCCCGTCAATTCTGCCGCAGTAAATCGGTACTCGACGTTCTCTTGTCGTATTCCACACGGGAGAAATACCCATGAATGTGCTGAACACGCGCCGTAACGATTATCTAGGCATGCTGGTTGCGGCCGTCCTTGCCACCTATCCGTTGGCAGCGAGCGCACAGACGGCAGAGCTCAATTTGCCAATTCTGGTTCCCATCACCGGCTTTCTTTCCCTCGAAGGAACCAGTCAACGCAACGGCGCGCTGCTCGCAATCAAGAACGCCTCGCCTTCGGTCAAGATCACTTCGGAAGTCACGGACACTGGCGCATCTCCGGAAGGCGCGACCACGGCGCTCGAACGCGCGCTGTCGCGCGGCAAGGTGTCCGCGGTCGTGGCATCGATGCTCGGCACGCAAATGCTCGCCATGCTGCCGGTCGCGCTCGAGAATAAGGTGCCGCTCGCCACAGTGTCCGGCACAGCCGATATCACGGAGAAAAACAATCCTTACGTGTTCCGCTTTTTCCCCGGCGACGCAGTCGCCAAGGGAGCGCATGTGCGCTACGTGCTCGAAGAGCTCAAGAAAAAGCGCGTGGCGCTGGTCTATCAAACAACTGCCTACGGTCAAAGCGGTCGCAGACACATCGTCGAGTTGCTGAAAAAAGCCGGCGTCGAACCGGTCATGGAAGAAGCGCTCGATGTCTCGATCAAGGACATGTCGCCGGTGATCGGCAAGGTGCAGGTGGCAAACCCCGACGTCATCATGCTGCATTTGCACGGCGGTCCATCCGCGTTGTTCATCAAACAAGCGGCAGCGGCAAAAGTGAACCTGCCGATCGTCGCCGGATCGGGCTTAAGCCAGCCGTCGACCGTGGCCCTTGTGGAACCGGCAGAACTGAAGAACGTATGCGCCGAAGCCAATGCTTCGCCGGTTGCCGGCGGCACACCCGAGATGGACAAGTTCCTGGCCCAATACCGCGCCGAGTACAAGACCGAGCCGGATGGCTTTGCGGTCGGCCAGTACGATGCAACGTCGATGATCATCGATGCGGCCGCCAAAGGCGCAAAAACGCCGGAAGACATTCGCAAGGCACTGTCGAGTGGCAGTTACAAAGGCATTGCGATGACTTACAAGTCCGACGGCAAGGGCAATATGGCGAACTCCGCCGTCGTGATCTGCTACGACGGTGCGAGCCGCACGCCCAAGATCGTGAAGCGCTACGACTGATCCCGCATTAAGCCGGGCTCGCTTGCTTCTCCAAATCCTCGCCAATGCGCTGGCACTCGGCGCATCCTACGCGCTGCTTGCGCTGGGGTTCGTGCTGATCTTGAACGCGACCAGCGCCGTCAATTTCACGCATGGGGATATGGTGATGGCGAGCGGCTACGTCGCCATCGCGCTGTTCAGCGTACTCCCGGTGCCGGGCGCACTGCTACTGCCGCTGGTGATGGCGGTGATGGCCGTGCTCGGTGTAGTGTTTTCCTGGCTCGCGTACTTTCCGCTTAAGAATCGCCCGCCGGTATCGGTATTCATCTCGACGATCGCGCTCGGTATCGTGTTCCAGAATTCGGCGAACGCGATCTACGGCGCAGAACCACGCAAAGGCCCGCCACTCTTGAGCGAAGGATTCTTCGAGGTGGCGGGCATCACGATCGGCAAGCAAGCGCTGGGCATCGTAATTGTCGCTATCGTGCTGATCGCTGCGCAACACATACTGCTCAACCGTACCGGAATTGGCCGCAGCCTTCGCGCAACGGCGCAGGATCGCCAAATGGCCGAAGCGATCGGAATCCGGGTCAATCGCATGATTGCGCTGACCTTTGCCCTCGGTGCGGCGCTCGCAGGTGCTGCGGGCTTGATGCTCTCCAACACATTTTTCGTTACGCCGACAGACGGCACCAATTACATCATCAAAGCCTACATCGCCGTTACCATCGGCGGCTGGGGCAGCTTGACCGGCGCAGTCTGCGGTGCGCTGATCATTGCTCTCTTCGAGGTGCTTTTTCCATCGCTGCCACTATTGATCCCGTCGCTCGAATTTATCGCGCCGTGGCTGTTCACTCAGACCGCCTCGACCATTTTGCTCTACCTTGGCCTCCTCGCAATCATGTTCTTCCGGCCTCAGGGCCTGTTCGGGGAGACGGTGCAGCGGCGCGTATGAACGCCGCGCTCAACTGGTCGATGTCCGGCGTGCGGCCGCTATTGATTCTCGGCAGTGTGCTGCTTGCGCTGTGGCCGATGCTGATGACCTCCGCTTACGAGATGCGCATCTTCACGATCGTCGGCATCTATGCACTGCTAGCGCTGGGCTATCAGTTTATTTTCGGGCATTCCGGTGCGCTGGCGCTGACGCAAGGCACTTTCTTCGGCGTCGGCGCGTATGTCACCGGCGTCCTGGGAGTCAAGTATCAACTCGGCGGCGAGTTCACCGTGCTGCTTTCGATCGCGCTGCCGCTCGCCCTGGCCGCCTTGATCGCGGCGCCGGTGCTACGGCTCGAATCGCACTACTTCGCGCTCGCAACCTTGGGTGTTGGCCAGGTGGTTGTACTGGTCGTGGTCGCCTGGCAGGAATTGACCGGTGGCGCGAACGGACTTTCCGGCATACCGGGCCTTACGTTGTTCGGCTTCGAGGTGAAAAAAGGTTATGGCACGATGGCGGCGGTGTGGGCATGCGTGGCGGCCGGTGCGTTTCTGTCCTGGCGCGTCACGCGCGGTCTTTATGGTGCTGCCCTGCACATCTCGCGCGAGAATCCGATAGCCGCATTATCGGTCGGTATCGATACGGCCAAGCTGCGTTATGCGATGTTCCTGTTTTCGGCGATGTTTGCAGGGCTCGCCGGGGCGCTCTATGCGCATACGCTCCGCGTCGTGTCGCCGGAAGCACTCGAGTTTCCCATCATGGTCGCGTGCTTGACGATTACCGTGGTCGGTGGTCGCACCCATATCGCCGGCGCCATACTTGGCGCCCTTCTCATCGTCAATTTGCCCGAGTGGTTCCGGGCGATGGAAAAGTATTACCTGATCGCGTATGGCCTCGCGTTGCTGGCGATGATCATCGCGGCGCCTTACGGGTTGATCGGCCTCTTGGAGCAGTGGCGTGCAAAGTTGTGGCCGGAAACGCCGCGGACTTTGCCCAAGGCCGAGCCACTGAGGAATTCACGCGCCGTCGAACGGGGTTCCGGGCCGCTGTTGGAAATCCGCGACGTTCACAAGCGTTTCGGCGGCTTGAAGGCGCTCAACGGCATCACGCTGACGGTCGCACAGGGCGAAATTTTCGGCCTGATCGGTCCCAACGGGTCCGGCAAGACAACCCTGCTCAACGTCATCACCGGCATTCACCGTGCGGACAGCGGAGGCGTGAGCCTGGACGGCGTAGGCATTCACGCAAAGCCAAGTTTCGCTATCGCGCAAAGCGGTATCGCACGGACCTTCCAGAATATCAATCTGGTGGACGAGATGAGCGTGCTCGACAACGTCGCCGTCGCACGCTACGGATTCGAGAACGCGGGGCTCGCGCAAACGGTTGCCGCGGGCTGGAATGACCCCGCGTGGCAGCGCGCCCGTGCCCAGGCCATCCATTTGCTCGATGCGCTGGGAGTCGCCGGCATTGCCCAAAGCGCAGCGGGAAGTCTGGCCTATGGACTCAAACGAAAAGTCGAAATCGCGCGCGCTCTGGCTCTCGAGCCCAAACTCCTGCTGCTCGACGAGCCGGCGGCGGGCTTGAACGAAAGCGAGCAACTCGATCTTGCGCAGCGCCTGCGGGCATTTGCAAAAGGTGGCCTCGCGATCCTCGTGATCGAGCACAACATGCCGTTCCTGATGCCGCTTGCCGAGCGGATGGCCTGTTTGGACCATGGCGATTTGATTGCCGTGGGCGCACCCGCAGACATTCGCGCCAATCCGCTCGTCGTCGAAGCGTATCTCGGTTCGCCCGAGAAGACCTCCGCGTGAGCGTGGCGCTGCTCGAAATCGAGGACGTCGCGGCACGCTACGGGCAGATTCAAGCCCTGCGCGGTGTGAGCCTCTACGTCAATCAGGGCGAGGCAGTGGCGCTGATCGGCGCAAATGGCGCCGGTAAATCGACGCTAATGAAGTGCGTCATGGGTATGCTTGCGTGCGCATCCGGACGCATTCGCCTGGCCGGAGACAACCTTGCCCGCCGCCCAGTGTCCGACCGTGCCGCACTCGGCGTCGGCTATTCGCCCGAGGGCCGGCGCATCTTTCCCGGGTTGACGGTGCACGAGAATTTGCTTGTTGCATGCCGCGACAAAGATGGCGGCCGTGGGCGTGCCGAGGACATCTATGCGATCTTCCCGGCGCTGCGCGAGAAGACCGGGGAGCTGGGATGGTCGCTTTCCGGTGGACAACAGCAAATGCTGTCGATCGGCCGCGCGCTGATGCTGCGCCCAAGCCTGCTCCTGCTCGATGAGCCCTCGCTGGGGCTCTCGCCGCTACTGACTGCGGAAGTGCTCACCCATATTAAGACCATTACCGCTTCCGGCACTGCGGTGCTGCTGGCCGAGCAAAACGTCCATAAGGCTCTGTCCGTATCGCATCGCGGGTACGTGATCAAGCTTGGCCGCATGATCAGGACGAGCGCGTCCAGCGAATTGCTTGCGGCAGAGGATCTAACCGGCGCCTTTCTGGGCGCGTAGACCAATAGGATTCAAACGTATGGGAGCTCCAATGCCTGTTTCGTATAGCCCGGCTGACTATGCCAGCTTGTTGCAAGCCAGCCCGGCTGCGAGCATCTACATCGACGGAGCGTTTGTGGAAACCGCCGAGCGCCACAAGGTATTCGGCAAGTCGAAGGGCGACTTCATCGCCGAATGCGGCTATGCGTCGCTGGAAGACCTGACATCGGCCGTTGCGGCCGCTCGCACGGCATTCCCCGGTTGGTCGGGCAAAGCGCCCGCCGAACGCAGCAAGGTTCTGCTCGCGATGGCGGCGTCGCTGCAAAGCCGCTTCCGCGAATTTGTCGCACTTGAATCGCATCACGGCGGCAAGACAATCGCAGATGCAGAGATCGACATTCGCGCGAGCCTCGCCACGCTGCAGTGGTTTGCCGGATGCGCCGAACGACTCGACGGTCGCGTAGTGGCCAGCGCGGGAACGCTACACCGCTATGTGCGGCGCGAAGCCCTTGGCGCATGTGGACTGATTCTGCCGTGGAATTTCCCTTTGTTGCTGATGATTTGGAAGCTCGCTCCCGCCCTCGCCGCGGGCAACACCGTGGTGGTCAAGCCGGCAAGCGAAACGCCACTCTCCACTCTCGCGTTCGCCGCATTGGCGGTCGAGGCCGGCCTGCCAGCAGGCGTGTTCAACGTTACGCCGGGGCCGGGTCGTGAGATCGGCATGGCGCTCGCGACGCATCCCGGCATCGCCAAGGTTTCGTTTACCGGGTCGACCGAGGTCGGCATTCAGGTGGCCGCAGCCGCGGCGAAGTCGGTGAAACGCGTAACGCTCGAACTCGGCGGCAAGTCGCCCGCGGTGATTTGCGATGATGCCGATATCGACCGTGCCGTGATCGGCACGGCAGCGGGCGTGTTCGGCCATGCCGGGCAAAAATGCGCCGCGCGCACCCGTTGCATCGTCATGGAATCGGTTGCAGATGAAGTCGTTGCAAGGCTCGCCGCGCGCGCAAAGTTGTTGATCGCCGGCGACACAATGGATGCAACGACGACACTCGGGCCGGTCATCAACAAGGCGGCGCAGCAGAAAATCCTCGGCTACTGCGCAAGCGGTGTCGCTGAGGGTGCCAAGCTCATTTGCGGCGGCCGGGCGCCGGAGGACTTAACCGGCCCCTACGTCGAGGCGACGATTTTCGATCATGCAACGAACAAGATGAAGATCGCGTGCGAAGAGATTTTTGGCCCGGTGCTGGCAATTATCCGCGTCAAGGATATCGACGAGGCGATCGCGGTCGCGAACGATTCCGAATACGGCCTGGCTGCAACGGTGTGGACGCGCTCGCTCTCGCGCGCGCACCAGCTTGCGGCGAAAATCGAGGCAGGCACGGTATCGGTCAATACGCCCGCGGTGGTCGGCATTGAAATGCCGTTTGGCGGCTACAAGCAAAGCGGCTATGGGCGCGAGCTTGGCATCGAGGGGATGGACGCCTACTTGCAGCACAAAAGTGTGGTGATGGACATCAGTTAGCCGCGGCGTGCTAGTTTCGTAGATGCCTTACGTTTGACAAAGTGCAATGAGGTCCAGGGATGGAAGAAGCGCCACAGCCGTTCAATTTCGTTCACTCCAACCGTCGCGTGATATCCGCTTGGGGCGGTATCGACAAGCTTGCCGACCTGGCCAAAGAAAGTCGTACGAAACGCCCAATGGTCGTGATGGACTCTTTTTTCGAGAACGGTGAGCTCGCCGCGCGTATCGCCGGCATGCTGTACGCCGCATGCGGCTTTGAACCTGCATTTCACTACGTGCCGGCGCATGAGCCGGACACCGATTCCGTCGAGGCCTGCGCGGCAGCTTTCGCGGCAGCCGCCCCTGACCTGATCGTTGCCATTGGTGGCGGCTCGGCGATGGATACCGCCAAGATCGCTCGCTTGCTGCTTTCCAATCCCGGCCCGGCGGACGCGATTGCCGGATTCGGCAAACAGTTGAAACCGCACGCAAGCATCCTGATCGCCGTGCCGACCACGGCCGGCACCGGCAGCGAAGTTTCCGAATCGGCAATCGCCGGCAAAGTTGGATCGGATATCAAACTCATATTCCGTTCGCAGGAGATGACGCCGCAGATCGCGCTACTGGACGGCAGCTTGTGCGTCTCTGCGCCGGCGAACGTCACCGCGGCATCTGGCTTCGACGCCGTCACGCATGCGGTCGAGGCCTATGTATCGAAGGCGTCGTCGGTGATGAGCGACCCCTACGCGGAATCCGCAATGCGCCTATTGGGCAAATGGCTGCCGGTCGCCTATAAGGTGCCGACGCACCAAGCCGCGCAAAGTTGGTGTCTGATTGCGTCCTGCCAGGCGGCAATTGCGTTCAATAGTGCCAACCTGGGGCTTGCGCATGCAATTGCAGCGCCTCTCGGTGCGCTGCATCATGTCCCGCACGGCGTCGCCAATGCGTTGGCGCTGCCCGCGGTCACGGCATACAACGAAGCGGCGATGGGAGCGAAGGCCGCTGTCGTCGCGAGCGCATTTGGCGCGCCAACGGCTGCGATGGGTCTGTCAAAACTCCGCTTGGCGCTTGACCTGGATTTGAGCCTGGACAACTTTGTGCCGACCGCTGATGCGCGAGAAAGGGTCGCTCAGGCGGCGATGAAGAGTGGCCAGGTTCGGATGAACCCGCGGCTCGCGACCATTGAAGACATGCGGGCGATTCTCGGATCGATGCGTGTGCCGACCCGCGACGCGTCGACCGAGCTCGCGATTTGAGCAACGCAACCGGGTAAACAGGAACCATGACCAGCAAAAAACTGAACCCAACCACGATCGCCGCGCCAGTTGGTGCTTATAGCCACGGCGTGTTGGCGCCCGCGTCCGGAGACCTTTCTCGGCGATGCGCGGCCGGCGTCCACACTTGTGATTGTTAAGGCGCTGGTCAAACCAGAGTGGTTGATCGAAGTCGAAGCGGTTGCGCATCGAACTTGAACCCGCGAGCTCGTGCGCGATTGCAAAACCGAAAACTCTAATTACGTGTCGGTCTGGACTCGATTTCGTCATCAATTTTTCTCGGCAACGAGTGCCTTCCGCGCCGTGACGAGCTCCGCGAGCTTCGCCTTGTCGACCACTGGGTAGTGAAGGTCGAGCGAGGCAAGCCCGTCGACGATCGCGGCCGCGACGACGGCGCGCGTGTACCACTTGTTATCCGCCGGAACGACGTACCACGGTGCATGCGGCGCCGAAGTCTCGCGGATCATGTCCTGATAGGCGTCCATGTACTCGCGCCAGTGCGCGCGTTCCTTGACATCGCCGGCCGCGAACTTCCAGTTCTTCGCAGGCTCGTCGATGCGTTCGAGGAAGCGCTTCTTCTGCTCGCCCTTCGAGACGTTGAGAAAGAACTTGAGGATCAAGGTGCCGTTGCGCGCGAGATAGCGTTCCATCGCACGGATGTCGCCGTAGCGGTCATCCCAGATGTCCTTGCCTGAGAACTTGGGGGGCAGCCTCTGCGCGGCGAGGAACTCCTGGTGCACCTTAACCGCTAGCACTTCCTCATAGTAGCTGCGGTTGAAGATGCCGATGCGGCCGCGCTCAGGCAGCGCACGCCAGCAGCGCCACAGCCAATCGTGATCCAGCTCGTGGTGAGTGGGCGCCTTAAACGAGTAGACCTGGCAGCCCTGCGGATTGATGCCGGACATCACGTGCTTGATCGCACTATCCTTGCCGGCGGCATCCATCGCCTGGAATACGAGCAGCACCGACCACCGGTCCTGCGCGTAAAGCATGTCCTGCAGCTGTGCCAGCGCCTCCCTGCCGGCCTGCAATGCTTGCTGCGCGCGCGGCTTTTCCTCCTCCTTGAGCGGCCCCGTGTCGCCCGGGTCGAAATCCTTCAGCCTGAATTTCGCACCACGCGTGATGCAGTATGGCTTGGCAAGTGCGCGGGCGAACGTGTGTGTTTGGTCGTGTTTCAAGAAGTCCTCTTCATAAACGGATCAGGGGAATGGGTTGCAAAAAATGTGCTGCGGAAAGGCGATTTTTGGCGATGTCTACATCAAGACGAGACGCTTCGGCGCTGAGCGCGTCGGGTATCGATCGCGTAGAAAACGTGCAACATGCAGAATACTGTATACGCCGGCCGAGTGGCAGCCACCTCACCCTCGACCCCTTCCTCCACGGTCAGGCGTATCGCTTCGCACATCGTTGCGCCCTTACGTCTTCGACTTCGCCCTGCCCGTGCGCATTGTAGGGCGGGGTAGGTCCGACCTACACTCAGCGCAGTGCTCATTTCCCACCGAAGTCACGCCATGGACGAACAAATGCTCAGCGACCCGCATTCCGCATTGCGCGAATTTTTGGCGCAATCCGACTTCATGCGGCACGGTGGCGTGATGACCGACCTCGACGGCACCGCCGTGCACGAAGAAGACGGCCGCGTTTACGTCTCGGTACCGATGGAAACCGGATTGAAGCGCATGCACGATCTGGGACGTGCGGTCGTTATTAATTCGCTGCGCTTTCCCCTGTCGCTGATTCGCACGTTCGGCACAGCGTGGTATCGGATAGCGGGTGTTCCGGTGCCAGTCGTTTCGCTGCGCGGCAGTTTGTGCGGGCGGCTCGTGTTGCAAGCATCCGGCGAAATCGGCTTCGAGGAAATCGAGGCAACCTGCCTTGCAGCGGAAAATATTAACGAGATTCTCGCCGGAGTGTCGACCTTGATCGATAGCGGCGCCAACGAATTGCTGATCTTCTTCTATCCGCGCGATTGGACGCGCGGCGAAATCATTTGGACACCGGATGCGACGCGCGTGATGGCCGTGGCCGCCAAGTATCGCAGCGCCGCCAAGGTGATCAGCGGCGATGTGAAACTGCTCGAAAGCGCGTTGATGGCCGAAGAAGTCTGCATGATCTTCCGGCTGCTCGATTTGCCGCAGGATCGCGCGATGGCGTACCAGCACACGCAGCGCAATAGCTTTTTCACGTATCCCGACGTCGACAAGCACTACGGCGCACGACGCATCGCACACCATCTGGAAATGGATCTGATGCAATCGATCGGAGCCGGGGATTCGCCGATGGACGATTTCCTGGCCGGCGTGGGATTCGCTGTCATCGTCGGAAACATGCAACTGGAGTACAAGGGGCGGATACATACGATTTGACTTCCCGACTCCCTCGCGCTCGGCAAGTTGCTCTACGCCGTCGGCGAGCTTGGTTCGCAGTTAAGCGCCGGTCGATAGATGAGGACTCCGCAAGAACTTTCACCGCGCGCCGCGCGCGCCTACGTCACGCATCTGGCCAAGACGGTCCTGCGACACGAGCCAACAATGTGCGACGCCGCGGTGGGGGATTAACCAACTTTGTTTACCAGGTCGACGTAGCCGATCAAAGCCTGATCGTCAGAATCAATGCTGCTCCGGAGAAGCTGCGGACATTCAAGCGCGAGCAGCAGGGGATGAACCTAGCGCGCGACGCAGGGCTACCGGATCCTCAGGTGCTGCATGTCGGCGCTGATCCGCACCCCTTCATGGTGCTTGACAATGTGCGCGGCGCAGTCGGCACGCATGCGTACAATCGGATCACCACCGTACATCAGATGGGCGAGCTCACCGCACGCATTCATCAGATACAGACGCAAGGATTCGGCCCGACGGCACTGGATGCAGCGCCATTGCGCGGGACGCGCCGGCATTCGTGGGGCGCACATCTGGAAGGCGATTTGCACGCGTCGGAGCGGCTCGCAGCACTCGAACGGCTCGGAATGCTTCTGCCTGTTAACGCCGAACGGATGAGGCGCACCCTGGCGTATATGTGCACTTGGCGCCGCAATCCGGTGTTGCATCACGGCGATATGCGGCTGAAAAACGTGATCGTCGATCACGAAGGCAAGATCGTTGCAGTGCTCGATTGGGAAACTGCACGTCGAGCGTCCCCGCACTATGGGATCTGTCGATCGCGTTGCACGATCTGACCATCGACGAAAAGCAGGCGTTTCTGCAAGGCTACGGCTATGGTCCGCGTGAGTTGACAAAGTCGATTGCCTACATCCGATTGCTGAACACGCTGAACTACGCGCCTGTTGTCGAGGCAATGGCCGAGCGCGGAGAAAAATCAAAACTGAATTGGCACCGAGTGCGCATCGCGGGGGATTTCAACTTGTATCAATAGCCGCGCGTCGCGCGTTGGACGCCAACGGCGCTGCACCGGGTATCGGCGCGTAGAACGAGTGTCCCTGTTTGCGCTGCAGGGCCGGTCAGGTGCCGCGTCCCCACAGCGCACAATACCGCCGGGCGACGAACTGCAGGTTGTTCGCGTAGCCGGGCCAGCTCTCGTAGCCCGCGAGCTTGAATTCCTTTTCCGCTGCGTCCAAGCACTTACCGTCCTGCTCCAGCTTCTTGATCTCGGCGGAAGCAGCCTGCAGCAGCGCGAGCTGGTCCTGCGCGTCC
>Ga0136621_1001047_pt1 | contig 11139 bp, 11 predicted proteins | sample AntDryUQ445A2306_FD_104673 | JGI IMG/M metagenome (GOLD analysis project Ga0136621, IMG submission 104673) | Polar desert sand microbial communities from Dry Valleys, Antarctica - metaG UQ445A (23.06) | ecosystem: Environmental > Terrestrial > Soil > Desert | place: Antarctica: Dry Valley...
GCCGGGCCTGTCCGGTGCCGTCGGCTCTCATCGAGTAGATCTCGAGATTCCCGTCTCGGTTGCTGGCGAAGGCGATGCTCTTGCCGTCGGGCGACCACTTCGGGAATAGGTCGTAGGCATCATTCCGCGTCAACCTCGTCTGCCCCGAGCCGCTCGCGTTCATCACGTAGACCTCGTGGTTTCCGTCCCGCAGGCTCGTAAATACGATGCTGCGGCCGTCCGGCGAGAACGAGGGATACGTGTTGTACGCCGATGTCGTCGGCGATGACCTCGTCACTCTTGTCTGCCTGCTCCCGTCGGCATTCATGACGTAGATCTCCAAGTCGTAGTTGCGCTGGTCGCGGTTGCTCGCGAAGACGATCTTTCTGCCGTCGGCAGACCAGGAAGGGTGAAGATCGTGGGCGGGAGAGCTCGTTAGCCTCCTCAGCCCCGAGCCGTCGATGTTCATCCGATAGACATCGCTCGCGTTCAGCCCGGTCGGATTCGTCTCCGTGAAGACAACCGTTCGTCCGTCCGGCGACAGCGAGGGTTCGCCTCTCGGCCACGACGGGTGGTGCGCTCCGGCTGCCGAGCCCGCGAGCACAGCCGAGCCCGCGAGCAACACGGCGACGGCAACGAAAACCCTTCGAGACCCTGACCCCACGGGCCGGAGTCTAGCCCAGGGGTACAGACAGGGAGGCGCTAAAAAAGAGGGGGAGCCCCTAGCGGCGGACCGTGATCGACTGGGTCATTCGCGTCGGGTGGACAGAGCACATCAAGCTGTACGTGCCCGGCCGCGTGAACCGGTAACGGAAGGTTCCCCTCTTCGTGGTCGGCGAGGAGAAGCCGACCGGCCCGCTGACGAGCGTGACGTCGTGGTCGACGGCGCCGATGAAGCGCCAGGCGAAGTTGGCGCCGCGCCCAAGCGAGAGCCGCTCGTGTCCGAAGCGATAGTCGCCGACCCAAGTACCGCCGATATTGCGGTGCAGCGGCCCGCGGGGCTTGCGGGGGAGCGGCATCGAGAAGGGCGGTGGGAGGCTGGGTTGGCCGAGGTCGACCTCAAGTGGCGGTGTCGGCGCGCAGGAGCCGACCGGCCGGCGGGCGAAGTAGAGGATCATCCCGCCCATCGCGCGGGTGTGCGGGCGGTCGTTGTCGTAGACCGCGGCGATTCGCAGGCGCTCGCCCGCCGCGACCGGGATCCCGTCCGCGCTGACGAAGGACGACATCTTGGCGGGACCCGGCTCGTGCAGCACGGGCTTCAAGGGCACGTGCTTGCTCCAGGTCGGCAGCGAGGTGAACGGCTTCGTGCCGCAGGTGACGTTGCGCAGCTCGGCCCGGATGCCGCCCCCGTGGATGTGCCCGCCGACTCCGACGAAGGCGCCGCTGTCGCGCATCACGAAGTCCTCCGTCTTCGTGTAGGTGGAGCGCTTGGGTCCCGTCCCGGGAACGTCGAACTTAGGATCGATGCAGCGATTGATGCTGAGCCACACCGGCGTCACGGGGATCAACTCCTCTCCCGTCACGTACCGGACTTGGTAGCGAATGAAGCCGCGAAGCTTCTTGGGGAAATGGTTCATCAGCATGTAGGAGATCCCCCAAGTGGCGCCCGCCCGATGTGCGAGGCCGAAGCCGGGTGGGAGGGAGAGCGTCGCGCGCTCCTCACCGGGCGCGTAGAACCGCTGGATCTGCCCACCGGGGCAGGTGTAATCGGCCTCGCCCCAGCGTATGAAGACGATGTGGTGGAGCATGATCTCGCGGTCCCCCTGCACCTTGCCTGCGGCGTCGACGACGTCGGCGGTCATCCCCACGACGTAGCCGTCGAGCATGGGCGAGTCGACGCGAGTGAACGCCGTTGCGACGCCGTGCCCCGCGACGGTGATCTCCTGGCTCTGGAACGTGAGCGTCTGAGTACCGGCCCCGGCCGGTTGAGCGCGGCCGAGGGCGAGCACGGCGACGAGCGCGAACGCGAGAACCCAACCCGTCTTCTGTGCCGTAGACACCCCGCGCGGAAGCCTATGCTTTGCTCGGCGAGCACTGCAAGGCGCTCTCGGCGAGCGGCACCAGGCCTCGCTCCGGCGCCCAGCTTCCCGGCGCTAGTCTTCGCGACTCGATGGGTCGTGCCGAGAAGGTGTCGTACAGGGCGGGCGGCGGAACGTCGCTGGCACACCGCGCCCACACGGTCAGGGTCTTGGCTGGCACGGAATACAAACTCAGGTACTCGGGCTCGGCGCTCGGATACTTCTGGTCGATCGCGAAGCCGCTCGCGTTCTTCTCGGTTCTCTATGTGGTCTTCGGGCGCGCTCTCCGGTTCGGTGTCGGGATCGAGAACTACCCCCTCTACCTGCTGCTCGGGGTGGTGCTGTTCACCTACTTCGCGGACGCCACGAACTCGACGGTCGAGACGCTCGTCAACCGCTCCCAGCTGCTGCGCCGGCTTTCCTTCCCGCGCATGATCATTCCGATCTCGGTCACGGTCACCGTCTTCATCACGCTCTGCATCAACCTCGTTGCGGTCGTGGTGTTCGTCGCGGCCGCCCGAGTCGTGCCGCAACTCGATTGGATCGCCGTGGTGCCGCTCCTGCTCGAGCTCTATCTGTTCGTTCTCGGTGTCTCGCTGATCCTCTCGACGCTGTACGTGTACTTCCGCGACATCCGGCAGATCTGGGAGGTTCTTCTGCAGATCCTCTTCTACGCGGCTCCTGTGATCTATCCCCTGCAGCTCCTTCCCTCGTGGGGGCAGCACCTTGCCTTCCTCAATCCGATCACGCAGATCATGCAGGACTTTCGAGCACTGGTCCTAGACAGCGAGCAGGCACCGACCGTCGCCACCGTGTACGGCCACTCGGCGATGCGCCTCGTCCCGATCGCGACGGTGCTGGCGATCTTCGCGCTCGGGGTTGCGATCTTCAAGTCGCGAGAGCCCTGGCTCGCGGAGCGGGTCTAGGTTCGCGGCAGGATGAACGCGAGTCGGCCGCTCGCCGTCGAGTGCATTGGCGTGTCGAAGACGTTCGCGCTCCCGCACGATACGCGCAGCAACCTGCGCGACTACTTCAAGCATCCCTTCAAGCAGTCGGAGGTCGAGCAGAACAGGGTCCTGGACGGCGTCGACCTCTCGACCTACGAAGGCGAGTTCTTCGGCATCGTCGGCCCCAACGGCAGCGGCAAGAGCACGCTCCTGAAGATCATCGCGGGGATCTACCGGCAGACGAGCGGCGTGGTGCGCGTCTTCGGAAAGCTGTCGCCGTTCATCGAGCTCGGCGTCGGCTTCCACCTCGAGCTCAACGCGCGCGACAACGTCCGGATCAACGGTACGCTCCTGGGCCTCTCGCAGCGGCAGATCGACGACCGCTTCCCGGAGATCCTCGCGTTCGCCGAGCTCGAGCGCTTCGTCGACCAGAAGCTCAAGAACTATTCCACCGGAATGCAGCTTCGCCTAGCGTACTCGATCGCGATTCAAGCCCCGTTCGAGATCCTGCTGCTCGACGAGGTGTTCGCGGTTGGCGACGAGAGCTTTCAGGAGAAGTGTCAAGAGACCTTCGCCGGGATGCGTGCGGAGAGGAAGACCGTCGTCCTCGTCAGCCACGATCTCGACTGGATCGGGCGCTACTGCGACCGGGCGCTCCTGCTTCGGGGCGGCGTCGTCCAGGAGACCGGGCCGGCCAGGGACGTCGTCGAGCTGTATCTGGAACAGGAACGAGCCGCCCTGGCGCCGGAGGTGCCGATCTCCTAGATCCGCTACGGCGTCAGTCGCAGGCACGCGACGGCTCGCGCGGCGGCGGCGCGATCGGTTGCGAGAGCGCCGACCCGCAGGTGGTCGTGGTAGCGGCTGTCCGAGGCGGCGTCGAGGTCGCTTCGCTGCCAGCCGGCGGCGGCGTAGGCGAAGACCGAGACCGAGACGTCGTGGGGATCGAGCACGGCGGCGAGCCGCTCGAGCTCGGTGCGATCGAGCTGCCGGAACCAGCGATGATTCTCGCGCCGTCCGTAGGGGACGGTGAGGTAGAGGGCGCCGCCGGGGACGAGCACGCGTGCGAGCTCGCGAAGCGCGCGGTCCGCCTCCCCCTCGGGCTCCTCCGCCCGCTCGGCATGGGAGCCGTACCGGGCGTTGTCCATCCCGACGTGCTCGAGCGTCGACAGGCAGACGACCGCGTCGAAGTACCCGTCACGGAACGGCAGCTCGCGTACGTCCGCGTAGACGTAGGAGACCCCGAGCTCGTGAAACGAGTGCTCCTCCGGAGCGAGCGTCAGCTCGAGCAGGCTTTCGAGGCTCGGCCTGAACCGCTCGAGGACGTGCCGGTGGTTGAGCGCGGAGCCGGCGTCGAGCACGCGGCCGGCGAGACCCTGGGCGAACAGCCAGGGAAGCTCGATCACGCGCTCGTCGAGGCCGACGCCGTAGCCTTCCGGCAGCTCCCGGCCGTGCGCGAGCCGCTCGATCAGCTCCGGGTCGTCGAGCACCCCGGCGACCGTCCGGCGATGGGCCGCGAGGTAGGCGTCGGTCCAGGGTTCCGGCGTCTCGTCGCCCGGAGCCCGGTGCAAGTGCGAGCGGGGAGGTCTCAGCAGGCGGGAGAGCGGAAGTCTTCGCCTCAGCGATACCACTTGTGGTACCAGATCTCCGTCTTCTCGGTCACGACCCCGGCTCGCTGCAGCATCCGCTGCGTCACCCAGTTCCGACCCTGGGTGATCCCGACCACCTGCTCGGCGCCGTGCCGCTGCAGCCAGTCGAGCGCCCCGAGGGTCAGCGCTCGCCCGAGTCCTCCGCCGCGCTGGGCCGGCACGACTGCCATCAGTCCCAGCCGTCCGGCGGCTCCGCCGCTGTCGAGATGCGCGGTGATGTACCCGAGCAGCTGCCCTCCCGCTCGACCAAGAACACCGCGTCGGCGAGGCCGTCGAGGCAGCCCAGCATCCAGGTCCCGTAGAGGTCGTCGCAGCGCTCGTCGGGGAAGTTCTCGTCGTAGTAGAACCGCGTGAAGCGGTAACTCGTCCGCGCGAGTGCGGCTATCGCGGCGCGGTCCGACTCGCGTGTCTGCCGCAGGCCCGACGTGCCGGTGAGATCGACCGGCTCCGGCGCTCGAAGGCAGAGAGTGACGGATGTCGAGCGAGCGGAAACCTCCCGTCTCCGCAAGGCGAATCGTCGGCGGATCGTCTGAGCGGGCGAGGAAGTAGAGGCAGGCGATCTTCTCATCGGCGCACCAGCGATCGATGCGGTCGAGCCTCTCCTCGGTGAGGGTGTCTCCTTCGACCTGCGCGACCGGGAGGCCCCAGAACTCGGCGTCCCACTCGATCGGCCTACACGGTTCAGTCTCTGGCTGCATGCGGTCCGGCGACCTCCGATCGCACCGCGTACGACGGTTGCTCCATGACCCGCGTGTGCATCCGGGCAAGATACTCGCCGATCAGCCCGAGGGTGAAGAGCTGTGCCCCGGAGAAGAGCGCGATCACCGAGGCGAGGAACGGAAAGCCCGGCACGCTTTCACCCTCGATCACGTACCGCCCGACGACGAACAGGAGCAGAGCGAAGCCGAGAAGGGTGAAGGTGAAGCCGACGAGGCTGGCGATGCGGAGCGGTCGCGTGCTGAAGGCCGTGACGATCGTCAGCGTCAGCACGACGAGCTTGCGGAAGCTATAGCTCGACCGGCCCTCCCGGCGGGCGGCGTGCGTGATCTTGACGACGCCGAAGCGGGTCGTCGACCACGAGAGCAAGACGTCCACGACGACGTAGGGGCCGCTGAAACCGGCGAATCCGTCGCGCAGCTCGGTGCGGAAGGCTCGAAAGGCGCTCACGTAGTTCGCAATCTCGATTCCCATCGCGCTTCGCAGGGCAAGCCGGACCTGACGAGTGATCAGGTTTCGCCACCACCCGTGTTGGGGGTGAAGCGGCGTGCCGTAGACCACGTCGTGGCCTCTGTCGAGCTCCTCGATCAGGTCGGGGATCGCCTCCGGGGGATGCTGCAAATCGGCGTCCATGGTGACCGTGATCGGCTGCCTGGCGGCTCGTATGCCGGCGAGCAGCGCGTTGTGCTGCCCGTAGTTGCGCATCAGGCTGAGCCCGCGGATGTGGGGATCTGCGCGACTGAGGGCGACGATCGTCTCCCAGCTCGCGTCCGTGCTGCCGTCGTCGACCAGGATCACCTCGTAGGGTCGCCCGGTCGAATCCATCGCGGCCGAGAAACCCGCGACCAGCGGCGAGAGCGTATCGGCGCTGTTGTAGACCGGCACCACGATCGACACGCCGGGCGGCTCGCTCGCTGGCAGGGACGGCATGGCAGCTAGCTTAAAGTCGCGCCGGGCCGGGCGCCTTCAGAGCGTGCCTCGGGCCGGGCAGCGGCCCGGTACGGCGTGGACGGCCCGGATGCCGATCAGCCTGGGGCGTCGAGGAAGCGGAGCCTCGAAATTGGCGCGGATCGGCGGGACGAGCAGTTTCTCGAACCGCGGTCGCACGCTGACCTCCGTCTGGCCGCGCGCGAGGACGACGTCGACGCAGAGTCGATCCGGCGCCGGAGCGGTGGCCGGCAGGCGCTCACCCCGCCTCTCGAACTCGAGCGTCGAGCGCCCTCCGGCGGGGCGGGTGAGGCGAACCGTCAGCGCCGCTCGCCGAGCACTGGGGCTCGAGATCCTGAGCACGAACGGCTGTCCCACCCAGGGCAGGCGGCGCTCCGCGTCGGCGGGATCCAGCGACCAGCCCGTCCGCGAGATCACGACGTCGATCGGCGCGCGGCGATAGAGGGAGACCGGGCCCCCGCGCGCGATCAGGAGCCGGTTCGAGCTGACGCCATTAAACGGCGACACGACGTAGTCGTAGCCGGAGGTGTAGAAGCGCCGCGTGTCGCGGAACCCGGACGGCTCGGGCCACCTGACCGGCGTCAGCAGCAGCGTGGTCTCCGGCGGGGCGTCGAACGAGACGCTGACGCCTTGGATGCCCCGGGTCTCGTAGTAGACAGAAGGCAGAAAGAAGGTTGGCTGGAACCAGGTCGAGTCGGCACCCTCGATCAGGACGCTCGCCGGCCGCGGCAGGCTCGACACCGCGTCCCGCAGGTCCCGCATGGAAGCGGGCACGAATGCGTTCGTCCGGTAGACGGCTCGTGTGAGCTTTCCGTCCGCGAGGGCAACCGAGCCGGCGGCGAGGGCGAGGACCGCTCCGACGAGGACGCGGGCGGCGCGGCTCCGCACGAGCGTGAGCGAGTGGTGGACGCCGAGAGCGACCCCGATGCCCAGGAAGGGCAGGATGAGCGTCAAGGACTTCCACAGGCAGTACTCGCAGTGGCCGCGGGCGTAGTGCCGGTAGGCGGCGAAGCCGAAGAGGACGGCCGCCGCCACCGGCGCGAGCACCAGGACGAGGTTTCGTGGTGCCCGCCGAATCGCGCCCAGCAAGACCAGCCCGCCGAGGACGACGGGAAGCCCTTCGGCGAGCGCCCGCCTGCCGCTCGGAAGCTGCTCGAACCACGGCAGCTCGTAGATGTGTACGAGGCCGAAGGCCCAGGCTCCGACGTTGCCCAGCGTCAGGAAGCGGGGCGGCAGCTGGAGAGCGATCGGAGCGTCTTGCCCGAGCGTCAGGAGCTGGGCGACCATCCGAACCGTCGCGTTCGGCGCCAGGAGCAGCGTTCCGGCGACGACGAGCCCGAGCCGCGCTGCCGTCGTCCGGAGGCGAAACCCGGTGAGTAGCCTCCCCGCTCGCAACCGCGCGAGCAGCACGATTCCGCAGAGCGCGGCGGCCGCCACCATCGGCGGGACGAACTCGGGAAAGACCGCGAGCAGACCGCCCCAGTGAAGTGCCGCCAGCCCAATCGCTCCTCGCTCGCCGCCCACCACTGCCCGCGCGAGAAAGAGCAAGGCCGGCGGTGCGAGCACGAGAGCCGCGAGGTTGCCGAGGGCTCCGTCGCCGACCATCGCGAGAGCGGCGGGCGAGAGGCCGAAGATCGCCCCGGCGAGGGCGGCCCCCCGGCCGGCTCCGAGGGCTCGCGCAGCGGCCCAGATCGAGAGCGGGACGAGCGCGAAGAGGGCGGCGAGAAGCGGCATGACCGTCAGATCGGGACCCGTCCGGAGCAATCCGCTCGCGGCGGCGTTGATCGCGTCCACGCCGATCCTGCCGTGAACCTCGGCCCAGCTGTGGCCCATCACCGACTGCAGGTCGTAGCGCTCAGCTCCCGCGGAGAGCCCGTCCCACGAGACGTGGTCGCGAAGCCAGAGGCTGTGGGGAATGTAGAGCCAGACGTCGGTGATCGCGAGCGAGAACGGCCCCGCGGTGCCCCTGAGCAGGCCGGGGAGTACACCGAGGACGAGTCCGAGCACGCCGAGACTGGCAGGAACCGCGATCTCCCATCCGTTCGGCCGCCTCCGGCGACCAGCGAGCGCCGCGAGCGCGACGGAGGCGAGCGCGAGCGGGGCGAGGAGCGCCCACGCGGCGATCTCCATCGGCATGACCAGGATGGCCGTCGTCGTGAGGCAGGATGCGAGCGCCAGGCCCGTGACGGGGGCGAGCGCGAAGGCGGCTGGCACCCGACCCCAGACCGTTGCCGGGCCGATCCCGAGCGCGGTGAAAAGCGCGAGCAACGAGAGCCCCGAGATGATCAGTCGCCCGGCCTCGCTCACTTTCGCACCTTACTCACTGCACTTCGCGGATCCCGCGGGCCCACGCGGGATCCGCACCATCTAGATACGGCAGTCGCCCACGCGCAGGACCTTCGTGACGTTCCGGAGCCGCTCGGCGTCCGCGTCGAGAGGCTTGAGCACGTCGCTCGTCAGCGTCGTCTCACGGGAGACGTCGACCCGGGAGAAACCGGCGGTCACGAACCACTGCCTGAAGCATGCGATGTTCGGTCGCCACCAGGCGATCGGGTCGTGCATGGCATGGACGAGATCCATCATCGGATGCGGATTCTCCTCCGGAAGGGGGATCCGGCGCAGTGCGCGCCGGGCGAGGGCGACCGCGGCGCCGACTCGGGGCCCGCGCACGAGCTCCCCGAGCGCCCGCCACTCGGGCATCATCATCGTGCTCGCGATCAGACGGTCGCCGCAGACTCGCCGGGCCGCCATCAGCGCCCCGATCGGATCGCGCACGTGGGGCAGGACGGCGCCCATGAAGACGAGATCGAACCGCTTGCCCCCGAAGAGCTCCGGCGACAGGCCGTAGACGGTCGAGTTCACGAACTGGACCTGCGAGCCGAGGAGGTCCCTCATGATCCAGAAGCCGCCGCTCACGGGACTGTCGTACAGGGGCTCGCCCCCCGGGCCAACGCGATCGGGCACGGGCTTCTCGGACTCGAGCGAGGGATACTCGTAGCGGCCCACGAAATCGAAATCGCAGTACCCACGGGCATCGACGGCGGTCACGCGCGCGCCGCGCTGCTCGAAGAAGAACGAAAACCAGCCCGACCCGGTGCCGACATCCAGCACCTCCATTCCGGTCATGTCGTCCGGGAACCCGTACGCCTCGACGTTCCGGCCGATATCGTAGTCGCCGCGGACCTCGAAACCGTTGTCGAAGTAGTAGCTGTGGTACCAAAACTCGTGCTCGCGCACCTTCTCTTCGAAGACGTGCTCGGCTACCCCTTTCGGAAATCGCAGCCTGCGCACGTCTCGGCTCACCGCAACGGGCCGGAACCCGGCACGGCTCCGTACCACTTGTGGTACCAGATCTCCGTCTTTTCAGTCCGAAAGCCGCCCCGCTGAAGCATCCGTTGGGTAACCGAGTTCATCGCCTGGGTTGCGACGGTGACGTGCTCGGCGCCGTTTTGCTGGAGCCAGTCGAGCGCGCTGAGCAGCAGGGCTCGCCCGAACCCCCCGCGGCGTACATTGGGGCTCACCGCGGTCAGACCGAGCCTTCCCGCCTTGCCGTCCGAGTCGAGGCGGCAAGAGATATACCCCACCAATTTGCCTTCGTCCTCGGCGAGGATCAGCTTCTCGGCCGGCTCCGCCAGGTTGGCCAGGATCCAGTGCTCGTAGAGGTCGTCACACCGCTCGTCCGGGAAGTTCTCGTCGTTGTAGAAGCGGGTGAACCGGTAGCTGATGCGGGCGAGCTCGGCGAGCGGCCGGCGATCGTCGGGCTCGGGATCGCGCATCCGGAGCGGTGCAATCCCGCTCAGGTCGATCGGCCCCTCGATCGAGCGGCCGAGCGTGACGCGAATGTCGACCGAGCGGAAGCCGCTGCTCTCGGCCAGCCTGATCGTGGCCTGGTCGTCGGCGGTCGCGAGAAAGTAGAGGCAGGAGATCCCGTGCGCCTCGGCCCAACGGTCGATGCTCTCGAGGGCCGCCTTGTCGAGCGTGTCTCCGGTCGCGCGCGCGACCGGAAAGCCCCAGAACTCGGTGTCCCACTCGATCAGCCGGCACGGCTCAGTCGTCGGGGTGGCCATCCCGACCCGTCACCCCCGAAGTCCCCGCTCGGCCGACGCTGGTCGCCTCTTTCTCTGGGTGCGATTGGGTTCGGCCCGGGCCACCGGGCTAGCTTAGAGGCCGGTGGGCCTGCTGGTGCTCGCAGCCTCGCCGCGAGGACTCCGGCCGGCCGTGCGGGCGGGTAACGTTCCCCTAAGAGACCAGACTTGGGAGGTTTACATGAATAGATCGCTCGTTCCAGTCGTCGTCGCCCTGGGGCTCGTGTTCGCGGGGGCCGCGGGGGCCATCGCTCAGAACTTCTACACCGTCGATCGCGGCGATGGGATTCTGCTGCGAGGCACGAAGATCGCCTGCTCGGTGCAGCCGAGCCGGCAGGGCAAGAGCATGGTCTGCTTCAAGGTGACGTCGAGAGCACAGCCACAGGCGGGCACCTACGGCGTCGGGATCTCCTCGCACGGCGCCACGGTCGTCCGCTACGGCAACAAAACCTACAAGACCGTCTTTCAGAAGAAGCACGGCGCGAGCTAGGCACCGGCGGGATCGCGGGAGGCGGGGTCGTCGCAGGGCGCCGTCTCCGGACGATCGCTCTTCCTCGCCACCAGCGCGTACTCGCCCTGGCTGCGGCGGTCCTCGACCAGCCGTCCGCTGCCGTGCGGGAACAGGATCCGGGCCTCGGCGAAGCCGAGCTGCCGGCTGAGCGCGACCGCCGTCTCCGGAAAGATCGGCTTCTCGTGCGTGAGGTCGACCCAGAAGGTCTTCAGCGCCGGCCCCGAGTGCGGGTTGACCGTCTCGGCGACGAGCAGCCCACCGGGCCGCAGCGCCCGCAGGGCGAGCCGC
>Ga0136621_1001048_pt1 | contig 11138 bp, 9 predicted proteins | sample AntDryUQ445A2306_FD_104673 | JGI IMG/M metagenome (GOLD analysis project Ga0136621, IMG submission 104673) | Polar desert sand microbial communities from Dry Valleys, Antarctica - metaG UQ445A (23.06) | ecosystem: Environmental > Terrestrial > Soil > Desert | place: Antarctica: Dry Valley...
CGAGTTCGCCGCGTATTACATCGTCTGGACGCTCGTTCGAACGATGAACATCGTCTTCACGCCCTACGGCTGGGAAGAGCGGATCCGTGAGGGTGAGCTGTCGGGCCAGCTGCTCCGCCCGCTGCATCCGATCCACTACGACCTTGCATGGTTCGCAGGCGGGAAGGTCCCTTGGGTCTTGTTCTACCTGCCGATCGCGGTCGTTCTGACGCTCGTCTTCAACCCGACGTTCGACGTACGACCTCTCGAGATCGCGGTCTTCGCGATCGCCGTCTGGGGGGCCTATCTGATTCGAACCTTCTATCAATCGGCGCTAGGGCTCGTCACGTTCTGGACGACTCGCGTCGGTGCGCTGTTTCAGCTTTACATCACGCTCGAGCTGCTGCTTTCCGGCAGGCTCGTTCCGCTCACGCTCATGCCCGAGTGGGTGCAGACCACCGCGTGGTTCCTGCCCTTCCGGTGGACGTTCTACTTCCCGATCCAGGCCCTCGTGGACGACCTCTCGAACGAGCAGTTGCTCGCTGGGCTCGCGATGCAGGCGTTGTGGACGCTGATCGGGATCGGGCTCTTCTCGCTCGTGTGGCGGTATGCGATCCGGCGCTACACCGCGGTGGGTAACTGACGTGACCACGCTGCGTGTCGCGCTGCTTCACCTGCGGATCGGGGTGATGAACGACCTGCAGTATCGGGTCAACTTCGCACTGCAGATTCTGCAGTCGCTGCTCGCGCTCGGAACCGGTCTCGTCGTTCTGTGGCTCGTCTACTCGCACACGACGGAGCTGAACGGATGGTCGCAGCCCGAGCTGCTCGCGGTGTTGGGTGTCCAGATCCTGATGGGCGGAGTGATTCGGGCCCTGATCCAGCCGAACATGATGCGGCTGACCGAGGACGTCGTGCAAGGGAAGCTCGACCACGCCCTTACCAAGCCCGTCGACGCCCAGATGCTCGTGAGCGTTCGCGAAGTACAGATCTGGCAGGCCGTAGACATCGTGTCGGGCGCGATTGTCATCGGCGTCGCGCTCGTTCGCCTCGGCGCCGGCCTCGGCGCACTCGACGTACTGGCGTTTGCAGTCGCCCTCGCCTTCGGCGCCGTCATGCTCTACTGCTTCTGGCTGGTGCTCGCAACCGGCTCTTTCTGGGTCGTGCGTATGTGGTTCCTGCCAGAGCTCTTCGAGGGTGTCTTCCAGACAGGCCGCTGGCCGGTGGGCATCTATCCGCAATGGCTGCGTTTCGGGATCACGTTTCTGGTACCGATCGCCTTCGCGATCACCGTACCGGCGGAGGCGTTGACGTCGCGGCTCGAGTGGCAGACCCTTGCGCTCGCAGCGGGCTTCGCAGTCGTTCTGTTTGCGATCACGCGCTGGTTCTGGCGCTTCGGGCTCAAGAACTACACCGGCGCCTCGGCGTAGGTCGTGACTCACCTCGACGCCCACCGCACCTGGCTCTTGTACCGGGGCGTCGACTCCTTCGCGATGGCGCTCAGCTGGACGGTCGCGGCGGTCTTCTTCGTGACGGAGCTCGAGATGAGCCCGCTCACGCTGATACTCACCGGCACGGCGATGGAAGTCGCCTACTTCCTGTTCGAGGTGCCGACTGGGATCGTCGCGGACATCTACAGTCGGCGAAGCTCGATTGTCGTCGCGATGTTCGTGATGGGCCTCTCGTTCCTCGCCACCGGGCTTGCCCCGGGCGTCGCGGTGGTGCTGATCGCGGCAGCCGTGACGGGCTTCGGCTGGACGTTCAAGAGCGGCGCCGAGGATGCGTGGCTCGCGGACGAAGTCGGGCTCGACAACGTCGCTCGCTCGTACCAGCGCGGCGCGCAGTTCGGCCGGGCTGGGGCACTTGCCGGAATTGGTGGAGCGGTCGGCCTTGCCCTCGTGGATCTTCGTCTCCCGATCGTCGCGGGCGGACTTGTGATGATCGGGCTCGGCGTTCTGCTTGTCCTGCTCATGCCCGAAACGGGATTTCGTCCGGCCCCGCGCGAGGGTCTGGGCGCGATTCGCGCGATGACCCGAACCGGCGCTCGAGGAGGGCGCCTGATTCGTGGGCGGCCGATCCTGCTCCTCGTCGTCGGGATCGCACTCTTCGCCGGGATGTGGAGCGAGGGCATCGACCGTCTGTGGGAGGCACACTTTCTTGTCGAGGTCGGAGTTCCGGGGTTGGGAAGCCTCGACCCCGTGGTCTGGTTCGGAGTGCTGAGCGCTGGAGTGCTCGTGCTCGCGATAGTCGTCGCCCAGCCGCTGCGGCAGAGGTTCGAGCGGATGGGCCGGGTGGGGATGACGCGGATGCTGCTTGCGCTCGACGCGTTCACAATCGTCGGGACGTTGGCGTTCGCGTTCGCCGGAAGCTTTGCTCTGGCGGTGACCGCGTACTGGGCGACTCGAGTCTTTCGTTCGCTGGCCGGTCCGGTGTACGCGACTTGGCTCAACACGAGCATCGACGACTCCAGCGTCCGCGCGACCGTCATCTCGATGACGAATCTCGGCGACTCGGCGGGCGAGTGGGGCGGCGGGCCGGCGCTCGGAATCCTCGGAAACGTCTTCGGCATCCGGACCGCGCTGGCCGCGAGCGCTGCCGCGCTGGCACCGGCCCTACTCCTTTACGGACGTGCACTACGGCATGAGGGCGCGGAGCCCGAGCTCGTAGAGGCGCGTCCGGCGGAGGCGCTGTAGACTGCCGCGGTCAGTGTGAGGCGACGAGGCCTCGGGCGGTTCTTCCGTCCGGGGCTTTGCTATTTCCAGGAGGGATTCGATGGCGAGACCGAGGACGAAAACGGGTGCGACGATGGTGAAGAGCCGCGATCGCGCGACCTCCAGCGTGACCGCACGCCGTGCGGTCCTGAAGCGGATCAGGGAGGAGTCGATCGAGCACGTGCTCTTCTGGTTCACGGATCTCGAGGGGCATTTGAAGTCCTTCGCGATCACCCCGTCGGAGATGCAGGAGGCGCTGAACGACGGCATGGGCTTCGACGGCTCGTCGATCACCGGTTTCAACGCGATCGAGGAGTCGGACATGGTCGCGATCCCCGATCCGTCGACATTTCAAGTCATGCCGCGTGCCGTCGACGACCATGGCGAGCCCATTGGCTCGAAGGTCGCGCGCTTGATCTGCGATGTGGTGACACCCGATGGCGCGCCCTACGAGGGCGACCCGCGCTATGTCCTCCGCCAGGCGCTCGAGCGCATGAAGGATCTCGGCTTCGACGCCTTCAACGTCGGGCCGGAGCTCGAGTACTTCGTCTTCGAGGACGACCAGGGCACCGAGACGATCGACGAGGGCGGGTACTTCGCGATGACCGCGCTCGACGCCGCGACCGAGATGCGCAACGACACGATCGGCGCGCTCGAGTCGGTGGGCATCCCGATCGAGTACCACCACCACGAGGTCGGCCCGTCGCAGCATGAGATCGACATGCGCTATGCGAGCGCGCTCGAGATGGCCGACCACACGATGACTTACCGGCTCGTCGTCAAGGAGGTCGCGACGTGGCACGGCTACTACGCGACCTTCATGCCGAAGCCGCTCTATGGCGAGAACGGCTCGGGGATGCACACGCACATGTCGCTGTTTAAGGGCGCACGCAACCAGTTCTTCGACCGCCGCGACGAGCATCACCTCTCACCGGCGGCGAAAGGGTTCATCGCGGGTCTGCTCGTGCACGCCCGCGAGATGTCGGCGGTGCTCGCGCAGTGGGTGAACTCGTACAAGCGGCTTGTGCCGGGCTACGAGGCGCCTGTCTACGTCGCCTGGTCGCAGCGGAACCGCTCCGCTCTCGTTCGCATCCCGCTCTACAAGCCGGGCTCCGAGCAGGCGACGCGGGCGGAGATCCGCTGTCCCGATCCCGCCTGTAACCCCTACCTCGCGTTCGCCGCGCTGCTCCACGCCGGGCTCGAGGGGATCGAGAAGGGATACGAGCTGTCCGAGCCTATGGAGGAGAACCTCTACCGGCTGTCGACCGCGGAGAGGCGTGAGCGGGAGATCATCGCGCTGCCCGAGTCGCTCGGCGAGGCGATCGACGAGCTTGCCGATTCGGACCTCATGCGGCGCGCGCTCGGCGAGCACATCTTCCCGCGCTACATCGAGTTGAAGCGGAAGGAATGGGACGAGTACCGCGTCCAGGTGACCGAGTGGGAGAAGACGAAGTACCTCGCGGCGCTGTAGCGCTCACTGGTGACATTTGCTTGCAGGCCGTCACGTAATAGCGGATGATGTGAGTGCAGGGTGCGCCGCAAGGCGAGTGGCGCGCTTTGTATCTGACGGCCGATCGCGGGCTCCCAGGTGAGGAGCCCGTGGTCGTTCAAGGATGGGGGGAACCCATGGTTCCCCCCATCAGCCCCCTCCTTACGTCCTGTGGCTGGGAGCACGTGACACGTTGCCTCCCGGCCGGCAAAGCCGGCCTCCGGCTCGGACGTTGCGCATGTTCCGAACGCCTTGAGGGGCGATCAGCGATGGCTGACTCTCACTCCGGCTTGCCGCCATCGCCCTTACAGCCAAGACGTGGGCTGCGAGCGGGACGAGCGAAGGCGACAATGGGCAGCGTGGACACGACGGCGCGGCATCTTCGGCTCCTGACTGACACCATCGCGGCGGTCAACTCGTCGCTCGATCTGCAGGAGGTGCTCGAGCTCGTGGCTCGCAATGTCGCGGACGCGCTCGGCACCGACGCGTGCTTCGTGTACCTCCACGACCAGCGCGCGGACGAGCTCGTGCTGCGAGCGACGCACGGGAGCCGTGTCGAGGAGATGACTCGGACGCCTCGCATGCGCCCCGGTGAGGGGATCACTGGAGCGGCCGCTGCCGAGCGCGCGCCCGTGATGATCCCCGCGCAGGCGCACCTCGACCCCCGTTTCAAGCTCTTCCCGAATCTTCCGGAGGACGAGTACGAGTCGATTCTGGCGGTTCCGATCATTGCGCGTAACAAGCTCGAGGGCGCGCTCAACGTGCGCACGAAGGAGCCGCGTGAGTTCTCCGAAGCGGAGATCGAGCTCTTGGTCGCAATCGCGTCCCAAGTCGCGCAGACGATCGAGCACGCGCAGCTGTACGCGGGCGCCCAGCGTCGGGTCGTGGAGCTCGAGGCGCTGGCGAGGATCTCCGAAGCGGTCTCGGAATCCCTCTATCTGGAGGAGTCGCTCGAAGCGATCGTGAAGACGACGATGGAGTCGCTGCATGCGTCAGGCGCGGCGCTCGTCCTCGAGGACGGGAGCATCGCGTGGCCTGCCGGGCGTCCCGGCGCCCATGCGGTTCGGATGCCCCTTCGCTGGAAGCGCCGGCAGATCGGCGAGCTCGTCTGTGACCGCGACACGCCCTTCTCGGGCGACGAGGAGGCGTTGCTGGAGGCGATCGCGCACCATGCGGCTGTTGCGCTCGAGCACGGTCGGGCTGTCATGCGGGGCGTTCTCGCCCAGGAGATCCACCATCGGGTCAAGAACAACCTGCAGGCGGTTGCGTCGCTGCTCCGACTGCAGGCGCGAGCAGAGAACGTGGATCCGCACAAGGCGCTCCAGGACTCCGTCAATCGGATCCTCACCATTGCCGCGGTTCACGAGGTGTTGACGGAGCATCGTGAGGACGACGTCGACCTCGGCGAGCTGGTGGACCGGCTGCGAGCGATGCTCGTGCAGGGGCTCGTCGCCGGGAAGGAAGTGACGGCGGACCTCGCGCCCGTCTCGCTCGCGGGTCAGCAGGCAACCGCGCTCGCGCTCGTGTTCACCGAGCTCTTCCAGAACGCCCTCGAGCACGGCGGCGGGCGAGTGTCGATCTCCCTCGAGCGCCGGGACAGCGCGATCGCGCTGACGATTGCGGACGATGGCGACGGAATCGAGGGTGAGGCGTCAGGGACGGGGCTGTCGATCGTCCGCGCCCTCGTCCACGACGAGCTCCGCGGGGAGATCGAGCTTCGCACTGATCGTGGGCTACGCGCGGAGGTGGTCTTCCCGGCATGACGCGCGTGCTGATCGCCGAGGACGAGACCCTCATCCGCCTCGATCTCAAGGGGCTGCTCGAAGGCGCGGGCTTCGTGGTCTGCGCAGAAGCTCGGGACGGGGAGGAGGCCGTTCGGCTTGCCCGCGACACCGAGCCCGACGTGGCGCTCCTCGACGTCAAGATGCCTCGGCTCGACGGGATCGAGGCAGCGCGCAAGATTCTCGACGAGCGACCGATTCCGATCGTGATGGTAACGGCGTACGGGGAGCGTGAGCTCGTGTCCCGCGCGGTCGAGGCCGGCGTCTTCGGCTACCTCGTCAAGCCGTTCCGAGAGACGGATCTGCTTCCGGCGATCGAAACCGCGCGGGCGCGGCACGACGAGCTGGCAGCGCTTCGAGAGGAGGCGGACTCACTGGCGGAAGCGCTGGCTGCGCGGAAGGCGATCGAGCGGGCGAAGGGGATTCTCATGCAGCGCGAGGGGCTGAGCGAGGAGGAGGCCTTCGCGCGGCTCCGCAAGGCCAGCCAGATCTCGGGGAGACCGCTGAAGGTGGTGGCCGAGGCGCTCGTCGCGACGCTCGGCGCGAGCGAGGGGTCAGGCTAAGCCCCGACCCTGGGTCTACGTGGCCAGCAGCCGATCCTCTTCCCGCCGCCGGTAGAGCTTCCGTCCGAGCCAGGTCGCGAGGAGCAAGAGCGCGAAGGGCGCGGCGATGATCGCAATAGCCAGCGCGATGACACCTTCCCAGACGAGAACGTTGAGCGACTCGTCCAGCGTCCGGTCGAGTCGCGACGGCACCGGAACGGCGGTGAGGACGCCCGGAGTTACGACGGTGAGCTGGATGGTCGCCATTCGTGCCTCGGCGTTCGTGGAGGCGGTGTCTCGCCGGAGACCACGGAGCTCCTGGCGGAGCGTGCGAACGCGCGACTCGAGCTGCGCCCGCGTGGTCGCGTCGAGCGACTCGCTTTCGAGGCGCGCCGCGAGAAGCGCAATCTGCGCCCGCACCGAGCGCTCCCGCCGCTCGAGCCGGTCGAGGTTCGCCTGCAGATCGTCGATCGTCACCTGCTGCGAGACGATGCGGCCGAGCGCGGAGAGCTGCACGATCGCCTCCTGCACCTTGTCCACCGGCACGCGCACGACGAGTGCCGCACTCCCCTGGTCGCCGGTGGCGACGTTCGCGCTCACGACATGTCCGCCAAGCGAATCGGTCAGATCGAGCGCCCTCTGCGCCGCGCGCGAGACGCCGTCGGAGTCCGCGACCTCCACGGTCAGCGTCGCCGAGATCCGCTGAGCGCGATCGAGGGTCGGGCTTACCGCTGATCCCAAGTTCTGGTCAGGTGCGTTGGGCAGAATGAGGGCGGGGCCTGCGCGGTCACTCAATTCGGTGGTCGTTGCGGTGTCCGGCGAGCCGGCCTTCTCGAACGACTCGGCCTCTCTCAGCGCGGCAACGTTGCCGTCCGAGCGTGCAAGACCGAGCACTCCGGCGCTGGCAATCGCGACCAGCGCAGTCGCCGGAATGGCGACAAGCGCGATGCGGCGAATGGGCAGACGGAGCTGCGGCCAGAAGGAAGCTTTCGGCGCGGCCTCCTGTGCGGCGATCTCGCGGACGCGCGCGCGCAGGGCCGTGGGAGCTACCGGCCGACCCCCGGTGAGCTCGTTGATCAGGTCAGGCGACGTCATGGTGTCTCATCCTCTCTTCCAGCTTTGCGAGTGCCCGGTGCAGTCGTGTCGAGACCGCGGTCACCGTGATTCCGAGCAGGCGGGCGGTCTCGACTCCGTCCAGATCGAGCACGATCCGAAGCGCGACGACCTCGCGCTCTCCGGCTGTGAGCGTGCTGAGCCCGTCCTGGAGCTCGGGCGAGAGACCTTCGCCGAAGTGTTGCTCGTGAACGTCCGGCCTGCCGGCTTCTGCGCGTTCCTCGCGGCGCTTGCGCCGCGCGTCGGCACGAAACCAGTCCAGAGCCGTGGAACGGGCGATTGCGATGAGCCACGCGCGATGCGTTCCGCGCCGGGGGTCGAATCGCCGCCAGCGCCGAAGCGCGGTCTCGAACGTCTCGCTCGTCAGGTCTTCCGCGAGCGCCCAGTTCTTCGTCAGGTACAGGAGGTAGCCGTAGACGTCGTCGAGATGGTCCTCGGCGACGGCGGCGAAGGACGTCTCGGACGGCGCTTGTCGGCGAGACACCTCGAGGCTCACTGCGTGCATGCTCCAACTACGCCGCAGCACACCCGACACGTCACCGTGACTCTGTCCCCTCGAACAAGAGCTCCCAGCGACCGAGGAGCACCTTCAGCTCGTCACGCGCGGCTCGGTGCGCCGTGAGTACGTCCATGTTCGCCCAATCCTCGGCGAGCGTGCTCTCCAATTCGGAGATGCGAACCTCGAGGGCGGCGATCTGCCCCTCGACGACCTCGAGCTCGGTCGGCGTCCTCCGGACCCGTCCGGGTTGCGGCTGGCGAGCGGGCTTCCGTTCCGGAACCGGCTCGAGCGTCGGTGCTGACTCCGCGTTCCGCTCGCGCGTCAGATCGGCCCAGCCACCCTCGTACGAGCGAAGTCCGCGCTCCTCGACAGCGACGATGCGGTCAGGCACCGCGTCGAGGAGAGCGCGGTCGTGCGAGACGATGAGAACCGTCCCCGGAAACGCTTCGAGCGCGGCTTCGAGCGCCTCGCGGCTCTCCAGGTCGAGGTGGTTCGTCGGCTCGTCGAGGATGAGAAGGTTCGCTCCCGACGCGACCAGGAGTGCGAGCGCGAGCCGCCGGCGCTCGCCGCCGGAGAGCGCAGACACTGCACGCCCGTGCATCTCCCAGCCGGAGAAGAGGAACCGCCCGAGGAGCATCTGCGCCTGAGGTCGTGGCAATCCGGTCGCGGCAACCGCGCAGTCCAGCACCGACCCGTGGACGGGAAGCTCCTGCGTGTGCTGGGAGAAGTACGCGGGGACGACACCGTGGCCGAGGCTGGCCACGCTCCCGTCCGGCCTTCGCCGGCTCAAGAGTGACTCGAGCAACGTCGTCTTGCCGGATCCGTTCGGGCCGACCAGCGCGACCTTCTCACCGCGCTCGAGGACGATGCTCGCGTCCTCGAGCAGCGCCTTTTCGCCCGCCGAGAGCGAGATGTTCTCCGCGTCGAGCACGACGCGGCCTGTTCGCGGGGGCTGGAGGAAGTCGAAGCCGAGCGTCCGGCGACCTTGGGTGAGCGCCGTGAGCGTTCCGCGAGCGGCGGCGCGATCCTTCTCGAGCCGGCCGATCTGAGTCAGCTTCGCCTGTGCCTGGCGCGCCTTCGACTTCTTGTAGCGAAACCGTTCCACGAAGCGCTCGAGGCGCGCGATGTCCTCCGAGACGCGGTCCGCGGTCTTCTCCGCTGCAGCAGCCCGCGCTGCCTTCTCCCGTCGCCACTCGTGCCAGGGGCCGGCGAAGTAGTGCGCGCCACCCGGCGCAAGCTCGAGCACCGCTGTGGTGACGGCCTCGAGGAACCAGCGGTCGTGGGCGACGAGGATGACCGCTGCGTCCAGGGTCGCAAGCTCTGTCTCGAGCCACTCGAGGCTCTCGACGTCCAGATGGTTCGTCGGCTCGTCGAGGAGCAGGAGGTCGGGGTCCATTGCGAGCACGCGCGCGAGCGACGCCCTCGTCAACTCTCCACCGGAGAAAGTGGAGAGCTGCCGATCGAGCGCGCTGTCCTCGAACCCGAGCCCGCGGGCGGCGCGCGTTGCACGCTCGCGCCAGGCCCAGCCGCCCGCGTGCTCGAGCCGCGACTGAGCATCGGCGTAGCGCCGAAGCGTTCCCTCGTCATGCGCGCCTCCCTCCATGGCGCGCTCGAGCGTGCGAAGCTCGTCCTCGAGCGTCAGGAGGTCGCGAGCGCCGGAGACGACGTACTCGCGGAGGGTGAGTCCGAGGTCTCGCGGAGGCCGCTGATCGTGCAGCGCGACGCGGGTGCCCTTTGCGAACGCGAGCTCGCCGCCCTGCAACGTCGTTTCGCCCGCGATCGCACGCAGAAGCGTGGTCTTCCCCGCGCCGTTCGGCCCGGCGAGCGACAGCCGGTCACGTCGGCCGACGGTGAACGAGACCCCCTGGAACAGCGGATCTCCCGAGAACTCCTTGCGGAGGCTGGATGCGATCAGTACGGCCATCGACCCCAGGGTAGAGAGAGATCGGTGGATTCACGTGCAGGCGACGACCCGAGTCGCCGGGCTGTTAGAGAGCTAGGTGTATGTCCCAGAGAGGTTGTTGACGCGCTGAAGCGGTGTGAGCCCTCCGAGAGCGCGGTGGGGACGGAAGCGATTGTAGAAGTCGAGCGCGTGAGCGAGTGCGGCGAGACGCTCTGACTCGTGCGCGTAGGCATAGGCGTATGCCCAGCGCTCGAGCAGCGTTCGGATGAAGCGCTCCGCCTTGCCATTGGTCTGAGGACGGTAGGGCCGGGTCTTCTTGACGACGATCCGATGTGAGGCGCAGGCCTCGGCCCAGCGGCGCTTGAAGCAGGCGCCGTTGTCGGTGAGCATGCGCTCCACGAAGATGCCGTGCTGCGCGTAGAAGCGCACGAGCTCGGCAAGGAAGGCGGTCGAGCTCTCGGACGTCTCGTCGGGATACACGCGTGCGAAGCCGACTCGCGAGTGGTCGTCGATCGCGACAAACAGGTACTGCCAGCCGGCCTTGCCTTTCGCCTGACCTCTGCGATCGCCAGTCACTCGATGCCCGGGCTTGAGGATGCGGCCGAGCTTCTTGACATCGACGTGCACGAGCTCTCCCGGTCGTGAGCGCTCGTAGCGGACGACCTGCTCAGACGGCTCGCGGTAGACGAGGCGCGAGCGACCGTGTCGGCGCAGTACCGCGTGCACGGTCGAGGCCGCGATCCCGAGCGCCCAGCCGATGACGTGCGGTCCCTCGCGAAGATCCTCGCGACAGCGCAGGATCGCCTGCTCGACGCTCTCGGACGTCCGCCTGGGGGAGCGGCGAGGACGGCTCGAGCGATCAAGAAGCGACTCACCGCGCCGGCGGCGGTTGACCCACTTGGAGGCCGTCTGCCGCGAGCAGCCGACCACGAGGGCGGCGGCGCTGATCGTCACGCCTGCGCGAACGAGATCACACAGTCGCTGACGTTGACGGACGCTCAGTGCCGCATTTGCATGAAGATCCATAAGAGCCCTCCTTTGGGCCGCGACTCTTTGACAAGCCGCACCCTAGGAGGGCTCGTTGCTACTTCATGCCGTCAACAACGTGTCTGGGAACTACA
>Ga0136621_1001049_pt1 | contig 11137 bp, 5 predicted proteins | sample AntDryUQ445A2306_FD_104673 | JGI IMG/M metagenome (GOLD analysis project Ga0136621, IMG submission 104673) | Polar desert sand microbial communities from Dry Valleys, Antarctica - metaG UQ445A (23.06) | ecosystem: Environmental > Terrestrial > Soil > Desert | place: Antarctica: Dry Valley...
CCCGTAGACGAGCTCGCCCTCGCGGAAGAGGAGCGCCCGCTCCTCGAGGACGGCGAGCGCGCGCGCGACCTCCTCGCCGCTCAGCTCGCCGTCGAGCTCCGCGAGCAACCTCCTGGTCGGCGTCGGTTCCTGCAGGCAGCGGGAGTAGACGAGCGAGGTCTCGCCGCCCAAGACGAAGCTGATTCCGGCCGGCTCGCGGCGAGAGTCGAACACGCGCATGCCTTCGGAATCGGGCTCGAAGATCAGCTCGGGGGTGCGCTCGACGTGCAGGCGCTTCCACTCGTCGACGAGCGCGATCAGCTGCCCGTACAGGCGCGTCAGCTCGGGCGAGTTCTCGAACGGGCGCTGGAAGTAGTAGCAGTAGTCGTCGAGGCGGAAGCCGCTTCGACGCAGGAAGGCGGCCGAGAAGATGAGCTCGTAGCTCGGCTCGTAGCGGGCCTCGGGGATGCCGAAGCGGGCCGGGTCGGCTTGGAGCGGCGCGTAGCGGGTGATCTGGATCTCGCTTCGCGACAGGGGCGGATCGAGGTGGAAGAGGGCGCGCAGGAGCGCGCGCATGCGCCGGTACTCGCCCGGGTCGTCGTCCGGCAGCCCGAACAGGAAGTTGTAGTGGATGTGGATGCCGAAGCGCTTGCCGAGGACGAGCGTCTGCACGTTTCCGATCGCGCTCACCCCCTTGTCCATCTTGCGCAGGACGTCGCTCGAGAACGACTCGATCCCGGGCTGCACCTCCCGGAAGCCGGCCGCGGCCAGGAGGGCGAAGCGCTTGCTCGAGGAGTTCGCCTTCATCTCGCAGGCGAGCCGGAAGCGGCGCCGGCGGCGGGCGAGGCGCGGGAGCAGCGTCTTGTAGTACTGGTGCGGGAGGATGTAGTCGGAGAAGCGGAAGCTGGCGACCCCGTGCCGGCGGCGGAGCGCGTCCAGGGTCGCCAGCACGTTCTCGGCCGGGCGGGCGCGGAAGGGCATGTCCTCGTCGGCGATGCCGCAGAAGACGCAGTGCTTGGTCGCGCCCCACCAGCAGCCGCGCGAGGTCTCGAGGGGAAGGGTGTCCACCTGCACCTGAACGCCGTGTTCGCGCTCCAGCTCGTCGAGGTCGCGGAAGTAGTCGCCGAAGGCAGGGACGCCGCTCTCTCCCATCGGGAAGCGTGGGGCCGGGCCGGTGCTCTCGAAGCCGCCGCCGGGGGAGCGGACGAGCAGGCCGGGGACGTCATTGAGCCGGCGTCGGCCGAGGGCGGCCTCCGCCAGGGGCACGATCACCCGCTCGCCCTCCCCCGTGCAGACGGCGTCGATCCAGGGGAAGGAGCCGATCACCGCCTCGCCGGTCGGAGTGTGCAGGGCGTAGCCGCCGAGCGCGAGCAGCTTGTCCGGCGCGCGCTTCTTGACCAGCTTGGCCAGCGCCAGCGAGGCGACCGTCTGGTCGAACATGCAGGTGAAGCCGACCAGCGGGGCGCGAGCGTCGGCGATCTCCTCGGCGCACTGCTCCAGCCAGGCCGGGACGACGCTCGCGCGCAGGCGCAGGATCTCCTCGATCACGCCCTCGATCCCGCCGAAACGGGACTCGTCGACGAGCCCGAGCGTGAGCATCTCCTCCGTCTTGACCCGCAGCCAGCGCCGCTGCCGCGGAGTCAGCTCGGGGTCGAGGACGGCGCTGAAGACGAAGTCGTTCAAGGCGAAGGTGTTGGCCAGCCCCAGGTAGGTGGTCGCGCGCAGGAAGCGAAGCAGGAATAGGTTCAGGTGGCGGACGCGGCAGCGGTAGCCGTGCTCGCCGAGGACCTCGCTCAGGACGCCGAGCCCGAGGCTCGGCTCCCCGAGCGAGGTCCAGGGCATGCTCACGAGCAGCACCGCCGGCTCCTCGCCGGCGCCGTCGCGGCCGGCCTCGATCGCGCTCGCCGTGGCCGTGGCCCCGCTAGAACTTGTCCACGCCGGAGCGGTCGAGCACCGGGATGCGGCGCTCGCGATCCCAGACGACGATCACGATCACGACCACGATCGCGACCGCGGCCGGGCTCATCACGGCGCCGGGGTCGCGCCCGCCGAAGCGGACGCCCGAGGCGGCCAGGATGCGCTCGCCCGCCTCCCGGCTGAGCTCGAGATCGAGCGCCCGCGCCACCTCGAAGGGCCGCGTCGCCCAGCTCTGCAGCTGCTCGCCGTCTGCGGCCGCCTTGTGGAAGAACTCGACGATCTCGCGGTCGACCGGGTCGCTCAGCTTGTCCGGCTCGGCGATCGGAAGCGCGCGCAGCTCGGCCTCGGCCCGCTCGGGCAGCTCCAGCCCGAGGCGCGCGGCCTCCCCAGCCGGGTCGCTGAACAGCTCGCTCGGGCGCGCGCCGGCAGCGGCCGCGCTGCCGACGAAGGAGAGCAGCTCGGGGCCGAGCTCGCCCCGGCCGAGCAGCTGGTCGAGCCCGCCGAGGGGCTGCGGCGGCCAGGGGAAGCGGACGGGAGGCTTCCCGCTCGAGCCGCAGGTGAAGCCGCCGTCTTCGTCCTGGTAGATCAGCCCCAGCTCGGCGTCCAGCTCGCCGGCCGCGCCTTCCGCCTGGCCGACGGCCAGGTTGGCCAGCTTGTTGACCAGGCCCCCGAGCTGGCGGCGCGTCTCCGCCGCCGGGATCTCGCGCTCGGCGCGCAAGAGCGCGGACAGCGAGCGCAGCTGCCGGCGTAGCCCTGGGTCGAAGGGCGGGATCGGGCGGATGCCATCGGCCGTGATGATCAGGCCGCCGCCGTCCCCGCCGCCGAACAGAATCACCTTCGCCATTGCTCGCTCCTCTCGTCTCGCTCGCGCACTCGCCTCAGGCTGCGGCTCGCGAGGCTGGCGCAAAAGGCGCGCGTTGTACGTGTTGTCGACGCACCTAGGCCACCCTTGCTCGCTTCCACCGTCGCGGCGGGCTATATCAACTTAGGCAGCGCATGTCAACGCGCCGGGGTGCCATTCGTAAGCTAAGGCCCGCAGCGGCAGGCCCGCCAGCAACCGTCGCGCGAGCCAAATCGGCGCGGCTGGCTAGGATGCGGAGGAATTGCGATGCGTAACGAGAAGAGGCAACGAGAAGAGGAATGGAGAGGGCTTGCGCCCTCTCCATCCGCCAGGCAGCTAGCGTCGCGGCCAGCCGCCCCCGTTGCCCTCGGCGGGCGACGGAGCGGCGAACGCGCGAGGAGGACGTGCAGAAGCACATCGAGTACTCACGGGACCGTCCTTTCAGGTCGCTAACGGGACGGCCCCGGGCCCGGGGTTGCCGGATGTTTACAAACCCTGCTTACAATGTCAACAGATAGACCGCAGAAACCCCGCTCTCGGCATGTCGACTCGCCGGCGGCGGTGGGGGTGCGGCTCAAGGAAGCGCGCGAGCGCGCCGGGCTCAGCCAGCGCGCGCTCGCCAAGCCGGGCTACACGGGCGCCTACATCTCGCGCATCGAGAACGGGAATCGCACCCCCTCGCTGGCGCTCCTGCGCGAGCTGGCCCGGCGACTGGGCGTCAGCGAGGGCCACCTCGCCCGCGGCGAGGAGAGCACGCCCGAGCTGCCGGTCTCCGAGCTCGAGCTCGCGGTTCGCCTCGGCGACGAGGAGCGGGCCGAGGAGCTGCTCCGCGATGCCCTGGCCGGCGCCCGAAGCGACGAGGAGCGGGCGAGCACGCTCGCCTGGCAAGGCCAGCTCCTCTTCCGCCGCGGCGAGCACCAGCAAGCACGGGAGCTGTTCGAGCAGGCGCTCGCGCTGTACCCACGCGACACCGCGCCGGCCAGCCTGCGCGACAGCCTCGGCCGCGCCTACGTCGCGCTGGGCGAGGACGAGCTGGCGATCGCCCTGTTCGAGCGCTCGCTGCAGCTGGCCGAGGAGCGGGACGACCTGATGGAGTCGATCCGCTTCTCGATCCTGCTCGCGAACATGCTGATCGACGGCGGCAACCTGAGCCGGGCCGAGGAGCTGCTCGGGCACACGCTGGCGCGCACCGAGGGCCTCGAGGACGTGATCGTGCGCGCGCGCCTGTACTGGACGCAGTCGCGCCTGCACGCCGGTCGCCAGGACAGCGACGCCGCCGCCAGCTACGCGCGCCGGGCGATCGCGCTGATCGAGCTGACCGAGGATGCCGCCTACGCCGCCGGGGCGCACCAGCTGCTCGCGCACATCGAGCTCGATCGCGGGAATGCCGAGGAGGCGCTCGCCATCCTCGAGCGCGGGCTGACGCTGCTGCAGGGTCGCGAGGATCCCGTCTGGCTGGCCAAGTTCCAGCTCGAGGAGGCGCGCGCGCTGATCCAGCTCGGCCGCAGCGACGAGGCCGCCGAGGTGGCGATGGAGGCAGCCGGGGTGATGGCGGAGGCAAACCCCTCAGAGGGGGGGCGCGGCTACCAGCTCCTGGCCGAGGCCTTCGAGGAGCTCGGCGAGCCCGGGCGCGCCCGCGAGCTGTACGAGCTGGCGGTGGAGCTGCTGGAGAAGCGCCCCAACCGCTATCTCGTCTCCGTCTACGCGCGCCTGGGCGACCTGCTCGAGCGCGAGGGCGACAAGGACGAGGCGCTGCGCATCTTCAAGCGGGCGGCGCATGTGCAGGCTCGGGCAGGAATCCAGCCCGCCCGCTAACGATTACCACGCGCGCGGGGGGCCGGCCGGCTTACGCGCCGGCGGAGCCGTTGCCAGCGCGCGACAGGTGCGCGTGGACGAGCAACTCGTCAAGCAAGCACTGTGCCCGCTTGATCCCCTCCGCCAGCGCATCGAGCGCAAGGCGTGTCTGGCAGGCGATCGCTAGGGACTGCTCGTCTCCTGCTCGGGCGTCGCCTCCCCAGGCCAGATAGTCGGGCGACACGCCCAGGCGATGGCTCAGCTCGTGCAGCAGCGGCAGCGAGGGGATCCGTTCGCCCGCTTCGATCCGCGAGATGTAAGCGGGCGTGCAACCGGCGAAGGCGAGTTTTCGTTGGCTCATTCCTTGCCGGCGCCGCGCCTCTCGAAGGCGACGTCCGACGGCGCGCGGATCATCCACATGGTGGGACGGCTGGCGCGGCATCGCTACCAGTCGCTGATGGACGGCAGTTCGAGTAAGCAAGACCCGCGACGGTCCATGTCTGCCAGCATAACTATTGACATGAAGCGGGCTCTTGGTGGCGCGTGCGCCCGCGCACGGGACTTCGGCCGCGCCAAAAGGTTCGCGCGCCTCGGCCAATCCCTTTGCCCGCAGTCGATCCAGCCTGTATTGAAGCGGGTCGGTTTTCGGCTTCTCCTTGCATCAACGATGATCCGTTCCCGTCACGGAGAGCACACCGGCTCGCGGGCAAACTACTCGACCGGCCGTCAGCGCGGGGGCCGTCACCGCTTCTGCCGCCACTCGAGGGCTTGACGTAGCGACACTTTGCTACTCGGACACCGGGCACTGGCTGATCCGAAACGGGCTCGGCCGGGAGGGAAGTTGTGGTGCGCGAGACCGGTCCACTCGGAGCGAACACAGCGAGTTCCCGAGTGACGGGGCCCTAAAGAGCTGCGGATGCGCAGCCAGGCTGACGACGTCCGCAGTTGCCTCGGACCCCCTTTCCAAAGGCGGCGCGGCGCTGCCGGCGATCCTGGCACGTGGTCGCTAGCTGGCCTGGGTTAATTACTGAGAGCGACCTTCCACGGGCAGGTTGACTCGCCGAGAAAGGGCGGCCCCATCTGCCATTTCGCCAGCCGCGCCACCCCCCCAGACGACGATCTCGCTTCCTGTCCAGGCGAGAACGTGATTCTGTCGAGGCGCGAGCGGCGCGCGAGGCAAGGGACTCCAGACGTCGGCAGCGGGGTCGTAGGCGGCGCCGTCCGCAAACGGATTGTCCGCGAAGGTAGCACCGCCCCAGACTACGAGCTCTCGGCCGGTCCAAAGACCCTTCGCCAGACGAGCCGCAAGCGGGCCCTGAGGCAGTTTCCGCCAGCGGCGCAAGCCAGGGTCATATGCAGCACCATCCGCGACAGCACGCGCACCGCTGCTTGTCTCCACAGCTCCTCCCCAAACCAACATCTCTCGGCCCGTCCACACCGCCGTGTGATGACAACGCGGCGAGAGCGGAGAGGGCGGAAGCAAATCCCAGGAGTCACTCGCCGGGGCATACGCCGCGCCGTCGCCTACTGCTCCGCCGGCGCATCCTCCCCAAACAAGCATCTGTTTGCCAGTCCAGACGGCGGTGTGATGCGCCCTTGCAGCCAGGGGCGAGGGCGACGTACGCCGCCAAGAGTTTCCTTCAGGCCGGTACGCAGCTCCATCAGGCAGGTACCAGTCTCCAGCTCCCCCCCAAACAATCATTTCCTTGCCCGTCCATACAGCTTCATGATCGGAGCGAGCAGCGATCGGCGACTCCGGTAGGCGCCGCCATCGGTCAGAGCTTGGATCGTAGGCCGCGCCGTCTGCGGCATCGCGCCCATTCGAGTCGACCATGCCGCCCCACACGATCACCTCCTTGCCCGTCCAAACAGCAGTCTGGGAGCGCCGGGCTTTCAGCGGCGAGGACGACAGCAGCTTCCACCGTTTGGACTCCGAATCGTAGAGCGCGCCATCAGAGAACGTTGGCGCGCCCCCGTTTGAGGCGCCTCCCCAGACGATGATTGCCCTGTTAGCGGAGACCGCAGCTGGGTAGGCCCGAGCACTTAAGGGCGATCGTGGAAGCGTTACCCATTCCGGCGGCGGCGCGCGCCCCGTGACGGCCGTATCTCCCCCGCACGCCAAGGGCGTCAGCATCGTGAGAACGACAAGGGGAAGAATGCGTTTGCTCATCTCCCACACTCCATAAACTAAGGTGACAGAACTACTTACGGCACGCCGCGGTGTAGAGGTCCACGTCTTTACGGAAACGCCAGCCAGATCGCGCTCGCTGAAATGAGAATCGAGCAGCCACGGATAATCGGCCGGCTGACTCTCCTAAGTTGAGTGTCCCAGTTCGTTGGGCTGGGGCTCGCGTAGCGCAGAGCTGGCATCGCAGAGCGTCCCAGCCCGAACCCAAGGCCCGCCGCTAGGGCAAAGACGAAGTCCGGAGAGAGCAAGAGCAGAGCTACGGCCGGAATGTACGCCGCCGCTGCTGGGGCCTGCGTGCGCACGCCTGTCCCAAGTTCAAACCCGAACTGAAGAGAGTACACAAGCGGCCGCTTTGCGAAAATCTCTTGGGGCACTTGACGTCGCACGGCCGGCAGCGGGAGCGGGATCAACCGAAAGTCGCGCATCGTCGCCGCAAGCGCGAATATGGCTACTAAGGACCCTAGAAGACGCTCATTGACCGGCGCCAACAGACCGGACGCAATGAACAGCACTGAGCTGGTTGCTAGACCTCCAGCCATTAGGCCCACGGCAAGAGCTCCGACGGCCGTGCGTTGCTTAATCGATCCTCGCCAACCTGGCGAGGTCAGCGCGAGCGCGCTGTTCACACTTCAGACCGAGCCTGATAATGAGTACCCTCCGAGCGCGGCAAGACTAGCCCATGCGAGCCACTCGAGTGACCACAGCATGCTACCTCCCGCACCGAGCGTCCCGAGGACCATTGGCGCAATAGGATGCGTTATTGCGCCGTGCGATGAAACGCCGATCGTCAGTACGCGCCCACTCCTGAGGGCATTCAGATGCATAGGCACCCAGGCGGGTACGTCCTACAGATGGACTTGACCCAGTTGCCTGGCGACGCCTGAAAGCACCCGTCGTGGCATTTGAACCGCTTATAGCATCCGTCGCCCGAACAGTTGCAGGTTAGCCACCAGTACCAGCCGTCTTTACCGTCAGAAGCACGACACTCGTTTGGACGATTTCTCCAGCTGCCCATGGTCAGGTGCCATCCACTTGCATCACAGGCGCCGTCATAGACTGGGCTTGGCCCGCACCCGGGCCAGCTATCATCGCCTGCGTTGGCGGCGGTACACCCATTCAGCATGTCGTCATGAAGCTCCCCATTTGGCGCACAATAAGCAGCCGCCCGACGGGCCGGTGGGAGAACACCGAGCACCGAGACTCCCACGGCTGTTCCCACGAGCAAGGCCCTTCCTAGGAGGCTCCGGCGGCTCAGGCCATCCGACTCCGGCCTCACGCCGGTCCGCCGGATCCTCGGTGAGCCTTCCACGTCATACCGCACAACATCACTTAGCACCATGTCGGCGTGCCACCTCCTACTTGAGTTGATCGAGAAAGCGATCTAGTGCGTCGGGCGACCCCACTGCATCTGCGGCTCGCACTCTGCCGTCTCCGCCAACCGCAACCGCGAAGGGAGTCACTGGTACCTGGAGCGCGGCGAACATATGCGCCTGCTCGGCAAGAATATGCAGCCCATTCCTAGTTCCATCGACATGTGTCGTCTGCCCACGGAAGAGGGCAACGCAATTTGGCAAGGGAGTGTTCTTTCGAGCCAGGGCAAGGTGTTCAAGCACCACATCACAACTCCCACAGTCGGTGTCCACGAAAATTAGTACATGGGGTGCGCGTCGGTTGTAGGCGACAGGCAAGACATCGAGATCTGGAGCCAGCGACCCAACTGCTGGACCGATGTTAACCGGATTCGGTTGAAGCACAGCGGTGATGGCACGAATCTGACGGAGAAGGCCCGCCATTCCGAACGCGAGCGTCAGAAGGGCCACCCAGGTCAGGATCAGCGCACTCGTTTCGAAGCTCATTGCTCGGTCATCGACTGCCTGTGAGCCAACGCTGGGAGATGAGGCAGTCGCAGGGCCGGGGGCACGTACCAAATGATCGCGGCTGTCACGCTACCAGCGAGGGACCCAATCACAAGCTTGGAGCCGGTTACAGGGTCATAGGAGCCGTGCCACGTACCGACCGTGCCTGCCACAGCCAGAGCCGCCAACAGGACTGCACGCCAGACAACCCAGGAAGCAATAGGCTCATCGAGCGGGGCACACCCGCACGGCGCACCAGGTCTATTCTTCAGTACGTAGAAGGCGTACACGGCGAAAGCGCTGTAGAGACCGGCCGACATCGCGAGCGTTGTTGACACGAGCTGATGGGAAGTGGCCTGCGTGATCACCAAGGCCATACCCGCGCTTCCGAGCCCGAGTTCGGCAGCCCCTACGGCCATCGATATAGCGCGAATCGCCCATGGTCTCTCCCATACACGCTGGCGCCGAAGCTGATCCTGGAACAGGTGGATCCTATTTATGTGCGACAGCCCTGTGCCAAGAAGTGTCATAGATGCGGTAGTGGAGCTGACAAGCACGGCCAGAGTACTCACGCGTTAGCCGTTCTCCCAGTCGACTTCCAGGTCCACAAGATGCGGAATGAGTTTGTCGGAGGCAAGTCGCGGATGAGGAAGCACGGCAGTGACTGCCGTATTGCCGGCAAGCCAGAATGTTAGGCTGGAGCAATCCGACCCACCGTCCGCTCCCTCGCCCTCAACAAAGAGTTCGCCCCCGGCAACATTGCTGCCGTTGTGACGGGGAAGGGATCGAGCGACATCGTGAGTGAGCTGACGGGATTGGAGGAGGCCAATCTCCGGAATATCCTTGAGCAAGCCAGGACTTTTGTGGGATACGACGGTATCTGGGGATTTGGGAATCAAGCGAATTCCAAGCGGCCCCTCGATGAGACGGAAGCTATCGAAGACTCCAACTAAGTCGGCGTAGGTTCCTCCATACCGGTGCGTGTGCACCGAGAAGTGAGAACCTTCCCATGTCGCGAAATTCTCACGCGGGATTGGACCGAGTACGGAAACCTCCGCGGCTGGCAGTGTGTCTTGTCGGGAACCCAGTCGTAGGCGGCCCCGCTGAAGTGAATACTCCTCCTCAAATTGGATCCCACGACCGCGTGCAACGTCCACTCCGAAGTCGCGATAGTTTGAAACGAATTCGTGGATTCGGCCTTTGACGCGAGCTGTGTAGATACTTGACGCGGTCCCTGTCACGGTCACCCCGGAAGACTTAAAAGTGACGTGACTGCCGTCGAGACCGGCATGAACCATAACGGTTTTGCCCATCGGCTGGTCTCCTCCAGTCTGGCTTCTTAAGGCCGAGCGGCTCACTCCGCGTACGAAGGCTCCAGAGCGCCTCACCGGTCGGATATCGCTCATATCGCTCTAGGCAGTCGGTCCGTACCAGAACTGTCGAGCGAGCGGCCGGGCGGCCCCTCAGAGCTCGGCTCGCGGGGGAAGGGGTGGCTGACACCGGCGCGCTGATGTTAACTCCCTGCGGACGTGCTGTCAACGTGATGACGGCCGGCGATGTCAGAAGGTAGGCGAGCTACTGATCGGCCTGTCTGGGAACCCTGACTTAGTTAGCACGGCGCTCTAGACTGCCCGGACGAAACGACGGAGGGAAACGCGCTCGTGGAGAGACGTGGGGCCGAACGGTCGCGGGGACAGGCTTAATCGGCCGCTGTGTCGGTCGGATGCTCGCGCCTTGGCCTTCACGCGCGCGAGCGCGAAGCCACAGACAATGTATGGCGGCCGCGGCCGCCTGGTTCGGAGTCTGTGTCGCGCTGATCGTGCTGGCGGCAAAGGTTCAGGCCAACATAAAGCCATGCGGTGATCGATCGCAAGGCGACTTGAAGCGCCCTGGGTTTCCTAGAGGCTCGGTTATGTGGCTGGCAGGCTTGCGATGTTGTCCTTCTTGTAATTGATCATCTCGTACTCGACGGGCGGCAAGTCGCCGAGCTCTTCGTGCAGCCTCTCGTCGTTGTAGAAGCCGATCCAGTGCAGCGTCTCATGCTCGGCGTGCTCGTAGCTTCCGAAGCGGCGCCCGTCGACGAGCTCTGTCTTGAAAGTCGCGACCCAGGCCTCGGCCATCGCGTTGTCGTAGGCATCACCGCGGGAGCCGACCGAGGGCGCGGCCCCGAGCTCGTCGAGTCGATCGGTGTAGGCGAGGCTCGTGTACTGCGAGCCGCGATCCGTATGGGCGATCAGGCCACCCTCTGGCTGGCGCAGGCCGTTCGCCATCTCGAGTGCGTCCATCACGAGCTCCGTTTGTCGGTGGTTGGCGAGCCCCCACTTCTCGTTCGGCCGGGTCGCCGTGAAGTCGCGCTGGAGGAGATCGCGCGCCCGCTCGAGCGCCGCCTCGTCGGGGATCGTGGTGCGCCTCTTCCTGCCGCGACGGACGCCTTCGAGCCCCTCGGCGCGCATCAGTCGTGCGACCCGATCGCGGCCGACCTCGACGTCGCGCCGCGTGAGCTCCTTCCAGGTCTTGCGGACGCCGTAGACCTGCCGGTAGCCGGAGCGGGCGGCGTAGATC
>Ga0136621_1001050_pt1 | contig 11132 bp, 8 predicted proteins | sample AntDryUQ445A2306_FD_104673 | JGI IMG/M metagenome (GOLD analysis project Ga0136621, IMG submission 104673) | Polar desert sand microbial communities from Dry Valleys, Antarctica - metaG UQ445A (23.06) | ecosystem: Environmental > Terrestrial > Soil > Desert | place: Antarctica: Dry Valley...
GACCTGCACCGGTGAGCACGGTGTCGACGCCGGCGTCCGCCAGCACCGCCATCTGGAACTGCTCGGGCAGCGTCGAGCCGTCCACGAAGTCGTCGCCGAGCCGTGGCCATACCTCGAGGAGCATCGGGTTGTCCGGCCCGATGCTGCTGGGCGCGGGACAGACTGCCGCGACACCGACGGCCTGTTCGCGTTGGCACGCGCCCGGGATGGACTTCCATTCCCTTGTCCCGCTGTCGTGAAAGCGCAATCCGCCCTCCACTTGGGTGACCACCAGGCGGCTGTCCTGCTGGCCGGCACGGACGCGGTACCCGTGCTCGGTCTCCGAGATCATGGCCTGGTTCTTCAGCGGGATCAGGGTGAACTGACCGTTCAGGATCGTCACGTACGGCCAGGACGGGCCGACGTTGCCTCCCGGGCCGTCAGTTGGGGGAGCGGCCTGAACGGGGGACATGACGCCGAGAGCAAGGACCATCGCGGCGTGCACGAGCAGGATGGGGCGAAGCGGGCTGGGGAACACAAAGTACCTCCGGGGGCGGGTAACCCCCCCAGACTAGATTGAAAATCAGGCAAATAGTTCAAAAGAGCGTATAGCGACTCGGCTCAATGTCTCCAGGTCGTCACTACTCACAACCCACCCCGTCGCCCTCCGCGTCGAATCCATGCGGACGGTGTCCCCATCTATCACTCGCAGGACCGTGTAGCGACGCATCGGCGGCTTCTTGTGCCCCGGTCGCTCTGCCTTGGCCGTTGGCTCGGCCTTCTTGCGTTTCGCCTTGCCCCTCGGGTCTCACGCTCGATCGGTCGCCTCGTCGCTCGGTTCCATCTCCGGACTCGGGTCGCGTGAGTCACCGACCGATGGCCCGCTCAGCGGATCCGGTGCACCGTCAGGCAAGTAGGAGCTGACGACGAGCATGACCAACAGCACGAGCCCGACCATGCCCAGGATCGGGTGCCGGGCGAACCAACCCCGCCGAGACGGCTGGGCCGCGAGCATCGGACCCACCGCGCCATACGACTGCGGTGTCCGCGCCGACCTAGCGGCTGGGGCTCGGTGCTCGCTCCACGCCGCTCCCGACCAGTAGCGATAACTACCGGGATGCTCCGGGTCCGGGTACCAGCCCGCGGGAATGTGGGAAACCACGTCGCTCCCTCCCCAAGGTGTTCCTCGTCCACGCGCTGCTCGCCGTGGGCCTGGCAGGACAGCTCGTCGGCAAGGCCGCGAAGGCCTGACCCCGTCAAGGCCGACTACCGATGCCAGTGGGGGCGAGAAGTCTCGGAAGCCCCGGCGCCTCGCACCCAACTGTCCCTCCCAGAGACTTGGGTACGCCGCACCGCGGCCTTCCGCGAAGGACGTCGTGCTCGCACCGTATCCGCACGGGTCGGCCTATATCGGATAATCGCAAGAGTCGTCGTTGCGTGTGGAACGGAACCGGTCCGGGACAACTTCGGCAGCTCAGTCCCAGAAGACACGGTCCACGACCTGGCGGGCCCTTCGGGTCTTCCGCAGGTAGTCGTTGACCAGCTCGTCCGACTCCCCCGCCCGGTACCCGCAGATGTACGCCACGGCCGCGCGCTCCCGCGCATCTCGCGGCAGTGAGTCGAAGGGTCTCCCTCGCACCTGGGTCACCGCGTTGCGCAGGCGGCTCGCCATGGACCAGGCAGCGGACAGGGCGTCACTGTCCTGGGAGGAGAGCAGTTCGGCGTCCACCGCGGCGGCAAGCGCGTCCAGCGTCCGCGTCGTACGCATCGGCTCCACCGACCCGGCTTGCTGCATCTGCAAGAGCTGGATCGTCCACTCCACGTCAGCAAGGCCGCCGCGGCCCAGCTTGAAATGGGTGGCGGGGTCAGCACCGCGTGGCAACCGCTCGGCATCGACGCGGGCCTTGATGCGCCGGACCTCGCGTACGTCGGCATCTGTGATGCCGGCGGCAGGAAACCGGAGTGGATCGATGAGCTCGGTGAACTTCCGGCACAGCTCCTTGTCACCGACAATGGGACTCGCGCGCAGCAGGGCCTGAGCCTCCCAGACTGCGGACCACTTGGCGTAGTAGGCGGCGTAGGAGTCCAAGGACCGCACCAGCGGACCCTGCTTGCCCTCTGGTCTCAGCCCGGTGTCCACCTCCAGAGCTGGGTCCGTCCCGGGCATCGCGAGCAACCTCCGCAGCTCGTTGGCCACGTCGTGCGCAGCTCGCGAGGCGTCCTGCCCAGAGCTGCCGTCGACTCGCTCGTGCACGAACATCAGGTCCGCATCGCTGCCGTAGCCCAGCTCGAAGCCTCCGAACCGCCCCATCGCGACGATCGCCAGCCGGACCGGTAGCTTTGCACACCGCTCGGCCTCGACCGCCGCACTCGACACCGCCAGTGCCGCCTCGAGCGTGGCAGCGGTGATGTCGGTGAGCGCATAGCCCACCTCCGCCACGTCGAGCAACCCGCACAGGTCAGCGACCGAGACCCGGAACAGCTCGCGTCGCCGGATGGCCCGAATCGCGCGCACACCCTCGGCCGGGTCACCGTGACGCAGACCGCCCGCCAGCATCTCCTTCTCGAGGGCCCGTCTGCTCAGGGGAACCAGACCCTCCTTCTCACCGAGCATGGCAACGCCTTCAGGGGCTCGCTGGAGCAGATCTGTGGCATAACGGCTCGAGGCCAGCACCAGCGACATCCGCTCGGCGACCTGGCCCTCGTCGCGCAGCAACCGGAGGTACCAGTGCGTCGATCCCAGTGCCTCCGAGATCCGCCGGAAGCCCAGCAGTCCGGCGTCCGGGTTCGGTGCGTCCGCGAACCATCCCAGCATCACCGGGAGCAGGGTCCGCTGGATTGCCGCGGTCCGAGACACTCCGCTGGTCAGCGCCTCGAGATGACGTAGCGCCGCGACCGGATCCTCGTAGCCGAGCGCAGCCAGTCGCTGCCCAGCGGCATCGGCACTCAGCCTCGCCTCTGTTCCCGGCAACTTCGCCACGGCTGTGAGAAGCGGGCGGTAGAAGAGCTTCTCGTGAAGGCGCCTGACCTCCTTGCTGTGCTGCCTCCACTGCTTGTTGAGCTCGGCGACCGCATTCTTCCGGAATCCCATCGCCCGGGCGAGGTGCCGCAGCGCTGCCTCATCCTCCGGAACGACGTGGGTGCGTCGCAGCTGTGCGAGCTGCATGCGATGTTCGAGGGTGCGCAGGAACTTGTACGCCGAGTCCAGCGATGCGCCGTCGTCACGTCCGACGTACCCACCTCGGGTCAGCTCGGCAAGCGCACTCAGTGTGGCGGGACAGCGGACCGCCTCGTCGGTCCGCCCGTGCACCATCTGCAGCAGCTGTACGGCGAACTCGACGTCGCGCAGGCCACCGGACCCCAGCTTGATCTGGCGTTCGGCCTCCGGAGCCGGGATGTGACCGAGCACGCGCCGGCGCATCGCCTGGATGTCGGAGACGAACCCCTCGCGCTCGGAGGCCGACCAGATCATCGGTGCGATCGTCTCGCAGTAGGCACCGCCGAGCCCGAGATCACCGGCGACAGGGCGCGCCTTTAGGAGAGCCTGGAACTCCCACGTCTTGGCCCAGCGCTCGTAGTAGCCCTGGTGACTGGCCAGGGTGCGGACCAGCGGCCCCGCCTTTCCCTCAGGGCGCAAGGCCGCGTCGACCGGCCAGATCGTGCCCTCGCCGGTGTGGTCGGAGCAGATTCGGATCAGGTTCGACGCCAGCCGGATAGCAGCGCGGATAGCCCGCGTCTCATCATGGCCCTCAGCCGGCTCGACGACGAAGATGACGTCCACGTCACTGGCGTAGTTGAGCTCGCGACCACCACACTTGCCCATCGCGATCACCGCGAGCCGGCACGAGGAGGCGTCCGGGACGAGGGCTCGGGCGATCGCCAGGGCAGCCTCCAGCGTTCCTGCCGCGAGGTCCGACAGCTCCGCAGCCGCATCGTCGACGCGGACGCCGTGAGTGAGGTCCCGTGAGGCCAGCCTGAGCAGAAGCCTGCGGTACTCCACGCGGAGGGCGTTGCTCGGGTCTTCCCCGGAAAGCCGGGAGACTGGCGCGTCGTCAGTCGGGTCGGCTCCCACCGCTCGCAGCAGGTCCGCCCGCAGCGCGAACGCGGCCGGCCGACTCGACCCGAGGCATGGGTCGGCGAGCTCCTGCCAGTGCTCCGGGTGACGAAGCAGATGGTCCCCCAAGGCCGAGCTCGCCCCGAGCACCGAGAGCAGACGCATCGCGAACCCCTCGTCCTCCACGAGCTCGATGAGCAGCTGCTCGCGGTCCTCGGCGAGTTCCACGAGATAGCCGGCGGCCTGATCCGGGTCCGCGGTCATCGCCAGGATGCTCGTCAGCGGCTCGCCCGCGTCCCCCAGCCGGGCCAATGCGCCTGCCGACGCTTCGGCGTCCTCGAAACCAAGGCGTGCCAGTCGCCCGGCGGCTGTGTTCAGCCGCGCCACGCCGAGCCAGCCATCTCCCGTGAGAGTCTCGCGAACCCGGCCGCCATGTCCCGCCACCCCTGCAGCTCCTCACGTGCTGCGGCCACAGCCGCGATGTGCTCGTCGACGTCGACGCCACGCTCCAGGACCGCATCCCGGTCGACGTCGGCCCACCGAGTGATGATCTCCTCCCCGACCTCGGGATGCCACTGCACGCCCCACATCTGAGGTGCGAAAACTGCGGCCTGCACCTCGCCGCGCGGGGTCTCCGCGAGTACGACGGCGCCCCCCGGAAGGTCTCGAACCACGTCGTCGTTCCACTGCACCGCCACCTGAAGCCGCGTCAGCGAGGAGAACAGTGGGTCGTCCTCGGCGGTGGCAAGCCAGCCGACGGGGAGGACGCCGATCTGTTGGCCATACGGGTTGCGGTGCACCTCTCCGCCCAGCGCGACTGTGATCAGCTGCATCCCCAGGCAGATGCCGAGAGTCGGCGTGGAGTTCTCGACGGCGCTGCGGACCAGGGCCTTCACGTCACTCAACCAGGGCTGTTGCACATCGGAGTAGGCATCCATCGAGCCACCGAGCACGACCATGCTCTGGTGCCCGGTCAGGTCGGTCGGAAGCTTGTCCCCGCGGTAGGGCAGCCGTACGTCCAGCTCGCAACCGGCCTCGATGAGCCAGTCACCAATCCACCCAGGCGGGCACTGCGCCTCATGCTCCACGACCAGGACCGGCTGCACGTTCGAGACCAGGGTTGTCAAAGCTGCGGCAACATCCGGTCGCGCTCGAACATCGACACCTGCCCACGGTACTCAGCCCACTCCGCGCGCTTGTTGCGCAGGAAGAAGTCGAAGACGTGCTCGCCGAGAGTCTCCGCGAGCAGCTCGCTGGACTCCATCACGCGGATTGCCTCGTTCAGGTTGTGTGGAAGTGGGTCGATCCCAAGTGACGTGCGTTCTCGGTCGTTGAGCGACCAGACGTCGTCCTCGGCCTCGGGCGGAAGCACGTAGTCCTCCTCGATGCCCTTCATGCCGGCGGCGAGCACGACCGCGAACGCAAGGTAGGGGTTGCACGCGGAGTCCACGGTCCGCAGCTCGACCCGGGTGGACGGGCCCTTGTTGGGCTTGTACATCGGGACCCGGATCATCGCCGAGCGGTTGTTGTGTCCCCAGCATATGTACGACGGGGCCTCCCCGCCGCTGATCAGACGCTTGTAGGAGTTGACCCACTGGTTCGTGACGGCGGTGATCTCCGAGGCGTGCCGGAGGATCCCGGCGATGAACTGGCGACCCACCGTGGACAGCTGGTACTCCGAGCCGGCTTCGAAGAACGCGTTGCGGTCGCCCTCGAACAACGACACGTGCGTGTGCATGCCCGAACCCGGATGGGTGGTGAACGGCTTGGGCATGAACGTGGCCCAGATCCCCTGCGACAACGCCACCTCACGGACCACCGTCCGGAAGGTCATCACGTTGTCGGCGGTCGAGAGGGCGTCGGCGTACCTCAGGTCGATCTCCTGCTGACCGGGTCCGCCCTCATGGTGGCTGAACTCGACGGAGATGCCCATCGACTCCAACATGGTGATGGCATCGCGTCTGAAGTCCGAACCCATGCTCTGCGCGGTGTGGTCGAAGTATCCACTGCGGTCCACCGGCACCGGCTCCACGCCGGGCTGCGGGGAGTCCTTGAACAGGTAGAACTCGATCTCCGGATGCGTGTAGAACGTGAAGCCGTTCTCGGCTGCCTTCGACAGCGTGCGCTTGAGCACGTAGCGCGGGTCGGCGTACGACGGGGAACCGTCCGGCATCGAGATGTCGCAGAACATCCGCGCCGTGGTCGGTCCGTCCCCCCTCCACGGCAGGATCTGGAACGTCGACGGGTCAGGCTTGGCGAGCATGTCCGCCTCGTACACCCGCGCGAAGCCCTCGATCGCGGAGCCGTCGAACCCGATGCCCTCGGCGAACGCACCCTCCAGCTCGGCCGGCGCGATCGCGACCGACTTCAGGTAGCCGAGGACGTCGGTGAACCACAGTCGCACGAAGCGGACGTCACGCTCCTCGAGTGCACGGAGCACGAAGTCTTCCTGCTTGCCCATGGCTACAGTCTGCCTTGTCATGTCTCCCGGTCATGTTTCGCACTGGTAGCGCGCCCCGTTAACCACCTTCGGACTCGTCCGGGTGAGCGGTACCGACAGGCTGAAGCCGCGACACGGTCCCGTCTCGGGAGGTGACAGATCGCGTTACCCTGCAGGTGTGCCACAGCTGCGCCTCGCCCTTGCCCAGGTGAACCCGACCGTCGGTGACCTCGCCGGCAACTGCGATCTGGTGCTCGACTGGGCGAGGAAAGCTGCCGACGCTGGAGCACACGTCGTTGCCTTCCCGGAGCTGGTGGTCAACGGATACCCGGTCGAGGACCTCGCGCTGCGTTCGTCATTCGTGGACGCCTCCAGACAGGCCATGGACGACCTCGCGACCGGCCTGGACGCCGCCGGGCTTGGTGGCCTCGTCTGCGTGGTCGGATACATGGACAGGTGCCCCGACTCCGGTGAAACTCCGACAGGCTCAGGACGGAGCCGCCTGGGACTGCCGAAGGGTTCGCCGCGGAACTGCGCCGCCGTGATCAGTCACGGCAAGGTCGTCACGACGTACGCCAAGCACCACCTACCCAACTACGGCGTCTTCGACGAGGCTCGTTACTTCGTGCCGGGGAACACCACGCAGGTCGTCCAGGTCCATGGTGTGGACATCGCGATCGGCATCTGCGAGGACCTGTGGCAGGACGGTCCGTCGGCGAACGCCAAAGCCGCGAACGCTGGCCTGCTGCTGGTGATCAACGGCTCGCCGTACGAGGCGAACAAGGACGACGCGCGGCTCGAGCTGGTCGCCCGCCGGGCGGTCGAGGGCAGATGCACCCTCGCCTACGTCAACATGGTGGGCGGACAGGACGAGCTGGTCTTCGACGGCGACTCGGTCGTGGTGGACGCGGAGGGTACGACGCTAGCCCGTGCAGAACAGTTCACGGAGGAGCTGCTCGTCGTCGACCTCGACCTGCCCGCCGCAACGCCGGAGATGCCCGGGGAGTCGGAGGAACGTGACGGGCTCAAGGTGTCGCGAGAGATCATCAGCAGCGAGCCGTTGCCGGCATACGACCCGGTTCCTTGCCTGGTCGCCAAGCGCATTCAGGACCTGTCCGAGATCTACCAGGCGATCGTCTTAGGCCTGCGTGACTACGTCCGCAAGAACGGCTTCCGGACCGTGCTGCTCGGCATGTCTGGAGGAATCGACTCCACACTGGTGGCGGCCATCGCCTGTGACGCCATCGGCGCGGAGAATGTCTTCGGTGTCTCGAATCCCAGTGAGTACTCCAGCGAGCACTCCAAGACCGACGCGGCGGACCAGGCCAAGCGCACCGGGCTGAACTTCGACACTGTGGCAATCGCACCGATGGTCGACGCGTTCCAGGTATCACTTGGCCTGGACGGACTTGCCGCGGAGAACCTGCAGGCGCGGCTCCGGGCCGTGATCTGGATGGGGCTGTCCAACCAACACGGTCACCTCGTCCTCGCCTGCGGCAACAAGAGTGAGCTGGCGGTCGGCTACTCCACGATCTACGGCGACGCGGTAGGCGGCTTCGCGCCGCTGAAGGACGTGCTCAAGACGCAGGTCTGGGAGCTGGCGAAGTGGCGCAACGCCGAGGCACACCGATGCGACCAGGTCCTACCGATCCCAGAGGACGTGATCACCAAGGAGCCGAGCGCGGAGCTCTCGCCCGGCCAGAAGGACAGCGACTCGCTGCCGCCGTACCCGCTACTCGACGACATCCTCGACGACTACATCGAGAAGGACCACGGGTCGGCGCGGCTGGTGGCCGACGGGTTCGACCCGGAGGTCGTGGAGAGGGTACTGCGGCTCGTCGACCTTGCCGAGTACAAGCGCCGCCAGTACCCACCCGGCCCGAAGATCTCCCCCCGCAACTTCGGGCGCGACCGGCGCTTGCCGATCACCAACCAGTGGCGCGAGAAGGCACTGGGGCGATAGGCAAAGGTGCGCGAATCCCCAGGCCACGTTGCAGTGCCGGATCTGTTGGCGACTGTCCAGCGCGAGTGGAACGCCGGCGTCGTGGGCTTGACTCACATACCGATTGGTTTCGGTGCGCATCACTGGGAAGCCCCCTCAGAATACGGCCGACGGCTCTTCGTCACCTTCGACCGGCTGGAGCCGAAGCGAAACGCTCAGATGCTCGAGTCGGCCTACGCCGCGGCAGCAAAGATCGCGGAGTCGGGTCTCGAGTTCGTCCTAGCATGCATTCCCGCCGCATCGGGCGGGTTCACCGTTCCGCTGCACGGCGGCGCCGTCAGCGTGACCGCCTGGACCGACGGGAGTTCGGGAGACGGACCACCCGCGGACAAACCCGAAGCGGAGGCGTGTGCCCGCATGCTGGCACGCCTGCACAGTAGTCCGAAACCAAGCTCGATTCCACACTGGCAGCCGCTGAATCCCGTCCCCTCCATCGAGCACTTAACTCGGATTCTGGACGATCCCTGGCATGTAGGACCGTACGGCGAGCCAGCACGGAATGCCCTGGCGCAGCGGCTCGTACAGATCCGAGAGTGGACCGGATCGTACGATCTGCTGACACATGCAGCACAAGCCACCCGGGAGACGTGGGTGCCCACCCATGGTGAGCCCGACACCGGGAACCAGTTGGTCGCGTCGGGTGCACGCCTGCTGGTCGACTGGGAGTCCCTGAAGCTCGCACCTCGTGAACGCGACCTGCGATTTCTCATCGAGTCGGGGTTCGCCTGGGAAGGGGCGTACGGAATCAAGACGCCGGACTGGCAGATGGTCGAGATGTTCGACCTCGAATGGAGGCTGAGCGAGATCATCGAGTATGCCGGATGGTTCTCCGCCGCCCACACCGGCACAGCCAGCGACGATGTTGCCTTTGAGGGCCTCCTGGAGGAGTTGGAACGCGAGGAGTGGCCCCGACATTGACTCGGTGGCGACCACTGAAGGAGCCGATGTACCCAGGTGTTACGGACTGCGTGGTTGAAGCCGTGGAGTGATCGGCGCCACAGGGTCATCGAGCCGCTTCAGGACTAGCCTGGTTCGCATTGGTCCGGGGACTCCAGGAGGGAGCCTCGAGAACTGCGGGAGGACGAACATGAGCGAGACGACGGCCCCCTACGGCAGCGGCCCGGCAACGCCATCGTCGGCTCCCGTGCGTCGCGTGCGGACTCACCATCTACGTCAGATGAAGGAACGCGGTGAGAAGTGGGCGATGCTCACCGCATATGACCAGTACACCGCGGCGACCTTCGACGAGGCTGGTATCCCGGTGATGCTCGTCGGCGACTCCGCCTCCAACAACGTGTTCGGCAACGAGACCTCGCTTCCTGTCACCGTCGACGAGCTGATCCCGCTGGTGCGCGCCGTCACCCGCTCCGCGCGCCGCGCACTGGTCGTTGCCGACCTGCCCTTCGGTGCATATCAGGCCTCGGCCGAGCAGGCCTTCCACACCTCCGTCCGGTTCATGAAGGAGGCCAACGCACACGCCGTCAAGCTCGAGGGGGGCGAACAGATGACGCCTCAGGTCGAGCTGCTCACCAGGTCTGGGATTCCCGTGATGGCGCACATCGGCTTCACGCCGCAGTCTGAGCACAATCTCGGCGGCTACCGAGTCCAGGGCCGCGGCGACGCCGCGCAGCATGTGCTGTCAGAGGCCAAAGCCCTCGAGGCTGCAGGTGCGTTCGCGCTGGTCATGGAGATGGTTCCGGGTGATGTAGCGGCTGAGATCACCAGCACTCTTGCCATCCCAACCATCGGAATCGGCGCAGGGGCCCGATGCGACGCCCAAGTGCTGGTCTGGCAGGACATGGCCGGCCTACGCACGGGAAAGATGCCGAGATTCGTCAAACAGTACGCCGACCTGCACGCCGTACTGCTGAAGGCGGCGAAGGACTACGCGGCCGACGTGGCCGCCGGCACCTTCCCCGCCGACGAGCACACCTTCTAAAGACTTGCTACTGCAAGGCTTCACGCCCTCCAGCCGAGGAGCATCTCGCCGGCGTACATCACTGCGAACCAGACTGCGATTGCCACCACTGGCAGCGCGAGCACATGGAACGGGCGTGTCATGAACCAACGACAACCGAGCACGAAAAGCGCCAGCCAGACTGAGGGGAGCACCACCATCGAGATCACGTCTCGCAGCGCAATGGCTGAGTACGCATACAGGAAGGACGCGACCGCCATGCCACTCATGCCGATCCACGAGCCAGATTGTTTCAAGTCGGTTTTCACGGGCTCGCTCTTCCTTCTTCGACACTAGGTACTGCTGTTTCCCCAATGATCAAAGGGAATTCTCAGCCGACTGGGTCCTGGCGGGCCGCCATCGGTTGCCCGACAAGCGTCGCGACACGCGATGCGATTTTGCGGATTGTGTTTACGACACGCATCAATGTTGTCAAGATCATATTCGGGGCGACCGCACCGGCCGTCCGCATCGCAATGAAAGCGCCGACGATCTGTCGGACTCTCACGGACCAGGAGGCCCAGGTGGCTACAGCCAAGAAGACAACCGCAAAGAAGACCAGCACCGCCAAGCGGTCGGCCGCGGCCAAGAAGGGCGCCGCCAAGACCAGCACCGCCAAGCGGTCCGCCGCGGCCAAGAAGGGCGCCGCCAAGACCAGCACCGCCAAGCGGTCCGCCGCGGCCAAGAAGGGCGCCGCCAA
>Ga0136621_1001054_pt1 | contig 11113 bp, 9 predicted proteins | sample AntDryUQ445A2306_FD_104673 | JGI IMG/M metagenome (GOLD analysis project Ga0136621, IMG submission 104673) | Polar desert sand microbial communities from Dry Valleys, Antarctica - metaG UQ445A (23.06) | ecosystem: Environmental > Terrestrial > Soil > Desert | place: Antarctica: Dry Valley...
ATCGGCGAGGACCGTCCATTTGACATCGTCGTCCTGGCCGATCGTCGCGGGTTGTGCCCCCAAACCAACGAGGCGGCTCACTTCCGCCGCCTGGTCGGCCGGACGCAGGTCAAGGTGCAGCCGATTCTTCGCCGTCTTGTCATCGGGGACCTTGACGAACAGAAGATCGGGGGCCACATCGACCTCAGGGCTGCCCTCGGGTGGCTCGACTACGGACTGATGGGCGTCCTCGTAGGTGACTCGCCAGCCCAACGCATCGGCCCAGAAGCGAGCGAGCGCCAAGCAATTGTGTGAGTCGATGACGAGACACTGAATGCGTATGTTCATCGGGCGAAGATAGCAAACCTGCATGGGCGGACGCACCTGAAGCTCCGTGCGCCAGCGTCTCCTGCGTGGCTACCTCAGAGCGTGGTTACGGTGATCCTTCCGCCCTGACACCGAACTTACCGGCCCCCAGTGATCGAATCGCTGTTGTCGTTTGCTTCCACGACTGTCTGAGCGCGGCTCGTTTATCGGCCGGGGTCGATGGATCTTCGAGAGCCGAGGCCACAGGGGTGATGACGTAGTTGCCATGTGGGACCCACGTCGGTGTGTAGGTGACCCTCTCAGCCTGGAGATCATTGCTCTTGCCTTGGACCTCGATCTTCACGAGCACACCGTGCCGGGTGTCCTCGGCACAGCACGCGATGGACTGATCTGCAAGGAAGTTGCCCATCCCGTACACGACGTAGTCCTGCCCCACACGACCAATCGGCTGGACGACATGCGCATGGTGACCCAGTATCAGATCGATAGCGTTCGTCCTGAGCAACCGCCTGGCCAGGGCCCGCTGGTCGGCACTCGGGGCGACCTGGTACTCGAGGCCCCAGTGCAGGCTGACGACCACAAAATCCGCGCCTGCGCGGCGCGCGGCGCGTGCCTCTCTCGAGATCGCTTGTGTGTCGATGACATCTACCAGCCAGGATTCGTCGGCAGGTAACTCGCGACCGTTCAAGCCGTAGGTGTAGCTGAGGAAACCCACCTCGACCCCGTTGACTGCGATGAGCTCCGGGCGGTCGGCCGCGCCCGATCGGCGAGCCGTCCCGTTGTGTCGCACCCCGGCTTTGTCCAGCACGTCCAGCGTGGCCGTCACCCCCTGGGGCCCTCGATCGTAGGAATGGTTCGAGGCGGTCGAGCAGTAGTCGTATCCGGCATTTCCTATGGCGTTCGCAAGCTGATGGGGCACGTTGAAGGTTGGAAACGACGAGAGACTCTGGTTGTCGGGAGACAGCGGTGTCTCGAGGTGACAGATGGCAATGTCGGCCGCAGACAACAGTGGCCTAACCTTGCGGAACATCGGAGTGAAATCGTAGTGGTTGCCGCCGTTCTCCAAGGCCTTCTCGTAGACGGTGGAGTGCGTCAGGATATCGCCGGTTGCGACGATGGTGAAGCGCTTCGTGGACGACGATGGAGCATCCTTCCGAGGAGATGCAGTGACGTTGGCGGCGTCATTGGTGTCTGAATCTGCACCGGGGCGTAAGGAGGTGGGGGAGGCGTCGCCTTGGGAGCGGCGCGACGGCGACTCCGTTTCTTTCGAGTCCTCTGTGACGACGCCGCCAGGCTCGCAAGCACCCACAAGCGCGAGAAGGATCACAGCAGTGACGCGGAGGCACCTCTGTCTATTTGTGAAGAGTTGACGCAAGCCCGCCTTTGGTTGCAGTCCCAAGGGACAAACATATAGGTGTCGAAGAGACGCACGCCAGAGGGGCCGCATCGTCCATTCGGGATGGTCTCCTGGAGGACAACCTCCGGCTAACGTTCAGCTGGTGAGCGAGTCGAACTGGGCCGGTAATTACAGATACCGGGCCGGCAAGCTGCACCGGCCGTCGAGGCTGGAGCAGGTGCAGGAGATCATCGCCAACGCACCCCGGGTGCGCGTGCTCGGCTCGCGTCATTCTTTCAACGACATCGCCGACTCCTCGGAGCTGCTCAGCCTCGACGCTCTGCCCCCTGATGTCGTCGTCGACCATGAAGCAGACACGATCTCCTTCTCGGCCGGCATGAGGTACGGAGAGCTCGCCGAGGCGATGAAGGCCGAGGGCGTGGCCCTGCCCAATCTTGCGTCACTGCCTCACATCTCCGTCGCGGGTGCGGTGGCGACCGCCACACATGGCTCCGGCGACAACAACGGCAACCTCGCGACCACGGTCGCAGGTCTGGAGATCGTCACCTCCTCGGGCGAGATCCTCACCGCCTCCAGGGATGACGCCGACTTCGACGGCCTCGTCGTGGGGCTCGGCGCGCTCGGCGCAATCACCCGGCTCACCCTGGATGTCGAGCGCGCCTATCACGTGCGGCAGCGGGTGTTCGAAGGCCTCGGTTGGGACGCCCTGTTCGATAACTTCGACGCCATCACCTCGACGGGCTACAGCGTGAGCGTGTTCACCCACTGGACCGGGGCGGTCGACCAGGTGTGGGTGAAGAGCCGGGCGACCGATGCACCAGAGCCGATTCGCGGCGATCTCTTCGGCGCGATCGCCGCAACCGTCGACCGGCATCCGATCCTCGGCCTCGACCCCGTCAACTGCTCGCCGCAGCTTGGGGCGGTGGGCCTGTGGTCCGACCGCCTGCCGCACTTCCGCATGGGCTTCACGCCGAGCAGCGGCCTGGAGCTCCAGTCCGAATATCTGGTGCCGCGCCGCCACGCCCCTGCCGCGATTCAGGCAATGCGTGCGCTGGCCGACGTGATCCGACCCGTATTGCAGGTTTCCGAGATCCGTACCGTGGCCGCCGATGGGTTGTGGATGAGCCCGCAATACGGGCAGGACACCATCGCCATTCACTTCACCTGGAAGCCCGAGCAGGACGCCGTCGAGCGCGTGCTCTTCGACATCGAGGGGGCGCTGGCCCCGTTCGAGGCGCGCCCGCACTGGGGCAAGGTGTTTCTTGCGGAAGCCGCCTCCATCGCTCCCAGATATGAGCGCTTGCCCGACTTCACCCGACTGGTCGACCGGCTCGATCCCCGCGGCGCGTTCCGCAACAGCTGGCTGAACAAGCGCGTCCTCGGCCGCCGATGACGTTCGTGAACCATTGGGCGCCATTCCGAAGCCGTCCTTGGAGGCATCTATTGCCAAGTGATGCGCCGCCGGTGTGTACTCAAATGACAACGCATCGACAGTAGGGGGAGAGATGACCAGGGTTCAGGCGATGACCGAGCAGACGGTGTTCGAGCTGGTGCAAGATCAGCGTGACAAATACGCCGGTCAGGAGGAGGGCCTCAGGGACAGAGGGCACGAAGCCATGGCCGATTACCTGAGGGAGGCGCAGTTCCGCCTTGCCGCAATCCAGAGGCAGATCTCAGACCTGCAGAATGCGGGTGACCCCCGGGAGGCCCACAGGAGGAGCCTCGCTGTCGCAGACGAAACCATCAAGTTCATGGCGTCTCAGATGAGGCTCTAGCTTCCGCTATCCGCGTTCGTATGAGATCGCAGTAGGCGCAGAGGGCGCGATCGCCGAGTTTCTGGGAGCCGCGTCACTCCATGACGGGACGCGTACCAGGTATGGGAGCGGAATTGGTTCCTCTGCCGCAAACGCGTGCCGTTGGAACACGGCGAGCCGGAGACTGAGAAAGGCGTTTACAGCCCTGGAGATGCAGCTCGGCCTCCGGACCGGGGTTATCGAGCAGATTGTGGTAGGCGGCGACCGCTTCCTCCGCCGCGACCAGAATCGCAAGCCGCTTCATGACTTGCCCTTTCTGCCCACCAAGCAGGTCTGCCCACCAAGCAGGGCCAGCATATGGGCGCGACGTACCAGATGTCCACAAAGAATCCCAACGAAGATCGCGCTCTGTGAGCAACCCAATGGAAAAACGACCCTCCTAGTCATCACCATGTGTTCGTCCCCCTCGATTACGGCAACGAGACGGGAGCTTCGGGCGCGGGGTCTGCCTCGAGACCGCTCGCTTCTCTGAGCCACACCGACACGTGGTTCGGCCGCATGACCTCGTCTACCAGCGCAACGAGCTCCACGCCCAGAGTGTCGAGATCGACCTCGTCTCGGAGCCTTGCGGAGAAGACCTCCAAGGTGCGTCCCGCGTCGTACTTACGCCGGTAGAAGCGACGGTCGATGAAGGTCTGGATGCGCGCTCTCCCGGGCCGGAACAGAGCCGCGACCGTCAGGGTGGAGCCCGCCACGGCAAGCTGCGACTGTCCTGCGAAAGGGCGAAGCAGAGCTTGCAAGACCGTCACCCCGAGGACGTAGGCCACCGTCAGCGCTGCGGTGAGAGCACCGTAGACGAGGGTGCGGTTGATGATGAGGTCGATGTCGTAGAGGCGATGTCTGAGGATCGCGATCCCGATTGTCACCGGGATGAGCACGAACGAATAGAACGAGATCTGAGTGAGGGCACGGAGCCAGACGGGTTCAGCCTCCAGCTGCGAGGCCAAGGTGAGAGAGAGCACGACCGAAATGAGGTAGAGGCTGGCCGTTGCACCCGCTCCGGCGGCGAGCCATTTCAGCTGGAGGCGTTCCTGGCCGTGGGAGCGGCGGAACCGCCGAATCAGCCCGACTGCACAGCCGACGAAGCCGATCGGGATCAAAATGATGGTCAGCAGGAGGGCGTCGACGAACGGCCGCAGCGCTTCGATCCCCAAAGGGTTCCTCAAGTTCGGATAGCCCTCGGCGGTGATCGGGCCCGGTGCGATCAGAATGACGATGAACGGGAGTGCCAGCGCTGCTCCGCAGAACCATGCCCACGGCCTCCAGCGAGGTGACGGGAGCCGGCCGTCGGGGAACAACAAGATGAGGAAGGTCCCCATTACCCCGACGACCGGCACCCATGACGGCGCAACCAGCGCGAGGGCGAGATCGGGGCGGGGCAGCGACCCCGGATGGACGGTCAATGAGTACTCGGCGTAGATCTCGAGCATGGCCACGGCTGCTCCCGCAACTCCGATGGCAAGCATGATCCAGCCGATCGCGCTGCGCGGCTGCCGGGTGGTAATCAAGGCCCCGATGATCGGAAAGGAGAGCAGCAGGGCCGCGGCCGGGTCTCCGCCCGACCCGGTCGCCATCGACAGGGCTTCACCTGCCAGGACCACCAAGGTGGTGCAGCCGAGCGCCCCCCACACGAGGCGCGATGCAGTCCTCACTTTCATCCCCGGGTCCCCTTCGATCGGTGTGTGGGCATGTTGGCCCGATTCTGACTCCCCGCCGTCCAGTTAACGTTACGAAACCGGCCCTGATGCGAATGGGGACAAGCACCGCCCAACCGGGCGGGCTAGAGCGTCCCTTAGCAGCACATACGCGCTCTGTGCTGCACCCCTGAGCGGGTGAGGGGAATCGAACCCCCGTAACTAGCTTGGGAAGCTAGAGCTCTGCCATTGAGCTACACCCGCCTTACTTCTCCTTGTAGATACCACGTCCCCGTCGGTTGACGACCCGGCCTCCGGAGTGTATCGTGCCACGTAGTACGTGAGACGTAATAATCAGGCTTGAAGAGGAGGGAGGTGGTCTCATGGCATCGACGCTGTCCCAGCTCGGCCGGTTCCTCGAGCCCGCCCTTCTCATCCTGGTCAGCCTGGCCGGCCGGCCCAAGCACGGCTACGCCATCATGGAGGAGATCGAGGGGCGGTGGGACGTGCGCCTGGGGCCGGGCACCCTCTACGCCGCCCTCGCTCGGCTCGAGAAGCGGGGACTGGTCGAGCCCGTGGACACCGACGACCGTAAGCGGCCCTACCGATTGACCCCGGCCGGGTCCGAGGCGCTTGCAACGCAGCTCGGCCAGCTGAAAGAGGTGGCCGCAACCGGCCTGCAGCGATTGGGGATCACATGAAATGGCTCGTCTGGCTCTACCCGCAACGGTGGCGGAAACGCTACGGCCGGGAGCTCGAGGCGATGATGGAACAAACCTCACCTACGCTCCGGATCATGTTCGACCTGGTGGCCGGCGCGCTGGATGCCCGCCTGAACTCGCAGCTGACCTCGGAAGGAGTCGTCGTGCACAACCCACTCACCAGGACCCCCGCCGTCCTGCCTCAAGCCATCATGCTGCCGGGACTGGCCTTTCTTGCCGCCGCGGTGCTCAAGTACGGCTTCGGACAAGGCTTCCTCTTCGATCCTCTGGAGGGCTTCTTCTCCAACGATCTGGTTGAGTTCATTACGGTCTTGAGTCCCGTGGTCGCGCTGCTCCTGAGCGCCGCAGCGTTGTTCGAGGTTCGGCTCGAGCGCCGGGAGGACTTCTGGTCCGGCACCATCACGGTCAGGCGGAGATACGGCCACGTCGTCGCCTTCGTGATCAGCGCAGCTCTGACCCTGACGTTCGCCGGCTACTTCATCACCGAGAACTACGTCTACGCTCGCACCGGCTGAGCAATCCAGCCGGTAGACTCCGGGGCCACTCCGTCGCTGCCTGGGGGCCCCATGATTCTTTCGGATCGCGACATCCGTGAAGCGGTCGCCTCAGGGCGGATCGGCATTGATCCCTTCGACCCGTCCGATGTCCAACCCGCGTCGATCGATCTTCACGTCGATCGCCTCTTTCGCACCTTCCACAACGCGCGCCACCCCTACATCGACGTCAAGAAGCCCATGGAGAACCTGACCGAGCTGGTCGAGGTGCCCGACGGGGAGGCCTTCATCCTCCATCCCAACGAGTTCGTGCTCGGCTCGACCAAGGAGTGCGTCAGACTGCCGGACGACCTGGTCGCGCGTCTCGAGGGAAAGAGCTCACTGGGACGCCTCGGGTTGTTGATCCACTCGACTGCCGGCTATGTCGACCCCGGTTTCGAAGGGCACCTGACCCTCGAGCTTTCCGATGTCGCCAGTCTGCCGATAACGATCTACCCGGGGATGCTGATTGGCCAAATCAGCTTCTTCAGGTTGAGCTCAGCCGCAGAGGAACCCTATGGCTCGCCCACAGCGCACTCCAAGTATCAGGGGCAGCGAGGCCCCACACCCTCGCGCTACTTCGAGAACTTCCCGGCCGGCTGAGCCGGGGGGTCGCCACCCTCGACCGACTCGAGCAGCAACTGGGCAACATCTCGCACCGTTATGTCTGCGTCGGCATGTCGTTCGGTGACTCCGTCCGAGAGCATGATGTTGCAGAACGGACAACCGACTGCAACGGTGTCTGATGCGGACGCAATGGCCTCATCGGTTCGCTCCATGTTCATCCTCTTGCCCATGCGCTCCTCCATCCACATGCGCGAACCACCTGCACCGCAGCAGAAGGTCGAGTGCCCATGGCGATGGAGCTCCCCATACTTGGCCTCCGGAATCGAGGCGATGACCTCGCGGGCGCCTTTCCACACATCGTTGTGGCGCGCGTTGTAACAGGGGTCGTGATAGGTGATCTTCTTGGCCATTGGGGCCGCCGCTCGCAGCCGCCCCTCCTTGATGAGCTGTGCCAGAAGCTCAGTGTGGTGCATCACCTCGAAGACGCCGCCGAACTGAGGGTACTCATTGGCGATCGTGTTGAAGCAATGGGGGCAGGCTGTGACGATCTTCTTCACACCGTGCGACTGCAACTGTGTGATGTTCTGCTCGGCGAGCATCTGGTAGATGTATTCCGCGCCGACCCGGCGCGCCGGGTCGCCGTTACAAACCTCATCTGAACCCAGAATCGCAAAGCTGACACCGGCAACCTGCAACAGCCGGGCAAAGTCATAGACGACTTTCTTGTTGCGGTCGTCGAATGCCCCCGCACAACCGACCCACAGCAGAACCTCCGCGTCCTTGGCTTCCGAGATGTGGGGAATCTCCAGCGGGGTCTGCTCCCGGCCCCCCTTGGTCCAGTCGAGGCGCGCTCCGGCGGGTTGCCCCCAGGGGTTGCCCGACGTCTCGAGGTTCTGCAACGCACCCTGCATCTCTTTGGGAAAACGCGATTCACTCATAACGAGGTTGCGCCGCATGTCGACGATCGTGTCGATGTGCTCGATGTTGACAGGACACGCCTGCACGCAGGCGCCGCAGGTAGTGCAATCCCACACCACCTCGTCCTCGACTACGCTCGGATTGAGCGCAGGGAGCCCGGCCACCGCCGCCGCCAATGCCTCTGGGCCCTCCTTCTTTGCTGCAAGGAGCGCGGGACCGGCGGCGAAGAGATCATCGCGCAGATCCATGATCAGCAGCTTGGGAGACAACGGCTTGCCCGTTGCCCAGGCGGGGCATTGTGATTGGCACCGGCCGCATTCGGTGCAGGTGTAGAGGTCGAGCAGCTGCTTCCATGTCAGGTCTGTCACCACGCCCGCTCCCAGGACGGTGTCTTCGGACATGTTCTCGACGTCCAGATGCATCGGCCGGAGCGCGCCCTTCGGCCGCTCTGAGGTGAAGAGCACGTTGATGGCAGCCGTGACGATGTGGAGATGCTTCGAGTAGGTGAGGTACACGAGAAAGCCCAGGATCAAGAGGGCGTGCACCCACAGGAAGAGCGTGTCGAGGGCGCTCAGGGATGCCGGCGACAACCCGTCGAACGGCGCAGCAACCGCGTTCGAGACCGGCGTCCATCGGGTGTCGTAGGGAAACAGCCCGAGCGCGATCTGGACCGCCCGGGACAGCAGCACCGTGGCCATGATCCCGGCGATGGCGCCGAGGATGAGGTCGGCTTCACGCAGGTGCGACCCTTTGAACCGCCCGGGACGCTGCACCTTGCGGATCGCCACCGCCATGACCAATCCGGCCAGCACCGCAACTATGAAGATGTCCTGGAGGAGGCCCAACGGCCCCCATCGGCCGATGAGCGGGAGATGGAAGCCGTCCTGGTAGATCGCGCCGAAGGCTTCGACGATGGTGGTCAACAGAACCAAGAACCCCCAGAAGATGAGGGCGTGCATCACTCCCGGAACGATCCACTGGAGCAGCTTGCGCTGCCCCAGGACGACCACGGCCTGCTGCCTGAGCTTTGGCCCCCATTGCCTCGGTTTGCGATCGTCCGGCGCGCCGAGACGCAAGAACCCGTACAACCGAGCGACCCTGCGCGCCCAGACCAGCGCGGCGAGCAGCATCAATCCGGTGATGGCGAGGCGTTCGGGCACCTGGGCTACCTCCGAGGGCGGCATCCGGGAGCGGACCGCCGGGTATGGGGTCTTGGAGAGGGAAGTATACGGTCGCCGGGGTTCTCCGGCCCGGCTGTTCAACGTGGCTAAGTTGACAAAGAGATACTCAAGTTGGCATACTAAAGGCCACTCAGGTTTACATCCAAGAGCGCTTAAGCCGCTGGGTTTCCGGGTAAGAGAAGGCTACACACGACAGCAGAGGAGCAGAAATGGCCAAGGCAATAGGAATCGATCTCGGCACGACCAACTCGGTGGCCGCCTCCCTCGAGGGGGGAGAGCCCACCGTCATACCCAACGCAGAGGGGGCACGCACCACCCCATCGGTGGTCGCCTGGTCCAGGGGCGGCGAGATCCTGGTGGGCGAAGTCGCCAAGCGCCAGGCCATCACCAACCCCGACAGGACGGTGCGGTCGATCAAGCGTCGGATGGGCTCAGACGATGCCCACGACATCGACGGCAAGGGGTGGAAGCCGCAGGAGATATCCGCTCGCATCCTCCAGAAGCTCAAGTCCGACGCCGAGGCGTACCTCGGCGACAGGGTGACCGAGGCGGTTGTCACGGTGCCGGCGTACTTCGACGACGCACAGCGTCAGGCCACCAAGGAGGCAGGGCAGATCGCCGGCCTCGAGGTGCTCAGGATCATCAACGAGCCCACCGCTGCGGCGCTCGCCTATGGGCTCGACAAGAGTGAAACCGAGCAGACGATCCTGGTCTTCGACCTCGGCGGTGGAACCTTCGACGTATCCCTGCTCGAGCTCGGCGAGGGCGTGTTCGAGGTCAAGTCGACCTCGGGGAACACCAACCTCGGGGGTGACGACTGGGATCAGCGGGTCATGGACCACCTGGTCAAGACGTTCAAGGATCAGAACGGCGTCGACCTCTCGAAGGACAAGATGGCGATGCAGCGCCTCAAGGAGGCTGCGGAGAAGGCCAAGATCGAGCTGTCGTCGGCGCAGACGACGACCATCAACCTGCCCTTCGTCACCGCAAACGAGCAGGGCCCTCTGCACCTCGAGCTGTCGCTCTCCCGCAGCGAGTTCGAGCGCATGACCGGGGATCTGCTGGAGGCCTGCAAGGGGCCCTTCAACCAGGCGATCCGCGATGCCGGAGTAGGCGTCGAAGCCATCGACCACGTCATCCTCGTAGGGGGCTCCACCCGCATGCCGATGGTCCGCAAGCTGGTCACGGATCTGGCTGGCGGCAAGGAGCCGCATCAGGGTGTCAACCCAGATGAGGTTGTCGCAGTGGGCGCAGCGATCCAGGCCGGAGTCCTCAAGGGCGAGGTGAAGGACGTTCTGCTGCTCGACGTCACCCCCTTGTCCCTGGGTGTGGAGACCAAGGGCAGCATCTTCACCCGGCTGATCGAGCGCAACACCACCATCCCAACCAAACGCTCCGAGGTTTTCACCACCGCAGAGGACAATCAGCCGTCGGTCGAGATCCACGTCCTGCAGGGCGAGGCCGATATGGCCTACCGGAACAAATCACTCGGCAAGTTCCAGCTCGTCGGGCTGCCCCCCGCGCCGCGCGGCATGCCGCAGGTCGAGGTCACCTTCGACATCGACGCCAACGGCATCGTCAACGTGTCGGCGAAGGACCTGGGCACCGGCAAGGAACAGTCGATGACAATCACCGGCGGGACCAAGCTCGGAAGTGACGAGATCGACAAGATGATGAAGGACGCCGAAGAGCATGCCGAGGAGGACCGCAGGCGACGGGAAGAGGCCGACGCCAAGAACCAGGCCGACTCGGTCATCTACCAGACGGAGAAGACGCTCAAGGAGCACGGCGACAAGCTCGAGGCAGGCGATCTGAAGCTTGTCGAGGACGCGCTGGACGACGCCCGGGAGGCAATGAAGGGCTCCGACGTCGAGCGCATCCGGCACACGAGCGAGCAGTTGCTGACGGCGTCGCAGAAGTTCGCCGAGGTGCTGTACCAGCGGGCCCAGACCCAGCCGGGTGATGCCGGGACCGCGGGGGATGATGTCGTCGACGCAGAGGTTGTCGACGAAGGCGAGCAGAGCGCCTGATGCAGGGAACCGGCGAGGGCATTCCCGTGCGCGACAAGCGCGGAACCGGCC
>Ga0136621_1001055_pt1 | contig 11112 bp, 11 predicted proteins | sample AntDryUQ445A2306_FD_104673 | JGI IMG/M metagenome (GOLD analysis project Ga0136621, IMG submission 104673) | Polar desert sand microbial communities from Dry Valleys, Antarctica - metaG UQ445A (23.06) | ecosystem: Environmental > Terrestrial > Soil > Desert | place: Antarctica: Dry Valley...
GACGCCGACGGCGTCGCCGTTCGCCTCCTCGCTGCTGTTCGACTACGTCGCGACCTACATGTACGAGGGCGATGCGCCCAACGCCGAGCGCCGCGCCGCCGCGCTGTCGCTGGACCGCGACCTGCTGCGCGAGCTGCTCGGCCAGGAGGAGCTGCGCGAGCTCATCGACCCGGGCGCGCTGGAGCAGGTCGAAGCCGACCTGCAGCACCGCTCCCAGCGCACGCGCGCCGAGACGCGCGACGCGCTCGCCGACGTGCTGCGCCGCCTCGGCGACCTGTCGCCCGCCGAGGTCCGCGACCGCGTGCTGGCCGAGATCGACGTGGACGCGATGCTCGACGCGCTCGCGGCGGAGCGCCGCGCCGTGCGCCTGCGGATCGGCGGCGAGCCGCGCTGGGTCGCGGCCGACGACGCCGGCATGTACCGCGACGCGCTCGGCGCCGTGGCACCCGGTGGGCTGCCCGACGCCTTCACGGCCGACGTGCCGGACGCGCTGGCGAAGCTCTTCGCCCGCTACGCACGCACGCACGGCCCGTTCACGACCGCCGAGCTGCGCGCGCGCTACGGCGTCGATCCGACGGCGGTCCTCAAGCAGCTCGAGCAGGATGGCGAGATCGTGCGCGGCGAGCTGCGCCCCGGCGGGCGCCCCGGCGAGCCGGAGTGGTGCGACACCGAGGTCCTGCGCCGGCTGCGCCGCGCCTCGCTGGCCGCGTTGCGCAAGGAGATCGAGCCGGCCGACCAGCGCGCGCTGGCGGCCTTCCTGCCCTCGTGGCAGGGCGTCGACCGCCACCCCGCGGCCGGGGCCGGCATCGACCGCCTGCGCGAGGTGCTCGTCCCGCTGCAGGGGCTCGCGCTGCCCGCCGAGGTGTGGGAGCGCGACGTGCTGCCGCGCCGCGTCGGAGCCTACTCGCCGACCTGGCTGGACGGGCTGTGCGCCTCGGGTGAGCTCGTGTGGGTCGGCGCGGGGACGCTCGGGCGCTCGACGGGCCGTGTCGCGCTGTACTTCCGCGAGGACGCCGAGGCGATCGGACGGCCGGGCGCGCCGGCGTCCGTGCGCGGCGCCGTGGCGCCCGCCGAGCGCGAGCACGACCTGCTGCGCGAGCGTCTCGCGCAGTCGCCGTGCTTCTTCACCGACCTGCTGGCCGAGATCGACCTCGCGCCGGAAGGGGTGCAGGAGGCGCTGTGGGACCTCGTCTGGGCGGGCGAGGTCACCAACGACGCGTTCGCGCCGTTGCGTGCGCCGCGGCTCACGCTCGCGCGAGCGCAGCGGGCCCCGCGCCACGCCACGCGCCGCTTCGGAGCGCGCCGCAGCGGCGCCCAGCCGACGGTGCAAGGCCGCTGGGCGCTGACGGACACCATCTTCCGCCGCGAGCCCGAGCCCGGACAACGCCGGCGGACCCTCGCCGAGCTGCTGCTCGAGCGCTACGGGATCGTGACCCGCGAGCAGGTGCTGGCCGAGGGCATCGGCGGCGGCTTCTCGATCCTCTACGACGCGCTGTCGCAGCTCGAGACGCTCGGGATCTGCCGCCGCGGCTACTTCGTCGAGGGCCTCGGCGGCGCGCAGTTCGCGCTGCCCGGCGCGGTCGAGCGGTTGCGCGCGCAGCGCGCGGTCGAGGAGGCGCGGCCGCTCGTGCTGGCCGCGACCGATCCCGCGCAGCCCTACGGCGCCGCCCTGCCATGGCCCAAGCCCGACGCAACCCCTACGGATGGCGGTGGCGCAGCCACCACCCGCCGCGGGGCGCGCGTGCGCGGCGCCTACGTCGTGCTCGCCGGCGCCGAGCCGGTGCTGTACGTCGAGAAGGGCGGTCGCGCGATCGCGACGCTCGTCGAGCCCGGCGACGCGCGCCTGCGCCCAGCCTTCGAGGCGCTCGCGGCCTTCATCACGGCGGGGCGCGGCCGCAAGCTCTCGCTCGAGCGCGTCGACGGCGAGGCCGTCGTGGGTTCGCGCCACGAGGCGATGCTGATCGATCTCGGCTTCCGTGCCGGCCCGCGCAAGCTCACGCTCAGCGCGTAGCCACGCCTACTCGTGGCGCTCGAGCGAGTCGCCGATCAGCCAGATCGTCGGCGGCCACAAGCCGACGAACAGCGCCCGGCGCTCGGCGTTGCCGCGCTCGACCTGGTCGCCGGTCTTCGCGCGGATCCAGAGCACGACGCACAGCGATACCGAGGCCATCGACGCGATGTGCAGGTGCCAGCCGCGCAGGCCGAGCTTGTGCAGCGACTTGGTGAGCATGGGGGCTCACCTACCCGCTAGGCTGCGATCCGCGTCAGCTTTCGTGCAGCGGGCGCCCGTTTGGGTACTCAACGGCAGACGATGCCGCGACGCCCCCCGACCGCACGCCGCCTGGCGACCGCCAGCCGCTGGCCCGTGGGTGTCGTGCTGACGGCGTGGCGCTACCTCTGGCGCACGACCCCGATGCGCCGCGTGGAGCTGGCCGGCTCCCTGCGCCACGATATGCCGCCGGCGCTGCCGGCCGCCGCGAACATGGACGAGATGCAGCTCCTCGAGGACGGCTACGGACCACTCATGCATCGCCTCTACAGGGTCCGCGTGGCCGGCGCGGAGTGCTCGCCGCGGGAGCTCTTCGAGCGCGTGCAGGCCGACCCGGACTGCGTGTCGCCGAGCGAGTTCGCGACGTTTCAGAAGGTGCTCGGCGACGAGGGCCGGATGCGCGTGAACGACGAGTTCGTCGTACGCATGGCCGCGCCGTGGGACGGGCCGGTGCGCGTCGTCGACGCGACGCCGGTATCCCATCGCTTCGGCACGATGGAGGGGCATCTCGAAGCCGGTCAGGTCGAGTTCAGCGCGTCGCTGGAGGAGGGCCTGCTCGTCCTGACGATCGAGTCGTGGGCGCGCAGCGGCGACCGCTTCTCCGACGTCATGTTCGACCGCCTGCGCCTGGCGAAGGAGATCCAGGTCCACATGTGGGTCTCCTATCTCGAGCGGCTCGTGGACCTGTCGGGCGGCCGGCGCGAGGGCCTGCTCGAGGTGCGCACACGCCGCGTCGAGCCGGCCGAGCTCGGCAACGGCCCGCTGCCCGATGACGAAGGCCGGCGCCGCCAGCTCGCGGAGGTGCCACAGCGCCCGCTGAACTTCGATCCCGACGGCGATGGACCGTTCACCGCCGCCAACGGCTGGGACGTCGACCACTACTGTCGGGCACTGCCCGCCGAGCCCCCGGGGGAGCCGCTCGCCGACGGCACGTGGGAGGCCGCGCGCCGGCTGATGCGCGACTATCGCTTCGCCGACCCGACGATCATCGTCGCCAACTTCGACCCGAGCCGGCCGCTGGCCCAGCGCGACATGCTGCTGCGGGCGCGATTTCATCTGCTGAGCTTCGACATCGGCGTGCGCGTCGGCGACGTCGTCGACGAGACGCGAACCATCGACGGCCGCCGGGCACGCGTCTGGGGCTGGAGCTACCGCACGCTGCAGGGCCACCTCGAGGCGGGCGAGATGGGCTACGAGGCGTGGAAGTGGCTCGATACGGGCGAAGTCGAGTTCCACATCCATCGCTTTTCGCGCTCGGCGGGCGGCGGCAACCCGCTGGTGCGGCTCGGCTTCCGCCTGCTCGGCCGTCGCGAGCAGGTCCGCTTCGCCGAGCGCGCGTGCGAGCGGATGGCTCAGCTCGTCGAGCTCGAGCGCGACCAGCCGCCGGTTGCCGTCGGATAGTGCCCGGCGAACGTGCGGCGTAGCCGCCCGGCGTCGCGCGTCGAGGCGGGCGGTCCCTACGCTCCAGGACATGCCCGAGGGCGACACGATCCACTACGCCGCCCGGCGGATCCGTCCGCTGCTGGAGGGCCTCGTCCCCGAGATCGCGCACCCAAGCCCGCGCCTGCGTGGAGAGCGCTGGCCCCAGAAGCTCGCCGGCCGGCGCGTCACCGCGATCGACGCGCACGGCAAGCACCTCCTTCTGCGCTTCGAGGGCGGGCTCACGATCCACTCGCACCTGCGGATGACGGGCTCGTGGGGGACCTACCGCGACGGCCAGCGCTGGCGCCGCGCGGCGCGGCGCGCGTGGCTCGTGCTGCGCACCGATCGCGGCGAGGCGGTCCAGTTCGACGGCCCGGTGCTCGAGCTCATGACCGAGTCGCGCACGCGCTTGGACCGGCGGCTGGCCGAGCTCGGCCCGGACATCCTCGCGCCGCGCTTCGACGAGCGCCGCTTTCTCACGCGGCTGCGCGGGGACGACCCGACGCGACCGATCGGCGATGCGCTGCTCGACCAGCGCACGATCGCCGGCATCGGCAACCTGTGGAAGTGCGAGGGCTGCTTCGAGGCCGCGATCGACCCGTGGCGCCGGACGGGGGCCGTCGGCGACGAGGAGGTGCTGGCGCTCGTGCGCGCGACCCGCCCGCGGATGCAGCAGTCGGCCCTCGACGGCATGCAGGATCTGCACCGCGTCATCTACGCCAAGGCGGGCCGGCCCTGCCCGCGCTGCGGCGCGCCGATCCGCAGCCGCGGCCAGGGCGACGACAACCGCATCACCTACTGGTGCGCGGGCTGCCAGGCATGAGCATCCGGCGCGTCGGCCACAAGGGCGCCGACCACATCGCGCCGGGCAACACGTTCGCGTCCTTTCAGGCGGCGCTCGACGTCGGCGTCGACATGATCGAGTTCGACGTCATCTCCGAGCATCCGGGCGGCGGCGGCGAGCTGCTGCTCGCGCACGACCTCGAAGACGCCGCACAGCGTGTCGCGCACACGCTCGACGAGGGGCTCGCGCACTTCGCCGCGGCGGGCTACGAGAACGTCGACCTGATCGTCGACCTCAAGCTGCGTGGCTACGAGTGCCGGGTCGCCGAGGCGATCGAGCGCCACGGCCTCGCCGCGCGCGCGCTCGTGTCGACGATGGAGGAGCCCTCGCTGGCGCTGCTGCGCGAGTGCCATCCGCAGATCGCGCTCGGCTGGTCGGTGCCGCGCCTGCAGCGCGACCCGCTGCGCAACCCGGTCACGGCGCTGCCCGCCCTCGCCGTGCTGCAGTACATACGCCGCGCGTTGCCGGCGGTCACGACGAACCGCATCCGGCGCGGGGAGATCGACGCGCTGATGGCGCACTGGCGCCTGGCGACGCCGCGCCTGGCGCGCTCGATCCGGGCGGCGGGCGGTGCGCTCTACGTCTGGACGGTCGACGATCGCCGGCGGATCGCCGGCCTGGAGCGGATGGGGGTCACGGGCGTGATCTCCAACGACCCGCGGTTGTTCGAAGGCTCTGACGGCCGCTCTAGGCCATGATCGTGCAGGTCGCTTCGGAGTAGCCGTCGGGGTAGGCCCCCGCGCTGGACCTGTGCCCCTTCGTGGTCAGCCGGACGGCCTTGCGGACGACCTCGCCCTTCAGGCGCCACTCGAAGTTGACCTTGCCGCGCAGCATCACCGACGGCTTGCCGCTGCGCGGCGACAGGCGGAAGCTGTAGCCGCCCTGGCGGGCCTTGTAGCGGGCGCGACCCACCTTCACCCAGCCCGAGTCGGCGTCCTTGGTGACGTTGTGCCACTTCTTGTCGGCATCGCTGTAGAACTGGACGCGAAAGCGCATGAACATGACCTCGCGGCCGTCACGCGCGCCGGGCATCGAGGCGCGGACACCGAGCGTGTCGGCGCCGATGCCCGTCTCGGGCGGCGGGTTGGCCGGGTCGCAGACGTTGACCGTCGCCCACAGGTGACGCGAGCGCTCGACCGTCGGCGCGTCGGCTGCGGTCGCGGCGCCCGGCAGGGCGATCGCGGCGAGCAGCAGGCCGGCGGCGATCCTCGGACGGTGAGCCACGAGGCCAGCGTAGCGAGCATGCGTCGCGCGCTGAGCCGGTGGGCGCGGCGGGCCCGTCGGGACGATCTCACGTCGACGCGTGATGATCTCGTCGCGGCGGCGTAGTAGTCGCATGAGCGGAGTTCTGATCATGGATGCACCCCAGAACACGACGACCACGAGCTTCGATGCGCTGTACCGCGACAGCGCACGCGATCTGTACGCCTACGTGCGGACCTTGCTGGGCGACGACGCGAGCGCCGAGGACGTCACGGCGCTCGCCTTCGAGCGGGCCTACCGGCGGCGCTCGAGCTTCGACGACCGCCGCGGCAGCCAGCGCGGCTGGCTGTTCGGCATCGCGCGCAACGCGGCGCTCGACGAGCTGCGCCGCCGCGGCCGGGCGGCGCCGCTGATCGGCGAGCTGCCCGACGAGCTCGCGCCCGCGCCGGAGGAGGAGGCCGACCTCGCCGTCCGCCGCACCACCGTCCGCGTCGCGCTCGCCGCGCTGCCGGCACGCGACCGCGAGCTCGTGGCGCTGAAGTTCCACGGCGGGCTGTCCAACGCCGAGCTCGCCGCCGTGCTCGGCACGAGCGAGACCAACGCCGGGACCCGGGTCCATCGGGCCGTCGCGAAGCTGAGAAAGGCCTGCCATGCGCCAGCGTGATCCCCTGACCCTGGAAGAGGCGCGCGAGCTCGACGCGCTCGAGCGGGCGCTGGCCGGCGAGCCGGTCGATGCCGACCTGCACGAGCTCGAGGCGCTCGTCGACGACATCCGTGCCACCGCGCCGCAGATGAGCCCCGGCTTCGCCGCGCGCCTGGAGCACGAGGTGGAGGAGGGCTTTCCCGCTTCGCAGGAGCAGCCGGCGCGGCGCCCGTCGCGGCGCTGGGTGCTGATTCCCGCGGCCGGCACGCTCGCGGCCGTGCTCGTGGCGCTCGTCGTCGTGCTCGGACAAAGCGGGTCCGACGACTCGGCCCCAGGCATTGCGAACACCCTCCAGGAGCGCGGGGCCGAGGACAGCGCGCAAACCTCCGGCCGCGCATCCAAGCCCGCCTCGCCGTCCGCCGCGACCGAGTCCGCTCCATCCGGCGGCGGCGCCTCGGCGACGGCCGATCCCGCGCGCGCCCCCGCGCTCTCCGCCGCACCCCCGCCGCGCACCCCTGCGCCGCCGGTCACGAAGTCCGGGCAGCCGCGCAGGGTGCAGCGCACCGCGGACCTCGTCCTGCGGGTCCCGACCGCCAAGCTCGAGTCGACGGCCGACGGCGTCAACAGCACCGCCGACCGCTTCGGCGGGATCGTCGCCGCCTCGACGGTCAACGTCGACGACAGCACGGGCGGCGAGGCGAGCTTCGACCTGCGCATCCCGACGCAACGCCTCGACGACGCGCTCGCAGCGCTGTCGAAGCTCGGCCACGTCGCCGAGCGCCGGCAGGGTCTCGTCGACATCACGGGCTCGTTTGAGTCCGCGCAGGACCGCCTGTCGGATGCGCGTGCCGAGCGCCGCGGCCTGCTGCGCGCGCTCGGGCGCGCCTCGACGAAGGCGCAGATCGACAGCCTGCGGGCACGCCTGCGCACGGTGCGCAGCCAGATCGCGCGCCTCAACGGCGATCTCGAGGCGCTGCGCCGCCGCGCGGACCTGTCCTCGGTGAGCGTCGTCGTGCGCGGCGGTGCCACCAACGACGACGGCGACTCGGGCTCCGGCGGCGACTGGACGCCGGGCGACGCGGCCCGCGACGCGCTGCGCGTGCTCGAGGTCATCGCCGGCGTCGCGCTCATCGCGCTCGCCGTGATGGCCCCGCTCGCACTGCTCGCCGCGGTGGTCGCGCTGGCCGTCCGCGCGCAGCGCCGCCGGCGGCGCGAGGGCGCGCTGGACCCCGCCTGAAGCGCCGGATCCGGCAAACCGGCAGCGCGGTGTGGTATTGCTGACACATGGACATGCGCGAGCAGCCGGTGATCGCGTTGCTCGCGCATGTTCCGGTCTTCGAGACGCTGGGTCCACGCGAGCTGGCTCGCGTGGCCGCCGTCACCGTGCCGCGGTCCTTCGGCCCCGGCCACGTGATCTTTCGCGAGGGCGACGCCAGCGACACGTGCTACATCGTCGGCAGCGGTCACGCGCGGGCGATCCGCGCACATGGCGACGGCCGCACGCTGACGCTCGCGCACTTCGGCCCCGGGGACATCTTCGGCGAGCTTGCGATGTTCGACGACGAGCTCCGCTCGGCCACGGTCGAGACGCTCGACACGCTCGAGTCCGTCGCCGTGCTCGGCCCGGACATGCGGCGCCTGCTGCGCGAGCACTCCGACATCGCGGTCAAGCTCGTCATCTCGCTCGGCCGGCGCCTGCGCGACGCCAACGAGCGCATCTCGCGCCAGTCCTTTCAGACGGTCCAGAGCCGCGTCGCCGGCGTGCTCGGGCAGCTCGTCATCCAAGCGCAGGGCGAGGGGGCGGGCGACAGCGACGTGCTCGTCACCGTCACGCAGTCGGACGTCGCACAGCTCGCCGGCTCCTCGCGCGAGTCCGCCAGCCGCTTTCTCGCCGTGCTCGAGCGAGCGGGCGTCGTGACGCAGGGCCGCGGTCGCGTGACCGTCCACGATCCGACCGCGCTAGAGCGCTACGTCTACTGACTCGTGACCCGACGCTGATGCCCTCCGAGTTCTCCGCCGGCGGCGTCGTCATGAACGCCGATCGCGAGGTCATCGTGATCGTCCCGACGCGCCGCGCCGCCGACGGCTCGCGCGTGCTCGCGCTTCCCAAGGGCCATCCCGACGGCAGGGAATCACCGTTGCAGGCGGCGCTGCGAGAGGTCCGCGAGGAGGCCGGGGTGCAGGCGGAGGTCGTCGAGACGCTCGGCGAGGTCCGCTACTGGTATCAGCGCGGCGGCCGGCGGATCGCGAAGGTCGTGGAGTTCTTTCTGCTGCGCTACGTCTCGGGGGACGTCGCCGACCACGATCACGAGGTCGAGCAGGCGCGCTGGGTGCCGGCGGCGGAGGCCGCCGAGACGCTGACCTATGCGGGTGAGCGCGACATGGTCCGGCGCGCGCTGTCGCGCGCCGAGGCCGAGTAGTCTGCCGACCGTGCAGGTACTGAACTTCTACTCCACGATCTTCGCCGATTCGCTCAAGCGCGGCCGCAAGACGGCGACGATCCGCCTTGGCGACAAGTCGCACAAGTACCGCAAGAACCAGGCGGTGCTCGTGACGATCGGCTACCAGCACTCTCCTCGCGAGAAGGTCTTCACGGCGGTCATCGACTCGGTCGAGGTCAAGCGCGTCAAGGAGCTCTCGCCGCGCGACATCGAGCACGACAACCCCGAGTTCCGCCGCACCGAGGAGATGGTCAACTTCCTCGAGCAGATCTACAACCGCGACGTCACGCTCGAGGACACCGTCACGGTCGTGCGCTTCTCCCAGATCATCGAGAACCCTCCGACGATGACCGAGCGGCTGCACGGCATCGGCGGCGCCCAGAACTGAGGGCCGGGTGCGTTTGTTGAGCAGGGCGCTCGCAGTCACGCTCGTCGCGCTCGCGGCGGCGCTCTGCCTCGCGCCGGGGGCACACGCGCTCAGCGGCGAGCAGGCGGTCGCGGCGCTGAACGCTCAGCGGGCTGCGAGCGGGATCCCGGCCGCCATCGCGCACGTCCCCGCGTGGTCGAGCTGGTGCGCGCTGCACAACGCCTATCAGCGCGCCAACGGGGGCGGGCTGTCGCACGCGGAGTCGCCGGGCGCGCCCGGCTACACGCCCGAGGGCGCGCAGGCAGCCGCCAACTCCGTCCTGGCCCGGGGCAGCTGGGACGCCGGCAATCCCTGGGAGACGGCCCCGATCCACCTGCACCAGCTGCTCGCCCCGCGCCTGGACGCGATGGGCGTCGACGATTCCGGTGGCTATGTCTGCGCGACGACGCTGCTGTCGCGAAACCGCCCGGCTCCGGCAGCCGATGCGATCTACGTCTATCCCGGCCAGGGCGTTCGCCACCGTGCATCCGAGATCGCCGCGGAGGGCCCCTACACGCCGGGCCAGCGCGTCGGGATCGCCGCCGGGACGCGCACCGGCCCCTACCTCTACGCATCGGTCGACGGCCCCGGGCTGACAGCGTTCACGCAGGCGAGGATGACGGCCGGCACGCTGACCGGGCCCGACGGCCCGGTCGCGGTGGCGCGCGTCGACAACTACACGAGCGGCCTCGTCGGCTACCTGCCGCCGGGCGGCGAGCTGATCGCGCTGCAGCCGCTGCGTGCGCGCCGCTCCTACACCGCGCACGTCCGCTTCGAGGTCGGCGCCCCGGTCCGCGCGATCGAGCGGACGTGGTCGTTTCTCACGCTCGGCCGGGACCCGGCGACGAGCTTCGCCGTCGAGCAGGACTCCGCCGGCGTCGGCGCGCGGCTGAACAGCGCCTCGCCGGGCCCCGTGACGCTGCGCGCGACGCGCCCGGCCACCGGCGCGACACGCGACACGCTCCTGCGGCGCGGGGAGCGCACGCCGCTCGGCCTGCCGGCGGGGCGCTGGGCGCTGTGCGCCAGTCAGCCGGCGGACGGCGACTACGAGGGCCATTTGAGCTGTCGCGAGGGCCTCGTCGCCGTGCCGGCACGGCCGCAGATCGGGCTGCGGCTGTCCGCGCGCACGCGCTCAACGCTGCGCCTACGCGTCGACATCGGCCCCCCGCTCGCCGGCCGGCGCCTGCAGGTCACGCTGAGGACGCTGCGAACGCGCTGCCGCGCCGTGCGCGGGCGGCGCACCTGTGGGCTCTCCTCGACCGGCTCTACGAGCCGGCAGCGCTCGTTGCTGGCCTCCGCCGCAATGCGCCGCCTGACCGTCGCCCGCCCGTCGCCTCGGACCGGTCTGGAGGTGCGCGTGCGCAGCGTCGCGTTTGAGTCCGGCGACGTCGCCGTGCCCGCCGCGAGCGTCGTGCGCCGCTCCCGACGCTGACGCGCGTCAGAAGCAGCGAATCCGCGACGTCCATGCGCTGGACGTAGGATTCACTTGGCACTCACCACCTCGGAGTGCCAGGTGCGCTACAGTCGAAGACGCAACTTGGCACTCTTCGCATGAGAGTGCCAACGTCTTCGCCAACGACTCTTGGAGGTCAGCACCACATGAATCTCAAGCCCCTGGGCGACCGGCTCATCGTGCGGGCGATCGAGGAGGAGGAGACCACCATGAGTGGCCTCGTTCTGCCCGACACCGCGAAGGAGAAGCCGCAGAAGGGCCTGGTCATCGCCGTCGGCGACGGCAAGTACGACGAGGACGGCGACAAGCGCATCCCGCTCGACGTGGCCGAGGGCGACGAGGTCCTCTACTCGAAGTACGGCGGCACGGAAATCAAGGTCGACGGCGAGGAGCTGCTCGTGCTCCGCGAGTCCGACGTTCTCGCCAAGATC
>Ga0136621_1001057_pt1 | contig 11110 bp, 7 predicted proteins | sample AntDryUQ445A2306_FD_104673 | JGI IMG/M metagenome (GOLD analysis project Ga0136621, IMG submission 104673) | Polar desert sand microbial communities from Dry Valleys, Antarctica - metaG UQ445A (23.06) | ecosystem: Environmental > Terrestrial > Soil > Desert | place: Antarctica: Dry Valley...
ACATGAAGTGCGCGTCCTCGAGCATCCGGATGTGCTTCTCGTAGCCCAAACCACCGCGGTAGCGCCCGGCCCCTCCGCTGTCAACGGCCAGCGCCAGGCGCTCGACGACGAACGGAAACCGCGACTCGGAGAACTCGGTCGGCAGGTTCCGCGAGTCCGGGACGACGTGGATGGTGTCCTCGCCGTCGGCGTAGTAGCGGCCGCCTGACCCGCCGCCGAGGACCTCGCGCATGAGGTACGGCGCACCGTCGTGATCGTTGCCGTAGACGCCTGTGTAACGGATCGTCTCCTGGTCCGCCGGCATCCTTCCGTCCACGGCCTTCGCGAGGACACCGGCGAGGACGCCGAGCAACCGCAGGATGACGAACGTGCGCGCGTTGGTGGGCGCCGGAAACTCGGGCGTGAGCAAGGTGCCCTTCGGCGGGAACCGCATCTCGATCAGCGGGACAACGCCCTCGTTGACGTCGAGCTCGGCCATCCGCTCGGGGTTGTCGGCAAGGTTGCGCAACACCGGTGCCAGCCATTTCTTGAGGAAGTTCCCGTCCGCGTAGTCACCGCAGTGGTTGATGGGTCCCTTCGCCTGGGGGCCGGTGCCGTTGAAGTCCAGGATCAGCCGCTCCCCACCTGCCTCGTCGGCCGTCGTCCTGGTCAGCGTGATCCGCTGCCTGTGCAACTTCGGCTCCTCGACGCCGTCGTGCTCGGCGTAGTCCTCCCAGGTGTAGGTGCCCTCGGGGATCTTGGCGAGGATCTCGCGCCGGAACGTCGCGGTGGTCTTGTCGAGCAGCGCGTCGAAGCACCCCTCGACGGTGTCCCTTCCGTAGCGCTCGAACAGCTCGCTCATCCGCCGGGCGCCCATCAGACAGGCCGAGCACTCCGCGTCGAGGTCCGCGGCGAGCGACTCCGGCATCCGCGAGTTGCGGGTCATGATCTTCAGCGCCTGTTCGCAGGGGACGCCCCGGTCCCACAGCTTGATCGGCGGCACCATCAGGCCCTCCTGGAACACGCTGGTGGCAGCCGACGGCATCGACCCGGGGACCGATCCCCCGATGTCGTCGTGGTGGCCGAACGCCTGCACGAACGCCACCACCTCCGGGCCGTCTCTGCCCTCGTGGAAGACGGGAGCGGTGACGCACAGGTCTGGCAGATGACCGATCCCGCCCTCGGAGAGATACACGTCGTTGTGGAAGTACACGTCTCCCGGCTGCATCGTCTCGATCGGGTAGTCGCGCACGACCGGGTGCACCAGCGCGGAGTAGGACCGTCCCGTGAGCTTGCGCAGTTTCCGGTCGTGGATGCCGGCACGGTAGTCGTGCGCGTCGCGGATCATCGGCGACCTGCTGGTCCGGCCAATCGCGGTCTCCACCTCCTGCTCCACCGAGGCGAGGTATCCCTCGACGATCTCGGTCAGAATCACCGAGTTGTCAGGCCCAGTGGCCCGTATAGGGGCACTACCCCCTGACAACTCGGTCATGGGACTCTGCCGACGAGCAGGTTGCCGAAGGTGTCGACGCGCGCGGTGAAGCCGGGATGCAACGGGACGGTGGAGCTGAACTCCTCGAGCACTGCCGGGCCGCCCACCTCGTCTCCCGCGCCGAGCCTGGACCGGTCGTAGATGGGCGCGTCCACCCAGTCGTCGAAGTAGACCTGCCGTGCCCCGGTCCGCGCCCGATCCGCGCCGGCACCGGGGAGGACCTCTCGCAGCTCGGGCCGGCGGATGGGCCCGATCCCGGTCACCCGCAGATTCACCCACTCCACCTCCTGGCGAGCGTCGTTGCGGAAGTCGTAGCCGTAGAGTGCCCTGTGCTCGTCGTGAAACGTCTTCGCCACCGCCCGAAACAGCTCCTCGCTGATCGACCCGTCCGGCACGTCCACGCGGACCTCGTAGGCCTGTCCGTAGTAGCGGAGGTCGGCGGTTCGCGCGAAGCGACGTTCCGGCTCGAGAAAGCCCTCGCGGTTCAGGGCGGCGTCCGCCTTGGCGGTCAGGTCCTCGAACACCGCTCGGACGTCCGCGGTCGCCAGCGCAGACTGCCGGGCGACGGCGGTCTGCACGTAGTCGTTGCGTACGTCGACGGTGAGCAGGCCGTACGCCGACAGGTTGCCCGGGTCCAGGGGGACGAGCACCCCGTCGAGACCGAGAATGTCGACCAGCCTGCACGCGAGCAGGGAACCGGACCCGCCGAAGGTGACCATCGTGAAGTCCCGGACGTCGAGGCCCCGGCTCACCGTCACCTGGCGGAGCGCGTTCGCCTGGTTCCAAGCCGAGATCTCCAGGACGCCGGTCGCGCAGGCCTCGACCGCAAGTCCGAGCTCCTCACCCAGCTTCGTCATGCCGGTGGCCGCCATGTCCACGTCGAGTGGCACCTCGCCGCCGAGCAGGTGCGCCGGGATCCTGCCCAGCAGGACGTGGGCGTCGGTGATCGTCGGCTCCGTGCCGCCAGAGCCGTAGCAGATGGGTCCCGGATCGGCGCCTGCCGACTTCGGCCCCACTTTCAACGTCCCCTCAGGACTCACCCAGGCGATGGAGCCGCCCCCTGCTCCGACAGTCACCACGTCGATCATCGGGATCTTGCTCGGGTAGGCACCGATGTGGCCCTCGGTGGTCAGGGTGGGCTCTCCGTCGACGACCACGGTGACGTCGGTCGACGTACCTCCGCCGTCGCAGGTGACCACCTGAGGGAAGCCGGCCTTCCTCGCGACCACGGCGGCGCCGAGCGCCCCGGCGGCCGGACCGGACAGCACGGTGGTGATCGGCTGGTGCACGACCTCCTCGGCCGAGAGCACGCCGCCGTTGGACTTCATCACGTAGAAGGGCACACTCCGGGCGCCGCCCGGGCTCCCCGAGGAAGCGGCAGCGCCCGGACCCTCGGCCGGGCGGACCGCCGCCTTGTCGGGGAGTCCGGCCAGCGAGTCAAGGTGCGCGGCGATGTTCTCGACGTAGCTGCGGATGTTCGGTTTCACGGCGGCGTCGACGAGCGTGGTGATGGATCGTTCGTACTCGCGGTACTCCCGCAGCACCTCGCTGGAGATCGAGACTGTCGCCTCCGGGTGCTCACGCAGCAGCACGTCGCGCATTGCGGTCTCGTGGGCGTCGTTGGCGTAGGAGTGCAGGAAGCAGACGCCGATGGTGTCGATGCCCTGGTCGCGGAACCAGCGAGCGGTCTCGGAAGCGGCCGTCTCGTCGAAGGGGCGGATCTCCTCACCCGTCACCAACAGGCGACCGGGGACCGTCTTCACGCGGTGAGCGGGCACGATCCGGTCGGGCTTCACCCAGAAGTAGGAGTTGCCGTACCCGTCGGGCACCGACTGGCGGGCGATCTCGAGCAGGAACTCGTAGCCCTCGGTGGTGAGAAAACCGAGGTTCTCGACCTTGCCCTCGAGCAGCTGGTTGGTGGCCACCGTGGTGCCGTGGCAGACCGCACTGATCGAGCTGCCATCGAGACCGAGCGCATCAAGCACCTTGTGCACCCCGGCCATGAAGCCGACCGCCGGATCGTGTGGAGTCGAGGGTGTCTTGGTTGTGGCGATCTCGCCGGACTTTTCGTCGACTGCCACCACGTCGGTGAAGGTGCCTCCGGTGTCGATGCCTATCCGGATCATCCTGCTCCGTCCGGGTTGCCGATCGCCGCTACGATCCGCGTCAACGCCTCCAGGCTGCGACTGACGTCCCCGTCCGTCGTCGACCAGTTGCTGACCGAAATCCTCAGTATCGCGCGGCCCTGCCAGACCGAGCCGGTCATCCACGCAGTGCCGTCCGCGAGCATCGCCTCGACGACTCGTCGGGTCCGGTCGTCGCTGCCGAAGCTGGCACACACCTGGGTGAAGACGACGTCGTTGAGGACCTGGGCACCCGGGAGCGATGTCAACCCGGCGGCGAAAGCCGAGGCGTGGGAACAAAGCCGGTCGACCAGCCCGGACACACCGTTGCGCCCCACCGCACGCAGCAAGGCCCAGACCGGGAAGGCACGCGCTCGCCGGGAGATCTCTGGGACCTTGTCCAGCGGCTCGCCCGCTGCATCGTGGATGAGGTAGTCACCGTGCATGCCCATCGCCGCCCGCAGAGCGGCCGGGCGCCGCACAACGGCCAGGCCGCAGTCGTAGGGCACGTTGAGCGTCTTGTGGGCATCGGTTGTCCACGAGTCGGCACCGTCGTGACCGGCAAGGAGGTGGCGGTACGCCGGACTCGCGGCCGCCCACAACCCGAATGCGCCGTCGACATGCACCCAAGCCCCGTGCTCGTTCGCGGCCGCGATCGCCTCCGTGAAGGGGTCGAACGCGCCGGAGTGCACGTTGCCCGCCTGGAGCACGACGATCGTCGGGCCGGTCGGCCCGGCGGCCAGCGCCTTCCGCAGCGCATCTGCGCGGATCCTGCCCTGCTCGTCCGCGGGCACCACCTCGGGAACGCCCAGACCCAGGTAGCGCAGGGCGAGGTCCACGGTGTCATGGCGCTCGGCGCCGACCAGCACCCGGACTCGTGGCCCGCCCTGCAGCCCGCGCACGGTCGCGTCCCACTCGGCGCGGCGCAACACGTCGTCCCGGGCGGCCGCCAGGCAGGTGAAATTGGACATGGTGGCCCCGGTCACGAAGCCGACCGCACACTCGTCGGGCAGTCCGAGCAGGTCCAGTAGCCACGCGGAGGTCACGTCCTCGACTGCGGAGTGCGCCGGCGTCAGCCGCCGCAGGCCGGCGTTCTGGTCCCAGGCGCTGGTCAGCCAGTCCGCCGCGAGGGCGGCTGGGTGGGTGCCGCCGATGACGAAGCCGAAGAACCGACCCGACGGCATCGCGGTCAGGCCTGGCTCACACGCGTCCGCGAGCAGCTGGACGACCTCAGCTGCGTCGGTGGGATCCTCGGGAAGGTCGGGACCGAGTGCCGCCACGACATCGTCGATTCCGGCCTGCGGCGGCACCGGACGGTCACCCAGGGAGGCGAGCCAGTCGGTGGCGAGCTGGTGGGCCCGGTCCAGGGCGTTGGTCGCTGTCTCCATCATTGTCCTCGCAGCTCCGGGCGACGGTCGCCGACGGCGGTGAGCTCCTCGAAGGCATGCGCGACCTCGAGCAGATGTCGCTCCTGGTTCGGGGCGGCGACGATCTGGATGCCGACCGGCCACCCCTCTTCGGTGAAACCGGCAGGGACGGAGATCGCCGGGCAGCCAGTGACGGTGATGAAGTACGCCGAGCGCATCCAGTCAAGGTACGTCGACTGCTCCTGGCCGTTGATGGTAGAGGGGTACTCCTCGTCCGCGCTGAACGGAGGGACCTGGCTGACCGGCATCACCAACACGTCGTGGTCCTCGAAGAAGTCCAGCATCGCCTCGCACAGAACCGTGCGCGTCTCATAGGCCCGGGCGATGTCGTAGCCGGTGAGGTGCTCGCCGGCCAGGATGTTCTCGGCAAGCGACGGTTTGAAGGCGTCGGGCATCTTGCGGATGGTGCCGCCGAACCGAGCCCAGAACTGCCATGCGCGCAGCGTCCGGAACGCCTCCTCGGCCCCTTCCAGCTGGGGGTGTGCCTCGGTGACCACCGCGCGTGCGGCGGTGAGCATCTCGCGCTGGGCACGCACGATGTCGGCGACCGCATCCTCCACCTCGAAGGCTCCGCCCAGGTCGACCGACAGCGCCACCCTGACACCGCGCAGGTCACCCGCGAGTGGGGCGGCGAAAGCGCTTCCCGCTGTCCCGAGTGCCAGAGGGGTCCGCCGGTCCGGCCCCGAGATCACCGACAGCAGGAGTGCGAGGTCGCCGACGTTGCGCGCCATCGGACCTGGCACCGAGGTGGCTTCCCAGGAGTTGGAGGTGGGCCAGTCCGGCACTCGTCCCAGGCTGGGACGCAGTCCGACGACGTTGCAGAACGAGGCCGGGTTGCGCAGCGAGCCACCCATGTCGCTCCCGTCGGCGAGCGGGACCATCCCACTGGACAGGGCGGCTGCGGCGCCCCCGCTGGAGCCCCCCGCAGCCCGGGTGAGGTCGTAGGGGTTGCGAGTCGTTCCGAAGATCGGGTTGAACGTGTGCGAGCCGGCCGCCCACTCCGGGACGTTGGTCTTGCCGATCGGGATCGCACCCGCCGCGCGGATCCGCTCCACGATCAGGTCGTCGACGTCGGGCACGTTGTCGGCCATCAACGGCGAGCCGTACGTCGTGCGCCAGCCGGCCACGGCGTGGGTGTCCTTGAACGCGAACGGCAGCCCGTGCAGCGGGCCGGTCGGTCGCCCTGACGCGGTGGCCTCGTCAGCCGCATGCGCCTGGTGACGGGCCCGGTCCGTGTCGAGGCTAACGATGGCGTTCACCGACGGGTTGACCTGCGCGATGCGTTCGAGGTGCAGGTCGAGCAGCTCCCTCGCTGAGATCTGGCTGGCTGCAACGGCGTCAGCCATCTCGCGGGCGGTGCTGTAGTGGTCGACTGCCATCCGAATCAGGTGCGCCTGCGGCTGAGCCAGCCACCCACGAGCGCCCCCGCAAGGGCAGCCACCGCGCCGACCGCGACACCCATGACAAAGCCGGTTGGATGGGAGGGTGGCGCAGCCGCGGGGGCGGTGTAGACGGCCCCTCCCGGGGCGGAACCCTCGTCGGGCACGCCCACCAGGCCCGACCCGCTAAGCAGGGCGTCCACGTTGCCGAAGAACTCCGCAGCCATCTTCTTCGACACCCCGGTCAGCATGCGTTGTCCAACCCCCCCGATCATTCCGCCAACCGTCGCGTCCGCGTCATAGGTCAGCTCGGTGCCACCTTCGGCGACCGCCTCGAGGGTGACCAGCACGCCCGCGCCGATCGTTCCGGGGGCACCCGCGCCTTGCGCATGCATCCGGAACGAGCCCGGTTCCTGCTGGTCGTGCAGGCGCACCTCCCCGTCGTACACACCCTTGATCGCACCGACGCCGGCGGCGACGGTCATCTTGTACGCGTCGTCGCCGATCGACTCGAGTCGCGAACAGCCGGGGATCGCCCGCACGAGCACGGCAGGGTCGTTCAACGCGCGCCACACCGCCTCCCGGTCGGCGCTCAGCTGCGAGGTGCCGGAGATCTTCATGAGCGGACCTTTCGGAGGGTCTCGACGGGACCGGCGGACTCGGCAGACGTCAGCCGCAGGTGGAACAGCTCGCTCGGCGAGATCGGCATCCGGCGGATCGTGAGGCCCAACGCGTCCTCGATCGCCGAGGCGATGGCAGCAGAGCCGGGGATCACACCGGCTTCGCCCGCGCCTTTCACTCCGAGCGGGTTGAGTGGGGACGGTGTCTGGAGATGGTCGATCTCCACGGTCGGCACCTCGGACGCGTAGGGCATCAGGAAGTCCATGAAGGACGCGTTGAGCAGCTGGCCGTCCTCGGCGTACTCCATGCGTTCGTACAACGCGCCGCCGACACCCTGGGCGACGCCGCCGTGGATCTGTCCCTCGACGATCATCGGGTTGATGATCGTGCCACAGTCGTGGACCACGCAGTAGCGCAGGATCTTGATGTCACAGGTGTCCCGGTCGATCTCCACGACCACGGCGTGCATCCCGTTGGCGAAGGTCGACTGGGTGGGCGAGTAGAAGTCGGTGGCCTCCAGGCCGGGTGCGTCCCCCGCCGCCACCGGCGGCTTGGTCGGGTCGGCCGCCGGTGCGAACTGGGTGGCGCGTCTGGCAGCCTCATCGAAGGCGTACCGCAGCGGGTTGGAGAGCACAGCCACGGTGCCCATGTCGATCCTGGACGCCGGCGCCCCTTTGATCCGCACCTGGCCGTCGACGATCTCCAGATCGTCGACGGACGCCTCGAGCGCATCGGCCGCGATCCGCAGCGCCTTCTCCCTGACCTTGCGCGCGGTCAGTGCCATCGCGCTCCCACTCATCACCGCGGTGCGTGAGGCGAACGTGCCCACGGCGTACTTGAACCGCCGGGTGTCGCCCGTGGTGACCCGGATCCGGTCCATCGGCATCCCGAGCTCGTCGGCCACGATCTGAGCGAGCATCGTCTGGTGCCCTTGTCCCTGGCTGGTGAGCCCGGTCGACACCACGACGGTTCCGTCGTTCTCTACCCGGATGTGGCCGCCTTCGTAGGGTCCGACCCCGGTGCCCTCGACGTAGCAGGCAAGGCCGATGCCGACCGTGCGACCCTCGGCTTGCGCCTGCTCGCGGAAGGCCGGGAAGTCGTCCCAGCCGACCAGCGTCTTCAGCTTGGCCAGGGAGGCGGGGAAGTCACCGGAGTCGTATGTCAGCTGGCGGCCGTCCTGGAAGACCAGCCCCTGCTCGTAGGGCATCTCTCCCGGTTGGATGAAGTTCCGCTCCCGGACCAGTGTGCGGTCCAGGCCGAGGTCGGCGGCAATGGCGTCCATGACCCGCTCCATCACGAAGCAGCCTTGGGGCCTTCCCGCGCCCCGGTAGGGCGTGACGATCACGGTGTTGGTGTAGAGGCTGGCGAACTCCACCCGGTACACACCCGGCTTGTAGGGGCCGAGCAGCTGCGTCGAGGTGATGATCGGCACGATCAGGCCGTACGGCGTGTAGGCGCCGTTGTCGTGCCAGAACCGGACCGAGAGGCCGAGCAGATGGCCCTCGTCGTCGTACCCCACTCGCACCTGGTGCAGCTGGCCGCGTTCGTGGGCACTGGACACGAAGTGCTCGCGCCGGTCCTCGGTCCACTTCACCGGGCGGCCGAGGCGGATCGCGGCCCACGGGACGAGCACCTCCTCCGGCCACGGGTGCATGATCTTCACGCCGAACCCGCCTCCGACGTCAGGGGTGACCACCTCGACCCGGTCCACGGGCAGGCCGAGCTTCGCGGCGATGGCCTGCCGGACGCTGGTCGAGGTCTGGGTCGAGGTGTGCACGAGCAGCGAGCTGTCGTCCGAGTCCCACTTGGCCAGCACCCCCTTACCCTCCATCGGCATCGAGGCGCTTCGCTCGATTGCGAGGTCGAGCCCGAGGCTGTGCGGCGCCCCGTCGACGGCGGCGTCGGCGTCCCCGGTCTGCTGGACCATTCGCGCGGCGACGTTGCCCGGGACATCGTCGTGGACCAGGTGCTCGGCCGCTCGTGCGGCCTCGACGCCGACGACTGCCGGCAGGAGCTCGTAGACGACGCTGATGCGCTCGGCGGCGTCCTCGGCGATGTAGCGGTCCGTCGCCACCACCATGGCGATCGCTTCACCGACGTAGTTGACCTCGGTGCGGGCCAGGGCGCACTGCGTGCGGCCGTGGGTCAGCGTGGGATGCGGGATCAGCATCGGCAGCGGTTCGGCCATCCCGGCGATGTCCTCGGCCTCGAGGTCCTCATGGGTATAGATCGCGACGAGGCCCTCGACATCGAGCGCGCCGGTGACGTCGATGTCGGTCAACCGCGCGTGGGCGTGCGGGCTTCGCACGAAGGCGACCTCGAGAGCGTCGTGTCCGAGGTCGTCGAGGTAACGTCCGTTCCCGGTGACCAGCCGTGGGTCCTCGGTGCGCCTGATCGGCTGCCCGAACATCTTCGTGGTCACGACTCGACTCCGGTGGTCGAGCCTGTCGAGACCTCTCCAGACGGATCTCGACGTGTTCGATCAGTCGCTTTTCGAAGCGCGGCGGCGCGCTGCACCGCGGCCACGATGTTCTGGTAGCCCGTGCAGCGGCACAGGTTGCCGGAGATCGCCTCCCGAGCCTCCTCGGCGGTGGGGTCGGCGTTCTGCGCCAGATAGGCGGTGATCGTGGTGATGAAGCCAGGTGTGCAGAAGCCACACTGCAGCGCATGGCAGTCCTGGAAGGCCTGCTGGACCGGACCCATGTCGCCGCCGTCGGTGCAACAACCCTCGACGGTGGTGATCCGGGCACCCTCGAGGCTGACCGCGAACACCAGACAGGAGCGCACCGGCGCCCTGTCGACGAGAACTGTGCAGGCCCCACAGACGCCGTGCTCGCAGCCGACGTGGGTCCCGGTCAGCTTCAGGTCGTGCCGCAGTGCGTCCGACAGCAGCCGCCGCGCCGGCAGCTCGAGCTCGTGCAGGGTTCCGTTGACGTGGAACGACACGTGCACGAGCGTCTCGGTGGCCATCACGCGACTCTATGCCGACGACCTGCTCGACGTGCCCGCTGATGCGCCTCGTCCAGCGCTCTGAGTGTGAGCACGTGGGCGAGGTGGCGGCGGTACTCCGCGGAGGCGTGGATGTCCGGCTCCGCCTCGATGCGCTCGTCGACGAGGTCACGCAGCGCTGGCTCGTCGAAGCCACCTCCGGATCCGGAGATGGCTTCGGTTACCTCGACCAGCACAGGCCCGTCGCCCACGCTGATCAGGGCTACCCGTGCGGACGTGATCGCGTTCTCGTCGTCGGTGGTGACCAGGGCACCGACACCGCACATGGCGTAGTCGCCCTGGCGTCGGGACAGCTCCAGGAAGGCCGAACCGCTCCCACGGGGTGGCCGGACGAAGCTGGCGGCGACAGCCAGCTCACCAGGCCGGATGGCTGACTGCATCGGCCCCTCGAAGAAGTCGGCCGCGGCGACCTCACGCGTGTCGTTCGCGGTGCGCAGCTCGACCACACCATCGAGCAGGGTGAGCACGGCCGGCATCTCCGCGGCGGGGTCTGCATGCACCAGGCTGCCGACCGTCGTACCCCGGTTCCTGATCGTGGGGTGCGCCACGTTGACCAGACCCTGGCGCAGCAACGGGATCGCGTCGTACACCGCCTGGTCGGCCTCGAGGCGAGAGTGCCGGGCGATGGCGCCGACGCGCACATGGGAGTCAGTGACATCGACAGAGTCGAGCTCGGCGATGTGGTTGATGTCGATGAGGTCGGCGGGCGCCGCCAGCCTCATCGACATCAGCGGCACCAGGCTCTGGCCCCCTGCGAGCACCTTCCCCGCATCACCGTGGGCCGAGAGCATGGCAAGCGCTTCGTCGATGCTCCGGGGGCGGTGGTAGGTGAAGGGAGAGGGCTTCAAAGCGGCTGGTCCTGACCTTTCCGGTCGAGCTAGTCCTTGCGGTGCTCACCGCGGTAGTCGGCCCGGTCGTGGGCACTGTCCACGTCGTCCTCGTCGTCATGATGCACGCCGGTGCGACCAACCGCGAGAATGGCACCCTCGTCACGCATGCTGGCAGGGGCGACAGCCCGGGCGATGTGGTAGCCCACCAGAGTCACGATCGTGCCGAGCGCGATGCCCGACAGCTCGAAGT
>Ga0136621_1001058_pt1 | contig 11102 bp, 5 predicted proteins | sample AntDryUQ445A2306_FD_104673 | JGI IMG/M metagenome (GOLD analysis project Ga0136621, IMG submission 104673) | Polar desert sand microbial communities from Dry Valleys, Antarctica - metaG UQ445A (23.06) | ecosystem: Environmental > Terrestrial > Soil > Desert | place: Antarctica: Dry Valley...
AGCGATGTGTCCAGCTCCGATTTGCTCCAGCCGAGCTGTTCGAGGCCAACGATCGCGATGGCGCCGCCGGCGTTGATGACGTAGTCCGGTGCATAAAGGATCCCTCGCGCGTGTAGTAGCTCAGCTGCTTCCGGCTCGGCTAGCTGGTTATTTGCTGACCCTGCGACGATCCGGCAACGAAGCCGCGGGACAGTCTCCGTGCTCAGAATGCCGCCGACTGCACAGGGCGCGTAGACGTCGCACTCAGTCTCGAAGATCTGGTCGGCCGGCACCGCCGCTCCGCCCACACGAGCGGCAACGGCGCGCGCGCGCTCGAGATCTACGTCGGTTACGACGACCGAGGCGCCGGCGTTCGCTAGATGGTCTACGAGCGGCGAGCCAACACCGCCTGCACCCTGGACGACGACGATTCGCCCCTCAAGGTCGTCTGAGCCAAAAACGTGTGAGAGGCTGGCGCGGATGCCGTGGTAGACGCCAACCGCGGTCGGGGGAGCAGGGCTCCCGGAGCCGCCGGCCTCAACCGACCGACCAAAGACGTACTGAGTTCGCTCGCCGATGATGTCCATGTCGGCTTCACCAGTGTTCATGTCCGAGCTCGTGCGATAGGTGCCACCCAACGATGCGACGAGATCTCCGTAGCGCAAGAACAACGCGCGACGCCGGTCCCCGCCCGGGATCTCTGGTACCGCGATCACCGCCTTGCCGCCGCCGAACGGAAGTCCTGCCACCGCCAGCTTCCGGCTCATCCCGGCCGAAAGGCGCATGGCATCTTCCAGCGCCTCGGCCGGCGTCCCGTACACCTGCATCCGCGTGCCGCCTCCCGCGGGACCAAGACGCGTCGAATGGAGGCAGACGAAGATCCAACCACCGCTCTCCCCGTCGCGGTGCATGACGACCGTCTCCCCATCCCACGTCTCGAGCAGCTCCTCAAACGTCAGCATGCGTTCCGATTCGATCAAAGGCCTGCATTGCCCACACGCCGAGCCTACGTGAGCGGTAGCGGTGCCGCTCTCGACGGTTGAGCACCAGGGAGCTGTATGACCCGCGCAAGCCCGGCCGTGGCCTCGCGTCCGAACGGCCGGTCGCGAGAAGCCGCTTTGCAGGTGATTCGCATGCCATGTTCGCATCGCGTTCGCACGGTTACAGAGGGAGTCAACCGGCACGACGTTCGCATGGTCGAGTGCAGCGACGCTCGCTTCGCCTATCCCGGTTCCCAGGAAGACAGATCGACAGACGCGGCTGCAGACCGGCAGCTTCGAGTCGTCGGCGAGTGCGCGCTACCCGCGCCGGTGCGGACGTGGCCCCGCGCGTAGTGTGGACGGTGACCGGATTGTTTCGACAACCGGAGTTCTCTGCACGGCTGAGACGACGGCCGCCCTGCTCTCGCTGAACGCTGTCCGATTCTCGATCACCCTCGCCTTCGACGCGATGACGGTTCCTACTGGTTCATCGATGCCCGCACGGTGCGGATCGGCGATTCCGGTGCCGTCTTCCGCTACCAGATCAGTGGCGGGAACAGGCCGACGTTGCAGCCCGTCATCTCGGCCGTGGCCAAGCGACGAGCCCTCTCTCACCCACTGCAGTTCAGCATCGCGGGCTGGATGGTGAATGTGGCGCTGCCGGCGCACGCGTGGACGCGAGTCCCCTGCAATCGGTGGTGTTAAGCTCGTCCGAAAAGAGAACATCTCTCGGCTGTATTCAGACTCGCCCGTCAAGGTCGTGCCTCGTCCAGCCCTTTTCTGTTCCTTCAACCCGGCGGGCCAGCCTCCGCTCTGCGTCGACGGCGTCCTGTCGGCGAAGCGGCTTTGAGGCCTGGGTTGCGGCCCGAAACGCGCGTTCTGGACCTGGCAGCTCCATAAACGGCTCCATACACGGCTCCATACTCGTTACAAACTGGAGTTTTTGCAAGTCGAGCTGAGTCGAAAGGACCGCGTTTGCAGCTACCTCGCAGAGCCCTCCTGACGGACTCGACCGTCGACCCCCTCCTTACCATGCGCTCCGATCGGCAACCCGTCGCAGCCCACGGCAACCGTTTTTGCTTGATTGAGCCACTTCCGGGGCTTTTCCATTCGCACCGGTTGACACGGGTTGCCACCGCTAGGCTCCATAAAGGCTCCATACATTGTCGTCCTGCGCCTGGGCCGCTGTTTTTGTACCCATGCGGCGGGACAGAGCTTCACGCCCGCGCCGCCTCGCGAAGCGCCTCCAGCTTCGGACGCACCTGGGCGACCATCGCCAGGTTCTTCTTCCGCTCGTAGCGCTCGAGCGCCTGCTCGAGCGTGTCAGCGGCCTCGCTGAGGCGACCAGCCGTGCGGCGAACCTCCGCGAGGTCGCAGAGCGCGTCGCCCTGGAAGTTCAGGCCGTCCATGCGCTCGACGATCGCGAGCGCCTCGCGCGCCAGCCGCTCCGCCTCCGCGAGCTCGCCGCGGTCGGCATGGACGAGCGCCTGGACCTGACGCCAGAGCGCCTGGGTGACGAGATCATCTTCGCTGCCGAGCTCGCGGCCGCGTTGGGCGAGAGGCTCGGCTTCGTCGTGGCGACCGAGGGCGCACAGAGAGCGCCCGAGTGTCGGCGCGTACGTCGAGAGCAGCGCCCAGTTGCCCTGTGCCTCCAACCTGTCGCAGGCGCGCCGGAGGTAGTCGGCCGCGCTCGCGTGGTCTCCGGAGAGCGTGGCGATGTCAGCGAGTGGTTCGAAGCCGACGTCGTCGATCCCGAGCTCACGCAGTCGCTCGCTCGCGGAACGCGCGATCGCCAAAGCCTCCTCGAAGCGGGCGAGCATGGCGAGGAGCTGCGCGCGACGGAGCTGCGCCCAAGGGTCGGGGTTCGCGGGAAGGGCCGAATCGAGCGTTTCGAGCGCGTCGTCCGCCGGTCGCGGCCCGCTCACGAGTGCCACCGTCAGCCCGCTTCGCCCCATCGGGTACTCGTGGCCGGCGAGCCGCCAGTGGTGGAGAGACTGCTCCGCTGCGCGCGCCCACTCCTCGAAGCGGCCGAAGGAGTTCGCGACGCCGCCGATGATGTGCCACACGCGGCCCAGCCCTGAGTGGTCCTCGACCTCCTCGAGAAGAGGGAGCGCCGTCAGCGCGCGACGCTCGACTTCATCGATTACGTCCTCTCCGAGCTGTGAGCGTGCAAAGGCACCGACGACGAGAGCGAGTGCCGCTCCTGCCCGGTCCCCTGCCTCGCGCGCCTGCAGCGCGACCCGCTCCGCGTTGGTCGCTCCCTCCTCCGGCGCGACCTCTTCGTCGACCGCCTGGAGCTCGAGGTGAACGTCGAGGCGTAGAGGCCGGATCAGCTCGAGGGCGCGTTCGATCAGCGGCCTGGCGGCTCGGTGATCCCCGCGCCAGATGGCGCGACGGCCGGCCGCAGCGAGCCGCTCGCCCGCGCGCTCGGCGAGCGCAGCGTCGCGGCGCCCGAGCTCCGCCTTGTAGCGCGCGGCCTGCTCGAGGTGGTAGCCGAGGATCTCGTCCAGCTCGACGAGGTCGCTCGCGCGCCCCTCGAGCCACCGGGCGAAGTTCTCGTGCAGCTCGGCGCGTGTCGCCTTCGGCAGCGCGTCGTAGGCGGCGTCCCTGATCAGCAGGTGGCAGAAGCGGAAGGCATCGTCGCCCGGGAGCTGCGGCGTGTCCGGGCGCAGGAGCGCCTTGCGGACGAGCGAGGCGAGCCGCGGCGCCACCTGGCCGTCGTCCGAGAGCGCCTGCACCGCCGTCCGGTGGAAGAGCTCGCCCTCGACCGCGCCGCGCTCGAGCACCGATCGCTCCGGCTGCTCGAGCCGATCGAGCCGCGCCGCGAGCAGCGCCTTCAGGTTCGGAGGAACAGCGACGTCGCCTCCCTCCTCGCGTACCATCGCGACCATCTCAGTCACGAAGAGCGGATTGCCGCCGGCCGCGCGGCCGATCCGCTCGGCCAGCTCCTCCGGGAGGCTGTCCGGGATCAACGCGGCCACATCCGTCTCCGGAAGCGGCTCGAGCCGAAGGTTCGCGACCCACTGCGGGCGACGCTCTGCAAGCTCCGGCCGGGCGAGACAGAGGAGCAGGAGCGGTGCGCCACGCGAGAGCAACGCGACGTGCTCGACCAGATCGAGGAATGTCTCCTCGCCCCATTGGATGTCGTCGAAGACGCAGACAAGCGGCCGCCCGTGCGCCTGCTCCTCCAGCAGCTTCCGGAAGCCCCACGCGATCTCGTCGGCCGACGTCGCCTCCTCGGTCACGCCGAGGAGCGACCGGAGCGGCGCCGCCGCGGCGGGGTCCGAGGGAAGCGCGTCGAGCTGCTTCAGCACCTCCACGACGGGCCAGTACGTGATCCCTTCGCCGTAGGAGAGGCAGCGGCCATGGACGACGCGCGCGTCGATCGCGTTCAGGAGCTCGGCCGCGAGGCGGGACTTGCCGACCCCCGGGTCGCCGAGCACGGTGACGACCTGGCAGCGCTCCTCCTCCTGAGCGCGCTGCCAGGCGTCGAGGAGCGTCTGGAGCTCGCTCGCCCTGCCGACGAAGACGCTCACATGCCGCCGCTCCGTCGGCTCGCGGACAGCGACCAGCCGGTGCGCCGCCACCGGGTCGGTCTTGCCCTTCAGCTCGAGCGGCTCGACCGGCTCGGTCTCAGCGCATTCGCGGACGAGCCCGAGCGTCTCGGGGCCGATCAGGATCTCGCCGGGCTTCGCCGCCTGCTCCAGGCGCGCAGCGACGTTGACCGCATCGCCGGTCGCGAGTCGCTCTTCAGTGCCGGTGACGACCTCGCCGGTGTTGACGCCGATTCGCGCTTCGACGCCCAGGCCCGGCAGCGCCTCGCGCATCTCGAGCGCTGCGCGCACCGCGCGCAGCGCGTCGTCCTCGTGTGCCTGCGGCACGCCGAAGACGGCCATCACCGCATCGCCGATGAACTTCTCGACCGTTCCGCCGTGGCGCTCGACGATTCCCTTCATCCGCTCGAAGTAGCGGGCGAGGAGAGCTCGCAGCGCCTCCGGGTCGGTCGACTCGCCGAGCGCCGTCGAGCCGGTGACGTCGCAGAAGAGGACGGTGACGGTCTTTCGTTGCTCGCGCCGGGTGGGTGCGGCGGCGAGCGCAGCGCCGCACTCTTCGCAGAACTTCGCTCGCTCGCCGTTCTCGTGCCCGCAGCTCGCGCAGATCGCCATGTGCTCAGGCTATTCCGTCAGCCGATAAGGAGGTAGGTCGCGCCACCAGCTGGTACGTCGCGAGGTAGGTCGCACCCACCAGCTTGTACGCCGGCATCGCCCACCGTCGCGGGGGGCAGCGGCGGCCCAACCTTGACCCTCCCGAAGCCAAAGCTGGAGTTGACCCGCTGTCGTTGACACTTCGACGATGGACGCGCAAGCGTCCGGAAGGAGTCGATGTGGCACAGGGCAAGCGCTTCTCGCCGGAGTTCGGGCAGGAGGCAGTGCGCCCCGGCGATGAGGTTCGGGCTGATCGAGGCGGAGAAGACATAGCACGCCGTCTCCCTGCTGTCAGTGTGCTCGGGGATACCCCCCGGCCGCGCGCGAGCCGGGTGCGACACTGAATTCCCGCGCGATCTCAGGGTCTGTGCTCAGGCCGACCGAGAGCTGCCAAGGAAGCGTGGGTTGCTCGTGCATCGGGATCCTGAGCAACCGTCCCACGAGCGGCACCAGGGTTCCCTGCCCGAGCACCGAAAGGAGCACGACGACGAATACGATCCCATAGATGCGGTCTGCGTCGCGTGAGTGGACGAAGTCGCCGGGGCGCAGCAGGGCTGCGACCCGTTCGTCGTTCGTCGACTCGAGTGCGAGGCCGGGGACGGTCAGATGACGCGGGGTCTCGATGAACTTGAGCAGCCCACCGGCCAACGCTCTCCGGCCCCAAGACGCCACGGCGGCACGGTCGGCAGCTAGCTCCGGCGCCACGAGCACGTGACGGGCGAACTCGCGAACGAGCGGGAACATGACGAATGCTGCGCTCGCTACCTCAGCGAGGAGTAGTCGCAGCGGGTCGCGCCGACTGACGTGAGTTGCCTCGTGAGCCAAGACGGCGCGGAGCTCAGCCGGGGTCAGCGCCTCAATGGCACCCTGGCTCAGGAGCACTCGCGGGCGGGCGAGCCCGTACGTCAGGGCGATCAGCTCGTAGCAATCGACGACCTCAACCCGGCCCGACAACCCGGTCGCGTCGGCGGCCGTGAGCAACTTAGGGGCAGGGGCAACGCCGGGGTGGAGTCGACGCAGCATTCGCCTTGTCCTCCACTGCGTCCGTGCGCCGTTTCCGCAACCGCAACTGGAGGCCCGCGCAAGGCGCGGCTGGGATCGAGCCGCCACGACGCATCTACGATCTACGGCACACCTTCGCAACCTTTGCACTTCGTGCCGGCATCTCCACGTTCGACCTCTCCGCTACATGGGTGCCAGTCTGACCATGATCGACCGCCACTACGGCCACCTTGCCCGCGACGGGCGCGAGCACGCGATTCGGCTCCTCGACACGCTCAACGCCCCGTGGAAGAGACGATTCTCCGACGCGGTGGACGTTCGTGGACGCTCGGTGGAGGTCGAAAGCACCACTCCTCGTCCATCGAGACCACAGAATCGCCTTCTGAGCAGGAGATAATCAGAAGCCCTCTGAGGGACTCGAACCGTCGACCCCCTCCTTACCATGCGCTGCGGACGGCAACTGGTCGCAACCGGCGGCAACGGTTTTGGCGTGTTTTGGCCGCTTCCGCGCCCGGTCGATTTGCCGTCGATTGCCACCGGTTGCAACCACGGGGCTCCATAAAGGCTCCATCCGACGTTTGTCTTTATTGACAACGACAGCCGCCGGCGGGGGACACGAATTCAGCACGGTGCTGACTGACCTCCGTTGGTGCGGGCACGTCCTGAAGTTCCGGGCCGGGCGCTCCACCTTGACCCCCGCTGCGGGCCGGCGCACAACGCAGCCACCACGGACCATCGCCCCAGCCTTGACCACCGGGTCACAGGTAAGCCTCCACCGTCGCCGCGGCGTCATCGCGGGATCAGCAGCGCCCGAACACGGGGCCGGCTTCGAAGAGTATTCGCACGTCGTGGTGGCCGGCCGGCAAGGGTTCGAGAACGACAAGGGCGCCGATGGCGTAACGCAGGCACATCCATGGACGCGGTACGGGCACGACGGGAGGATCCCGTCGCGCTCGCGAAGTGTCCCGTCAGATCCTGCAGAGCGCTTAGGCAGACGCGGCGCGAAGCGTGTCGCCCTCGCGGATGTAGCGCCTCGCCCCGACGGTGCGGTAGAAGGCAAGCGCGCGTTCCAGGTGGGCGTTCGCCTCGCGTTGGCGTCCTTCGCGTGCGAGCTGGGCGGCAGCTCGCAGCCGCGCGTAGGCCGCCTCGGTGACGTGGCCCTTGGCGGCGAAGAGCTCGGCCGCTGCGACGTCGTCCCCGCGCGCGGCCGCTTGGCCGATCTCCAGATAGCGCGAGGGCGGCTCGTGCGCGGCGCGCGCCCGCCAGGCGTCGAGGCGGCCCGTATCGCGCGCGAGCCATGCCGAGTCGACGATCCACGGGTAGTACGCGAAGCCCCCGTGCTCGCCCTCGAGCGCGAGCAGCTCGTCAACCAGCGCGGTCGCTTCGTCGAGCCGGCCGAGCGTCACCAGCACCCGCGCGTACGACGCGAGGGACGAGCCGACCGTCTGGGGGTCCCGAACGTCGCGGGCAGACGCGAGGCCGCGCTCCGCATCGGCGAGCGCGCCGGCGTCGTCCCCGCGGCCGAGGCGGATCTCCGACCGGACCTGACGGACAGCGCTTTCCATGATGTGCGGGAAGCCTCGCTCTTCCACCTCGGCGATGAACGCGCTCGCGCGCGCCTCGGCGGAAGGCCAGTCACCCAAGAGGTAGGTAACGACGCACTCGGCTGCGTCGACCCAGCGCAAGCCGTAAGGATCCCCGTACCGCTCGTCGAATGCCCGCACGGCTCGGTACTCCTCAGCAGCCGCCGCGAGCTCGCCGTGCTGAGACCAGATTTCCGCGAGATTGAAGTGGCCGCGGTGCACCGCCTGCGCCGCCATGATGCGCCGACCACGTTCGATCCCCTGCCGAAGCAGTTCGATGCCGGCTTCGACGTCGTCCGTGCTCGCACGCACGGTTCCAAGCGTGACGAGCGCCTGGGCCGCGATTTCCTCGTGCCCAAGCTGCTCGGCCATCTCGAGCCCCTCGCCGCCGAACGCGAGCGCCGCGTGCGCGCGGCCGGCGACCATGGAGAGCCGAGCGCGCTCGGCGAGAACCATCGCCTTCTCCTGTGAAGCCGGCGCGTCGCGGACGAGCTCGAACGCACGCGTCGCGTGCGCGTCGCACTCGTCGCGGCGACCCTTCCACCACTCGCCGATGGCCGCGATGATCTCCGCCTTCGCGGCGAGCGCGGCCTCGCCGCGCTGCGTGAGGCGGTCCGCCGCCACCGACACGGCCTCGACTTCCAGCTCGCCGATGCCGTAGAAAGCCGCCTCCGCTCGTCGAAGAACGACGACGGGATGGTCGGGATCGTCTTCCGGCCACAGCTCGAGCGCCCTCGCGAAGATGCGCTCCGCGGAGGGAAACGCGCCGAGGGCGAGTGCCCGCTCGCCGGCGTCCCGGAGCGCCTGCCGCGCCGGCTCCGCGAGCTCCGCCGTCGACTCGCCCGTTGCCCGCTGAAGCTCGAGCGCTACGAGGTAGTGGTGGGCGAGCATGTCGGCTCGGTCCTCCGAGCGGTCGGGAGCGAGGTCCTCGAGCCAGTCGGCGGCGGCGCGGTGCAGCGCGGCGCGCTCGCCCCGAGGAATCTGACCGTAGGTGACATCCCGCAGGAGCGCGTGTGCGAAGGCCAACTCGGTCTCATCGGCCACGGTCGACCGGCGCTCTCGGCGGACGAACTCCTTTCGCTGAAGCCCGTGCAGGCGCTGCTCGACGAGGTCACGATCCTCGCCGCTGACCGCCGAGACGGCGCCAACCCAGAACTGTCGGCCGACGACCGCGGCCGTCTGCAGCAAGCGCTTCTCATCAAGAGCGAGGCCGTCGAGGCGTGCCGCGATGATGCCCTGGACGCTCTCGGGCAGCCGGTCGCGGGCGCCGCCCTCGCTCACGAGCGCAACGAACTGCTCTGCATAGAGCGGGTTGCCACCCGCGCTCTCGAGGAGCTCCCTCTGCGTGTCCGCAGGAAGGGCGGTACGCCCCAGCAGCTCGGAGAGCAGGTGCGCCGTCTCGCCGTCGTCGAGGGCCGCGAGCGAGATCGTGAGCGCGTTCCGCTTGCCGCCGCCCCAGCCGGGTCGTCGTTGGAGCAGCTCAGGCCGTGCTGTCGCGACGACGAGCAACGGCACGTCGGTCGCCCAGTCGACGACGTGGTCGACGAAGTCGAGCAGGTCTTCGTCCGCCCAGTGGATGTCCTCGAAGACGAGCACGAGCGGCCGCTCGCCGGCCACTGCCTCGACCCACCGGCTCCACGCCGCGAAGCTCTGCGCGCGCGCACCGGCCGAGGCGAGGCTCGCGCCCTCGAGGCCCACGAGTGGCCGCAGGCGCTGCTCGAGCGATTCGGCGTCTTCCGCCCCGAGGTGACCCGTTGACTGCCGGAGCTTCTCCGCAGCCTCCGCAGCAGAGTCGGTATTGAGGATTCCCGAGTGCGCCTTGACGATCTCCGCGAATGCATAGAGCGGAGTGCCCTCCCCGTATGGAAGCGAACGCCCGCGGCGCCAGGTAACGACGATTTCCTGGCGTTCATCGAGGCTGCGGTACAGCTCCGCGACGAGCCGGCTCTTTCCGATCCCTGGGACGCCGACGATCGTGAGCAGCTGAGGCTCACGGCGCGTCACGGCCCGATCCAGCGCGTCAGCCAGCGCGTTAAGTTCTCGCGATCGCCCGATGAGCGGGGCGGCCATCCCGACGCGCTCGGCGTCGGGGAGCGTCTGGGCGGCGACTGCCTCGTAAACGACGATCGGATCGGTCTTCCCCTTCGCCTCGAAGGTCGTGGGCGGGCGGAAGTTCACTGCGTGCCGGGTCGCTCGATACGCCGTCTCGCCGACGAGAATCCCGTTCACGGGCGCGCCCGACTGCAGGCGCGCGGCGGTGTTCACCACGTCGCCTGCGACCATCGCCTCGCCGAGCTCCGGCCGAGCGCCCAGCGCGACGAGCGCCTCGCCGGTCGTGACCGCGATCCGCACGTGCACATCCTCCTGCTCGCGAGCCCAGCCGCGGATCGCGAGCGCGGCCCGGACCGCCCGCTCTGGATCGTCCTCGTGCGCGATCGGCGCTCCGAAAACCGCCATTACGGCGTCGCCGATGAACTTCTCGACCGTGCCGCCGAACCGCTCCAGCTCGTGGCGGACGCGCTCGTGATAGCGCGAGAGCAGCGCGCGCACATCCTCGGGATCCATCCCCTCAGCCCGCGCCGTCGAGCCAACGAGGTCGCAAAAGAGGACCGTGATCACCTTTCGTTCCTCGCGACGCATGGGCGCCTGCGTCAGCGGCGCAGCGCAGGCGCCGCAGAAGCTGAAGCCTTCCGGGTTTTCCTGCCTACACCTCGGGCACGTCACCATGGGCAACAGCGTACGACGCGCCGTCCGGACGTGTCCGGGTCCGGCTACCGATCAAGCTCGCAAACGCGCCGCTCGAAGCCGCTCAACCGCTGGCGAGGCACGCCACGCGACACTTACGGGTGCGAGTGGCGCGGTTGGGAGCTCGCCGGGCGGGCTTCTCGAGCTGAAGGCTCCATAAACGGCTCCATACCCACCGCACACTGGAGATTGTGCAAGTCCAGTCGAGAACAAAAGCGCCAATTTACGGCGCTTTTGCAGAGCCCTCTGACGGACTCGAACCGTCGACCCCCTCCTTACCATGGAGGTGCTCTACCAACTGAGCTAAGAGGGCAGGGGCCGAAGTCTAGCCGCTTCTTTTTCGCCAGAATGGCCGCGTGACGCAGCGGCGGTTGCCCGATGAGGAGCTCGCCCGCCGGCGCGAGCGGTTTGCGGCACGGCTCGATGAGGCCGGCCTGGATGCCGTCTTCCTGCCGCTGTCGTCCGATCTCGAGTACCTCACCGGGCTCGAGCGCGACATCCCCAGCTTCGGACAGATCGCCTACGCCCACGGCTGGGTGGCCGGTGCGTTCTTCGCTCCGGATTCGGAGCCGCTGTACATCCTGCCGCGGATGGTGATCGTGTTCCAC
>Ga0136621_1001059_pt1 | contig 11096 bp, 11 predicted proteins | sample AntDryUQ445A2306_FD_104673 | JGI IMG/M metagenome (GOLD analysis project Ga0136621, IMG submission 104673) | Polar desert sand microbial communities from Dry Valleys, Antarctica - metaG UQ445A (23.06) | ecosystem: Environmental > Terrestrial > Soil > Desert | place: Antarctica: Dry Valley...
GCCCCAGCCCATGCCCCCGGTCGGTCCACGTCCCGCGACCGTTGCCGCCCCCGCGCGCCGCCGCCCACCCCGTGGGCGCAGGCTTGCTGCGCTCACGGCGCTGTCCTTCGGGTTGACCTCGGTGGGCCTGCTGTCCGCCGTCGGGCTTTGGTAGACTCGCGCGGTCGCCGGGCAATGGCGGAGCCTCCGGCGAGCGAAGAGGAGTCCCTTGACGATCGCGCTCCCCAGGATGAACCGCCTGCCCGCCGCGGAGCGTGGCATCACGATCGGCGATTTCCTCGTCCCGGTCCGCCTCGGCGAGACGATCAGCACCCGCGTGCGCCACATCGTGCTCATCGTGGCCGGCGCGCTGTTCGTGGCGCTCACGGCGCAGCTCCAGATCAGGCTCCAGGTCGCGACGACCCCCGTGCCGATCACCGGCCAGACCTTCGGGGTCCTGCTGGTGGGCGGCGCGCTCGGGCTGCGCCGCGGGGCGATGGCGCTGCTGCTCTACCTGGCGCTCGGCCTGCTCCTGCCGGTCTACACCCCGGGCCCCCCGGAGACGTCGGGCATCGCGCGGTTCGTCGTCCAGGAGGCCGGCGGACGCTGGGTTCTGGGTGTCACGGGCGGCTACCTGCTCGCGTTCGTCTTCGCCGCCGCGCTCGTGGGCTGGCTGGCCGAGCTGGGCTGGGACCGCCGGCTCATCGGGTCGATCGGGTCGATGGCCCTCGGGAGCCTGCTGATCTATGTCCTCGGCACCGCCTGGCTGATGGCGGCAACCGGGTTCGACCTCGCGACCGGGATCGCCAAGGGCGTGGCCCCCTTCCTGATCGGCGACGCGATCAAGCTGGCCGCCGCGGCCGTGCTGTTTCCGGCGGCCTGGTGGCTCGTGGGGCACCGGGCCGGCGAGCGCTAGCGGGATCCGCCTCGTCTCCACCTTCGACCGCGCGGGCGAGCTCGCGGTACGACGCCCGCAGCAGCCGAGCAACCTCCGGCCAGTAGGCGTTACCCGTGCCGGCCGCACCGCGCGGGTCGGCGGTCGCGCCGCGATCCCGTACCTCGGCCGCCAGCCCGCGCAGGCGCCCGGCCTCGGCCACGCGCTCGACGGGCACGCCGTAATAGGCGGCATAGAGCCGGGCGATCGCGTCGCCCGCGGCGGTCCCGGCCGCCGGGCCGATCTCGCGTCGCACGACCCACCAGCGCAGCTCCCAGCGGGCAACCTCTCCGACGTCGGCGTGGGGTGGAAGCCGCAGCAGACGGTAGGCGCGCTCGATATCCAGCGCGTACCGCTCGTACCCTCCACGGGCCCGAGCGAAGCCCACGGCGGCCCGGGTCAGGAGCAGTGCCGCGCCGATCGCGCGCGGCAACGAGGCGCCGGCCTGCTCCCGCAAGGCCAGGATGAGCAACCCGAACAGCCGGGCCGGCTGGCGCCGGTAGTACGCCTTCCACATCCGGGTCTCGAGCGCTGCCAGCCGGTCCGGCTCGAACCCGGCCGCCAGCGCCGTCCTCGTGGCCGGATCCTTCATGGCGCTATGGTCGGGCCATGAGGAGCCCCCTGTCACGCCTCGACGCCACGGCCGCGTCAGCCGACGACCCCGGCCTGTACGGGCCCCACAGCGAGGCATGGCGGCTCAACCGCGAGGCGTTCCTGCTCATCGCCGCGGGTCCGCGGGCGCTCCTGCTCCAGATCGCCCACCCGCTCGTTGCCGAGGGCGTCGACCAGCACAGCGATTTCAGGGCCGATCCGTGGCGGCGCCTCCAGGGCACCCTCCGGAGCTACCTGACGGTGGTTTACGGCTCCACGTCGCAGGCCCGGGCGGAGATCCGGCGGCTCAACCTGCTGCATCGCGAGATCGGGGGGCCGGTCCACGACCGGGAGGCGCGCCGCCGGCACGGGGCCACCTACACGGCCCGCGACCCCGCGCTCTCGATGTGGGTCCACGCGACCCTCGTCGACTCGACGCTCGTCGCCGCCGACGCGTGGCTGGAACGGCTGGCGCGCGAGCGGCGCGAACGGTACTACGAGGAAACCCGGCCGATCGGCCGGGCGTTCGGGATCCCCGAGTCGCTGCTGCCTCCTACGCTCGCGGGCTTCGACGCCTATCTCGAGGAGATGCTCGCCCCGGATGGGCCGATCCACCCATCAGCCACGGCCCGACGGCTCGCGCCATACGTCCTCCAGCCTCCGCTCGGGCCGGTCGTGCCTGCGCTCGGGTGGCTCCCCTCGGCGACCTATCGATGGACCATGTGGCCCGCGATCGGGCTGCTGCCTGTTCGCGTGCGCGAGGAGCTGGGACTGTCGTGGGGCCCCGTGCATCGGGCGGTGAGCGCCTGGCTCGTCGGCGGGTTCCGGCTGTGGCGCCCAATCGTTCCCATATCGCTGCGCTGGATGCCGCGAGCGCGTGCGGCGGATCGACGGGTGGCTCGCCGGGGCGTCCTCAGTACAGGCGCGGGAACCGCGGCTCGTAGCGCGGAACCAGGTTGAGCGGGGTGTGCGCGTCGAGGGTGTCGAGGAGCGACTTCGTTGGTGCGATCGCGAACCGCTGGGCAGCCACCCAGGCGCGCATCCCGCGCCAGAAGGCCGTCGGGCCCATCGCCCCACGGATCTCGTTGAGGAAGTTGCCGCCCTGGATGTACACGACCTCGTAGTAGCAGGTCGAGGTGTACTGGTAGATCGACAGGTCGAGGCGGCCCGTCGCGCATCGGCTGCTGCGGCGGATCCCGAGGACATTACGGGCAAGGAAGTCCGCTGCCGCCTCGTCGGTGAACGGCTCGCTGGGCTGATTGCCCCCAACCAGGCCGTAGAACCACTGGTGGGCGGTCTCGTGGTGGACGATATATGGGACGCTCGAGGCCGCGATGCCCGTGGGGATCCAGATGAGCCCGGGCGATTCCATGCCGTACCCGCCCGGTGACTGCACGACCTTGAAGGTGGGGTATGGGTAGGCGCCGGCGAGCGCGCCCATCCGCTCGATGGCCCGGGCCGCCTGATCGAGGGCGGTTGTCGCGGGGAAGCCGGGGCGATACCAGACACGGACGGTCGTCCCGCCCACCATCCGCGACCCCGTCTTGAAGTCGGGGGCGCCGGCGACCGTGAAATCGCGGACGTTGCGCGCCTCGAACGTCTGGGTCAGGCCGCTGGCGGCAATCCGGTCGCCGGTCGTCGCGAGCACGAGCGGCCGTTCCGTGGTGATCCTGACGGTGACCCGCGGGCTGACCGCCGTCACGAACGGGTCGCCGTGGTTGGGCCGGTCGAACGGCACGTCGCGGCTCACCCAGGGCAGCCAGCGATAGAGCCCCGCGATCCCGTTGGCCCGCGTGAACATCCAGCTCGAGCCGCTGAGGCCGCCCTGGAGCGTCGCCCGGTAGATGACGCGGGCCTTGACGGTCGCGCCGTCGGGCAGCATGCCGCCCAGCCGCAGCACGAGCGTCTGGTCGTGGACGGTGGCGCTCGCCGCACGCCCGTCGACGGACACGTTGACGAGGCGCAGCCCGCCCAGGCGGGCGGCGATGGTGTTGAGCTCGAGGCGGTCCACCGGCCCGCCGGACCGGTTGGTGGCCGCGAGGATGGTGTCGACGGTGATCGCGCGCGTGCCAAAGTTGAGGTTGAGCGCCGCGTCGTATGTCGTCGACATGTGGACGCTGGCGCGGTTCGCGGTGCCCGGCACGATCTGCGTGGGCAGGGGACCCGCGGCCGTGACGGTCCCCGTGTCTCCGGCGTCGGTTCGGGCCAGCGAGGATCCGCCGGCGGAGAGCGTCAGCACGAGGGCGAGCGGTACGGCCAGTGCGCAGATGCGGTGCATCGCGTCGATCCTACGCCCGTCCAGCGGTTCGACGCCCCGGCCCGATCGTCCGGCCGCCGCGCGTATCCTTCGGGCCATGACGGTGGAGCCGGCCGCGACGAGGCCGTCGGAGGCCGCGTCGGCGGCCTTCCTCGATGACATCGCCCGCAGCCTGCCCGAGCTGCGGCTCCTGACCGACGCGGTAGATCGCGAGTCGTACCGGAACGACGAGACGGCCTATCTGGCCGCCGGTCTGCCGCTCGCAGTCGCGCTGCCCACCACGACCGACGAGGTCGCCGCGCTGGCCCGGCTGGCCTCGGAGCACCGCGTGCCGATCGTGCCCCGCGGGGCGGGAAGTGGCCTGTCCGGCGGCGCGGCCGGGATCGACGGCGCGCTCACGATCGCGTTCACCCGCATGAACCGGATCCTCGAGGTCGATCGCGACAACCTGTGCGTGATCGTGCAACCGGGGATCATCAACGCCCAGCTCAAGCGGGCCATGGCCGACGAGGGGCTGTTCTACGCGCCGGACCCGGCGAGCTACGAGATCTGCTCGATCGGGGGCAACCTGGGCACGAACGCCGGGGGGCTGTGCTGCGTCAAGTACGGCCAGACCCGCGAATCCGTGCTGGGCCTGGAGGTGGTGCTGGCCGATGGATCGGTCATCCGGACAGGTGGCCGGAACGTCAAGGACGTCGCGGGCTACGCGCTGACCCACCTGTTCGTGGGCTCGCAGGGCACGCTCGGGATGATCACCGAGGCGACCCTCAGGCTGCGACCCCTCCCGCCACCGCGCTCGACGATGCTCGCGTTCTTTCCCTCGCTCGAGGCAGCCGGCGATGCCGTCGCGGCGATGACGTCGGCGGGCCTCGTGCCGGTGACGCTCGAGCTGATGGACCGGGCGACCATCGCGGCCGTCGACGACTGGCACCAGCTGGGGCTGGACCGCGCGGCCGAGGCGATGCTGATGATCGAATCGGACCTCCCGGGTGCGGCGGCCGGCGTCGAGATCGCGGCCGCGGCGGCTGCCTGTGAAGCGGCCGGCGCGACCTCGACCGTCCAGGCCGCCGACGCGACCGAGGCCGACTGGCTGCGCCAGGCCCGACGGCTCGCCCTCCGGGCGCTCGAGCGGCTGGGCACCGTCCGCATGGAGGACGTGGGCGTCCCGCGGGGCCGCGTGCCCCAGCTCCTCCGGGCGATCGAGGCGATCGCTGCACGGCACGGCGTGCGCTGCGCCACGTTCGGCCACGCGGGCGACGGCAACCTCCACCCCAACTTCATCTTCGAGCGCGACGACCCGCGCGCGGAGGAGGTCACCGAGGCGGCGCGCGCCGACCTCTACCGGGCGGCGCTCGAGCTGGGTGGGACGGTCACGGCGGAGCACGGGATCGGGATGGCGCGGCGCGAGTTCCTGCCGATCCAGGTGGGACAGGGCGCGGTCGATGTCATGCGCAGGGTCAAGGTTGCGCTCGACCCGCTGGGCATCCTGAACCCGGGCCGGGTGATCTGAGTCGGTCCCTCCACGGCCCTTGGAACGCCACGATGTTCCAAGTGACCGCTGGCGGCTCCCTCCGCCGTCACCTGGAACCGCCTGGTGTTCCAAACGACGCGTGACGGCGACCCCGACGGTCCCTTGGAACGTCGGATGTTCCAGCGTTTGACAGCGCCGTCCCGGCGGCCGATGATCCGCCCGTGGCACATCTGCACTCCACAAAGGTGCGTCCTCGGTGACACAACTCGAGACGCTGGTCCGCGTCAGCCGGCTCTACTACGAGCTGGGCGAGACGCAGGGGCGCATCGCCGAGCTGGTGGGGGTGACCCGGCCGCAGGTCTCCAAGTTGCTCAAGCAGGCTCGGTCCGAGGGGATCGTCGAGATCCGGATCCACGAACGGGCCGAAGAGACCAGCCCCGCGGCCGACGAGCTGAAACGACGGTTCGGGCTGCGCGAGGTCCACCTCGCGCCGACGCTTGACGGCCCGGACGACCTGACGCGCCGAAGCATCGGCCGCCTCGGTGCGCTCGTCGTCCGCTCGGCGGTCCGCGACGGCACGATCATGGGCGTCGGCGACGGCGCGGCGGTCTCTGCCACCGCGGATGCCTTTCCCGAGGCCACCTCCCCGACCGCCGCGACCGTCGTGCCTCTGTGCGGCGGGTACTGGTTCGCGGGTCCGGCCCGGGAGCCGTTCCGGCGCATCGCGGAGGCGCTCGGCGCGACGGCACACGGCCTCCTGGCGCCCGGGCTCGTCGACGACGCGGCCACGAAGCAGGCGCTGACCCGCCATGCCGGCATCCGGCGCGTGCTCGACCTCTGGGAGCGGCTCGACCTGGCGGTGTTCGGGATCGGCGGTCGTAGCTGGAGCGCGGCCAGCCTGGGTGCCGACGTCGCCCGCGCGCTCGACGCCGGCGGGGCCGTGGGCGAGGTGCTGATCGCCCCGTTCGATCTCGATGGCCGGTTCGCGAATCGGGAGGCCCTGCGCTCCCGGACGATCGCCTTCGACGCGCCGGACCTGCGCCGGGTGCCGCTGTCGATCGCCATCGCCGGTGGACCCTCGAAGGTCGCGCCGATGCTGGGCGCGCTGCGAGCCGGCCTCGTGGGCAGCCTCGTCACCGACGTCACCACCGCCGTGGGCATCGTCGCGCTGGACGACGAAACCTGCGAGCCCAACCTGCCAGAGGCGGGCGGGTGAACGAGCGCGAGCCGGTGCTGCTCGGCATCGACGTGGGCACGACCGAGACGAAAGCGGGACTCGTCACGCTGGACGGGCGGCTGCTCGCGCTTGCCCGCGCGGCGCATCCTCTTCGCCTCGGGCCCGGACCCATGGAGGCCGAGCAGGATCCCGAGACCTGGTGGGCCGCGCTCGCCGCCGTCACCCGCGAGCTGCTGGGGCGAAGCCCGGGCGAGGTGCTCGCGGTCTCTGTCGATGGCCACGGGCCTACGCTGACGCCGGTCGACGCTGCCGGACGCCCGACGCGCCCCGCGATCACGTGGCTCGACACTCGCGCGCAGCCGGAGCTCGACGAGCTGAGCGCCGCCACCGGGTTGCGCGGCTGGGCGCTGGGCGTATTGCCGGCGGCGCTCCATGTCGAGCGGCACGAGGCGGGCGTCGCCGCCGCGACGCGTTGGTACCTCAACAGCTGGGAGTTCCTGGCGCTGCGGCTCTCCGGCGTGGCAGCGACAGCACTCGTCCCCGGCCAGGCGGCCCCCGCGTCGGACGTCGCGCTGGCGGCAGGGATACCGGGTGGCAGGATCGCGCCGGCCGTGCCAACAGGCTCCGTTCTGGGCGGCGTCACCCCAGAAGCCGCCGCGATCACCGGGCTCGCCGCCGGCACGCCCGTGGTTGCCGGGCTCGTCGACGCGTTCGCCAGTTTCCACGGCGCCGGCATGGTCGAGGCCGGGGACGCGATGGACGCAGGCGGCACGGCCGGCGGGTTCGGCGTCTACACGCATGCGCCTGTCGAGGCGACGGGCGCGTTCTGCACGCCCGCCCCGCTGGCCGGTCGCTGGATCGTGGGCGGCGCCATGGCCTCGACCGGCAAGGCGCTCGACTGGTTCCGCGACGACGTCCTCGGCGGTGGCCAGGCGACCGAGACGCTGATCGCCGAGGCGGCGGGCGTGCCGGCGGGGGCCGACGGCCTCGTGTTCCTCCCGTACCTCGCCGGCGAGCGATCGCCGCTGTGGGACCCCGAGGCCCGTGGCGCGTTCGCTGGGCTGACGATCCGTCACGGCCGGCCGCATTTCGTGCGGGCGATCCTCGAGGCGGCCGCGCTCGCTGTGCGGCACGTCGCTGAGCCGATCGTCGCCGCCGGCGCGCAGGTCGACGCGATGCGCGTCTGCGGCGGCCCCGCCCGGAGCGAGACCTGGAACCGGATCAAGGCCGATGTCACGGGCTTCCGGGTCGCCGTGCCGCACGTGCTGGAGACGGCCGTGCTCGGATCGGCGATCGTCGCGGCGACCGGGATCGGTGCGCACCCCGATCTCCCCAGCGCAATCGCGGCCATGAGCCGTATCGATCGCATCCTGGAGCCCGACCCGACGTGCCGAGAGCGCTACGACGAGGTGTATGCGACCTACACGGCACTCCATCCGGCGATCCGGTCCGTGCAGCAGCGCCACGCTGCCGGCCCGCCGCGATGAGCGCTCAGCCGCGCGCCGGGCGAGTGGTGGTTCGCGACGTCGGCGCCCGGTTCCAGCGAGCCGACGGGCCCCTTGTCGCGCTCGACGGCGTCAGCCTGACCGTGGAGCCCGGCGAGATCGTGGCGCTGATCGGCCCGAACGGGTCGGGCAAGAGCACGCTCCTGCGGGTGGTCGGCGGCCTCCTCCGGCCGGACGCCGGCAGCGTGGAGCTCGATGGCCGGGCCGTGGTCTCGCCGGACCCCGACATCGGCCTCGTGTTCCAGGAACCCCGGCTCCTGCCGTGGCGCTCGGTGGCCGCGAACGTCATGTATCCGCTCGAGCTGGCCGGGTGGCCGCGCGCTCGCCGGGAGGCCCGCCTCGACGAGCTGCTGACGCTCGTCCGGCTCCGGTCCGCGGCCGGCGCACGGCCCTCGCAGCTATCCGGCGGGATGCGCCAGAAGGTGGCGCTGGCCCGTGCGCTGGCGCTCGAGCCCCGCGTGCTGCTGCTCGACGAGCCGTTCAGCGCGCTCGACGCGTTGACCCGCGAACGGCTCAACGCCGAGCTGCTCGAGCTGTGGGCGAGGACCCGGACGACCGGGATCGTCGTCACCCACAGCATCCCTGAAGCGATCTTCCTTGCGGACCGCGTCGTGGTCCTGTCGGCTCGCCCCGGCCGGGTCGTCGCGGATCTGCGCGTGCGGCTCCCGCGGCCGCGGGCCATCGGTGCCCTCGACGAGGCGGTGGTCTCGCCGCTGGCACGCGAGATCCGCGCCAACCTGGAGGACGCGGCCGCATGAAGGGCTCGGACGCGGTCTCGGCGGTCGGCGCATTCGTCTTTGCGATCGTGGCCTGGAAGGTCGTGGTGGTGCTGAGCGGGCTGCCGCCGTTCATCCTGCCGCCGCCCGAGTCGGTTGCGGGCCGGCTCGCCGAGGCGGTGGTCGAGGGAACGATCGCCCCGCATCTCGGCGCGACGGTGGTCGAGATCATTCTCGGCTTCAGCGTGGGCGCGGGGCTGGCGCTCCTGATCGGCTACGCGCTCGCGCGCTCGGCGCTCGTCGAACGTCTGCTGTCGCCCTACCTCGTGGCCGCGCAGGCCGTGCCGATCCTCGCGCTGGCGCCCTTGCTGGCGCTGTGGTTCGGCCCCGGGCTGCTCGGCAAGGTCGTGATCTGCGCGCTGATCGTCTTCTTCCCCGTGGCCATCGCGACGATGGTCGGCTTCCGGTCCGTTGACGTGGGTCTCCTCGAGCTGGGACGGAGCCTGCGGGCGACCCGGCGACAGGTGCTCACCACGCTGGAGATCCCGGCCGCGCTGCCCAACATCCTGGGTGGCCTGCGGGTGGGCGTGACCCTTGCCGTCGTCGGCGCGATCGTCGGCGAGTGGGCGGGCGCGGAGCGCGGCCTTGGCGTGCTCGTCAACCTCGCCCGGGGCAGCCTGTTCGACATCCCGCTGATGTTCGCCACCCTCGTCACGATCGCCGCGCTGGGCATCGCGCTCTACGTCCTCGTCGTCCTCGCCGAGCGACGGCTGGTCGGCGTCCGCTGACACCTTCGGAGGAACCAATGACCTCATCCCACCGGCCGCTCGCCGCCGTCGTCGCCCTCGGGCTCGCCGCGTCCGTATCGGGCTGCGCCGTCGGTGTGGCCTCTCCGTCGTCCACGCCCTCGATCGTTCCGCTCACCGTGGGCCTCGGATACATCCCCAGCGTCCAGTTCGCCCCGTTCTACCTGGCCCAGCAGCGCGGTTTGTACCGCGACGCCGGCCTCGAGGTGACATTCCAGAACAAGATCGATCCGGACCTTGTCACGCTGGTCGGCCAGGGTGCCATCGACATCGGCCTCGCGGACGGGACCAGCGTGATCCCGGCCGTGAGTCGTGGGATCCCGATCCAGTACGTGGCCTCGATCTACCGGACCTTTCCATCGATCGTCTTCGCCAAGGCATCGTCCGGGATCGCGGACGCCGGCGACCTGGCGGGCACGACGCTCGGCATCCCGGGCCGCTACGGCTCCTCGTGGATCATGCTCCAGGCCCTGCTCGAATCGGCCGGCCTGTCGCCGGACGACCTCGAGATCCGCGTGTATCCGGATTTCGGCCAAGGGGTCGCGGTCGAGAACGACGCGGTCGTCGCGGCGACCGGTTTCGTCAACAACGAGCCGGTCCAGCTCGAGCTCGCCGGCCACGAGGTGGTCGTGCTCCGCGTGGACGACTTCGTGCCCCTGCCCGGGCCCGGGCTGATCGCGGGCTCGCGGCTCATCGAGCAGCGGCCGGATGCCATCCGCGCGTTCATCGCCGCAACCCTCGAAGCGATGGGGCAGATCGTCGACGATCCGCAGAAGGGGCTCGACGCGTCCATCGCGAGCGTCCCGGACCTCGCCCAGAACCGTGAGGCCCAGTCCGCGGTGCTGGCCGCGACCATCGAGGCGTGGCAGGGCGACGACGGGGCCCCGCTGGGCACGATCGTGCGCATGGACTGGGAGGAGTCGATCGGCTACCTCACCCGGCTCGATCTCGTCCCGACGGCCATCGCGTGGCATCAGGCGATCGACGACTCGCTCCTGCCGGGCGGGTGAGGCGTCGCACGCCACTGTTGCCAGCAGGGATCGCCGAATCCGGGCATAATCGACCGCCCGTCCGTCGCCCGATCGTGACCGGGGCTCCAGGGAGGTTCGCGTGAATCCTCGCTCGCCCGCTTCGTCGTCCCTCCGTTCCGCCCCCGCGGTCGAGCCACCCTTCAAGCACGTGATCGACACCTATGTCCACAGGGAGCAGACGATCACCTGCGTGTGCGGCTGGCACGGGTCGTGCGCCCCGGGAGATCGCGGCACGTCACCCTGGACCGAGCACCTGGCGCTCTACCGAACCAAGAAGCGCTGAGCAGCCGCATAGCAGCCGCATAGCCCTGAGCCGCGTCGCGCCGCCCGCGCGACGTCCGGACCGGCTCTGACCATCTGCTAGCATCCGGCGACGTGACGCCGGACGGCCCCCTTCCCGCACGACCGCCCTTCACCTTCCGCGCCCGGATCCTGACCCCGCTCGCCCGCGGTGGGTCCCGTTGGGAGCCCGACGGCCTCCTCGACGTCGACCAGAGGGGTCGCATCGCGTGGGTTGGCCCGGCATCGGATCGGCCGGAGGCCGCGTCGGGCGCCACCGACCTCAGGCCGTGGCTGGTGCTGCCGGGCCTCGTCGACCTCCATGCGCACCTGCCGCAGCTTCCCAACGC
>Ga0136621_1001061_pt1 | contig 11082 bp, 8 predicted proteins | sample AntDryUQ445A2306_FD_104673 | JGI IMG/M metagenome (GOLD analysis project Ga0136621, IMG submission 104673) | Polar desert sand microbial communities from Dry Valleys, Antarctica - metaG UQ445A (23.06) | ecosystem: Environmental > Terrestrial > Soil > Desert | place: Antarctica: Dry Valley...
CGTGGCGGTATAGGTCCGCTGGCTACCGCCACGCTAAATTTTTTCGACTTTAATACCTTAGGAGTTCACATGAAGACATTACATGTTCGTAATCTACCGCCCGACACCACGGACGATGAGGTGACCGATCTTTTCGGTCAGCATGGCAAGGTCTTCAGCGTGAAGCTGGTCCGCGATGTATTCAAGGGCACGTGCCGGGGCTTCGGTCAGGTAAGCATGGAGGGCCACGAGGCGCGCGCCGCGATGGCCGCCCTGGACGGCTCATCGCTGCGCGGCAACAGCCTCAAGGTGCAGGAAGACCGCGGCCCTCGCGGCGGACGCGGCGGCAGCAAGCGCCGCTGAGCCATTGCCGCACGCCCGGCGCTTGGGCCTGATGTATGGCTGAGGGACTGGCGTATGCGCATTGATTGATGGGGCGCAGGTGCTACGTGGTCGCACTACCCACCCGTGGCGGGGGCCGCCGGCGTGACGCGATGTTCACACAGCCGAATCGCGAGCCCTAGCGCCGCTTCCAGACTGCCCGCATCCGCGCGGCCACTGCCGGCCAGATCCAGCGCGGTGCCGTGATCGACCGAGGTGCGGACAATCGGCAACCCTAACGTGACATTCACCGCACGCCCGAACCCTGCGTATTTGAGCACCGGCAGCCCCTGGTCGTGAAACATGGCGAGCGCCGCGTCGGCATCACGTAGATTTGCCGGCGTAAACAGCGTGTCGGCAGGCAGCGGTCCGACCAGATCGATTCCCCGCGCTCGAAGTTCCTGCAACACAGGCGTAATCACCTCGATCTCCTCGCGCCCTAAATGTCCATGTTCGCCGGCGTGCGGATTCAGGCCGCAGACCTTGATGCGGGGATGTTCGATGCCGAAACGCTTGCGCAGATCGTGGTCCAGTACGCGGATCACCCGACGCAGCCGCGAGCGCGTGATCGCCTGGCTCACCTCGGCGAGCGGCAGATGCGTGGTCGCGAGCGCGACGCGCAGGTCCTCGGTGGCAAGCATCATCACCGGAAAACCGCCGGTGCGCTCCGCCAAGTATTCGGTGTGACCGGTAAAAGCAATGCCCGCGTCGTTGATGACGCTTTTTTGCACGGGACCGGTGACGAGCGCGTCGAATTCTCCCCGCAGGCAGCCGTCTACGGCGCGGCGCAGGGTCTCCAGCACGTACGCCGCATTGGCCGGGTTGAGTTTTCCAGGCCGCACCGGCAAGTGCATCGGCACGGACACTATCTTCAACTGCCCGGGCCGCGCGGCCTGTCCCGCCTGATAGCGATCATACGGCGCCAGATCGATCGATAAGCCTAGCTGCCGCGCCCGATCGTGCAGCATCGCCGGATCGGCGATGACGACCAACTCCGCGGAGCGTTCGCGAGCGGCGATTTCGAGGACGATATCCGGCCCGATGCCGGCGGGCTCGCCGGGTGTGATCGCGATGCGCCGGATCGTGTTCAACTCTGGCCGTCAGCGGTCCGTTGCGCGCCGCCGGGGTCGAGGCGATATTCGACATAGCTTTCGTCGCGCAGGCGCCGCAGCCACAACTCCGCCTCCTCTTCGGCCTTGCGTTGCGCGATGGATTCGCGCGCCCGCGCGCGCTCCAGTTCCACCGTGCCGTCGTGCTGACGGCGCCCCGTCACCTCCATGATGTGCCAGCCGAACTGTGTGCGGAACGGTTCGCTCACCTCGCCGGTTTCCAGGCCGCCCATCACCCGATCGAAGTCGGGCACCATCTGACCAGGACTGATCCAGCCTAGACTCCCGCCGTCCACTGCGCTCGCCTCGTCGTCCGAGTTCTCGGTGGCGAGTGCTGCGAACTCGTCGCCCGCCTGGATGCGGCGCTCGATACTCGCCAGTCTGGCTAGCGCCTCTTCGTCGCTCACCAGCGCGTTGGGCTCGATGAGGATGTGACGCGCACGGGTCTGGTCGATCATCGTCCGTCGACCGCCGCGTTGCTCGATTAGATTAACGAGATGAAAGCCGCTGGGGCTGCGGATGATGTCGCTGGTGTCACCGGCTTCCATGCTGGCCACGCTGCGCGCGAACAGGGTCGGCAATTGCCCGGCGGTGCGCCAGCCGAGATCGCCGCCTTCCAGGGAATTCTGGCTGTCCGATTCACTGGCGGCGAGCTTCGCGAAATGTTCGCCGGCCAGCGCCCGCGCACGGATCGCGTCGGCGCGTTCTGTGGCGGCTTCGATCTGTTCCGGACTGGCGCCTTCCGGCAGCGCAACGAGAATATGTCGCAGGTGGTATTCGATGCCGCTGTTGGCGAGACTCGCCTGCGTGGTGAGCAATTCGTCGACCTCCTGTTCGCTCACCTGCACCTGACTGTCCACCACTCGCTGGCGCAAGGTGGAGATGACCAGCTCGGTGCGCACCTGTTCGCGGAAACTGACGTAATCGATGCCTTCGGCGACCAGCCGGTCACGAAACGCGGGCAGCCCCATATTATTGCGCGCGGCGAGATCGCGCATGGACTCGTTGAGCGTGAGGTCATCGATGCGGATGCCGCGGGCCTCCGCCATTTGCAGTTGCAGGCTTTCGAGCACCATGCGCTCCAGCACCTGCCGTTTCAGTTGATCCGGCGGCGGCAACTGATCGACGCTGTCCGCGTATTGTTGCTCGATGACGTCGATACGGTCTTCCAGTTCGCTCTGCATGATGGCTTCGTTTTCCACCAGTGCTACGATGCGGTCGAGCAGTATGCTACCCTCATCGGCGCAAGACGCCGTGAAGGGAAAGACGGCGACGAGCAGCGCCATGACCAGATACTTTTTCATGAATCGTTCCTGTGGTTCGAATGGACGCCCGCGCAAGCTACAAGGGCGCGCGGGCGGATAGGCTTAATTGCGGCGCGATCAGTCGTAGTCCTCGTAGCCCAGAATGCCGCGCTCCAGCAATTCGCCCAGCGGCGATCCGAGTTGCGCCAGACCCTTGAGAATCAATTGCACCTCGACGCCGTTATTGTACTCGGCTTGGTCGCCGATGATGAATCGCCGCGCAGCGACGCGGATCTTATAACAGCAACTGTCGTATTCGAAGCCGGCCAGCAGTTCCAGATCGCGCTGTTCCTCCAGATCGTAATTCCAGCGGCCCAGTGCGCGCCAGCGAGGGCTCAACGGCCACACGACCGCAATGTCGGTCTGGCGCAGCGTTTCATTGAGTCCGGGCACCCGCGGGTCGGCGCGTCTGTAGCGATACGATAGATTTAATATGCGATTGTCGGTTCCGGAATAATTCAGCCGGGCGGTGCCGCGCTGTACCTCGTCGTCCTGCGGGTCCCACAAAGTGGCGGCGCTGGCGCTCCAGCGCTCGCCCAGATTCAGCGCCAATTCGGCCGCGAGGTCGGAGGTATCGTCATCGACGGCCGTCTGGCTTGGCAAGGTGACCGCCTGCTCGTCGAAATAGAGAATCTGCCCGATGCTGGCGCTCAACACCTGCTGACCGCTCCCGGTGTTGAGAAAGCGGCTGGTCAGGCCCAAGGTCAGCTGATTGGCGTCGCCGATGCGGTCGGCGCCGCTGAAACGGTTTTCCCGGAATAACTGCGCGAAACTGAAATCCAGCAACCCGGTGTCGAAGGTTGGAATGTTTTCCTGTGCGCGAAACGGAGTGTAAAGATAAAACAGCCGCGGCTCCAGCGTTTGCACAAAGTCGCCGCCACCGATGGGGCGATCGAAAATCAGACCACTGTCCAGACTGGCGACTGGCAGCGTGCGGGTGATGCTGTCGTCGGTGAAGCGCGCGGTGGTCTCGTTCAGCGAATACGCGGTATGCCGCAGGCTGACTGCCGGGTTGAAAAAATACGCGGGCCCGATGATGGGCCGCTCGATACCGAGATCCACGTCCATGCGCTGACCCGCCACGCGGTCGTCATGCGCGAAATTTACCCACTCCGTGCGCAGATCGTAGCCCAAGCCAAACGCGCGATCCGGCAGGCCGCCTTCCAGCAGGATCTGCGGCAGTTGCTCGTAGGGCTCGGCCTGAGCAAGGAGCGTGTCATCGACCGCCTGAAAGCCTTGCACGCGGCCGATCGCGTTCCAGAAGTCACCTGCGTAGGACACGTCCGCGCGCTGCTGCAGGTGAGAGGTGCTGGTGATGCTCAAAGAGTTGCCCAGATCCTCGAAATACTGGTCATCCGACACGCGCCTGGCATCGATGGTGGTGGTGACGCGCGGCAGCGGCGAACCGCGATGCCTGATGCCGGCCAGATAACGCAGATCGTTGAACTCCCGGTCGTCGAGCAGTTCCAGTTCGAGTTCCCCGGCATTGGAAGGGTTCAAATAACGGAATTCCGACTGCAACTGCAGGCCGCGGCTCGTGAAGATCCTTGGGGTCAGGATCGCGTCCCGGTCGGGCGCGATATTCCAGTAATAAGGCGTCTCCAGCATGAAGCCGGAGCGGCTGGAAGTGCCGATAGTGGGGAACAGAAAGCCGGACTTTCGCCGGTCGTCGATCGGAAAGCGGATCCACGGTGTGTAGAAAAACGGTATGCGCTTGAAGCTCAACACCGCACCGCGCGCGATGCCGTCGCCGCTCTCGCGATCGAGGGTAACGCGATTCGCGCTCAGCAGCCAGTCGTCATCGCCAGGATTACAGGTCGTGTACGTCGCGTCGTCCAGCACCGCCACGGTAGCTGACCTGCGATCGACTTTGGACGCCGCGCCGCGGGCGTGACGCGGCGTGTACTGGTATTCGGGCGCGGTGAAACGGGCATGATCGGTGTCGAGCCGCAGCTCGGCGGCCGGGCCGGTGACTATCAGGCCATCCTGCGCGAAACGGAGGTTTCCCAGCGCCTCGATGTGCTTGCGTGCTTGTGTGTAGTAAAGCTCGTCGGCGCGCAGAAACTGCCCCTGGCGCCACATTCTCACGTCACCCAGCAGCACCGAGGTACCGGCAGGGTCCATGTGCGCCTCGTCGGCGGTGAGATCAATGGGCGCGTCGGGCGCCATGGTCTGAATTTCTGGTGGCGGAGCGGCCGGTATTTCGCACAGGCCCCACTGGGGTGCGGCCGCCGCCGGCCGCGAAAACAGCAGCAGCAATGAGACAAGGATGGCGGCTGGTCGTTGGCGCGGGACGGCGCGCCGCACCCGCGCAGCGGTTCCGTATGACTGCCGATGCGCCATCCATCTGCACATGAGATTCGGCGGATGAGGCGGTTCGTCGGCTACGACAGCGGCGCGATCACCAGACTGACGATCGCCATGACGCCGCCGAAGAGCGCCTCCGCCGCGCCTTTCGTATGCGCGGTGGTGGTGGTGCACACGTTGGCGTGCGTGGCTGCGTACATCCCGAACCAGCCCGCGCCCGCGGAGCACACCGCGCCGACGATAACCGCCAGCATGGTGCGGGCGCCCAGGTCGGAGATCAAAACAAAGAATGCGACCACGACGACGAACACGGCCAGAATCGTATATTCGCGGCGCATGAAGGTCATAGCACCCTTGTGAATTTCATCAGCGATCTCCACCACGCGCCCGGCGCCCGGCGGATACTGCAACATCATGCGAAAGACGTGATAGGCGGCGGCCAGACCGAGGATGCCGAGCAGAAAGGGGATAAAGGAGGCCATCGAATCGGTCCTTCAGGTTCGAAAAAAGTGTTATTCGGCCAAGGCGCGGATCAGCGAGCGCGGAGATACTAACATCAGCCCACGCGAGGTTCACAAGTTTCGGTTCGGCAGGCCCGCATGCGGGCGGTATCGCGTGCCAACAACGCATACCCGTGCACTGGCGGCGACGTGCGGTCGCGTATCCGTGATAAACGAAGAGTCGCCGCGCATATTGTGGCAGCACCCGCGTATAATCCCGCGTTCTTCAAGGACGGTAGCAGCAGGGTCGCGAGCGCTTCGACGACCTGCCGGGATATGAACCCTGACGGGGATACTAATCCAAAGGGCATATCGACCAGGGGACATATCGACCCTTTAGGGACACACCAACAAGGCCGCGCGAAGCGGCATTGCCTGATCCTATGGCGGCACGAGCGACCTTTAGAAACTTGAATTACGGAAGTCCGCGCGACGAACGCAAGCGTTTCGCGATGCGCGCCTCGGTCGCCGCGCTGGCGACCTTCGCGCTGCTGGCAGCACTTGCGGGCCGCATGGCGTTTCTGCAGATCACCAATTACGACCACTTTCAGACGCTCTCGCAGGATAACCGCATAAAACTGGTCGCGGTGCCGCCGCCGCGTGGACTCATCTATGACCGCAACGGCGTGGTGCTGGCCGAAAATCTGCCCAGCTATACCCTGGAGATAACCCCGTCGCAGGTAATCGACCTGCCCGCAACCCTGGCCCGGCTGGCCAGAATCGTGCCGATCAGCGACAGTGATCTGAGCCGCTTTCAAACCACCGTGCGGCGTCAGGAACCGTTCCAGCCCGCGCCGCTGCTGCTCAACATGAACGCCCGGCACGTCGCGTCATTCGCCATCAACCGGCACCTGTTCACCGGCGTGGATATCGCCGCTCATTCGAGTCGCCGGTACCCTGCGGGCGACCTGGCGGCGCATGCCGTGGGTTACGTCGGCCGCATCAACGAAGCCGAGCTGAGACAGATCGATGCGAACCTTTACAGCGGCACCAGCCACATCGGCAAACTGGGCGTGGAGAAATTTTACGAAACCCGGCTGCACGGCGAGCCGGGTTTCCAGCACGTCGAGATCAACGCTCAGGGCCGCCCCCTGCGCGTGCTGGATCAGCAGTTGCCGGTACCCGGCGCGGATCTGGTCGTAAGTCTGGATATGGGTTTGCAGCGCGTGGCGACCGAGGCGCTGGGCGATGCGAACGGTGCGGTGGTCGCGATCGAGCCCGCCACCGGCGAAGTTCTGGCGATGGTCAGCCAGCCCGCGTACGATCCCAATTTGTTCGTCAACGGCATCAGTTACGCGGATTACGACCTGCTCCGCGACGATCCGCGGAGGCCGCTGTTCAATCGCGCGCTGACCGGCCAGTATCCGCCGGGCTCGACCATCAAGCCGTTCATGGGGCTGGCGGGGCTGGATTACGGCGTCACGCAGGCTGATCGAACCCTGTGGGCCGGGCCGTATTATCAATTGCCGGGTGACAGCCGCCACTACCGCGACTGGACGCCCGAGGGTCACGGGCTGGTAAATCTGGAGCTGGCCATCATCCGTTCGGCCGACGTGTATTTCTACGATCTGGCGCACCGGCTCGGCATCGACCGCATGCACGATTTCCTGACGCGATTTGGGCTGGGTCGGGTCACAGGACTCGATTCCACCGGCGAGGCGGCAGGCGTCATGCCCTCCAGCGCCTGGAAGCTGGCCGCACGCGGTCAGGTCTGGTTTCCGGGCGAGACCCTAAGCGCCGGCATCGGGCAGGGCTACATGCTGGTAACCCCGCTGCAGCTCGCCGCCGCCACCGCGACCCTGGCGATGCGCGGCATATACGTCCGCCCGCGGTTTCTGCACGCGCTTCAGGATATCGACACGGGCGCCTTCCGGGCGATTGAGCCAGAATTCACCGGCGCGCTCGAATTGCACGATGCGGCGTTCTGGGACCAGGTGATCGGTCCCATGGTCGAGGTCACGCGTAACCCGCGCGGCACCGCGTATAGCATCGGTCAGGACGCGCAATACTCGATCGCCGGCAAGACCGGTACGGCGCAGGTATTCGGCATTGCGCAGAATGAAGAATACGACGAAACCAAGATAGCGGCGGAACTGCGCGATCATGCCCTGTTCATCGCTTTCGCGCCGGCTGAAGCGCCGCGCATCGCGATTGCCGTAATCGTAGAAAACGGTGGCGGGAGTGGCCGGGTGGCGGCGCCGGTCGCACGCAAGGTGCTGGATTACCATTTGCTGGAAAGAGCACCAGCGCTGATGGCCGGTCCACGGTGACGCGCTTAAGTTCGTCCGCGCGTGGCGGCTATTCGTATACGCCGGTGGCAGCCGGTTCGGGTGCGTTAATCCGCCTGCTGCGACTGGATATCCCGTTGGTGGCAGCACTTTCCACACTTGCCGCGGTGGGATTGGTGATCCTTTATAGTGCGGGTGGCGCGCACTTGGAGCTGATCACGCGCCAGGGATTGCGTCTGACGATCGGTCTTGGGGTCATGCTGCTAATCGCGCAGATACCGGCGCGGAATCTGAAGGCCTGGTCGCCCTGGTTATACTTCGCCGGCATGATCCTGTTGTTGGCCGTGATGTTTTTCGGTGAGGTCAGCAAGGGCGCGCAGCGCTGGCTTAATCTGGGTGTACTGCGTTTCCAGCCTTCGGAGCTCATGAAGCTGGTGGTGCCAATGATGGTGGCCTGGTACTTCGCCGGCCGGTCCTTGCCGCCGCGCTACTGGCAGGCGGGCCTGGCGCTGCTGATGGTCGCCGCACCCGTTATGTTCATCGCAGAGCAGCCGGATCTGGGCACGGCCCTGCTGGTCGGCAGCGCCGGCGCGTTCGCCATCTTTCTGGCGGGCGTGAGCTGGCAGCTACTGGCGGCCATGAGTCTGTCCGGTCTTGCAAGCGCGCCGTTGCTCTGGCATTTCCTGCGTGATTACCAGCGCCAGCGCATACTCACAATGCTGGATCCCGAGAACGATCCGCTCGGTGCGGGCTACCACATCATTCAGTCCAAGATCGCGATCGGCTCCGGCGGACTGTACGGCAAGGGCTGGTTAAATGGCACCCAGTCCCAGCTCGATTTCCTGCCGGAGCGTCACACGGACTTTATCTTTGCGGTGTTTGGTGAGGAATGGGGTTTTATGGGGGTCATGCTGCTGCTCCTCGTCTATGCGTCGATCGTGTGGCGTGGTCTGCTCATCGCGGTACGCTCGCAGGACAGCTACACGCGCCTGCTGGCCGGCAGTCTGAGCCTGTCTTTCTTCGTGTACGTATTCGTGAATATCGGCATGGTGTCCGGGCTGTTGCCGGTGGTGGGTGTGCCGTTGCCCTTGATAAGCTATGGGGGAACATCTGTGGTGACGTTGATGGCGGCATTCGGTATGCTCATGTCCATGCACTCGGATACACGGCATGCGCGCGCGCGCTCACACGCATCGATACTCGCGCCCAAGACAATGAACATAACTGCTCGCACCCTGATTGCACTGTTTTGCACCGTGGCGGCCGGCGTCGCCGTTTATCTATTGACCGCTGTGGAGGCTGACTCCAAGGACTATCTCGGCCGCGCGCAAGTGCGCGACTTCATCGATGGCATGGTCTCGACACACGGTTTCGACACCGGCGAGGTCGAGCGGCTGTTTGCCGGGGTCGACCAGCAGGAGACCTCGCTGGAGGCTATCGCGCGGCCGGCCGAGGCGAAGCCCTGGCACGAGTACCGCGAAATTTTCATCACCCAGGCGCGCATCAACGGCGGCGTTGAATTTTGGGATGAGAACCGGTCGTTGCTGGAGAGAGCATCGCGCGAATACGGCGTGCCGGTCGAGATCATCGTCGCGATCATCGGCGTGGAGACTTATTACGGGCGCCAGACCGGCGATTATCCGGTGTTTGACACCCTGGTTACCTTAGGTTTCGATTATCCACCCCGTGGCGACTTTTTCCGCTCGGAGCTGGAGCACTTCATGCTGCTGAGCCGCGAGGAGTCGCTGCGTATTCCGGAGGTCGTCGGCTCGTACGCGGGCGCCATGGGCATGGGGCAGTTCATCCCCAGCAGCTATCGCGCCTACGCGGTGGATTTCGATGGCGACGGTAAACGCGAACTGTGGAATAGCACCGCCGACGCCATCGGCAGCGTCGCGAACTATTTCCGCGTGCACGGCTGGCAGGAGGGCGCGCCGGTCGCGTATCCCGCGCAGGTGAGCGGCGCCGATTACCGCGCACTGGTGTCACGCGGCCTGGAGCCGAGTGTGGAAGCCAGCCGTCTCGCGAGCTTAGGGGTAAAAACGCAGGCCGACATCGCTGGCGCCGCGCGCGTGGCGCTGTTCGAATACGATGCGGGCGATGCCATGCAATACTGGGTGGGGCTCAATAATTTCTACGTCATCACGCGCTATAACCACAGCTCGCTGTACGCCATGGCGGTGTACCAGTTAAGCCAGCAGATCAGGCAGGCCCACTTTGGCGCGGTCGCGCGCGGGTGAGCGCGATGCATGCGCCGCGGCAGGGTCTCGCATGGCTGGTGGCGACGCTTGTGCTGTGCGCATGCACCAGTCATCCGCCCCTGCCGGAGCCACCGGATGGGTGGGGCCAGAATTATCCGCCCGATGCCGTGCCGAAGGTCGAGCCGAAAAGCCGCTACGGCAACCCGCCTTACTACGTCGTCGCCGGCCAGCGTTACGACGTGCTGGACAGCAGCGAAGGTTTCGTCGAACGCGGCATGGCGTCGTGGTACGGGTCCGATTTCCACGGTCGCCAGGCCTCCAGCGGCGAAACCTACGACATGTACGCGATGACCGCCGCGCACCCCACCCTGCCGCTGCCGACTTACGTGCAGGTAACCAATCTGGATAACGGGCGCAAGACGGTGGTGAAGGTCAATGACCGCGGTCCGTTCCACGGCGGTCGCGTGATCGACCTTTCGTACGCCGCGGCTTATAAACTGGATATTGTTCAGCGGGGCACCGCGCTGGTCGAGGTGCGGGCGGTGGACCCCGACGCACCACGGCCGGCACCCGCGCCAGTCGTCGCAACGCCGCCGCGAGCCGTACAGACCGCCGCGATGCCGTTGCCGGACCTTCCAGTCCTGTTCGTGCAGGTCGGCGCGTTCGCCGAGTTACGCAATGCCGAAGCGTTGCGCGCACACTTGCTGCTCAGCGAACCGGGGACCATACAGATAACGCCCGGCGTCGGCGCGGACGATCCGCTGTACCGCGTGCGTATCGGGCCATTGTCTTCGGCAGGTGATGCGGATCTGACCGCGCGGCGCGTGCAGGCGCTGGGTTTGTACGACGCCTGCGTCGTAGCCGAATAAGTTCCGTATAAAATTAACAATAGGGAAGCATACGACCGGCGGACGACGTCACGCCGGCTCAAAGGTGGCGGCAACGCGCGGTTGATTCACGCGTGAAGCAATGCCGGTTTTAGTTGTCGCGGGGTTATCGCGGCTAGGGGGTTAGAATCCACATGTTTCGTTCCGAAAGTCCTTCATCGCTTTTCACTATGCCAATGCCTCTAA
>Ga0136621_1001062_pt1 | contig 11078 bp, 9 predicted proteins | sample AntDryUQ445A2306_FD_104673 | JGI IMG/M metagenome (GOLD analysis project Ga0136621, IMG submission 104673) | Polar desert sand microbial communities from Dry Valleys, Antarctica - metaG UQ445A (23.06) | ecosystem: Environmental > Terrestrial > Soil > Desert | place: Antarctica: Dry Valley...
ACCCTCGAGAAGAGCCACGGCAGGAAGCGCGTGCCGCCGATGTACGCGAGCCCAAGAAACAAGACCGCCTTGAGCAGCGCCAGCAGGAACGGGCCGACCACGTCTGCCCCGGCAAGGGGCGGGAGCGCGACAATGAACACGATCGTCGCGATGTCCTGGACGATCGACCAGCCCACCGCCACCCGCCCGTGCAGGCTGTCCAGCTCGCCCCGATCGATGATCGTCTTTAGGACGACGAGCGTCGACGAGATCGACAGGCAGGCGCCGATCACGAGCGCCTCGCGCAGCTCGAAGCCGAGCACGGTCGCGAGCAGCCCGCCCACCGCCAGCACGCCTGCGATCTGCAGCGCGCCGCCGGGCAGCGCGACGCGACCCACGTCGCGCAGCTCGCGGATCGAGAACTCGACACCCAGCGCGAACAGCAGCAGGACGATCCCGACATCGGCGAGGGCGGCGATTTCCCCGGCGTCGCCCACGAAGCCGGGGGTGAACGGCCCGATCGCGATCCCCGCGAGGAGGTAGCCCACCACGGCGGGCTGGCGCAGGCGGATCGCGATGATCCCACCGACGAGCGCGGCCGCGACCGCCGCGCCTAGGTTCAGGATGAACCTAACCGGCTCGGACAGCTCGATGTCGAACGGCGGGAGGAGCTCGGGCACTGCGGGGGCATTATCCCGGCTGGATCGGGCGGCCGACCGCCCGGCACGGATGTCAGGCCGGAGGGCCGTCCCTCTGCTCGGCTGCCGCGAGCGCCGCCCCCACGATCCCCGCGTCGTTGAGCAGCTCGGCAGGCGTCACCGGGACCCGCGAGGTCAGCCGCGGCAGGAACTTCTCGGCGCGCTTGCTGACCCCGCCGCCGAGGATCACGATCGACGGCCAGATTATCTGGTCGATCCGGTCGAGATGCTCGTCCAGATCGGCCGCCCAGGCCTTCCACGACAGCCCGCGCCGCGTCCGGGCGACCGCCGCCGATCGCCGCTCGGCCGGGCGGCCCCGGATCTCCATCTGGCCGAGCTCCGTGTTGGGGACGAGCGTGCCATCGATGAACAGGGCCGAGCCCACGCCAGTCCCGAGGGTGAGGACGAGCACGGTCCCCGGGCGATCCTTGCCGGCGCCGAAGCGCATCTCGGCGAGCCCGGCGGCGTCGGCGTCGTTCAGGACGGTGGCCGGCCCCTTGAGCGCCTTGACCACACCGGCCTCCACGCCGAAGTCGATCCACGACTGGTCGATGTTCGAGGCCAGCTTGGCGACCCCGTCGAGGATCACGGTGGGGATGCCGATGCCGATGGGTGCGTCGTCCGGCACGCCGTCCGCCTTCCTGACGCGGCGGACCAGCCGGCCGATCGATGCGATGACGGCCTGGGGCGTCGAGGGATCAGGGGTCGGAACGCGCAGTCGCTCCGACGCGAGCTCGCCGCTCTCCAGGTCGACCGCGGCAGCCTTGATCCCGCTGCCCCCGACGTCGACGCCGATCGCGATGCGCTGGGCCATCGCAGGCCCTCCATCTGGAGGCCGTCGTCAGGCGGCCAAGGCTGCGATTCTAGCTCCCCGCCGACGCCCGAATCGGGCGTCGATCAGCGAGCGCCGACGGGCGACGCTCCGACGAGCTCCGCCCCAGCCGCCAGCGCGTCGCCGCGGAACGCCTCGAGCGCGCCCGGGTCCTGCGCTGTCTCGCGCACGAGGGTCATGACCCGCGACACGCCCGCCTCCCGATATGCCCCGAGCAGCTCCGAGCGTGACCGAGCCCGCTCGAGATTCGCCCACCAGATGTGGGCCGACACCTTGAGCGTCGCAGGATCGCGCCCGATCTCCTCGCAGCGCCGCCGGATCAGGGGCATCGCCTCATCCCGGACCTCGTCCGGCGGCATGCCGTCGAGGTTGAGCTCGTCGGCGAAGCGCGCTGCCAGCCGCCAGGTGACGTTGCGGCCGTTGCCTCCCACCATGATCGGGACGCGCGGCTGCTGGATCGGCTTGGGCAGGTTGATCGCCCCCTTGACCGACGCGCGCTCGCCCTCCCAAGTGGCCCGCCCGGGCGCCAGCATCCGGGTGATCACCTCGAGGTGCTCCTCGAGCAGCGCGAGGCGCTCGCGAGTCTTGGGGAACGTGTACCCGTAGGCCTCCCACTCCTCCTGCTTCCAGCCGGCGCCGATGCCGAGCTCCATCCGGCCACCGCTGATCGTGTCCATCGTCGAGATCATCTTTGCCTGGAGCGCTGGGTTCCGGAACGCGGTGCAGATGACGATGTGCCCCAGTCGCACACGGGTCGTCAGCGCCGCGAGCGCCGACAGCGACGTGAACGATTCGAACGTCAGCTCGTCTGTTGGATCCGGGGTCGTGTGGAAGTGGTCGAAGATCCAGATCGACTCGAATCCGAGCTGGTCGGCCGCCCGGGCGACCTCGACGGTCCGCTGCCACGCGGCGCGGGGCTCCATACCGGCGTACTCGCCGTTCCAACCCTGGGGCACGATGATTCCGACCTTCATGCGGGCACCTCGTTGCGGATCGCCATCGTCCCACCCCGACCGGTGCGCTCGAACCCCGATCAGCCTCGGACGACTTGCACCGCGCTTTCAGCCGTCAGTCCTAGCACGTCCGTTGTTGGTGCCCGCGTGGGCTCGGGCACAGCTGTCCCCGTCGGCACAGCTTGTGCCCACGACCCCCGTCCTGTACCACCACCGTTCGTGGCGGAGGCCGCAAGGGCAGCATTGGTGGTCGCTTCTCGAGTCGCTCCCGCTCGGAGCACGAACGGCCGTGGTACGACGGGGCGCTTGGCGGGCCGGGTCGCGCTACCGTATGGCCGTGGCGACGAGCGGCACGGACACCATGCGCGGCGTCGTGCTGCCCGGCGACCGGCGCATCGAGTGGCGCGAGATCCCGGTGCCGCAGCCCGGCCCGCGCCAGGTTCTCGTTCGCGTCCGCGCGTCCTCGATCTGCGGCAGCGACATCCGCGCGATCTACAGAGAGCATCTGGGCCACGGTGCCGAGGCCTACCAGGGCGTGATCGCCGGCCACGAGCCGGCCGGTGAGGTCGTGGCGGTGGGCGAGGGCTGCCGTCGCGTGCGCGTCGGCGACCGCGTGGCGATCTACCACATCGCTGGCTGCGGGGTGTGCGACGAATGCCGGCGGGGCTACATGATCGGCTGTCACGATGCCTCGCGCGCAGCATACGGCTGGCAGCGTGACGGCGGCCACGCTCCCTATCTGCTGGCCGAGGAGGTCAGCTGCATCGCCTTGCCGGACGACCTGTCGTTCGTCGACGGCGCATCGGCCGCATGCAGCGGCGGGACGGCGTACGAGGCGCTCCTGCGAGTCGCCGTCAGCGGCCGCGATCGCGTCCTCGTGACCGGCCTGGGCCCCGTGGGGCTGGCCGTGGCCATGCTGGCCCGCGGCTTTGGCGTGCCGGTCGTGCTGGGGACGGATCCGTCGCCCCAGCGGCGCGCCCTGGCGCTGGAGCTCGGGGTCGTGGACGCGGCCTGGGACGGTGACGAGGACACGCTCGCCGAGATCGCCGATGCCTCGGGCGGTGGCGTGGAGGCGAGCGTCGACGCGTCCGGCTCGGCCGCGGGCCGCCGGCTCGCGGTGGAGGCGCTGCGCGACTGGGGGCGGTGCGCGTGGGTAGGCGAAGGCGGCACCGTGGAGCTGGAGGTCTCCCCGCTGGTCATCCACAAGCAGGTCACCATCCACGGCTCGTGGGTGACCTCGCTGGAGCACATGGCGGAGCTCCTCGATCGGCTCGTCCGCTGGGATCTCCGGCTCGAGCGGCTCGTGACCCACCGGCTGCCTCTCGAGCAGGCCGAGGAGGCGTACCGGGTGGCCGACGGCGGCGGCGCCGGCAAGGTCTGCCTCGTCCTCGACTGAGGCGTACGAAGGGACCGGTCCTACGGCGCGGTGACCAGCCGGCGTGTGCCGTCGGGTTCTAGCACGAAGGTGTCCTCGGCCTTGGCACCCGCGATCGAGGGGTTCCATGCGAACGCCATCCCGGCCTCGATCAGGGTGGGGTCGCCTGGTGTCGCGATCCGTTCGCGTCCCTGCCAGGCGATCATTCCGCCCTGGTGGTGGTCGCGCCATTCGTCCGGGACGCCGGCGGCCGCATAGCCCGTGCGTGCCGCCGCGAAGACGTCGCCCAGCGTGGCTCCGGCCAGGGTCGCCTCGTGCATCGCGCGCTCGACCTCGCCGACCGCGTCGATCCGGCGTGCCAGGTCCGCCGTCGGCGGCTCCAGCTCGCGAAACCGCGTGAGCGCTACGTGCAGCCCCCAGCGCTCGACCACGAGGACGAGCATCACCCGGCGCCGGATCGGCGTGCGCTTCGGAAGGGGATGGCGGTACCGGACGATGCGGTCGTCGGCTGCCACCAGGACGACGGGCGCCCGGACCCCGTGGAGCCGGGACACGAGCTCCGCGGCGAGATCGGCCTCGGTGGTCCCCGGCTCCACGGCGGCGAGCGCGCCCTCGACGGCGTCGCGACCGATCCCGCCCAGCGCGACCATCCGCTCGTGGTCCAGCGGCGCCAGGACGCTGCGGAGCGGCACCAGGTCCGCCTCGAGGTCGTGGTCCCCGGCGAGCTCGCTTCCCGCGCGGCGGACGGCCTCGGCCTCGAGCGCGCCGGGCTCCCACCAGGGGACGGCCACGGTCTCGATCCCGAGCCCGGACAGCTCCTCCTCGGCGATCCGGTCGGCCTCGATGTTCTGGGTGAGGCAGACGGCGCCACCGCCGGTCACGAGCAGCGACGCGACGCCCGTCTCGGAGCTGAGGACGACGTGACTCTCGCCGCCGGCGGTGAGCCACGCGACATTCCGACGTGCGGACAGCATCGCGCCCACGCGGCCATGCCGGTCCAGCAGCGAGCGCACGGCGCCCAGACGCTCACCCGACAGCCTCGCCCGATCGACGCTCACGCGAGCAGTCCGGCGCCGGACGCCGGTTCGACCTCGAAGACGCGGGCGTCGAGCCTGGCCCGCTCTCGGTAGCCGGCCTCGACGGTGTCGCGGAACCGCGCAAGACCCGCCCGCGGCACGAGGTTGACCGTGCAGCCGCCGAACCCGGCGCCGGTCATCCGGGCCGCCGTGCCCGGGATCGTGGCGGCGAGGTCGACGAGCGCGTCGAGCTCCGGCGAGCTGACCTCGTACAGGTCGCGCAGCGATGCGTGGCTCTCGGCGAACAGCTGGGCGACGGTCGCCGTGTCGCCCGCCTCGAGCGCCGCCACGGCATCGACCACGCGAGCGTTCTCGCGGATCACGTGCTCGCAGCGGCGGGCGGTCTCGTCATCGAGGCGATTGCGGAACCGGTTCAGCATCGCCAGGTCCACATCGCGCAGCGAGCGGACCCCGGGCACATCGGCGGCGATGACCGCCACCGCCCGCTCGCACTGTGCCCGGCGCGCGTTGTACGCAGACGAGCTGAGCCGGCGCGGCGATCCCGAATCGCAGACGACGAGCGCGTGCTCATCGAGGGGCAGCGCAACGGTGCGATGGTCGAGGCTCCGGCAGTCGAGCAGCATGGCCGACCCGGAACGGCCCAGCGAGGATGCGAACTGGTCCATCAGCCCGGAGCTCACCCCCACGTGCTCGTTCTCCGCCCGCTGGGCGAGCCGCGCCAGCCCCATGCCGTCGAGCCCGTGTGCGGCCAGGTCAGGCGGGTCGAGCAGCGCCCACGCCGACGCGAGCTCGATCGCCGCCGACGACGACAGCCCGGACGCGACAGGCAGGGTGCTCGCGAGCACGCCCCAAAATCCGCGCATGGCGATCCCCGCCTCGCGCAGCGACCAGGCGACGGCCGCCGGGTAGTCGATCCACGCACCGACGGACGGCGGGATGGCGTCGAGCGAGAAGCCACCGCGCTCGCCGGTGGCCAGCAGGGTCAGCTCGACGCGCCGCTCGTCGGTCGGAACGAACGCGATCCGGACCTCGAGATCGATGGCTGCGGGCAGGACGAGGCCCAGGTTGTAGTCGGTGTGCTCGCCGATCAGGTTGACCCGGCCCGGTGCGCGGGCGATCCGGACGGTGGACGGCTCGGCCGCAGCCCCGGGCATGGCGGCCGCCAGCGCCGCACGTAGCCGGGCCGGTGCCATGTCCGCCGGGTCGACGACGAGATCGGGCTCGGAGATGCGATCCCCGGCAGGCCCGGCAGTCAAACCACGGTCGCCGGGTCGCGCGGCTCGAGCCTCCGGAGGCGCTCGGCGGTCGTCTCGGGCATCGTGTCGTTGATGAAGGCGCCGGCGCCGATCTCGGAGCCCGCGAGGAACTTCAGCTTCGATTCGGTGCGGTGGGGCGGGTAGAACTCGACGTGGAGGTGGTAGCCGTCGTGGTCGCCGCCGTCGGTGGGGCGCTGGTGGACCGCCATGATGTACGGGAGCGTGAACCCGAAAAGGGCGTCGTACTTGCGGACGACAGTGGACAGCAGCTGTGCGAGGTCGTCGGCCTCGGCGGCGCGAAGCTCGTGGAGCCAGCCCAGGTGCCGGCGGGGCGTGAGGTGGACCTCGTAAGGCCAGCGGGCGAAGAACGGCACCCCGGCGACCCAGGTCGCGGTTTCGGCGACGATCCGGTGGCCGTCGCGGGTCTCCTGGTCGAGCAGGCCGCACCACAGGCACGTGCCCTCGCGCTCGAGGTGCGCCCGGCTGGTGGCGGTCTCGCGGACGAGGACGGGGGGTATCGCCGGATAGGCGTAGACCTGGCCGTGGGGATGGTTGAGCGTGACGCCGATCGCCTCTCCGCGGTTCTCGAAGACGTAGACGTAGTCGATCCCGGCAAGGGCGCCCAACACGACCGTCCGATGCGCCCAGACGTCGATCAGCTGGCGGATGCGGCGGACCGGAATGGTGCCCATCGATGCGTCGTGATCGGGCGTGTAGACGACGACCTCACAGGCCCCGCACGCCGGCTCCACGGGGGTTAGGCCCGTACCGGCAACGGCCGGCGGGTCCGGCGACAGCTCGAGCGAGGGAAAGCGGTTGTCGAAGACCGCCACCTCGAAGTCGGCACGGCTGATCTCGGTCGGCGGCCCGTCGCCGCGGGTGGGGCAGAGCGGGCAGAACTCCTTGGGCGGCAGGAACGTGCGGTCCTGGCGGTGGGTTGCGGTGATCGTCCATTCGCCGAGCACCGGGTTCCAGCGCCGCTCGCTCACCGGTCGCCGTCCGGGTCGGCGTCGGGTTCGGCGTCGGGTTCGGCCGTTGCCTCCGTCCACGAGTAGTAGTGGATCCGCCGGCCGTCGGGCAGCGGCTCGGTCTCGATCTCGTATCCCCCGAATGGTTGATGCACGACCGCGCCGTCGTCGGTCACCCTGCGCTCATCCGGCTTGTGCTCCGTCATGCGCCAGCCACCAGAGCGAGGGCTCCATGGCCGTCACGTCCGTCAATCCACCGCTCGAGCTCGACCGGGGCTTCGTCGTCGCGACCGGCATCGAGTGCTCCGCGCCCAGGGTGGCCCGCGGCGTCCGGCAGGATGAGCTCCGAAAGACCGGCCACTGGGACCGCTATTCCGAGGACCTCTCGCTCGTGGCGGCGTGGGGCGTGCGGTACCTGCGCTACGGAATCCCCTTCCACGTCGTGGCGCGCCGCCCGGGACGGCACGACTGGACCTGGACCGACCGCGCGCTCGATGCCGTGCGCGCCGTGGGGATCGAGCCCATCGCCGACCTCATGCACTTCGGCGTGCCGGACGACCTCAAGGGCCTCGGCGACCCGCGGCTCCCGGAGCGGTTCGTTGCCTTCGCCGCAGCATTTGCGGAGCGCTATCCATGGGTCCGCTGGTACACGCCCGTCAACGAGCCGCTGGTGGGCGCGACGTTCTCCGCCGCGCTCGGCTGGTGGAACGAGCGCGCCACCGACGAGCGCAGCTTCGTGGCCGCGATCGATGGCGTGGCAACCTGCGCGGCCGCCGGCATGTCCGCGATCCGGGAGCGGCGGCCGGACGCCATCTTCGTCCAGAGCGATGCGTGCGAGAGCTACCTCCCGACGGCCGCTCCGGCGCTCGCACGGGCCCGGTTCCTCCAGGAGCGGCGGTTCCTCGGCTGGGACCTCGCCTACGGCCGACGCCCAGCCGAGCCGGTCGTGCGCTGGCTGCAGGAGCACGGTCTGGGCGAGGAGCGGCTTGCCTGGTTCGCGGCCCACGGGTCGGATGCCGGCTGCGTCGTGGGGCACGACTACTACGCGGGCAACGAGTGGATGGTCGAGCCGGGTGACGGGGTGCGGCCCGCGCGGCCGGAGGAGCGGCAGGGCTACGCCGCGCTCGCCCGCGACTACCACGCCCACTTCGGCCTGCCGTTCCTGCTCAGCGAAACGAACATCGAGGGCGACACCGCGCCGGCGTGGCTCGCCCGGACGTGGAACGATGCGCTCCAGCTGCGCCTCGAAGGGCTGCCCATCCGGGGCTACACGTGGTACGGCTTCGTGGACCACGTCGACTGGGATTCGTGCCTCCGAACCAACGCCGGCAGGGCCAACCCGTGCGGTCTCGTCGACCTGGAGCGCCAGGCGCACCCGGTCGGCGACCTGTACCGCGAGCTCGGCTGGCCGGGCCCGGCTCTCGTGCGTTCAGTACAGCATCGTCGTGCCGGCCGGGAACTCGAACTCGAACACGGCTGGCGGGAGGTCCGCGTCCGGCTGGTAGGCGGTCACGAGCGCGTCGCGGGTGATGTCGCCGGCGATCGATTCCACGAGGCGCAGTATCGCGCCGTCGGCGCGATCGACCGACACCTGCACGTGGAAGTCCGGCCGGTCGGCCGCCATCTCCACCGCCCGCGGGTGGTCGCATTCAATGACGATCGCCTCGCGTCCCGCCACGACATCCGTGCCCGAGATCCACGAGCGACCGCTTGCCAGCACGTTCTGGCAGTACCCCGCCGGATGGACGAAGGTCTCGGGCAGCGTCTCCATGGGCAGCGCGGTGAGCGGCTCGTAAACACGCGATCGGCCCGGAAAGTCGCGATCGTCGAGCCCGCGGACGCGGTCGCGCACCGGACGTCGGGTGCCCAGCCGGTGCGGCCCCGAATAGGTTCGGACGGTCTCCCCGTCGCTGATCCACACCTCGTAGTTGCCGGCCGTCCCGCGCGCCGGCTCGGTCGTGGTCACGCGTGCCGCGCCAACGTGTCGAAGGGCGACGTCAAGCGCCACGACCTGCTCCCCGAGCGCCCCGAAGGTCCGCTCGTCGATCCGCATCCGTAGCGTGGTGAAGCGCAGCTCGGCGTCGCGCATGAAGGTGAACAGCTCCTCGAGCGATGGCATCCCGGGAGCCAGCGCGAAGATCTCCGGCCGGCGCCGCCCGCCCACGGTCGCGGGCAGCGTGGCGGCGCGGTCCCACATGCGGGTGGAGGTCATCGCGGGATTGTAGCCGTGCTCAACCGCCGCCCGGACCGCCGCCGAGTCCCGGCTCGGTCATCCGGGCCGGGTCGAGCAGCTCGTCGAGCCGATCCAGTTCGATGCCTCGCTCCACGGCGAGATCGCGGATCGTGCGTCCCGTGGCGAAGGCCTCCTTGGCCAGCTTCGCCGCCGCGTCGTAGCCGATCTCGGGAGCCAGCGCGGTCGCGAGCATCAGGCCCTGCTCCACGAGCTGCGGCCCCCGCTCGGTGGCGACCAGCCCGCTCACGCAGCGGTCCGCGAAGTTCCGGGCGGCTGCCGCCAGCAGCTCGGCGGACTCGAGGAGGCTGACCGCGGCGACCGGCATCATGACGTTGAGCTCCAGCAGGCTGCCGGTCTGGGCGAAGCCGATCGTGGCGTCGTTCCCGACGACCCTCGCGACGACCATCGTCAGCGACTCGACGATGACCGGATTGACCTTGCCGGGCATGATGCTGGACCCCGGCTGGGTCTCGGGCAGGGCAAGCTCGCCGAGGCCGGCCCGCGGTCCCATGCCCATGAGCCGCACGTCCGAGGCGATTTTCCAGAGCGCGAGGGCCGCGCCCCGCAGCGCCCCGTGGGCCGCCACGACCGTGTCGAGCGAGGCCTGCGCGTGGAAGTGGTTGTCGGTCTCGCGCACCGCGAGTCCGGTCAGCTCGGCCAGCCGTGCACAGGCGCCCGCGGCGAACTCGGGGTGCGCATTGATCCCGGTGCCCACCGCCGTGCCGCCGAGGGGTACGACGATCAGCTCGTCGCGGGCTGCTCGGACGCGGCGGATCGCCTCCTCGACCTGCCCCGCGTAGCCCTGGAACTCCTGGCCGAGGCGGATCGGCGTCGCATCCTGGAGGTGGGTCCGGCCGGTCTTGACGATCGGCCAGAGCTCGTCGGCCTTCGCCTCCAGGGCCGTGTGCAGCTGCTCCAGCGAAGGGAGCAGCGCCTCGTTGATCGCGACCGCGCCGGCCAGCTGCATCGCCGTGGGGAACGTGTCGTTCGAGCTCTGACAGCGGTTGACGTGATCGTTCGGGTGGACCGTCACGTCGCCGATCCGGCCGGATGCCAGCCGGGCGATGACCTCGTTGAAGTTCGTGTTCGTCGAGGTCCCCGAGCCCGTCTGGTAGACGTCGATCGGGAAGTGTTCGTCGTGGTCGCCGCCGGCGACCTCTGCCGCGGCCCCGGCGATCGCGGCTGCCAGCGATTCGTCGAGGAGGCCCAGGCGGCCGTTCGTCTCCGCGGCGGCCTGCTTGACGAGCGCCATTGCGCGCAGGAAGCGGCGTGGAAAGCGCTGACCGGAGATGGGGAAGTTGAGCACCGCGCGTTGGGTGGACGCGCCGTATAGCGCCCCGGCGGGGACCTCCAGCTCGCCCATCGAGTCGCGCTCGACGCGGGAAGCCGAACGGGGGTCAGCAGCGGTCACGCGCCCGATTGTACGAGTGCGTCGATACACTCGATGACGTGCCCACCATCCACGCCAACGGTCTCGACATCGGGTACGACGTCCATGGCGCCGGGCCGCCGCTGGTGCTGCTCCATGGCGCCACGTCGTCCGGTCGCGAGGACTTCGCGGCTCAGATCCCGCTGCTCTCGCGGGCGTTCCTGGTCCACGTTCCCGATGCCCGCGGCCACGCCACGACGCGGTGGGACGCGCGGCAGGGATTCCGGTACGACTGGCTCGCCGACGACCTCCTGGCCTTCGTCGACGCGCTGGGCCTGGCCACCTTCCACCTCATCGGGTTCTCGATGGGCGCCATGA
>Ga0136621_1001063_pt1 | contig 11075 bp, 11 predicted proteins | sample AntDryUQ445A2306_FD_104673 | JGI IMG/M metagenome (GOLD analysis project Ga0136621, IMG submission 104673) | Polar desert sand microbial communities from Dry Valleys, Antarctica - metaG UQ445A (23.06) | ecosystem: Environmental > Terrestrial > Soil > Desert | place: Antarctica: Dry Valley...
AACGGGGCGAACATGGCCCCGTGAGCGATGAAAAACGGGCTTAACGGCCGCGTCTCCGTCTGCAATCGATTCGTATACACGCTGTACAACCATTTTTGATACTTGTTCAGAGGTTCCCTAATATCGCCGGGGTCCTCGATCGGCAAACCGAATCGGGAGGCATGGGGCACATCATCGGCGCTGTAGAAGCCGATCTGCTCGCCCTCTTCATTGAATTTAGGGATAGGCGTTGGGGTATACCCCCCCACCCCCACGATCAACCCCTTGACCACACCTGGCCTGCCTTCGAACTGCGGTTCCGGGGCAGGCTGCGTTTTTGCCAAGATCCTAGCGCCATCGACCTCCCCGGTAACCTCTTTGAAATCGGGTTGATAGCGCGAATTGATCGGCGGCGCTTCCTGACCGTCGGTCATGTATACCAAATGGCTATTGAAGCCCTTGAGGAGCTTGATCGTGTTGTAGAGCCCTTGGGCAATGTTGCTGTCGGCGGCCCAGGCCATGCGCCAGTCGATGCGCGCAATAGCCCCGTCGATCGCGCTATAGTTGCCGCACACCTCGACTGGCTGGAATAGAATGGCGGCCTCGCGCTCGGTAAAAAGGCCGAGCCCGATGCGCGATCCGCAGGGCAGTCGCCGCAACACCTCGCGCAGCGCGCTTTTCATGAACTCCAAGCGGCTGACGTGGCTCCCGTTTGATTCGTAGTCCACAGTGTTCATGCTGCGCGTGATATCGACGATGAAAAGATAAGAGAAGACCGACCGTTCAGCCGGGACCGTTGGGAACGCAAAGACAAGGGTAAGGACACCGAATGCCGCGAGCAGGCACCAAAATCGGATATCGCCTTTGTTCACGGGAGGCCCCTGGGAAAGCCTGGGATGGACGACCATAGCCCTTGCTGGCGTCGTCGCTTATCGGGCTCGTCAGTCTCCGCTTGCGGCAGGTCCGGCACCAGCCGCATGGCGACCTCGAGGTTGTATTTCGCGTCCCAATCCCGGCTATCGAGTCGCAGGGCCTCGCGATAGAGATCCTTCGCGAGCGCGGTGAGGGTAAAGGCGCGCTCGTATTCGGATTGCTCGGTGAGCGCTATCGCTCGGGTGAGATAGAGATTGCCAAGGTTGTAACGCAGGCGTGCGCGGAACCCAGGATCTCCTTTTCCTTCCAAACGATTGAACAACTCTATAGCCTCATCGCCGCGGTCCCTCTGCATAAGCCAGTGAGCTCGCGCGAACGCGACCTCTGCCGGCGGATCCCCAGCGACGGGGATGTCCTCGCCTGCCAGGAGCCGCTCGATGGTTCGGTTGTGGGCGCCGGCCCGGGCCAGGGCGATGCCCTCGATGAGCATCCCGAGGCTCAGACCTAGCAGCAGGATCAGCAAGCTGGCCCGGCCCATTCGGTAGCGCCTCATCGCCATGCGCGGACCTCCGCGAGCTTGGCGCCCAGAAGCACGGCGAGGGCGCCGAACGCAAGCCCGTAACACCATCCCGAGAGATCTCCCCGAGGTATGTGCTCGGCGTAGCGCAAAGGCAGGTTCTCGAGGGCGTCGAGGTCCGCGATGGCGGGCTCCAAGGCCTGAGGATTTTCCGCTTCGTAGGGAGAGTAAGGAGTCTCAAGGCTGTTAAAAAACACATGGAGATGACGTTCCGGCAAGCCGTCCGCCGTATCGCCGGAGGGGCGCCCGCGCGCCTCGAAGATCCCGGGGCTATTGGCGGTGCGCAAGTATATCCAATACAGGCCTACGCCGAGCTCCTTGAACCCCTTGCGAAGATTCGCCTGGCTGCGATGGTCGAGCTCGGTGGCGCCGTCCGAAACCAGGACGATCACTCGGGAACCCGTATAGGGTCTACCCTGGAAAAAGGACAGCGCCATGGCGAGCCCCTTGGCAATATTGGTAAGGCCAAGCCCCGGCGTATCCATGGCCCGGATCGCCGCCTCGATGGCCTCCCGGTGCTCCGAGAGCGGCAGCACGAACATCGCCGAGGTGCTAAAGGAGGCTACCCCAATCAGATCGCTCTTGCGCCGTGCGACGAACTCTAAAAGCAGGCGGCGCGCGGCCTGGGCCTTGGATTCCTCTTCGCCGCTTGGAGGATGGCCGGCAAAGCTATGATCCATACTGGAACTGCGGTCCAAGAGCAGCACCGTGTGCGCGCCCCGGCCGATCCGCTGCACCGTCTGTTCGACCCGGTGAAGACCCGCGATCCCCAGGATCAGCGAGGCGATAACCAGCGCGGCGATCACTCGAAGCGTGTGGCCGATGGCGGTAGAGATCACATCCCGGGGGATCAGTTCCACCCAAGGATACGGCTGGCTCCGGAATAAAGAGGAATAGAACGGCAGGAACGCGAGGGGCAAGAGCGTGAGCACCCAAGGATGCGCCACCGCCAGGTTCACCGGCTGGCCTGCTCGCATTCGTGACAGCGCCGGCAGAATTGCTCCAAGGCCCGCCAAGCATCACCCTCCATCCCCTCGCTGACGCCTTCAGCGAAAAAAAGATACCGGGAACGTTCGAAGAATGCTTCGATCTCCCCCATTAGCGGAAGAAAGGCAGGGCGTTGTTGTATGAATCGTTGTAGGCTTCCTGGGAAAATCGGGGCGCCAGTCTCGTTGAAGGCTCGGTGGATCGCCTGTAAAGCTTGCTTGTACACGGTGAGATCCATAGCCCCCCGACGCAAGCGCCGAAGCTCTCGGCTCGCACGCGAAAAGGGTTTGCGCCGCCGGCCCGGCCACTGCCCGTAGCGCCACAGGGTGTAGAGCAGGGTCGCGGCTGCGGCAGCCGCAAACAGGATCAACCGGATCCCATGGCCGCGCGCGGCTATCGGTCGCGGTCTGGCGTCGGGGCGCACGTATTCCCGGCCGGCTCCGGTGCGGACCGCAAGCTCCCGCAAAGGCGACATCGTAAACTCCCAGGCGGGTATCGGCACATCGAGGTGATCAGGGCCGCTCAGAACAATCCGGAAGGCAGGGATGGAAAGCGTTTTCACCCCGACCGGGGCATAGAAGGTCTGATAGGTGAGCAGGATCCGGTAGCGATGGGCGGCCTGTTGCTCTATCTCCTCCGCCGCTACGTTGCGGAGCTCCAGCCAGTAATTGAGGTTTCCGGCGGTCGGGATCGAGCCTTTCTGCAATGCGTAGGGTTTCTTCAGGTCCAGTTGGATCTCGTGCCGAATGACATCCCCGATGAGGTATCCGAACGGCCTTGGGGTGAGGAAATCCAAGCGCTCGATGGGAGATTGGGCAGCGGGGGCAAGCGAGGAGAAACACACTGTAAAAATACAAGCTATCGACAGAGTGGCCCGCCAGCCCAGGTCACGAGCACCGATCTCATTGCTCGAACCCGTGCCCATCACTATTGGAGGAAATACTCCGTCACCTTGTTTGCTTCGAAGCGATCGATGAGAAAAAATGGCGCACACCCGCGGGCTATGAAGACCCGCGTGAGATCGCGCCTACGCTCAGCGAATACGGCTTGGAACCGTTCGTGCAATTGCGGCCGGAACAACAATGTCCGGGTCGCGCCCGTCTCCCTGTCCCGCGCCTGGGCGAGGCCCACGGCCGGCAGTTGCCGGTATTCCGCCGACTCCCATACCACGATCGGCACCACAGCGTGCCGGGAGAACGAGGCCAGCACATCGTCTATGAGCGCGAACGGCAGATGAAAGTCGGACACCAGGAACACCAGGGACCGCCGCACCGACACATACCGGCTCGCCTCGCGTAGACCCTCCGCGCCAGCCGCTCCCATGTGCAGCTTGGACAGCCGATCGGCCAGGTCCCAGGCGGCCCCGGCTCGATGGGCAGCGGGCAGCAGGAGATCACGCCGCACGGCAGTATCGCAGCCGATAAAGCCAAACGGGTCGCCAGTACGATAGGCTGACAGCGCCGCCGCGGCGGTAAACTCTGCAAGCAGTTGAAGCTTCCCTTTATCCCCCAGGGATCCCATCGAGCCCGAGAGATCGGCGACGGCATACACGGGGACCGTGCTGCGCTGATTGTAGACCCGCACATGAGGCATCCCAAAAGGATCTCTGAGGCTCATGCGTAGATCGAGCCTGCGTGCATTGGGATGCCTAAACAACGGCTCGTAGGCGCGAAAGTCCTGTCCTGGGCCTGACTGCACGCCCTTGTGATAGCCGGGATGAACGGCTGGGGAACGCCAGGGGAGCCGGTAGTGAAACTCCTGGACGCGGCTTTCTTGCAATCGCGCGCTGTATCCGTTCATCGTTGCGCCAATTTTGTTTGAGCTAAGAGGTTGTGAAAAAACCGTCGCGAGCGAAGGGAGGTCGGGTTCCGCCGGAGCACAGGAACCGGAGTGTATGTTGAAATACATGAGGATTCCGAGCACCGCCGGAACGCGAGATCCCGAGCGCAGTAGGTTTTATCACAACCTCTAAGGTGCGGCGACGGTGTGAAGGACCTTATCCAGCAGCTCGCGCACCAGCGGTCCGCGGCGGAACTCATGGACAGGGCTGAAGAAAACCCGGTGGGCGATGGTCTCGAAATAGATGCTTTGCAGGTCTTCGGGCACCACCATTGCGCGATCGTTGAGCCAGGCGTGCACGCGCGCAGCGCGCACCAGCATGCTCATGCCGCGGGGGCTGGCGCCTGCTTGTACCAAGTGGTTCATGTCGATGCCATCAATGGCAATGGCATACTCCTTCGGGCAACGCGTGGCCTGCCAGAGGTGTAGAGCATAGTCCTGCAAGGCGCTGCTGGCCCGGATTTCGTTCTGCACCATGGTGGCGAAGCGGTTGAGCTCATCATAAGGCAGTACACCCTGCTCCACCTCGCGGAGGAGGTTTTCGACATCGTGAAAGCGCGGATCGAACATCAGCGCCCGCCGAATCTCCGCGCCCCCAGGCAGCTCCATTGCGATCTCCATCACGAATCGATCGCGGGCGGCTGCCGGAAGCTCGAAGGTTTCCTCCTTTTCCACGCGGTTGCGATCTGCGAACACCTGCAGATGCGGAAAATGATAGGCCCGGTTGAAGGCCGCCACGTTGCGTTCCGCCATGACCCTGAGCAGCAGCGAGTGTACCTGCGGGCGAGCCCGGTTGATCTCATTGAAGAAGAAGATCGAGAGCGCCTCGCCGTGTTTGACCAGGGGGCCCGGGTCCACCCAGGGCCTGCCCTGTTCGTTGATATAGGTGTAATACACCAAATCGCTGGGCATGAGGTCGATCGTGCCTTCCATGCGCTCGTAGGCGCCCCCCAGTCCGCGCGCCACGGCCCGCAGTAAGGCAGTCTTGCCCACCCCCACATCGCCTTCGAGCAACACATGGCCGCGCGCGAACACCGCCACCGTGATGAGCCGGATGACGTGATCTTGACCGATGATGGCACCTTTCAAGGTGCCCTCGAAGAGAAGGGCGCGGGCGCGCCAATCGCTCAACACGCTGTCTGGGTTCATCCGCTTCTCTACGCAGGCCCCGGAATGAAAAGCCCCGGCTTCAACCGGGCTTTCCCAGACCCGCTTCTCACCGCTTCAAAGCTTGCTCACCTCGTATTCGAATTTGCCGGTCTTCTTGAGATGCTCGACGCGCTTGGCGTTGCGCGCTTCCATGGCCTTGATGGAGTCTGACTGCTTGTTGATCTCTTCCGGATCGTGTTTTGGGTCGTATTTGCTGCCAGCCACCTTTTCGGGATAGCCGGGCTTGGGCTCCCAGCAATCACCAGGCGCCCGGCACTTGGTGCCGTCGTAGGCCTGAACGCCAGCCGCTAGCCCGACGGTGAGGCTAGCGGTGATGAGCCAGGTAAGGCGAACGAACAAAGTTCTTGCTTTCATCATGGACCTCCTATTTATTTTGCTATGTCGTGTGTTGCGGGTTTAAAGTTCTTTTGCTCCTCCGGTGTCAGCCATTCGGCCTTCTCCGGGTCACCTTGGTAGACGCTGCGCATCCAGCTCATGATGAGCAGCATCTCATCGATGGTAAGATTCCCAGGCTGTGGACCCATCATCCCTTGTGCGCCCTCGTAGAGGGTCTCAAACAGTCCTTTGTCGGTGGCGTTCTTGGGATAAGTCCAGTAGTCATCCGCCAGACCCGGCGCGAGCTTCCCTTCCGCATTGTGGCCGTGGCAGCCGGAACAGGCGCTAAGATAAAGAGGCCCGCCCTTTTTGATGGCTTCCAGATCACCGTTGTAAGGGTTCTTTCCACTCTCTTTGAATTGCTTGACGGCCTCGGTATCCGTTCCTTTGGCCAGGGACAGATCGAGCAACTCGCCGGTGATGGTGTGCCGGAACTCCTCTACGGCGTAGCTCGGTAGCGAGGCGGTGGTGATCAAACAAAGCACTGCGGCGCGAGTGGAATTCGATACGAAAGTCTTTTCATTGGCTTCTTGATCGGTTTGTTTTATTCTTGTCTGGTTGTAGTCTCTCACTTTAAGGGTCTCCCGCCCATGTTGGATCGGCCATGCTGTCTGTATTCACGGCTGCCTTAAGCGGTAACAGCGGCATGCCCTCGGCCTCCAGAATCGCAGTAATCTCAGTGGCCGCGCTCTCGAGGGCTTGATCGAGTTGGCGGAGCAAGGTGACATCGCCCTTGCGCACTCCGAAGGACTGGTTGTAATGGTGCCCCACCTTCTGCCCATCCGCCCGGACGTTGTGGTCGGGAATGAGCGCTATCTGCAGGGGCACTGTGGATTGCTTGACATATCTTGCAGCCAGCGGTCCCCACAGGACCGCGATGTCGGCCTTGCCGTCCACCACCTCGCGCACCAGCCGCTCCGGATCGAATCGGACATACTGGTTCCGGCGCGACTTGAAATCGACGAGCGAATGCATGTAGTTGAAATTTCCCTCGAACTTCCCGATGCTCTTGAGCAAGGTCTCCGCCGGCGTACCAGGGATGATGGCGAATCGGTGCAGCTTGCGGAGATCCGGACTGTTCCAATCCTGCACGTTTAACTCTCGATCCTGCCGATAAATGAACACATAACCGGAGCGGTAGTAGGGCCTTGTGGTCAGAACCCGGGGATCGCCGGTGTCGAGACCCATCACCACATCGCATAATCGTTTATCGAGGTAGTCGCGCACCAAATAGATCGCATCCTTTTCTGCCCAGACAAATTCCAAGGGCCGCTGCATTTCGGCTGCAACGACTTCGGCGATCTTGTTTTCAAATCCGTGCCTGCCTGCGTCCGAATAAGGCAGATCGTTTCGGGCGGCGCAGGTCCGTATCGGACCCGCGGCGGCCGGTGTCTGATCTGCTGCAGCGACACCCGCCGCCAGCGCGCCAAGCATGACGGGGCCAATGAGCCGAGTCATTTGCATGAGGATTTCCATCGTCATACCCATCAGGGGATGCGGGCGTCGTTCCCGATCCTCCCGATCGGGAACGACTCGCTTAGAGTTTGTCGTGTCCTTAAGGCGCGTTAAAAGGGCAAAGCGTCAATCGCTTGTGAGCGTGCGGTTGGCATCGTCGCTATTCGCCATCTTGGTGTAAGGGCCCTCACCATCCAGGGAGAAGACCATCACACCGCCGCCCATCTGCGTGTGCTTTTGCAGATTCGCAAAAGCGCCCACGGCACCAAGCCCGGCAGTTGGATCCTTGAGGTCGAAGACCAGCCCCACGCCTGGCCAGCCGCCAACACCGTAGTAGATAGCGACGTACTGGATCCCGTTATGTTTGTATGTGATGGGATGGCCGACGACACCCGAAGGTAGCTTAAATTGCCAGAGCAGCTTGCCGTTGCGGGAGTCGCGCGCCTTGACGAAACCATCCAACGTTCCGTAGAAAACTATATCTCCTTTGGTCGCCAGGGTGCCTCCCCACACGGAGAAAGGCTCCATCTCCTCCCACGCGAACTCGCCGGTCACGGCGTTTTATGCCTTGATCTGGCCGAGATCCCCCTTCGAGCCACCCTTGGGACCCGGGTACATCCAGAGTGTCGCCCCGACGAAGAACTGGCCCGCGCGGTAGGGAAGCATAAAGGGCTCCCAATCCATGCAGATGTGGTTGATGCCTAAGAAAAACAATTGCTTCTCGGGATCATAGGAATCAAGCCCCTGATTGTGATACCCCATCGCGGAGGGGCAGATGTTCTTGGCCCGGTGGTCCATGCGCGTGGAGTATTCCGGGTCCCGGATCGGGAGGCCGGTCTTGAGGTCAACCTTCTTAGCCCAGTTGACCGTATCGTCCATCTTATTCGCCGATACCAGGTCCCCGGTCTCGCGGTTTAGGGTGTAAATGATCCCATTGCGATCCGGATGGGTGAGAAGCGGGGTGGTCTTACCATTCACCTCCTGATCGGAGAGCATCATGACATTGACGCCGGCGTAGTCCCACTCGTCGTGGGGCGTCTTTTGATAACCGAACTTGGCGAGCCCGGTATCCGCGTCGCGCCCCCAAATGGTCATGGTCCATTTGTTGTCGCCGGGGCGCATGGTCTCGTTCCAAGGGGACGGGTTGCCCGAGCCGTAATAGAACATGTTGAGCTTGGGGTCATAGGCATACCAGCCCCAGTTGGTGCCGCCGCCGATCTTCCAGGCGTCTCCTTCCCAAGTCTTGAGACCCAATCCTTTTTGTCCATAGTGCGGGTTTTCATTATTAAAATTTGCTGCCAGACCCATCTCCTCATCGGGGCCGGTGGCGTACCAGCGCCATTTCATCTCGCCGCTGTCGAGGTCGTAGGCGGTGAGATACCCGCGCACCCCGAGCTCAGCGCCTGACGATCCAACCAGAACCTTATCCTTCACGATGAAGGGTGCAATGGTAAGCGTCGAGCCGACCTTGATATCGGAGTTCTCCATCTTCCAGATCTCTTTCCCCGTCTTGGCGTCCAGCGCCACGATGTGCCCGTCCAATAGGGTCTTGAAGATCTTGCCGTCGGCGTAGGCCAGACCGCGGTTGACGACGTCGCAGCAGGCCACCGCACGCGCCGCCGGGTCCTGCTTGGGCTTGTGCTCCCATAGGATCTCGCCCGGTCTCTCGAGATCGAATGCAAAAGTATTATTGGGGAATGGCGTGTGGATATACATGATGCCGTTCACGACGAGCGGCCCACCCTCGTGACCGTGCAACACGCCAGTCGAAAAGCTCCATGCGGGCCGGAGCCGCTCGACATTGTCCGCTTTTATATCCGTCATTTTGCTGTAGCGCGCGCACGCCTGATCCTTGCATTGCATCACCCAATTCTCATCGCTTTGAGACAAGCGGATGATCTCGTCATTCGAATACGCTGTTGACGCCGTCACGGATAGAGCCGCGGCGGTCACGATAGTGGCAAGATTTTTGGCTGTGATTGTTTGAGACATTGTGACTTGTTCTCCTAGCGCTTCGTACCGCTGAGACAGTTAGCGTGTGGGAAAGAGCGGTTCGTCCCTGAACCTAAGGTCATGAAAGCGTCGCTGGGCCAAGGCCCTTCGACACGCCGTCATGTTATGAGGCGGCTCCGGCCCGCCGCAATGGGACTACCTCACCAATCGATCCCTGTATTATCATTTCCTGCGGCGGGGACTTTCCCCGGAAATCGGGATATCGGAGGTGTTCGAATGGCGATAAGCTGCGTATGAGATCCACCATTACGATCCTCTTGGTCGATGACCATGCCATCGTACGGCAGGGATGCCGCCTGCTGTTGCAGCAGGCTGGGTTCGAGATCGCGGGCGAGGCCTCCTCGGGAGAAGATGCCTACGCGTCCTGCCTCAAGGACCCGCCGCGCGTCGTGATCGTGGACCTGGCCATGCCAGGCACGGGGGGACTCGAGACCATTCGGCGCATCCGCGCCCGCTTCACCAACACGGCGGTGGTCGTTTTCACGATGTATGACGACCCCATGATCGCGACCCGGGCCCTCAAGGCAGGTGCCACCGCCTTCGTGACCAAGACGAGCGCGCCGCGCGATCTAGTCGAGGCCGTCCGGCGCGCCGGTCAAGGGGAGTGCTATCTGAGCCAGGACATCGCGCAGGCCATCGCGCTCTGCAGCCTGGATACGCAGAAAAGCGCGCTCACCGCGCTGACGGCGCGAGAGTTCGAGATCTTCCGCCTGCTCGCCGAGGGCAAGGCATGCGCGCAGATCGCGGAGTCCCTGTCCTTGTCTCCCAAGTCGGTGTCCAACTATTCCCTGCGCATCAAACAGAAGCTCGGCGCCTCCAGTCTGGCCGACCTCATCAGGCTCGCCATCACGGAAGGCATCGCGAAGCAGAACACGCCCGAGCGCTCGACCGCAATAGCTACGCCGCGCTAAGCGAGGGGCGCACCGACTGCACCCGAGGTTTGACCCTCCTCTCGAAGCAGAAATTCGAGCAGTGCGCGCCTTTGAGCGAAGGGATCCAACGGGTGTTTCGTAGGTTGACTCATCAGAGCCTATCCTCCTTCGACGAACTCGTAGCCTGGAGCATCAGCTCTACCTCGGCGTGCGACAGCCGCTCCAGCTCCAGCACCAGCTGGGCAGCTCTTTCGAGGTTCGCGCGCCCGGCCGGGTCGTGGAGGATCTGTGCCGCCAGTTGCGTCACCGTTGGGGCCTCAAACAGGTTGCGCAGCGGCACCTCGATGTGCAGACGGTTGCGCATGTGCGAGGTGACTTGCGTGGCTAGCAGCGAGTTCCCGCCCATCTCGAAGAAGTTGTCGTGGGCGCCACTCGCTCGACCCGGAGCACCTGGCCCAGATCCCCGCCAGCACCGCCTCCACCGGTGTGCGCGGCGCCACATACTGATTCCCCAGCTCCGGCCGGCCCTCGTCCGGCTGAGGCAGCGCCCGCCGATCCACCTTCCCGCTCGGCGTCAGCGGCAACCGATCCAACCGCACAAACTGCGACGGTATCATATAATCTGGTAGAATCTCCGATAGAGACTGTCGTAGTACGGTACGACTCGGTCCGGATCGTTTATCCCATGAATAATACATTATGAGGCGGCTTCCGTAATCGTCATCCTCAGCCGCGATAACAACGGCCTCCTTTATTCCCTCGATCTTGAGTGTTGCTATTTCAATCTCTCTCAAATCGAGCCGGTTTCCTCTAATCTTAAGGAACCTCTGCAAAAGTCCGCGATCTGATCGGTAGGCGCACCGAATACAGCCGAGGATGATAATGAGCAGACAGATGACACTGGGTACGGGCTTCGAGAAGTACAGCAAGACGAC
>Ga0136621_1001064_pt1 | contig 11067 bp, 12 predicted proteins | sample AntDryUQ445A2306_FD_104673 | JGI IMG/M metagenome (GOLD analysis project Ga0136621, IMG submission 104673) | Polar desert sand microbial communities from Dry Valleys, Antarctica - metaG UQ445A (23.06) | ecosystem: Environmental > Terrestrial > Soil > Desert | place: Antarctica: Dry Valley...
CCTCATGGGCAAAAACCCCGAACATCGCTTCAACTTCATCCAGGCCAACGCCGCCAACCTCAGCGAGGACGAAATCGACGCATAAGTCGCGCAGCATCTCAATCCAGGTGCTACATGCGGTCACCCCGGGCTTGACCCGGGGTCCACCTTACTTCTCGCGTGACAAAAGGAAAGGTGGACCCCCGCTTTCGCGGGGTGACGGTGAAACGGAAGCGAGGGCGACGGCTTGGGGGCGAGGCTTAGTCGAACAGCTTGGCGAAGCTGCGCTTGGCGCGCTGTTTCCAGTGGCCGGTGTGATAGGCCGAGCTTGCCAGCAACGGCAGCACCGAGGTCGCCTCGGCATAGACCATCTGCTCAAGCGCGGTGCTGACCTTGCCCCAGCTCGCCGCTTCTTGCAGCGTCGAGGACGAGCAAGCCCCGTCGCGGACGTCGGCGACGGTGATCTGCACCGCATATTTGTGCACCTCGACGTCCTCGTGGCCGAGGATCTCGGCGCAGACGACGGTGTCCTGGGCGAAATTCTTCGGCACGCCGCCGCCGATCATCAGCAGGCCGGTGGTGCCGGCCTTGATCTTGATGTCGGTCAGCTCGCGGAAGTCGGCGATGCTGTCGAGGGTCATGTAATGGCCGCCGCGCTTCATCGCGTCGACCTGGTGCTTGACGAGGCCGAAGCCGGCGCTGCTGTCGGTGAACGCCGGGCAGAAGATCGGCACGTCATGCTCGAAAGCGAGCTTGACCAGGCTGTTGTCCTTCTTGCCGTTGGCGACCAGCCACTTGCCCATCTCCTGGATGAACTCGCGCGACGAATAGGGGCGCGGCTCCAGCCCATCGGCGATCTTGCCGATGGTGAAGTCGCAATCCTGCAGCTGCTGTTCGTTGATGTAAGTGTCGTAGATACGGTCGATGTACAGCGAGCGCAACGTATCATCGTCAGGGATTTCATTGGCTTGGAAGTGCTTGTGGCCAAGCGCTTCGAAGAAATCCATATCGACGATGGTGGCTCCGGTGGCGACGATCGCATCGACCATGTTGGAGCGCACCAGCTCGGCATAGAGGTCCATGCAGCCGCCGGCCGAGGTCGAGCCGGCGACCACCAGGATGATCGAGCAGTCGAGGTCCTCGAGCATCGCATTGTAGATGCCGGTGGCGCGCGCAAGGTCGCGGCTTGTGAAGCTCATCTTGCCCATTGCCTCGACGATCGGCCGGGCGTCGAACTGGGTGATGTCGATATGCTCGACCGTGGTCGACAGCAGCTCCGCCTTGCGGGTGTCGTTGACCTTGGCGGCCGACTGGTTTGAGATCAGCTCTTCGGTCGTCACCTTATCCTCACATACATCCGTTCGGGCTGAGCTTGTCGAAGCCCTGCCTCTGATCTCTAAACAGAGAAATACCTCCCTTCGACAGGCTCAGGGCGAGCGCTTCTAGTGCTTAAAAGCTTACAGCGTTACCGATTTCGAACGCTTGCGCTCCTCGACGGCTCCGTAGAGCGTCGCCATCGGCTCGTCGTCGACGGTCTCGGCGCTCTCGACCCCGAAGCCGTTGAAGCCGGTGCGCATCGCGCAACCGTAGGCGCCGAGCATTCCGATCTCGATATAGTCGCCGGCGCCGACGTCGCCGGGAAGCTCGAACGGGCCCGCCATATGGTCGAGATCGTCGCAGGTCGGGCCGTAGAAGCTGAACTCCATCGACCGCACCCTGGACGGCGCGTCGCGCAGCAGCCGCACCGGGTAGCGCCAGCCGATGTGAGCCGCGTCGAACAAAGCGCCGTATGCGCCGTCGTTGATGTACAGCTCGGAGCCGCGGCGCTTCTCGACGCGCACCACGAGGCTCGCATATTCAGCGCACAGCGCCCGGCCGGGCTCGCACCACAATTCCGCCGAATAGCTGATCGGCAGCGCTTCGAAGGCCGCATGGATAATTTCGAAATAGGCTTCGAGGGGCGGCGGCTCCATGCCCGGATAGGTCGACGGGAAACCTCCGCCGACATCGACGATGTCGACCGTCACCGCGGCCTCGACGATGGCGTCGCGAACCCGCGCCATCGCATCGGAAAAGGCGGTCGGGGTCATCGCCTGGCTGCCGACGTGGAAACAGATGCCGAGCGCGTCGGCCGCCTGACGGGTGGCGAACAGCAAGGCCTGCACGTCCCGGGGCTCGGCACCGAACTTGGCGGCGAGGCTGAGCCGGGCATGCTGCGAGCTGACCTGCAGGCGAACCAGCAGATAGAGGTCGGTCGCGGCGATGCCGTCCGTGGCGGTGGCGTGCATGATCTTGTCGAGCTCGGAGAGCGAATCGAGGCTGAACGCCCGAACGCCATGCTCGAAATAGGCCTCGGCGATCGCTTCCTCGGCCTTGACCGGGTGCATGAAGCAGATCACCGCCTCGGGCAGCGTCCGCGCGACCAGGCGCACTTCGCCGATCGACGCGACGTCATAATGCGTAATGCCCTCGTCCCACAGGATTTTGAGCAGGTCCGGCGACGGGTTGGCCTTGACCGCATAGAGCGACCGGCCCGGAAACTTCTCGACGAAGAATCGGGCGGCGCGCCGGGCGGCGTGCGGACGAAGGAGCGTGACCGGCTGAGCCGGACGCAGCTTGGCGATATCGGCACCTTGGCGGGTGCCGGTCGGGGCGGTCGCTAGCCCCAGCGCGCGATGATGCTTGTGCAACTCAAGGGACCTCCAACGAGTAAGTTCATCCAAGCTGCCTTGCGGTTGGAAGTCCCATGGGGCAGCGGGGCGCGATATATGGACGGAGGGTGGTTAAGTAAAGGTTTTTTGGGGTCCGGAAGGCGCGCAGCGGCCCGTCTGTCCCCAATGCGACACAGTTTGGCGTTTTCCGCTTACTTTCCAAAAGGTTGATACGAGTGCTCGAAGTCACCCGGCAAGACGTTGCGAAGGCAGCCGAGCGCATCGCCGGGCTGGTCGAGCGCACGCCCTTGGTGGAGGCGGGAATTCACGGCGCGCGGGTGTGGCTGAAGTGCGAGTGCCTGCAGACCGGCGGCGCGTTCAAGCTGAGGGGCGCGACCAACCGGCTGCTGCAGCTCGACGCGGAGGAGCGGCGGCTCGGGGTGGTCGCCTTCTCGTCGGGCAATCACGCCCGCGGCGTCGCCATCGCCGCCCGCCGCCTCGGCATTCCGGCCACCATCGTCATGCCGGCGGACGCACCGGCGGTGAAGATCGAAGGGACGCGCGCGGAAGGGGCCGAGATCGTCTTCTACGACCGCAGGAGCGAAGACCGCGCCGCAATTGCCGCGAGGCTCGCCGCGACAGGCGGCGCGACCGTGGTGCCGAGTTTCGACGATGTCAGGATCGTCGCCGGCCAGGGCAGTGTCGGGCTCGAGATCCTCGACCAGCTTGCGGAGGCGGGCAAGTCGTCGCCGAGGCGTATTGTCGTGCCGACCGGCGGCGGCGGGCTCGCCTCCGGAATCGCGCTGGCATGCCCGGACGCCGAGATCGCCTGCGTTGAGCCCGAGGGCTGGGACGACATGCGGCGCTCGTTCGAGCTGGGCGAGATCGTGCCGGTGCCTAAGGACGCGCCGCCAACGCTGTGCGACGCGCTGCAGACGCCGCGGGTTTCGCCGATCACCTTCGGCATCCTCCAGGCGCGCGGGGCGACAGCCGTCGCGGTCAGCGAAGGCGAGGTGCTGTCGGCGATCCGCTTTGCATGGACCGAGCATCGGCTGATCGTCGAGCCCGGCGGCGCGGTTGCAATCGCGGCGCTGTTGTCGGGCAGGATCGAGCCCGCGGAAGGGACGGTGGCGGTCGTTTCGGGCGGGAATGTCGATCCGGCGCTGCACGCCCGGATCGTCGGTGGCGTCTAGCCGGCTGCGGTCTTATACTCGCCGGGCTCGACGTGGACCGGGCTCGACCGCTCGACCGTGCGGATCAATTCCTCAAGCTCGGCAGCCAGCGTCTGGAGCTCGGCCGCGAGCGCCTTGGGGTTCGTTTCCGCGAGGTTGGCCGAGGCGTCGAGAAGGGTCTCGAGCATCATCGCGATGCACGGCAGGATCGTCTCCTCGATCCGCTCGAACGCCTCCTCGAGGCGCGCCTGCTGGTCGGCAGTGGCCATGTCGTTGATTTTGGACCAGCTTCGTTAAACGTTAGTGAAGAGCGCCAATGGACGATCTTGCTTCTGGAGCGATGGGGCTGGCGATGATCGCCGCCTTCCTGCTCGCCGCGGGCGGGGTGAAACTGACGCTGAGCAAAGAGGACCGCAAGCGCGGCGCTCTGATGATCGCGGCGGCGGCCGTGTTGGTCGGTAACGTCGCGGTGTGGACTCTTTAGTTCCTCCCCAATTCCTCCCCACGATTTCGTGGGGAGGGGGACCAGCGAAGCTGGTGGAGGGGTTTCTTTCACGCGCCCAGAACCCCTCCACCATTCGCTCTTTGGCGAATGGTCCCCCTCCCCAGAAAATGCTGGGGAGGAACTGAAGGCTAGCGCTTCAAATCCTTGGCCAGCCGCATGTCGAGATAATCGTCGACGCTCTTCATCAACAAGTCGAGCTCGTTAGCGAAGAAGTGGTTGGCGCCCGGGATGGTGTCGTGGTGGATGGTGATGTGGCGCTGGGTGCGCAGCTTGTCGACCAGCTTCTGGACCGCGCCCGGAGTGACCACTTCGTCGGCCTCGCCCTGGATGATGATCCCGGACGACGGGCAGGGAGCGAGGAAGCTGAAGTCGTACATGTTGGCCGGCGGGGCGATCGAGATGAAGCCCTTGATCTCGGGTCGGCGCATCAGCAGCTGCATGCCGATCCAGGCGCCGAAGCTGACTCCGGCGACCCAGGTGGTCTCCGCCTCGGGATGGATCTGCTGGACCCAATCGAGCGCCGAGGCGGCGTCCGACAGCTCGCCGATGCCGTTGTCGAAAATGCCCTGGCTCTTGCCGACGCCGCGGAAATTGAACCGGAGCGTCGCGAAGCCGCGCCGGACGAAGGTTTGATAGAGCAGCTGCACCATTTTGTTGTTCATCGTGCCACCGGCCTGCGGGTGCGAATGCAGGATCAGCGCGACCGGGGCGCGCGGGCGCAGGCCAGGATGGAAACGGCCCTCAAGGCGGCCTTCGGGGCCAGGGAAAATCACTTCGGGCATGGATGTGCGGTGCTCGCGTAAAAAATCGGGTGCTTCGGCTCACGGGTGCGCCGCGGCGGCGGACCCTATATAGGGACGGCGCTTCAACTGGCAATCGGCAGGAAACCTCGAATTTTCATGGCCCGCGACCGGATCTATCTCGATCATGCCGCAACCACGCCGGTGCTTGCCGAGGCTCAGGCGGCGATGGGGGACGCCTTGGTCCGGTGGGCCAACCCGAGCTCGCCGCATGCCGACGGGCGCGCCGCCCGGGCCGCGCTGGAAGAGGCCAGGGCCGGGATCGCCGAGGCGCTCGACTGGCGTCATGACGTCATCCTCACATCCGGTGCCAGCGAGGCGATCGCCATCGCCGCGGCCCGCGCTTCGGCCGAAGGGCAGCTGATCGGAGCGACCGAGCATGACGCGGTCGTCGCGGCCATGGGGGAAGAGGCGCAGGTCATCCCGGTCGATGGGCGGGGAGTGATCGATCTTGAGGCGTTGAAGCAAGCGCTCGGCGACGGGCCCGCGCTGGTCGCCGTGCAGCTGGTCAACAACGAGACCGGGGTCGTGCAGCCGATCGCCGAGATCGCCGCCATGGTCCGGGCGGCCGGCTCGCTCCTGCTCGCCGATTGCGCCCAGGGCGCCGGCAAGATCGCACTGCCGGACGCCGACTTCATCGCAGTCTCGGCGCACAAGCTCGGCGGCCCGCCCGGCATGGGCGCGCTGCTTGTGAGCGACATCGCAACGCTGTCCCCGACTGGAGGGCAGGAGAAGGGCTATCGGCGCGGCACCGAAAATGTGCCGGCGGCGGCGGGGTTCGCAGCCGCGCTGCGGTCGCGAGCATTCGTGGATGCCATGCCGCGGCTGGGAGTGCTGCGCGGGGAGCTGGACGAAGCCATCGTGTCGGCGGGTGGGGTGGTCATCGCAGCCTCCAGCGATCGGATCCCGACCATCGGTGCGTACGTCATGCCCGGCGTCACCAGCGCCAGCCAGCTGGTGCAGTTCGACCTCGCCGGGATCGCAGTGTCGGCGGGGAGCGCCTGCTCGTCGGGGAGCATGAAGCCGAGCAGGGTGCTCGAGGCGATGGGCGTCGCGCCTGAGATCGCCGGGTCGGTCATCCGGGTCAGCTTTGGGCCCGCGACGAGCGCCGATGACGTCGATCGCTTCGTGGCGGAGTGGCGTCGAGTCGCTCAAAACGCCGGCGCCCGTGCCGGAGATCGGGCGGCATGATCTATCTCGATTACCAGGCGACGACGCCGGTCGCGCCCGAAGTAGCGGAGGCGATGCGGCCGTGGGCGGAGGACCATTTCTCCAATCCGCATTCGCCGTCGCGATGGGGGCGCGAGGCGGCGGCGGCGATCGAAGTCGCGCGGGACCAGGTGGAAGCGGCGATCGGCCTGTCGGGCGGCTCGGTGGCGTTCACCGGCAGCGCGACCGAGGCAATCAACTGGGCGCTCAAGGGGACGGCCGAACGCACGCCGGAGCGAAACCGCATCGTCACCCTCGCCACCGAGCATGCTGCGGTGCTCGACAGCTGCGAATGGCTTGAAGCGCGCGGAAGCGAAGTCGTTCGATTGCCGATCGGGCCGGACGGGTTGCTCGAGCCGGGCGCACTCGAGGCCGTGCTCGACGAACGCGTCGCGCTGGTCGCGGCGATGCTGGTCAATAATGAGATCGGCGTGATCCACCCGATCGGCGACATCGCCGAGACCGCTCATGGCGTCGGGGCGCTGATGCTGTGCGACGCGGTCCAGGGGCTTGGGCGGGTGAAAATCCCCGAGGGGCCCGACCTGGTCGCGGTCTCGGCCCACAAGGTCCACGGGCCCAAGGCGATCGGCGCGCTGTGGATGCGGCAGGGCGCCGAGCCGGCGCCGTTCGTCCATGGCGGCGGACAGGAGCGGGGACTTCGCTCGGGAACGCTGTCGCCGGCCATGTGCGCCGGGTTCGGTGCCGCGGCGAAACTCGCGGCGGGGCGAAGCCGACAGGACCGTGAGCATGTCGACCAGCTGTGGAAAGCCGCGATCGCCGCCTTGGGGGAGGGCTGGATCGTCAACGGCAGCGTCGACCATCGCTATCCCGGCAACCTCAACATCCGCCGCGACGGGCTCGATGCGGCACGACTGATCTCCGACCTTCGCGACATCGCCTTCTCGCTCGGCTCCGCCTGCGCGAGCGGCTCGGGCCGGCCGAGCCACGTGCTGCGCGCGCTCGGCCTGTCCGACGCGCAGGCGCGCTCGTCGATCCGCCTCGGATTTGGGCGATACACGAGCCAGGACGAGCTGGTCGACGCGGCGACCCGCATCGACGCCGCGGCTCGCGCCCAGCAGGACGTCGCCGCGTGACGCTAGTGCGCTTCCACAAAGCCGACGGCACGCTCGACAAGGAGGTTGACGCCAAGCCAGGCCAGCGCCTGCTCGACGTCGCCTGGACGGCATCGCAGCCGCTCGAGGGCGCGTGCGAGGGGGTCATGGCCTGCTCGACCTGCCACGTGATCGTCGATGCCGGGGATTTCGCGCTCCTGCCTCCCGCCAGCGAGGAGGAAGAGGATTTGCTCGACATCGCCGCGCATGTGCGGCGGACTTCGCGGCTCGCCTGCCAGATCCTGCTGACCGAGGACCTCAAGGCGCTGAGCGTACGGATGCCGCCCGGGGCACGCAACTGGATGGGACGCTAGCTGCTGCTTGAGAAATCGCGCCGCATCAACCATATGCGCGCTCGGGAGTCGGGCGGACGGAGCAGTCGCCAACCTGGTCAGATCCGGAAGGAAGCAGCCACAACGATTTCGCTTCGGGTCGTTCCGGCTCCCACCGCTCGCAATGACGCGCCTCACCGCCTAAACCCGGCCACATGGATGCCGAATCGCTTGGTCTTGGCCTCGATGAGCCGCCTCAGCCGCTGAAGGCGGAGCCGTATCGCGTGCTCGCCCGCAAGTACCGGCCGCAGACGTTCGGCGAGCTGATCGGCCAGGACGCGATGGTCCAAACGCTCGGCAACGCCATCGAGCGCGGCCGGATCGCCCACGCCTTCCTGCTCACCGGGGTCCGCGGAGTCGGCAAGACGAGCACGGCGCGGCTGGTCGCCAAGGCATTGAACTGCGTTGGCCCGGATGGTGAGGGCGGTCCGACGATCGACCCGTGCGGTGTGTGCGAGCATTGCGTCGCGATCGCCGAGGGGCGGGACATCGACGTGATCGAGATGGACGCCGCCTCGCACACCGGAGTCGACGACGTCCGCGAGATCATCGAGGCGGTGCGTTACGCATCGGTCAGCGCGCGCTACAAGATCTACATCATTGATGAAGTTCACATGCTTTCCAAGAGCGCGTTCAATGCGTTGCTGAAGACTCTTGAGGAACCGCCCGAGCATGTGAAGTTCCTGTTCGCGACCACCGAAGTGGCCAAGGTCCCGGTAACCGTCCTGTCGCGCTGCCAGCGCTTCGATTTGCGGCGCATTCCGGCCGACAAGCTGGTCGATCATTTCGCCGGCATCGCGCGGGCCGAGGAAGTCGAGGCCGAGCCGGAAGCGCTGGCGATGATCGCGCGGGCGGCCGAGGGCTCGGCCCGGGACGGCCTGTCGATCATGGACCAGGCAATCGCGCTCGGCGGCGGGACGGTGAGTGCAAGCCAGGTCCGCGACATGCTCGGCCTCGCCGACCGCGGGCGCATCCGCCGGCTGCTCCAGCTGGTGCTGTCGGGCGACGCCCGACAGGCTCTGGCCGAGCTCGACGAGGTCCACGCGCTCGGCACCGATGCCGGCTCGCTGCTGCGCGGGCTGATGGAGGAGCTGCACGTCGCCACCCGCGCCAAGGCCGGGGCCGGGGCGGGAGCGGGCGCCGACAAGCTCCAGTCCGCCGAACAGCGCCAGTCGGCCGACGAACTGGCCGAGCGGCTGTCGTGGGCGGACATCCACCGGCTGTGGCAGATGCTCCTCAAGGGCCTAAGCGACGTCCAGGTCGCGCCCGACCCGCAGGAAGCCGCGACCATGGCGCTCCTGCGCCTGATCCGCCGCCGATCTGCCCGATCCGGCCGCCGTGTTGACTCGGCTTTCGGAAGAATCAGGAGGCTCCCCTTCGGCAAGGGGGCCACAGGCCAAACCATCGGCTTCGGAAGCCCCTTCGAGCCTGCCGGCCGATTTCAAGGCCCTGGTCAAGCTGCTGGAAGACAATGGGAAGCATCAATTCGCCCAGCAGCTTCATGACCAGGTCGGCCTGGTGCGCTTCGCGCCTCCCGGGTTGGTGCTCAAGCCGATGCGGCCGCTCGGGCCCAACTGGTCGCGCGAGCTGGCCGGCGAGTTGAAGGCGATCACCGGCAGCAGCTGGCAAATCTCGCTCGGCGACCAGGCCAGCGAGCCCTCGTTGCTCGACCAGGAGAAGATGGCTGAGGAACAGGTTCGGGCCGAAGTGCTTTCAGAGCCCAACGTCCGGGCGGTGATGGAAGCCTTTCCCGAGGCGACGCTAGAGTCCTTTGCGCCCAACGAGGCGTTCGAACCGACGAAAGGGGCATGATCATGCCGAGCCTCGAAGAAATCATGAAAATGGCCCAGGACGTCCAGGCCCAGATGCAGACGGCGCAGGAGAATCTCGACAAGATCGAGGTCGAGGGCGCGTCGGGCGGCGGCCTGGTCAAGATCCGCGCCACCGCCAAGGGCCGGATTGTCGGCGTGACCATCGACGAGAGCCTCCTCCAGCCGTCCGAGAAGAGCATGCTCGAGGACCTGATCGCCGCCGCTCTCAACGACGCCAAGGCCAAGGCGGATGCGGCCGCGGCGCCGGAAATGGAGAAAATGACCAGCGGCATCCCGCTGCCGCCGGGCTTCAAGCTGCCGTTCTAGTGCGCCACACCGCCGTTCGTCCTGAGCGGAGCCCTGCAAGGGCGTAGTCGAAGGGCGCCTTTGCATGAACCGCCGAGCATCGCCCTTCGACTTCGCTCAGGACGAACGACGCCGGCGCAAGGCGACCGCCGCACGAGCACTGGAATCTTCGCGCGCCATGCCCTAACTGGCCGCCAATCCCCGTCTATTTTTCCGAAGGACCCGCGACCCGATGGCCGCCCAATACAGCTTTGTGATGAAAGGCCTGAGCAAGACCTTTCCCGGCGCTCCCAAGCCGATCTTGAGCAACATCCACCTGCAATTCTACCCCGACGCCAAGATCGGCATCGTCGGGCCCAACGGCTCAGGCAAGTCGACGCTGATGAAAATCATGGCCGGCCGCGACAAGGAGTTCGTCGGCGAGGCCCGGCCCGGCGAGCACATCACCGTCGGTTATCTCGAACAGGAACCGCAGCTCGATGCCTCCAAGACGGTCAAGGAGAACGTCATGGACGGCGTCCGCGGGGTCGCCGACATGATGGAGCGCTTCAACGCCATCTCGGCGCAAATGGCCGACCCCGGCGACGATTTCGACGCGCTGATGGCCGAGATGGGCGAATTGCAGGAGAAGATCGACACGGTGGATGGCTGGACGCTCGACAACCAGCTCGAGATCGCGATGGACGCGCTGCGCTGCCCGCCGGGCGACGCGAAGGTCGACAATTTGTCGGGCGGCGAGAAGCGCCGCGTGGCGCTGACCCGGCTGCTGCTCGAAAAGCCCGACATCCTGCTCCTCGACGAGCCGACCAACCATCTCGACGCCGAGAGCGTCCAATGGCTCGAAAAGCACCTCGTCGACTATGCCGGCAATGTCATCCTCGTCACCCACGACCGCTACTTCCTCGACAATGTCGTCAACTGGGTCCTGGAGCTCGATCGCGGCCGCTATTACATCTATGAATCCAATTATTCCGGATATTTGGAGAAGAAAGCCAAGAGGCTTCAGCAGGAAGAGCGCGAAGAGGCGGGCAAGCAGAAGGCGATCAACGACGAGCTCGAGTGGATCCGCCGCTCACCCAAGGCGCGGCAGGCCAAGTCCAAGGCCCGCATCCGCGCGTTCGACGAGCTGGTCGAGCGCCAAGAGAACCGCACTCCCGGCAAGGCGCAGATCCTGATCCAGGTGCCCGAGC